>Ga0209717_1000078_pt1 | contig 116803 bp, 80 predicted proteins | sample AD_UKC048_MetaG_FD_184418 | JGI IMG/M metagenome (GOLD analysis project Ga0209717, IMG submission 184418) | Active sludge microbial communities of municipal wastewater-treating anaerobic digesters from USA - AD_UKC048_MetaG (SPAdes) (version 2) | ecosystem: Engineered > Bioreactor > Anaerobic >... | reverse complement strand
GGAGGGCAAACCGGTGGCCGTGCTGTCCAATAACGATGGCTGCCTCGTTTCCCGCTCCAACGAGGTCAAGGCCCTGAAAATCCCCATGGGCGCTCCCGGCTTCAAGCATGAAGCGCTGATCCGCAAACACGGCGGCACGCTGCTTTCCTCAAACTACGCGCTCTATGGCGACATGAGCCGGCGGGTGATGGATGTGCTGGGCAGATTTTCGCCGGAACTGGAGATCTATTCCATCGACGAAGCTTTTCTGGGCCTGAACGGCTTTCGCATCCGCGATCTGGAGGCATACGGCCGCAAGATCCGCGACACCGTGCGCAGATGGACCGGCATCCCCGTCTCGGTGGGAATTTCCCGCAGCAAGACCCTGGCCAAGGTGGCCAACCATTACGCCAAGCGCTATTCCGGCTATCGCGGCTGCGTGCTGATGCTGGATGAAGCCAGGATCCAAAAGGCTTTGGAGCGGCTTCCCGTCGCGGAGATCTGGGGCATCGGCCGGCAGTATGACAAGTTTTTGCGCCAGAACAAGATCGAGAACGCCTGGCAGCTTCGCAACGCTCCCGAGCAGTTCATCGACCACTACATGACCAGCGTCGGGCACAAAACCGTGCTGGAATTGCAGGGTTTTTCCTGCATCAACATGGACGAAGCGCCCTCCCCCAAGCAGAGCATCGTGGTCTCCCGTTCCTTTGGCAAGCAGGTGTCTGACCTGGCCGAACTGGAGGAGGCCGTTTCCACCTACATCACCCGCGCCGCGGAAAAACTGCGTGCCCAGCACAGCGTGGCGGGTCATCTGATGGTGTTTCTGAACACCAACCGCTTCAAGGAAGGCCCTCAGTACAACAACTCCGCCCAAGCCACGCTTTCGCCGCCCACGGCCTATACGCCGGACCTCATCAAAACCGCTTTGGAATTGCTGCGCGACCTCTATCTTCCCGGCTTCGAATTCAAGAAGGCCGGCGTGATGTTCGCGGAGATCATGGATGAGAACGACGTTCCGCTGAACCTGATCGAAACCAACTACCTGGACGACGACCGCAAAAAGCTGATCGACACTGTGGACAGGATCAACCGCCGCTGCGGCCGCGACACCGTGTTCTTCGCCAGTTCCGGGATCAACAGGGAATGGCAGATGAAGCGGGCGAAGCTCTCGCCCTGCTACACCACCCGCTGGTCGGATCTGCTGAAAACGAAGTAGCGCCATGGCATTCAACACCATCTCCGCCCCCCTTTCCTGGCAACAAAAGATCCGCCGCAGCACCTTCATCTGCTTCCTCCACCCCATCGCCAGCGCGGATGAGGCCAAAAGCCTGCTCAGCGCGCACAACAAGGAACATGCCAACGCCACTCACAATTGCTTCGCCTACATCTGCGGCTTTGGGCAGGAAACCCAGTACCACAGCGATGCCGGGGAACCGCACGGCACCGCCGGAAAGCCCATCCTGAACGCCCTGCTGCGAGCCAACCTGACCAACGTCCTCGCCATCGTCACCCGCTTCTACGGGGGCGTAAAACTCGGTGTTCCCGGACTGATGGAAGCTTACGGCAGCACCGTCGAGAAAACGCTGGAACTGGCGGAATTGCTCCCCGCCACCGCCTTCACCGAATTCATTGTCCAGACTGAGTACGGCAGCGTGGACCAGCTCCTTGGCCTGCTGAGATCGCTGGCAGGCAGCGTGGCGCGGGAAAGCTGGACAGACAGGGTGGAACTGGTTTTGCGCGTTCCCGCGGAAAACGCCGCCGCCCTGCGGGAATTCCTGGCTGGCCAGGCAGCCCAATCCCGCTTACAATATCAAGAGGAGATAGATTTTGCTTAGAAGAACCACTCACGCCGGGAGTTTTTATCCCCGCTTCGGAGACCAGATCTCCACCCAGATCCAGCGTTGGACGGAAGGCCAGCCCACAGCCAGAAGGGAAGAAAATTGCCTGGGGCTGATCGTCCCCCACGCCGGCTACGTCTATTCCGGCGCCTGCGCCGCGAAGGGCTTCCACTACATCGGTGAACAGCACTTCGACAGTCTGCTGATCCTGCATCCCAGCCATCAGGGCATCAATTTCGATTGGTCCGTTTCGCCCTTCGACCAGTATGACACTCCTCTGGGCATGGTGGAGCAGGACCCCCGGATTTTTGAGCTGCTCACCCGCAACACCGAGGACAAGAACCGCGAGAAGCGCCTGCACGAGCTGGAACACTCGCTGGAGATCCAACTGCCGCTGATCAAATATTTCTTCCCCGCCACACCCATCTGCCCGGTGATGATCGGACGCCCCCATCCCGAGGTGGCGATGCGTTTGGCGGAGCAGATCCGCGAAGCTGTCGCGGCCAGCGGCCAAAAAGTGGGCATCATCGTTTCCACGGACCTTTCCCACTATCACGATTCCGACCGCGCGGAAAAGATGGATTCGCTCATCATCCGCTACATCATGAGCCTGGACGCCGACGCCCTCTGGCAAAGCGTGATCTCCAAGCGCTGCGAGGCCTGCGGGATCGGCGGCCTGCTCGCCCTGATCATGTACGCGGGCATTCACGACGATGCCAAGGCCAAAGTGATCGAATACACCCACTCCGGCAAAGTGAGCGGCGACAACCAGCAGGTGGTGGGATACCTGAGCGCCCTCGTTTACCGCTGAGAAGGTCGTGATGACGGACGCACAGAAGCAAACGCTGCTCCGCCTGGCCCGGGAAGCCATCCTCTCCCGCTTCGACCCCAGCCAGCCGGAACTTCCTGCAGAACCGGAGTTTCAGGCCAAACGGGGACTCTTTGTCACCCTGCGCCTGGATGGCGACCTGCGCGGCTGCATCGGCCTGATCCAACCCCGCCGCAGCATCGCCGAGGAAGTGGTGGATATGGCCCGCGAAGCGGCTTTCGGCGATCCCCGGTTCCCTCCTCTGCGCCGGGAGGAACTGCCGCGAATAGAGATCGAGGTCTCCCTCCTCAGCGAAATGATACCAGTTAAAGACATCTCCGAGATCGTGATCGGTCGCGACGGACTGCTGCTGCGGCAGGGATTCCGTTCCGGAGTTTTTCTGCCCCAGGTGCCGGTGGAATGGAACTGGGACCTTCAGACCTATCTCAGCCAGCTCTGCCGCAAAGCCGGCCTGCCGGACAGAGCCTGGAAAAGGGACGACGCGGAACTCTTCCGTTTCGAGGCTGAGGTCTGCGGCGAAACGCATATTTTGCCTTGACAAAATAGACCCACCCAAATTTTTGGAGCTTCGAAGTCATGAGCGGGAATAGCTCAGTTGGTAGAGCGCAACCTTGCCAAGGTTGATGTCGCGGGTCCGAGTCCCGTTTCCCGCTCCATTTTTTAAACTGGCGACATAGCCAAGCGGTAAGGCAGAGGTCTGCAAAACCTCCATCCCCGGTTCAAATCCGGGTGTCGCCTCCACCCTTTTCCAGGCCGGAGTGGTGGAATTGGTAGACACAAGGGACTTAAAATCCCTCGGGCTTACGCTCGTGCCGGTTCAAGTCCGGCCTCTGGTACCAAGCGGGAATAGCTCAGTTGGTAGAGCGCAACCTTGCCAAGGTTGATGTCGCGGGTTCGAGTCCCGTTTCCCGCTCCATTTTTTTATACCTCTGAAATTTTCATCCTGCCTCCGTTTGACAGTTTTCCCCACGCTTCCGGATAAAACTTTTCAAAAAAATATATGGCAACCTCGCATCGTTTGGAACAAAACTTGCTACTCTTAGCCAACAAGTCAACAATGACTAAAAGGGAGACAGAAATGAAGAAGATGTTTTTGATCGCGGCATTGTTAATGGCGGTTTTGGGCTTAAGCGCGCAGGAAGTCGCCCTGCGCCAGGCTTGGAAGCTGGACTTCAGAGGGATCCAAACGCGCACCACGGATGATTGCGTGATCGCCCTCTGGGAAGACACCGATGCCGGCGACACCGACATCTACGCGCAAAAGTATGATCCCTCCGGCCTGCCCCAGTGGCCCCAGCCGCGGATCATCGCCGGCGAACCCGGCGTGCAGGAAGCCGTGGCTTGCGTGCCCACCTCAGACAACAATTTTGTGTTGCTCTACCAGCAATCCGGTTATGGCTACGAAGCCGGCGTCTGGCTGCAAAAATTCAGCTCCAACGGCCAGCGGCTCTGGGGTGAAAGCGGGGTGCGCATCCGCAGCGGCCAGGCCTATCTGGCCGACGCCTGCCTGGTGCCTAATGCCCTGGGTGGCGTTTACGCGCTCTACCCCCATTCTTCAAACGGCTACGCGGTGATCGGCCAAAATGTGGACAGCTTTGGCAATCAGCTATGGCCCAGCGGCGGGCTCACCCTGGCCAGCCATCCCCAGTTTCTCAGCCTCGATGGCGCTGTCAGCGATGGCGAGGGTGGCATCATCATCGACGTCACCCCCTATCAGGGCACCAACACCCTCACCCGCTGGTCCCCGCAGGGCACGGTGATCGGCAACAACCCCATGCTTCCTGCCAACGCGTTTCCTGGCGGCCAGTTCTCCATCCTGCCGGACGCCACTGGCGATTACCTGCTCTACAACTACCACAGCGGCACCCTCATCCTGCAGCGGATGAACAACCAGGGCGAGCTGCTCCTGCCCGCGGCTGTGCAGATCAACCTCCAGATCGGTTATGCCGATTTCAACCCGCCCCGCCTGGCACCTCTTGCCGACGGCGGCCTCATCTTCGCCTGGGAAGTGCAAACCAATGGCGATAACAGGGAATTGCGCGCCATCCGTTTTGATTCAAACTTTGCTTCACTTTGGGGCCCCAGCGGCGTGCAGATCGCCAGCGGTGTTTCCACCAACTGGCTCTACATGGGACTTGATCTCTCCGTTACTGACACTGGCGCGGCCTGGCTCAGCTGGTACGAATCGCTTTCCGGCGAATTGCCCCACACCCTCAAAGCCCAGTTCCTGTCTCCGACCGGCGCTGTTCCCTGGGACGAGGGCGGCATCGCCATCAACGCTGGCGACTTCATGCGCGGCGGCCCTGTGGCACTGGCTTTCGCGGACCGGGGCATGTTTCTTTGGGCGGACCGGCGCGAGGCGAGCGAGGCCCTGCGGCTGCAGGTGCTTAGCACCGGCGGCGCCGCCTTCCAGGACCTCGGCGGCGAAGCGCAGGTAACCCGCTTGGGCGGCCTGGCCGACATGTCGGAAGTGATCGCCCTGCAGGACAGGTATCTGGTCTTGTGGTCAGACCTCCGCAAAGGCTATTATGAGTTATATTACCAGATCTGCGATACAAATATGAATCCCCTGCTGGAAGAGGGAGGCCGGCCGCTCTGCCCTCCGATGGGATTGCATGTCACCAATATCAAAGCCCTTGCCATGCCGGACAACAGCGTGGCTGTTCTCTATGAAGCCAGTTCCGGCAGCGGTTGGCTGCCGCTGCAACTGCAGAGGATAGATTCCGCTGGAAACCTCATGTATCCCGACCTGGGCCTGCAGATCTCAAACGATCCGGGTATCCAATACCCCCGGATTAGCAACAGCGGCAACGACATTTACGTGGCCTGGACTGCTGGCAGCTATCCCCAGTATCATCTGATGGGGCAAAAGGTCTCCGGCGGCCAGACCCAGTGGGGTCCTTCCGGAAAAGTCCTCTATACCCCGCCCCAGGAATTTGCCCTGGGCCTGGGCGGCCTGAAAGACCGCTATGTGATCTTCAACACCACCGATTACAACACAGATGCGCATAGCGCTAGAGTGCTGAGGATAGACCCCAACGGCGATCCCGCCCCCGGCTGGCCGGCAGAGGGGATCGCGGTGGTGAGTGGAAATGCCGTTATCGACAGCTATAACCCCTCTTTGGCCTTGCTGGGAGATGATCTGGTGGCTTTCCCCGTGATCTATCTCGACATCACTGTCAAAGCCCAAAGGATCTCCCCCGCCGGAACCAAACTCTGGTCCGAAGCCGGGATCCAGCTTCCCTTTGGCGGTATCCAGGGCCTGGTGGCCGCGGACGATGCCATCACCCTGCTCTATTCCTCACAATGGGATCCCGACCAGGACCTGCGCCTGCAAAAGCTGGCCGGCGACGGCAGCCTGCTTTACGGAGACGGAGGCCGGCTCATCGCCACCGGTTTGCACAACGCTTACGACGCCACATTGGTCCGCTTCGCCAACGGCAACCTGGCCAGCCTTTGGAGTTCCCGTAACCCCGGCCTCTACAGCTACCGGGACGTATTCATCCGCCACATCAACGCTCAGGGCGAAGCTCTGGGAGCTGGACCGGAGGTCCTCTGCGGCGCCTGGCTGGAACAGGAACACGTGCGGGCCGCCGTGATCGGCAATTCTGCGTTGGTCTGCTGGGATGACGCCCGAGCGGGCATCCTGGACAGCGAATACTTCGTGAACTCCATCTACGCCACCCGGGTGAACAGCGGCGGCGTGGACAGCTCCGATCCCGAGACGCCCGCGCTGGACGCTCCGGCGCTCAGCCAGAACTATCCCAATCCCTTCAACCCGGAAACCACCATCAGCTTCAGCCTCCCGGCCGGCGGAGAAACGTATCTGGCCGTGTACAACCTCAAAGGCCAAAAGGTGAAAAGCCTGGTCTCGCGGATCCTGCCCGCGGGCGATCACAGCGTGGTCTGGAACGGCCGCGACGATCAGGGCCAGCCCGTGGCCAGCGGCATCTACTACTGCCGCCTGGTCTCTGCCGGACAGACAGTGATGCGGAAAATGGTACTGGCGAAGTAAGCATTCATACTCCAGTCTATAAGAAAGCGCCGAGGCACAGTGTCGCGGCGCCTTTCATTTTTCCTGTGGAATTATTTTTATGAAATTGAGTGGGTACGGGCGCTCACCCAGCCAGAAACCCGGAGGGCGACAGAACGATAGCGAGGGCGCGTAAGCCCCTCGAAAACGCCCCCCATCAAAGCCTCGCAGAGGCGGCAGAACATGGCAGGGGGGACAGAACATGGCGATGGTGCCGAACATAGCCAAAGCGGCGAACATGGCGAGGGTGCCGAACATAGCCAGAGCGGCGAACATGGGGAGGGTGAGAACCGAGCTCAAAGACGGAAGGCGGTGGCTTCAGCCACCGTGCCCCGAAACATCTGCGCGTGATAAAGACGATGTCCGGTCGGCTTCAGCCACCGGAGGAGGGATCAGCCTGCCCAGGTGAAGGTAAACCAACCGGCGGTTGAAACCGCCGGAGATCGTTTCCTGTACTGCTGATAACCGGGAACGGTGGCTGAAGCCTCCGCCTTCCGTCTTTCACATCAGGGCAACCTACTTTGCCTGGCTCCCAATATCATTACGGTATGAATACGGAATCATTGCGGATGAAACCCGTATTGATTCCGTATTCATACCGTATTGATGCTTGGGGCCAACCTGGATATGTGGCTGGATGGAGCCAGAACTATTTCAGGTGTTCGTGCAGGAAGTCGTGGTATTCCTGGTTGTTGAAGACCAGTTCGTCGTGGGTGCCCTGGTGGGCGCGGCCCCGGTCGTCGATGAAGAGCACGCGGTCCACATAGTGCAGGGTGGAAAGCCGGTGCGAGATCACGATGGCGGAAATGCCCGGATAGTGGAGGTTGATGTCCTGCCAGAGTTTTTCCTCGTTCTCGGCGTCGAGCGAGGCGGTGATGTCGTCCAGGATCAGCAACTGGGGTTTTTTGATCAGCGCGCGGGCGATGGTGATGCGCTGTTTCTGGCCGCCGGAAACGCCCAAACCGCGGCTGCCCACGCGGGTTTCATCCCGGTCCGGAAAATCGGCGATCTCCTCTTCCAGTTGCGCGGCCCGCACGGCGGTGCGGTATTCCCCGTCGGAAGCCCCGTCCACGGCGAAGAGCACGTTTTCCTTCACGGTGCCGGTGAAGAGCAGCGGGTCCTGCGGCACGTAGGCGATCAGGTTGCGCAGGGAGGTGAGGTCGATATCTTCGATGGGGATGCCGTTCACGGTGATCTGGCCGGAATCCGGGCGCAGCAGGCCCAGCACCAGATTGGCCACGGTGGTCTTGCCCGCGCCGGTGGAGCCCAGGATCAGCAGGCGTTCGCCATCCTTGAGCTCGAAGCTGCAGTCCGTGATGGCAGGCTCGTCTTTTTCCGGATAGGTGCAGGTGACCTTGTCGAAGCGCAGTTCGCTGATCCTGTTTGGGCTGGCGCTGCCCTTCCAGCTTGCGTTGAAGCTGGGAAAGTCTTTCATTTCCTCCAGGCGGTCGATGTTCACGAAGGCCTGTTTGCCGCTCACAAAGAGCTGCGGCAGGTCCAGCAGCGGATAGATCATCATGCTCAGGTAGGTGTAGAACATGTAGAAGGTGCCCACGCTGATCTGGCCTTTCACGGCCATGTAGCCGCCGAAGATGATCACGCCGATCTGGGCGAAGTAGTCGATGTACTGATAGATCAGGCTCAGCACGGCGTTCAGCTTCACCACGCCCATCTCGGTCTTGAAGCGCCGGGCCAGGGCGAGGTCGAAAAAGCGGTTGTATTTTTCCTCGCTCACAAAGGCTTTCACGATGCGGATGCCGGAAAAGCTCATCTCCAGCTGGCTGTTGATGTCGCTGATGGCCTGCTGGTTGAGCTCGAAATTGCGGTAAAGCTTGTCCGCGGTGAAATAGAAGACCACCATCATCAGCGGCAGCGGCGCGATCGAAAGCAGGGTGAGGCGCGGGCTGATGCTGAACATCACCACCAGCGAAAACATGATCAGGGAAAAGGAATTCACCGCGCGGAAGATGCCGGAACACATGAACCAGCTGATCTTGGGGAAATCGCTGAGGTCGTCCGTGAGCCGTGTGACCACGTCGCCGGTGCGGAATTTCTGGAAGAAGCGGAAGTCCTTGCCGAGGATGAACTTGAAATAGAACATGCGCAGCATGTTTTCAAAACGGATGTTCACCCAGCCCCGGAAGGCGGCGTAGAAACCGGTTACGAACTGCGCCGCGCCCAGCCCCAGCAGGATCCAGATGATGCGGTCCACTTCCGCCATGGGGTCCGGATATTTATCCGGCGTGGCCAGGATGTTCTTCAGCAGGTCGATCAGCCGGCCAAACACGATCGGATGGGCGATGGCGACCGCGGAGCTGCCCAGCGTGAACAGCAGCATGATGATCAGGAACCACTTCTGGGTCATCCATTTCCGCACGATCCAGCGCACGTGCTTATTCAACCGCGTCCTCCGTGCCGATCAACTGCAGTTCCACCAGCTTGCGGTATTCCTTCGAGCTTTGCATCAGCTGCTGGTGTTTGCCGCGGTGGATGATCTGGCCCCCGTCGAAGAAGAGGATCTGGTCGGCGTCCAGCACCGAGGTGAGGCGATGGGCCACCACCACGGCGGTCTTGTTCGAAAAAACTGTCTGCATGCTGCGCTGGATCTTGGCTTCGGTTTGCGGATCGATGGAGGCGGTGGCCTCGTCCATGATGATCACTTCCGCTTCGAAGGCCAGGGCGCGGGCGAAGCTGATCAGCTGTTTTTCGCCCTGGGAAACGTTTTGGCCGCGTTCCGCCAGCTCGGAATCCAGGCCGAGGTTCTGGTTGCGGATGAATTCGTCCAGCTGCACGATGTTGATGGCTTCGCGCACCTTGGCTTCCGGAACGGCATCGTTGTAAACCCGCACGTTTTCCAGGATGCTGCCGGGAAAGAGGAAGATGTCCTGCAGGATCAGCCCGATCTTGCGGCGCCAGGCGCGGAATTCGATCTCGCTCAGGGGCACGCCGTCGATCAGGATGCGGCCCTTGTTCACGGGATAGAAGCCGCAGAGCAGGCTCACCGTGGTGGTCTTGCCGCTGCCGGAAGCGCCCACCAGAGCTATCTTTTGCCCTTTGGGGATGGTGAAGGAAACGTCTTTGAGGATCCAATCCTCGTTCTTGTAGGCGAACCAGACGTGCTCGAAGCTGATCTCGTGCTCGAAGGAGGGCAGCTCGGTTCCGGTGAAAAGCTCTTCCTCGGATTGCAGTTCCGTGAGCTCCAATATGCGTTTCAGCGATACGAAGGCCCGCTGGATCTGCATCACGTTTTCGGAGATCTGCATCAGCGGCCAGATCATCCGGAAGATGTAATCCACAAACACGATCAGGGTGCCCAGGGTCACCGCTCCGGTGATGATCCGCGGCGCGGTGAGCTTGATGATCACCACCAGCAGCAGCACCTCGAAGATCAGCATGAAGAGGCTTTGCGAGCCGTATTCGGTGAAGGAGGTGCGCGTTTCCAGCTTGTATTTGTCGTCCGAGGCGGCCTTGAGGTCCTCGTAAACCTTGTTTTGCTGGTTCAGCGCCTGGATGATCGGCATGCCCTGCACGAAATCCGTGATCTTGGCCGTCACCAGCGCGTTCTTTTCCCGGATCATCCGGTAGAATTTGGACAGGTATTTGATCAGGAAGTAGTAGCCCACGATGGCCACGGCCATCATCGGCAGCACGTAGATGGCCACATGCCAGTCGCGCAGGAACATCACCAGGAAAACGCCCAGGAAGAAGAGCAGGTTGCCGATGATGCGGATCGAAAGCTCTGAAAACAGTGCTTTCACGCGCTCCGCGTCGGATTCCACCCTGGCGATCAGCTCCCCCACCTGCTGGTGGCTGAACCAGTCCACCGGCAAAGTGAGCAGATGGCGGAAAACCTGGGCCTTGAAATTGGTGATGATCTTCACGCCCAGCTTGGAAAGCAGCACGATCTGCAGATAGGAAAGCACGCCCGCCACGATCACCGCCGCCACGAAGAACCCGCCGAAGCGATACATCTGCGCCACGTCGGCGTTGGGGATGCTTTTGTCGATGATCTCGGCCAGGATGAGGGGATAGAGCAGTTGCAGCGCGGAGGTGCAGAGCATCGCGAACAGCCCGAAGAGCAAAAGCCCCATATCCTTTTTCACAAAAGGATAGAGGAGCTTGAGATAATACTTCAGGTTAATTTTTTCTTCAGGCATGTTTCCTTCGCGGAGGCCATTTAAAAAACAATGGTCGGGATGAGAGGATTTGAACCTCCGACTTCTCGGTCCCGAACCGAGCGCGCTAACCGGACTGCGCTACATCCCGACCGGTCTGGCTCAAACTTTGTTGAGCCGGGTTTCTGTCAAGATTTTATTCTCGGCCGATGGCCTTCAGCAGGCGCTCCGCCTCCTCCGCGGTGATCTTGCCGCTTTCCAGCATTTCCAATATCTTGGCCCGGCTGCGTTCGTCCACGGCCTGTTTCTCGCTGTCGCTGAGGTCCTTTCCCTGGGCTTTGGCGAGGGTGGATGCCACCGTTTTTCTAATGAATTCTTTCAGAATGCCCGGTTCCGAATAGTCTTCGTCGCTGGCGTGGTGTTCAGGCGCTGGTCTGCCCTCGGTGTCCTTCACCTTGCGGAACACGCTTTTCAGCGTGTCGGTAACCTCATCGCCGATCTGGTCCACGGTTTTCACCACCTTATCCGAGGTCTCCTTGAAATCGAAGTCTTCCACAGCTTTTTGCAGCTTGCCCAGCGCGCCGCTGAGTTTTTCCTTGATCTTCTCCTCGTTGATGGAGCCGATGGCCTTTTCCACGGCCGCTGTGGCGGATGCGAGGGTCTTTTGAACTTTTTCCATGTCCTCCTCCCCCACCGCGGATCCGATCGCGCCTTTGAGGTCCTTGAGCTTCATCTTCACGAAGCTCATGTCGTTGCTGCCGTCCGCGCTCAGCTTGATGACGCCGTTTTCGGTTCGGATGCTGATCTTGAGGCCGCCCTCGCCGCGCCGGATGACCTTGTGGCCGTCGGCCGCGTTTTCAACCGCTCCCAGGGAGCTGGAGATCGCGCCCACATTGGTCTCGGCGTCCAGCTCGAAATTCTGCTCCTGGGCCAGCACGAGGTTCACGATCCCGTTTTCGTTCACGAAGTCCATCTCGCCGCTGTCCAAAGGCAGGCTTTCATAGTAGATCACGCCGTTCTCGTTGCTGATCTTCACCCGGGGGAAGCTGGCCAGGCGGATCTTCACGGGGCCGTTTTCGGAATTCACCTCCAGGTTCTCCCCGCTGAGCTTTTCCGCGACGAGGGGGCCGTTTTCAAGGCGGATCTCGAAATCCCCCGCGCAGGAATGCAGCTTGATGGGGCCGTTTTCGTTCTGCAGATGGATGTGGCCTTCGCAGCCATCCAGCTTCAGGGGCCCGTTTTCGTTGTGCAGCACCAGCGCGCCGGCGATCCCCTCCGCCTTGATGGGCAGGTTGTCGGTTTTGGCGATCACCGCCGCGCCGGAGGGAACCTTCACCCACACCTGCGAACGGCCGGTTCCCAAAAAAGCCTCGTTGAGCTCCGGAATGCGCTCCAGGCCGATCTCCAGGGTCTTGCCGTCCTCATCCACGTGAAAGTACTCCGCGAGGTCCGTTCCCGGCGCGAAAGAGGGGATGCTGAGTTCGGCCCGGATCTCCACCTGGCCGCTTTCTGAACGCCCGATGTGCAGCGGCGCCATGCTGTTGGTGATCTCCACTGTGTCTTTGCCCCCAAAGTCGTAGTTGAGCTCGATGTTTGCCGTTTTCATGATTTCCTCCTTGTGTCTATCATGCTGATGGCTTCCTCCACGGAGATGAAACCCTGCTCCAGATCGCTCAGGATATCGCCGAAATCCTCCACGGAAGGGCTTTCGTTCACGATCAGGCGGATGATCTCCGCCAGCCGGTTCTTCACCGTGGGATAGGATATGCCCAGGCGCTTTTCCATCTCTTTGATGTTGCCCTGGACAATGATGAATAGTTTCACGAATTCCAGCTGCCGGGGGTCGAGGCCGCCCAGCCAACTTTGGCTGAAATTCCCTCTGTAACTGATCTCGCAGGCCGGGCAGCGAAGCTCCCGGATCTCGAGGGCATGCTTGCAAATCGGGCAGGATGTGATTTCCATGATCTACTCCTTGATATTCTCAAGGTCAGAATTAATTATCTTGAGATTATGTCAAGTTTTATTTTCATTTCTCTGAGGTTTTCTTCTGTTTTCCCGATGTCTTCACTGATTCTCCCTTTGCCCCAGCCTACTCACATCCCGGTAACAACCCGCTTAGTTCCCACTTGACAGGCGGGAACTAAGCGGGAAGTTCAGGGGAGGCGGATGGGAGAAGAAAATGGGCGGTTCGTCATTCCAGACTCGTCATCTCAGCGCTGCCGTCATCCCAGCGAAGGCTGGGATCCAGACAAGTTCGAACCCGTAGCGCAGGATGCCGATCCTGCGGGATGCCAGGACGCAGCATTGGCATGCCGCGCTACATAGTTCTGGCGCTGGCGTCGAGCTACGCAGGAGCATCGACGACAGCAGAAAACAGGAGTGGCAGACGTCCCCGTCTGCCAAGGCCCGCAGGGGCTTTCAGAACCCAATAACAAGACCCGCAGGGGCTTTCAGAACCCAAAGACAAGGCCCGCAGGGGCTTTCAGAACCCAAAGACAAGGCCCGCAGGGGCTTTCAGAACCCAATAACAAGACCCGCAGGGGCTTTCAGAACCCAAAGACAAGCTTCTCCGAAGCTTTGCAAACGAGGACGTTTGCGGCTCCTGTGAGGCGACGCAGGAGCATCGACGACAGCAGAAAACAGGAGTGGCAGACGTCCCCGTCTGCCAAGGCCCGCAGGGGCTTTCAGAACCCAAAAACAAGGCCCGCAGGGGCTTTCAGAACCCAAAGACAAGCTTCTCCGAAGCTTTGCAAACGAGGACGTTTGCGGCTCCTGTGAAGCGGCTGATTCAGGCTGGGGCCACAGTCAAGACGGAAGGCGGTGACCTCAACCACTGATTCCCCCGGAAACAAACCAAAAAAAGACGGAAGGCGGTGGCTTCAGCCACCGTTCACCGCCCAAGACAGACCGACAATAAAGACGATGTCCGGTGCTTTCAAGCACCGGCCCAAACACCCCGGAAATCCGCCCCCACGGCCTCCTGAGAACGCGTTTGCGGCCTTTTCACCGGATACAGGAGGATGGGCGTCAGCCGGAGGTTAAAACCGCCGGAGATCGTCTCTAACGCGGCTCCTGAAAGGGTACGGCGGCTGAAGCCACCGCCTTCCGTCTGGCCAGGCTTGAACTCCAACCCGAGTCGCGGCTTGGAATCCAGATCCGGTTCTTACTTTATTACGGATTCTTACGGCTATATCTATTTGCTGCATATGAAGTTGCAAGAATGCAAGAATAAATCGCAGTTATTTGTATTTCTTGATTTGCAGAACTCCAGCTAATATAAAAAAATTCTTACATTCTTGCAAGTATCTATTTTTCATCACGTTACAGGCGTTAAGATTCTTACGGATCCTTACATTCTTGCAAGATTCCAAAACAGAGGGATTTACAAAGATTGTAAAACCGCTAACTTCACTTTTTACACCCCCTGTTTTGAGCGGTTTTTGCAACTACCTACCTTGCAGATGCTTGCGGATAATTTTGTCCAGGCGCAGGACGCGAAGGCCCATCCCCCTCTGCCTCAAGCAGATAGCCATCCAAGGGCCTGTTTCGGACCGGGACAGCCTCCAGGGCCGGGAAAACCGGCAGGGGCTACGGCAGCGTGTTTCCCGCGGTCACGCGGTAGAATTTGAAGGTTTCGGTCCCGGTCAGGTCGAGGCGCACGATGCCGTCGGCGGGATCGGGATCGTGGGCTTTGACGGGGGCGTCCCAGCCATCCGGAAACAGGGCGCAGGGATCGGAACTGGCGTAAACCTTGTAGTAGATGGCTCCCGGCACCTGGTCCCACTGCAGTTTGGGTTCGGTTCCCAGCAGCAAGGCTTGAAAGTTGGCCGGGGTGGCCAGCTCCGTCACGCCGCTGCCGATGGTGATCAGGCGCCCGAAATTCGTTCCGGATACGGGTTGCCAAACGCCGAGGGTGTTGGGGTTGATGATCCGGTTGAGCAGCACATCGGCGTTGTAGAGGCTGCCGTTGAAAAACCACTGGGCGGGGCCGAGCTCCGAAACCAACTGGAAGCTGGAGACGCTGATGCCGCCGGCGTTGAAAAGATACTGGTCCGCCGTGCCGTCCAGATAGACATTGCGGTTGTTGATCCCGCCGTAGTTGCTGATGTTTCCGCGGCAATAGAGGTTCAGGGTCCAGTTGTTGATCAGCCGGATGGTGCCGTAATTGATCAGCTGGCCGTTGATGGTGAGCTCCACCGGATGGGTCCTGGGTTCGATGTAACCGTAGTTCACCAGATCCTCGACGGAGCAATTTCCGCTCAACCCCACCGTGCCGTGAAAGCTCAGATCCTCCGCCTGGATGGAATACAGGGAGACGCCTGAACCGGTGAGGGGGCTGAAACCATCCGTCTGCAGGATGGCATCGCCAAAAAAGCCGTTGGTGAAGGTGATCCCGTGCACACCTCGGCCGCTGTGCAGGATGAGGGTGGCGCCGTTGAGGTTCGTGTTGCCGCCGGCAAAGCGAAGGTCGGAACGCAGCTCGTGGGGAGCGGAACCAGCTTCGGCGATCACGTTGGCGCAGCTGATGGGATCGGCTGTGGCGTCCTGCCAGAGAGAGGCAGGCTGAGTGTTGTTCAGTACCGTCCACCTGTTGCTGAGGGTGCCATAATGCTCAAGATCACCGCCCAGATGCAGCCAGAGGTCCCAATTGAGGGGGTTGTTTCTGATCGTGCCGTGGTTGGCCAGCAATTCGGTGACGATCAGGACCGGCGCATCCGCGTTAGCGCTCTGGATCACCGCTTGATTGCTCAGGATCCCCACGGTCACCTGGTTGGCGATCTCCACCGTTCCCGCAAACACGCATTCGTCGATGGTCAGCTGATCCAGGTCCGCTCCGCCGCTGAGGGCCAGGGTGGCGCCATCGCCGCCGTGGATGTTGCCCTGGATGATGTAGCCTCCGGCCAGGCTGAGGGTGTAACCCGCTGCCAGATAATTCAGGTCCAGGATACCATGATTCAGATCGATCCGGGAATTGGCCATATTGAGATCGGAGAGCAATCTCACCGGGCTGTCTGGAGCCAGGTCTTTCAGGTAGAGGGGAGAGAAGCTGCCGCTGCCACAGAGAAAATGGTCCGCGGAGCCGTCCAGTTGGAGAACTTCCGGCGTGAACAGGCCGGCGTTGCTGATGTCGCCGAAACAGCGGAGCCGCAGCAGCCAGTTATTGGGATGGTTTCTGATGGTGCCGCTGTTGCTGAGGTGGCCGTAAACATAGAGGTAATATTCGCTGCCGCCGGTGTTGCCGCCATAGAGGAAACGCTCGGCATTGACCGTCAGATCCCGGCAAACGCAGTCCTGGCCGTCACAGGCGATCACCGGCCCGTTGATCACCACGTCGTCGTAAGCCGTGGGAACGTTGCCTCCGGCCCAGGTGGCGGGATCATTCCAGTTGCCTCCGGTTTCCGTGGAAAGGATCGAAGCCCAGCCCGAAACGCAGACCAAAGCCAGAACCGCAAAGAAAAGAAAGTTTCTCATGACCTGTCTCCCTGCATGATTTGTCCCTCAGGATGATCCATTGGGATAATGGTCAAGAAATATTTATAATAAAATTAGCCACCTTTGTAGATTATTTGCCACAGATGGCGGAAAAGGGAGCGTTGGCGCGGATCAGATCCCTTTCAGGGCGAGGCCTTCCCAGGGTTTTTTGAGGGTGTAGGCCATCACCAGGCGTTCTTTGCCGCCGAGGCCGGCGGGAACGATGTCCGCGTAGGCGTCCAAAACGAGGTAGCGCCTGAAAGGCAGGCCGGTGAGGCGCCCGCATTCGGCCAGGATGTCGATGCCCTGTTGGACCACCTCGGGGGTGGTGTACTCCATCAGGTTGTTGTTGCAGACAAACTCGGTGATCTTCAGTTTGGAGGCGAATTCCAGCTGGTCCTTCATCCGCAGCACCTCTTCCACGCTGGAGGTGAAGGGGCGGAAGGTGTTCACCACGAAGAGCATCTCGTAGCCGCGCAGGGTGGCGGCATCAACGAAGCGGCCCAGAGTGCGGCAGCCGGCGGGATCGCCGCCGACGTCCAGGATCACGGTTTTGGCGGGGTTTTCGATGGCGCCTTTGATCCGCGGCGAGAGCATGGGCAGATCGGCGTGCTTGAACTGGCCTTCGGGCGCGATCACTTCGATGCCCAGGGCGGCGAATTCCTCCTGCACGTCGCGGGAACGGAAATAGGGATTCACGACGTCCATGTCCGCCAGCACCACCTCGTGCTCAGGGGTGTTCAGGCTTTGGGCCAGGTGGAGGGAAAATTCGCTTTTGCCGCTGCCATAGGCGCCGATGACTATGTATAAGGGCTTATTCATATCTCAAGTAACTCGCTTAGTTCTATGTAGTTGTGGGCGAAGGCATCGGCCAGGGCCCGGATCCGGGGCTGGAATTCCTCGCTGTCGGGGTCGTAAATGGCCACAGCGCGCATTCCGGCGGCTTTGGCGGCCTGGATCCCGGTGAGGGTATCCTCCACCACGATGATGTCCGCGGGCTCCAAATCCAGCTCCTGGGCGCCTTTCAGATAGATGTCCGGCCAGGGTTTTCCCAGCAGCTGCTGGTCGCCGGTGACCACAGAGACAAAGTAGTGCCAAACTCCGGTTTGGACCAGCACTTTTTCCGCCAGTTCGCGGGAATTGCTGGTTCCGAGGCCGAGGGGGACCCCTTTTGCGTTCAGCTTCTCCACCAGCTTTTTGGCCCCGGGTTTTAGTTTCACGGAGTTGGCGTAGTGCCAGCCCACCATCTGGGTCCATTCGGCCATGATGGCTTCCGCGCTGTCGGGCAGGCCAAAGCGGTCCTTGAAATACTGGGCGGTCTGGATGAAGGAATTGCCGGAAGGCAGATGGTGAAAGAGGTCGCGGGGGACGGCAAGGCCGCGTTTGTGGAGGAAATCGCGGTCCACCTGGCGCCAGAGACCCATGGAATCGATCAGGGTGCCGTCGAGGTCGAAGATGACCGCTTTATAGCGCATTTCAGTTCAGGAAATACCAGCGCAGGGCGGCCTGCAGCGACCCGGGCAGGGCATCCGCGCCGTAGATGCCGGAATTGAGCAGGTTTTTATAGGTGATCTGGAACTCGAAGCGGGTGCCGATCCGCACTCCGGCCCAGAGATCGATGATCAGCGCTTCCTCCCTGACGGTCCAATCGCTATCGGGAGTGACGAAGGAACTGTGGCCGAGCAGGGAAAATCCGGCGCAGAGGGCGTTGTGGTGGGAGAGCAGGCGGCTGAGGTTCAGGTGGCTCTGCCAGCGCAGCTTCGGCTCGTTGAAAAGATCTTGATAGCCACCCTGCCAGACGATTCCCGGTTGCCAGTCCAGGTTCCAGTTGTTCCAGGTTTGATAGATGCGGGCGCTGAAGCGGAGATAATTCACGGGCTGAGGACTGGGTACCAGAGCGATGGTGGGCTGGGTGGAAACCACGCGCCGGCCTCCGGAGAGGTTCAGGGAGTTTTGGCCCCAAAGCCAATTCAGATAAAGGCCCAGATGGGCGTTGTCGTGGATATCCAGCTGGACCAGCGAATCCTTGGGGCTGAAGGGGTTGGGCGCCCACAGCAGCGGCGCGGGAAGGTTGTTGCGGTAAGATCCCAGCAGCCCAAAGCGGAACTGGCCCAGGCGATAGCCCAGATCGGCCAGGGCCCGGAAGCGCTTGAAGTCTTTCAGTTCCAGCTTCGCTTCCGCCTTGATCCGGGCTGTGTCAAGGCCGAGGCCCAGGCCCAGCAGGTTGGTGTGGTCGTCCGTAGCCAGGCTGAAACTCCGCCAGACGAACATCCGCTCGTAGAGGGGTGTGAGGCTCAGGCCGCCGGTCCGCAGGGTTTTTGAGGCCCGCAGGCGGAGGGCGTCGTCGCGCAAAGTATCCGCGTAAACGGTCTCGATGGAAAGATCGTGTTCATGCAGCAGGGCCAGATCCAGCCAGGGAGAACGCCAGGCGGCGAAGATGTCGCGGTGGCGGCGCTCCACGCGGTATTCTGGGTTCGACCAGTATTCAGGGCGGAGATAGAATTGCGAAAGATCGGCGCGGTGATCAGCCACAGCCAGGTCCAGCGTGGTTTTGCCCAGCGGCAGGCTGAGATCGAAAAACAGCGCTTCGCGGCCGGAATCCCGCCCCAGCCAGTCCCCGTCCTGGATCAGGAAGCCGAACCCGGCCTGGAGGCTGTCCACCCCGAAGAGGCGGTTTTTCCTCAGCAGCCCGCGCGCGAACAGCTGTTCATAGTCCCCGATGCCCACCTCGATGGCGCTGAGGGCCACCGGATAGGGATAACTGATCTGTCCGTAAGCCTGTTCCAGAGAGCTGTTCCGATCTCTCAGAAAGCCCAGGGCGAAAAGGTCCTGATATTCCGGGGAGTAGAAGGAAATCCGCTGCTCAAAGCCATGCAGGGAACGGCGCACAGAGTTATCCGGCAGTCCATAAAAATAAAACCCGGAGCGGTAGGGCTCAGTGGCACCGTTCAGGGCCGTCTCCGTGGCCGGAGGATGCGCCGGGGAGCGGAAGTTGAGGCTGGCAAAATCTTGCTGGATCCAAGCCTCGATCTCCTCCAGCAGCTGGTCCCGCTCCTGCTTGCTTTGGAGGGTGGGCACGTCTGGCGGGGGCAGGATATCCAGGATGGCGTCGAATTCGGCCAGGGAATCGCCGGAAGGAATGTACGCGAAGGTAAGCAGATGCTGCCTGAGCAAGGATTCCAGTTCCGTTTTGCCGTCCAGAACGCTCACCAGGCCCAGGGTGCTGTCGGCATTCACCTTCACCCGGATCAGCACTTCCGGAGGCTCGTAGGTTTGGGGCCAGCCTGACGGCAGCACAAAGGCCCTGCCGCCCAGGCGGAGGGGGGTCGGCTGGGCCGTCAGCATTCCCGCGAGGATGATCAACAGCAGCCCCAGAAACCAGTTCTTTATAGCCATCCGTGCTCCCTGTACCAGGCAAAGGTCTTGCGCAGATTGGCCTCCAGGTCCGGCCGGGGATCCCAGCCCAGCAGTTCGCGGGCCTTGGCAATGCTGGCCACCCAATTCACGTTGATCAGCTCTTTCATCTTTTGCTTATTCACCAAAGTCACTTTGCCGGTGAGGGTTTCGAACAGCTCTCCGGCATAAAAGCCAGCCATGGCCAGGGGTATCGGGATGGCGATATTCAGGGTTTTCTTTCTGCCCAGAGCCTGAGCGCAGGCGGCCATGAACTCGCGGTGGGTGTAAGTTTTGCCATTGGAGGCGAAAAAGACCTCGCCCTCGGCTTGGGGATGGGTGCAGCAAAGCTCGATGAACAAGCAAAGCTCTTCGATGTAGATGAGGTTCAAATACTGTTCACGGGGGCCGATGTGGAAACTGAGGCCGGCTTTGACGGCTTTGTAAAGCTGCAGAAAGTCCTTCTCCCCGGGACCGTAAACCGGCACGGGACGCGCCACCACCCACTCTTTGGCACACCCGGCCCGGATGACCCGCTCCGCCAGCAGCTTGCTGCGGCCATACCAGTCCACCGGCGCGGAGGGTTCGGCTTCGGATACCTCTTCATTGCTCCGGGAAGGGTGGGAAGCAGCCTGGGAACTGATGTAAACCAGCCTGCGCGCTGTTTCCAAGCGGTTGAAGGCTTCCATGAGCTGCCGGGTGGCGCCCACATTCGCGGCCACCATCTGGGCGAAGCTGCGCGTGCGGATGGCGCCGGCGTTGTGGATGAGGACTTCCACGCCTTCCAGAGCGGGGTCCAGATCGGTCTGATAATCCGTCCGGCGGATGGCGACGTCGGGATCGAGCAGGTCAACAGGAGATTTTGGACGCACGATCGCCACGACTTCATGCCCCAGGCGGTGGAAATGGTTCGCAAAGTTGCTGCCCACAAAGCCATTGGCCCCGGTCACGGCGATTTTCATGGTCCTTCCCAATTGCTGTAATCAAATGAATGGTGGGCGCTAAGGGACTCGAACCCCCGACATCATGCGTGTAAGGCATGCGCTCTTCCAGCTGAGCTAAGCGCCCACGTGTCAATACTTAAAGTGGTCGGGGTGAGAGGATTTGAACCTCCGACTCCTGGTTCCCAAAACCAGTGCGCTAACCGGGCTGCGCTACACCCCGCAGACTTGCCATGAATTTACGCGGCCGGTTTCTGTCAAGCGAATTGCATGGCCGGATGGTAACAAGGCGCCGGGCAAGCTCTTCCCGCAAATCCAGCTCAGTTGGCAGCAATCTGCCGGTTCTGATGCGGTCGTCTTTACGCCAGAGCAGGAAAACCGGGCCTGGACACCAGCCGTGGAAAAGTTCCATTGACAGAAACCCCTGCCAACGGGAAGTTGCGAACCGCAGAGGAGATGGTTATGAAAAAGCCAGTCTATTTGTTGTTGCTGATCGGGCTGATGTTCACCGCGGCCTGCAGCGTGCCCCAGGAAGCAATTGAGGGCAGGGCGCCGGACCAGGACCGCCCCAGGATAGTGGTGGCCGTGCTCAAGAACGCGGATACCCCCCACAAGAAAGCCCTGACAGAGATGATAAGGGCGGATTACTCTGAGTTCTACGATGTATCGGTGCTCGAAGTAGCCAAACCGGAGGACATCGCGGGCCAGACCTATGATGCCCTGGTGGTGATGGAAAGCCTTAAAGCCTGGCTGTTGTTCAACCGGGGTTTTAAGCAATTTACCGAGCTTCCGGACCAAAGCAAGATCGTGTACCTCGTATCCTCCGGCGACGGAAAATGGCGCTGGAAGGGCAAGGACATCAGGATCGTGACCGGTGCCTCAAGCAAGGCCAGACCAGAGGATTCATACATCCGGCTGAAAGAGGAATTGGACAGCATCCTCTGTCCCTGATCACCGCGCCGCCGGTCCCGCCGCTCGCGGAAGTCCGGAAAGTTTTTGTCTTGACAGAAAAGCCGGCCCTCAGGAATTGTCGCCAAAGCTATCCAGCATGTGGGGCATTAGCTCAGCTGGGAGAGCGCATGACTGGCAGTCATGAGGTCAGGGGTTCGATCCCCCTATGCTCCACCAAGCTTTCAGGCGGTTTGCTCAAAAGTCCTGTGGGACAGATATGGGGGAACCGCCATTTCTTTTTTGGAGAACCACTATGACCGACAATGAGACCATTATCCGCCTGCAAACCCAGGCCAACCAAGCCCGGGCCGCCATCCTCAGCATGACCACCCTGGCCGCCTCCGGCCATCCCGGGGGCTCGATGTCCAGCATCGATCTCCTCCTGGCACTCTACAACGTTATCCGCCACGACCCCTCCGCTCCGCAAAAGCCAGACCGGGACAGGATCGTGGTGAGCAACGGCCACATCTCCCCCGCCGTCTATGCCGCCCTGAGCCTCAACGGATACCACGACCTGGACGAGGCCGTTTCGCAGTTCAGGCTGGCGGGCAGCAAATTCGAAGGCCATATCGAGCGTGAGGTGGCGGGCGTGGAATGGAGCAGCGGCAACCTGGGACAGGGGCTTTCCGCCGCGGCCGGCATGGCCCTGGCTTCACGCATAAACAAGGTTCCCTACATGGTTTGGACCCTGATGGGCGACGGCGAGCAGCAGAAAGGCCAGATCTCCGAAGCCCGCCGTTTCGCCGTGAAGTACGGCCTCAACAATCTGGCCGCCATCGTGGACTACAACCGCCTCCAGATCAGTGGAAACATCGACGCCGTGATGCCCCAGAACATCCGCCGCAACTGGGAAGCTGACGGCTGGAAAGTGCTGGAGATCGATGGCCACGACTTCGGCGCGATCTTCTCCGCCCTGGCCAGCGCCAGCGAAGCTGACCTGCCCACCATGATCCTGGCCCACACAGTGATGGGCAAAGGCGTTCCCTGCATGGAAAACCTGGCCAAATACCACGGCTCAGCGCTCTCGGAGGAGCAGCTTGACGAGGCTCTGAGAGTTTTGGACCAGCCGAACCAGATGGACAAATACCGCCAACTGCGGGAAAGTTTCCAGGCTCCGGCTCCAGAGGCGGACACCGGCAGCTTTGAGCTGAACTGCTCGCTGCAACCGGGCCAGCCCACGGTTTATGAGCAGAGCACCGACAACCGCAGCGCCTGGGGCGCCGCCATCGCCGATCTGGCCAGTCTCAACCGGGAAAACCCCACCCCCATCGTGGTGGTGGATTGCGATCTGCAGAGCAGCGTGAAGACCGGCGATTTTGCCAAAGTGAGCCCCGACCGCTTCATCCAGGCAGGAATCATGGAACACAACGCCGCCGTGCTCAGCGGAGCCCTCTCCAGCTGCGGGATCCAGACCTTCTGGGCGGATTTCGGCATGTTCGGCCTGGACGAGGTTTACAACATGCAGCGCCTGAACGACATCAACCACACCAACCTCAAGGTGGCACTCACCCACGTGGGCCTGGATGTGGGCGAAGACGGCAAAACACACCAGTGCATCGACTACATCGGCCTGCCGCGCAACCTCTTTGGCTTCCGCCTCATCTGCCCCGCCGATCCCAACCAGACCGACCGCGTGGTGCGCTGGCTGATCGACAAACCCGGAAACTACCTGATCACCATGGGCCGCTCCAAACTGCGCATCATCCGCGGCGAAGACGGCCAGCCCGTTTACGGCCTGGGTTACAGCTTCGAATACGGCCGGGCGGACATCCTCCGCGCCGGCAACAAAGCCACCCTGTTCGTGACCGGAACGCCGGTTGGCAATGCCGTGGAGGCCGTGGACAGGCTGCGCGAGGAAGGGATATTCCTGCAACTGGTTTACGTCTCCAGCCCTCTGGAAATCGACCTGGAAGCACTCTCCCAGGCAGCCCGCGCCGGCCAGATCTTCAGCGTGGAGGACCACAACGTCCACAGCGGCCTGGGCTCCATGATCGCGGACCGCCTGGTGGCGGAGGGGCTCAGCGCCCGCCTTGTCAGGATCGGGGTGGAAGGCTACTCCAGCAGCGGCACTTCCCAAGACCTTTACAAAGCGGCGGGGCTCGATCCCGTCTCGATCGCCGCGCGGGTCCGCGCCGAACTGCGAAAATAATCATTGACGCCGGACCGGGAAATACAGAACATGCTTTTACAAAGAGAATATATGCCAAGGAGTGGATCATGAAGAAGTTTCTTCAGACTTATCCGGAAAACTGCATCGCCTGCCACGCCTGCGAGAGCTCCTGCTCCAGCACCTACTTCAAGGTGGACGATCCCCAGCTTTCCCGCATCCGCATCAGCGAGGCGGGCGGGGCCATCCAGATGAACACCTGCAACCAGTGCGGGATCTGCGTTCAGGCCTGCCCCACCCAGGCCCTGAGCATCAATGCCCAGGGTGTGGTGATGCTCAACGCCAGGCTCTGCATAGGCTGCTACATGTGCGTGGCCGCCTGCCCCACCGGCTCGATGTTCATCAGCCAGGGCCAGACCGTGCCCTTCAAATGCGTCGCCTGTGGGATCTGCACCCAAAGCTGCCCCGCTGACGCCATCCGCATCGTGGAAAAGGAGAATTGACATGAAAGACAGGAACCTACTGGCGGAATTCAGATATGAGCTCAAGCCTGTGGACAAGGGCTACAACCGCCGCACCCTCTACGTGAACGTGGGTTCGAACCAGATCGAATCCAAGCCGGTCAGCCAGCAGATGATCGACAAGTTCGTGGGCGGCAAGGGTTTTGACCTCTGGCTGATGTGGCACGGGGTGAAGGACAACACGAAGTGGAACGATCCCGAGAACGAGATCTGCATTGGCTTTGGCCCGCTCTGCGGCAACACCAGCTATCCCGGCAGCGGCAAATCCATCGTCACCACCATCTCCCCCCTCACCGGCATCCCCGTGGATTGCAATGTGGGCGGCCATTTCGGCCCCTACGCCAAATTCTCCGGCTGGGACGCCATCGAGATCCAGGGCAAGGCGAACGAGGAAGTGATCGTTTTCATAGACGGCGACAAAGGCAGCGTCAAGATCCTCACCGCGCCTGACGAAGACACCAACAGCCACGTTTTGGCAGAAGAACTGATCAAGGAATTCGCCGACAGCCCGGACGCCCACCAGTTCGTCTCCGTGGTCTCTTCCGGACGCGGCGCGGAACACGTTCCCATCAGCTGCCTCAATTTTTCCTTCTGGGACAAGCGCCGCCAGGTGGCCCGCCTCAAACAGGCCGGACGCGGCGGCACCGGCATGGTCTTCCGCGACAAGAACATCAAGGCCCTGGTGGTGAAATACAGCGGCCTCAAGGGCGACACCAACAACCCTGAAGACCTCGAAACCTTGCAGAAGACCGGCCTCAAGCTCCACCGCGAGATCGAGGCGGGCGACTCCAGCCAGTGCCACATGCGCGAAGTGGGCACCGCCCACCTGGTGGAGATCATGAACGACTACGACCTGCTGCCCATCAAGAACTTTAAATACGGCCAGGATGAGGCCTCCAAAGGCATTTCTTCCTGGGAATTCAAAAAACTCTTCACCCAAAACATGCCCGACGGCTGCTGGTATGGCTGCTCGCTTTCCTGCTGCAAGGCGGTGGACGGCTTCATCCCGCGCACCGGGCCATACAAAGGCCAACCCGTGGTGGTGGACGGCCCGGAATACGAGACCGTGGGCGGCTGCGGCTCCAACCTCTGCATCTGGGACGCCAAGGACGTAACCGAACTCAATTTCTACTGCGACACCTACGGCATCGACACCATCTCCTTCGGCACCAGCTGCGCCTTTGCCATGGAATGCTTCGAATACGGCATCATCAACCAAGAGATCACCGGTGGCATCGACCTCAGTTGGGGCAACGCCGACGGGGTTTTCGAGCTGATCCACCAGATGGCCCGGGGCGAAGGTTTCGGAATGGTGGTCGGCCAGGGCGTGCGCAAGATGAAAGAGATCTTCGCCCGCGAATACGGCGGAGATCCAGCGCTGCTGCAGGACATGGGCATGGAAGCCAAGGGCCTGGAATATTCGCAGTACATGTCCAAGGAATCGCTGGCCCAGCAGGGCGGCTACACCCTGGCGCTTAAAGGGCCCCAGCACGACGAGGCCTGGCTGATCTTCATGGACATGGTGAACAACCACATCCCCACCTTTGAGGACAAGGCCGAAGCGCTGCACTATTTCCCCATGTTCCGCACCTGGTTTGGCCTCCAGGGCCTGTGCAAACTGCCCTGGAACGACATCGAACCCGCCAACAACGCCGAAACCGACGAACCCGCCAAGGTACCGGAGCACGTGGCCAACTACGTGGACATCTACACCGCCATCACCGGCAAACCCCTGGACAAGCATGAGCTCATCCGCCAGTCCGAGCGGGTTTACAACTTCCAGAAAGTGTTCTGCATGCGCATGGGCAAAGGCCGCCGGATCGACGACGTGCCGCCCTACCGCGCCGTGGGCCCCGTAACCGAAGAGGAATACCTCTCCCGCCAGGAGCGCTACGACGGCCTGCTGCAAAGCAAACAGGGCATCGACCCCGCCGGCAAGTCCACCGCCGAAAAGATGGCCCTGCTGCGCGCCTACCGCGAAGACCAGTACCAACAGCTCATCGACGCCGTGTACAAACGCAAAGGCTGGACCCCCGAAGGCGTGCCCACCCTCGAACACCTCCAAAACATCGGCATGGACCTGCCCGAGGTGCTGGAAGTGGTGAAGCGCTTCCTCTAGATCACCAATCCATCCAACGATAAAGACGCCGGGAGCGATTCCCGGCGTCTACCATTTCATGCCGATGGCGAAACCGTATGTGCCAAATATCTTGATCCCCTGGTCCTTGCCGTCGGCAACGCAGATGCCGATCTCGGGGATCAGATAGAATACACCGTATGTGGCCTCCACGTTAATGTTCACCTGTCCGTGCAACAGCGGTGAGAGCTCATACTCCAAAACGGTCTCACCGGAGTCAGTGTCCGTCCTCCAAAAATCCGTCCACTCGCAGTTCACCCCGGCCGAGGCGTTCAGGCTCAGGTTTCGCCAGGTATCCAGCGAATAGAGCACCGGGAGGCTGAACCCCAGGACTTGGCAATGGTCCGTGGCGTAGGATCCCTGTTCCACCTTGCCTTGCGAAGCGATCAGGCTGGGCTTCACACTCAGGTGGTGCGGGCCATCCTGCCAGCACAGCACTTTGGCGTTCAGATCCCCGCCCAGATTATTGGCACCGATCAGTATGCTGCCTCCCAGCGCCAGCCTGGGATTGACCTTGAAACTCAACATCACGCCACTAAGATACCCAGCCACATTACTATTGCTCGAGGAGGACGGGACCATGATCATATATGTCGAGATCGCCGAGCCACGGATCAGGCACCAGTGTGTCTGCGTCATGGCGGAATCCAGGGTGAAGATTCCCACCTCGCCCAATGCCTGCAAGCCAACAGAGGGGATCGCTGCTGCGAGGCTCAAGCATATGAGGATTAATGCTCTGTTCATCACCCACCTCCTGTGCTGGCGGCAAACACGTTGACCCGGTTGCTTTCGAGCAGAGACTGGAATAATTCCCGGGAGAATTTGCCGAGGCCGCCAGGTTTCCTGATGGCGTTTATTCTGGCCAGGCTGGGAAGCCCGCCGCTTTCGCGGATGATCTTGTAATGACCCTGGCTGTGCAGGAATACCGACCTGTCCCAGCCTTCCCGGGCCGCGGGCGCCGCGAAGCTAAGCTGCGCCGTGTCACCCATCTGTGGCTGCACCAGGTAGCTGGCGTCGCCACTCAGCAGCATCCCGCTCACATCCTGGCCATCCTGGTCGGTGGCTTTATCCAGCCTGAGGGTGGTCTGATGGAATTCCTGATCGGGCGAGATGTCCAACCCCGCGTAGTCGATATACCAAAATCCAGCGCCATATTCCAGCTTCACTTCGATCTCATCGCCGCGGATGCCCCGCAGGTCCAGCGGCACCACCATATCCCGGTCCGCCATGGGCCCGGGCGCGGGGATGCGCTCAGCCAGTTGCCAGGCCCCGTCACGTTTTACGTACACAGCCAGGGGGATGTTTTGATCTGCGATCCATTGGGGGGCAAAGTCCCCGGCCTGCTGCGACTCGTACCAGCTGTCATAGCTGTCGCCGAACAAATCCAAACCCTCGCCGATGGTGTACTCCAGCCAGAAGGAGTTCCTGCCTCGCAAGACCAGTTTCGCGGAGCTCACGTGGCTCTCGTTGGCAAAACTCAGTTCCACGCCGTCCACGTTCATGTCCTTGCTCAGCAAATTTTCTCCCATGAATCTGGCTTCATCCCTTTCACTCAGCAGGGGCAGAACGTCGTTTTTCGCCAGAGACAACGCGGCCAGCGGCTGGGCGGCTGGACCGATGGTGTGGAAGTTCCCCGCCTGATCGGCCAGAAGTTTGGTGCCTTGGGGATGGTCCACCACCTGCAGCTCAGCCAGGTTCGTATGCTGGATCTCCCGGGCTTCATTGGCCAGCTTGAGCAGATACAGACCGTCCTGCGACCGCAGGCTGGGCAGGGCGAGCCAGTCCTCGCGTTCCAGGCTGGGAAACACGGCCCCACCGTAAATCTCCCCCTCGAAGGCATAGCCCTCGCCGTCATAGGCGTAAACAAAGGGACAGGAGCTTGATAATGCCGCGATCACAAACAGAATGGCCAACACAAATACCAGGGCGTAGACCACACCGGCCACACCCAGGCCCACCAGGGTGGAGTTGAAAACCGATCTTCCCAGATCGAGGTCATACACTTCCAGTTTGCTGATCTGCGAGATGGGCAGCGCGAATTCCGAGGGCAGCGAGTCTGGAAAAGCCGCCTCCGGTTGCAGATAGGCCCGGATCATGTTCTTTTCCTGGGCATATTGCTCGTTACCTCCCTTAAAAGCAGTTCCCGTGAGCGTGGTGCCGTCAAACTCGATCTTGGTCATGAAAGTGTGTTCATGCAGATTGTCGGGGTAGATCAATTGCAGCATTTTCCCGCTGAATTTGGGCGGATGGCTGATGGGCTGCTCAAACCAGCCATGATGAACACAGGAATTGATCAAGCTGGCTGTCAGGATGACCGCCAGCAGGCGGAATAGTATCTTGGACAGGCGCATGTCACCTCCCGCTCTGTCTGCCACTGGTCCCGCGCCAGCCTAGCCAGCGCTGCCAGTCCGGATCCATGCACCGCCGCGGCCAAGTCCCCCGCTGTATTCATCAAAGCTTTATCTGATGCGAGTTTCCAGCCCCAGCGAATCATACAGGGTTATTATGCACTTCCCGCAAAATAGTGTCAAGGTATTTCTTCAGTTAATTTAAATAATTTGTAGATTTTATGCCACACCACATGTGGCGGAATAACATCCAGATCTGCAAATCAGCCGCTGGTGAACAGGCTTGCCCAGCCCTTCCGAAACTACGAGGTGGAAATATCTTGACAGGAAGAGCGGTTGCGAAATAGCTTCAGCGCATCATCAGTTCAGGAGTTTTACATGCGCCGATTGTCATTGCTGCTCTTGGGAGGCTTGCTGCTGCTCGTTCTGGCCTCCTGCGACCTTCTCAACCCCGATGGGGATGATCCGCTGCCCTACACCGGCGGAACTGTTTCCGAAGTCACTTTCGAGCTTCTGGGCCCCACAGAGGTCCGCCTCAACTGGGCGGAGAATTTCCCGGATGAAGACGGTTTTTACGTGGACCGCAAGCTCTGGGACGGTGCCTGGGAACGCAAGATCCAAAGCGTGGCGGCCAACGCCACAACCGTGGTGGACACCACCGCGCAGCTGGGCAAGGTTTACTATTACAAGGTTTACGCCTTCAAGGGCGAGCAGGAATCGGTGGAGGAACAGCAGCAGTACAATTGTTACCTCCCCGCGCCCGCCGATCTGGATTATGATTACAGCTGGAGCCAGCCCAACCGTGTGCGCCTGTTTTGGCTGAACAAAGCCGCCTGGGCCGACAGCATCGTAGTGGCCAAACGCCTCTCCGGCGAGCAGTGGACAGCCCATCTGGCCGCGCTGCCAGGCTCCGCCACCGAGTGGACCGATCTGGGCTATAACCACAGCCAAACCGTCACCTGGGGCTTCACCGCCTATTTCCAGGATCAGGTTTCGCAGCAGGCCACGCTCACCCTGATGCCGCCAAAATAGTCACAGCTTTGTCATTTTAGCGCAGGCTGAAATCCAAGTCTTATGGAGGTTGCGCCAGCCGTAGTGCAGCGTTCCAATGCTGCGTCCTGGCCTTCCGCATGATTGGCATCATGCGCCACGTGGTTCGAACCTGGCTGGGCGGACAGGACCACCCGGGTGTACCCACCATAAGTGAACTTGAGCCTTATCTTTTCATCTGCGTTGATCCGCGTTTTCTTCCGCGAAATCTGCGTGAACCCTCTCTTTTGTCCCCATCATCGCTGAGCCATTACTTCTCAGTCCTCTGTGTCTCCGTGTCTCCGTGTCTCTGTGTTTACTTCATGCAAAGTTTCCTAACCGAACAAATCCCTTGACGAAAACTTCCCCGCCGTGAATCTGCTTCCGCTTGGAATATCCAGGCACCCAAAACACGAAGCTGATACAGGGAGACAAAATGAAGACCTTTGTGATCACAGTGTTTACCATGCTCCTTAGCGTTGCGCCCCTGGCCGCCATCGGCTATACCAGCGCCCTGGTGGAGACCGACCGGCTCTATGCCGAATGGCTGCTCGATTATATGGCCGAAGAGGAGGAAGCCAGCGGCGGCGGCTGGAAATCCGAAACGGACGTCGTTCCCCGCCTTCCCGGAGCTCCCGGCGGCTACTACGCTTATCCCCAGGCGGAACAGCTCCAGTTGTCCATGCCGTCGCTCAACCCCCTGTCCGACACCACCACCAAGCTGATCTACAGCCTGATGGACACCATATTGCTGCGCTTCAAGCAGCAGCTTTTCATCTCCACCATCTCTCAGTGGCGGGATGAACTGCTGATTTCGGATTACCGGCACCTTTTCCCCCATCTGTCCGCTCTGCTCACCAGCATCGATTCCGCCAGCTTCCTTTCCACCTACGACCTTTGGAAATCAGCCATCGACCGCGACCTGCAGGAAGCCCCGCTGGGGGTGCTCAGCTATTCCGTGGAACTGCTGGATGAGGCCGGGAACGTCCCGCCCGCGGAGATCTCTGTGCTGCGCGAGCTGAGGGACCTCCTCGACGACGCTTACACCTACCACAACGTGAGCAATCTGGACGAATTCATCCTCGTTTCCACCGCCAGCCAGACCCAGCGTTCCCAGCTTTTCCGCCTCATCGGGCTCATCGCCAAGAACATGCTCAACGCCGAGGGCGAACTGGCCCTGCCGGAGCTCCGGGAGCGCCTCTATGAGCCCGGCTGGAAAGAGATCTATCTGCAAACCATCGCCCAAGATTATCAAAACCTCCACCTCAACGGCGATTCCCTGCGCGTTACCGAGGCCAATCTGCGCTATTATCTGGATTCCTGCGCCACGGTCTCTGAATTCTTTGCCGCCCTCGATCCCGCCGCCAGGACCGGGGAAATGGATTCCGAGGATTGGCTGGGCCTCTATCTTTCCACCGCCGACAAGCTGCTGGTGCAATGCTCGAACCTCATCCCGCCTTCCCAGAACGACTGGAACGATTACTACCGCCTCTTCACCCGCCACCGCTTCGAGATCGTGGGATTGGCCCGCCTCATCGACTCCCATGAATACAAACCGCTGCTGAACTCCGTGCTCACCAGTTCTGTGGACATTGCCCGCGAACAAGGCCTGGTAACCGCCTCCCAGAGCCGCTTCATGAACCTGATCTCCACCCTCGCTCTCACCGGTGAAGCAGACAATGTGAACTACCGCGACCTCATGAATTCCGTGCTCGAGCCCGTGGGCAGCTATGCCTACAAACGCCAGGCCAGCTTCACCGTGGCCCTCAATTCCTATCCCGGCCTGGCCGGCGGAGCGGAAACCCTCAGCGGCGATATCCGCGATTCCAAAGCCGTGGGCGGCCTCGCCTGCCCCATCGGGCTCGAACTCAACTGGGGAACAGGCATCGCCGGACTGCGGGGCATCTTCATCTCCGCTTTCGACCTCGGCGCCGTGGCCACCTACCGCTTTTCCGCCACCGACGCCTCCTATGCCAATTCACCCCAGATCGGCTGGAAACAGCTCGTCTCCCCGGGCTTGTACCTCCTCCTCCAGCAAAAGAGCCACCCCGTGACCCTGGGCCTGGGCATGCAACTCACCCCCGAACTCCGCAAGCTCACCAGCGACTCCACCGTGTCCGCTAAAAACGCCCTGCGCATGGGCGCTTTCATCAGCATGGACATCCCCCTCTTCACCCTCTATGTGAAGCACGACTGGCGGACAAGGCCCAGACGCGGCGCCACTGCCACCATCCGAAACGAATGAACACCTGGCAAGGGAGAAAGAGGTTGGAGTTCTTGGAGAACGGAAGAAGTACCTAAATCCGGCTCATTCCCGCACCGCCTCCTCCGCCGCATGCCAGCATCCGTTTATGTTGATCCCCCCATATATAGTGGGTAACAACTGCTGTGTTTGCCAAGAATACTTTCGCAGCCCAATGCCTCTATCTCTGCGATTTCTACTTTGCCAACACCATCCCCTTCCTGGAGATCGTGAGCGAGCAGGATAAGCTGTCGGGGGAGAGGAAGATAGTGGAACTGCTCTCCTTGAAATACAATGGGAAAGCGAAACACACCGACCTCATGAGCAAAGCCCACATGAAACGCCGCGAATTCCGCGAGATCACCGAATCATTGATTGAAAGGGAGGCCATCTGGGTGGAGACCTATAAATCCCGGAATGGAGTAACTGGTAGAATGTACGTCCTGGATGCAGAGCTGTTCAGCAGTTGGAACCGCACCGGGCATAATTGACCCCCAACAAACGGTAGTGAGGGGTGGCAATGATGTCACCCCTTTTGTCATTTGTGGTGTTTTGGGAGTCGCTGCGGCACAGAGTCTTACATCCCAAACCACAACTCAGCCAAGTAGGGTGGTGTTTAGGGACATATTGTGGCACAGCGACTTACAATCCCAAACACCCAAAAAACGCCTACGTGTATATAAAAGGCTTGAGGAGCAGGGGGGGTGCTGAGATGAGGATCAATATATAAATATAATAAAATATAAAATTATATAATATACTATATCTATATACCTATATACCATATACTCTAACCTTCATCTCACCCTCCCCCCTCATGCAAGGGTGGTGTGTATATAGAGGTAACCAGTTTTTTGGTGTCTTGGATTGTAACTATCTATCACGCAATGGTTTCCTAAACCCCACCCTACTGAACCGGCTTGGGGTTTGGGATTCTTGTTTGGACGGATTTATCCCGGCTCTGCGAGGCTTGTCTCTGCCGCTCTGCCCCCCTCCCTCTACGTGCCCCTTTTTCATCCCCACCGCCCCAAACCTACGTCATTCCGGACGCAGGTGCTTCAGCACCGGAGATCCGGAATCCAGTTCTTATCTCGTTATGGATCCCGGATCAATGTCACCTCGCGGGCTCGGAGACGTCAGGGATGACGTATGTTCTGAATCCAGCCCCTTGAGGGCGCCAGAACGATAGCGAGGGTGTGAAGTGACCGGGGCCCCGCGGAGGAGCGAAGCGATGCCGTGGGGCGGGAACGCAACCCCTCGAACCAGTACCAAATCCAATATCTGAGCCCCTTGTGGGCGACATACCCCAAATCACCTGTTCTGTCGCCTCTGCGAGGCTTGGTGTTTGTAATGGCCTCATACGAGGGGCTACGCTTCGCTTCGCGCCCTCGCTATCGTTATTCCGCCTCTGCGAGGCTTGTCTCTGCCAACCACCCGCCCCAAACTGTCATTCCGGGGAAGTCGCGTCAGCGACAGGGGCCCCGGAATCCACCCCTTGCGGGAATAGCCCATCCCAGACCAAGTATGAAGCGGGATCGATCCAGACGCAGTCTGAATCGACACCCTCCCAGGGCATTACCCGGACGGACTGGATTCCGGGACCCCGCGTGCTGGCGCACGCCTCCCCGGAATGACACCGCGGCAGAGCCATCTAGTATAAAACCCCCGGAAGGTCGACCTCCAGGTCGACCAAAAGCCCGCAGGGCTTTGTGAAAGGGCAAAAGGATCGCTACACCGGAGCGGGGTTAACGGGGACGTTAACCTTCCAGCCCCGCGTGCTGGCGCACGCCTCCCCGGAATGACACGCTTATCAGTCTGAGTGGGTAATGTGGCTGCCGCCTCTGCGAGGCTTATCTCTGCCCCTCTGTCCCTCTGTTTTTATTGATCCGCGTAAATCATAATGATCCGCGTCATCTGCGTCCTATTATTCTCTTTTTTTCTGACCCCATTTTCCCTTTTTCCGCGTTTTTCCGTGACCAATCCTTCGTGCCTCGAGATAAATCTCGGGCACCCAACAAGCTGAAGCTTATGGTACATAACTCTGTCTCTCTGCCCCTCTGTTTTTATAAATCCCATTGATCATTTTCATCCTGTTCATCCCTGATCTATTCTTCTCTTTTTCTGACCCCATTTTCCCTTTTCCCGCGTTTTCCGTGACCAATCCTTCGTGCCTCGAGATAAATCTCGGGCACCCAACAAGCTGAAGCTTATGGTACATAACTCTGTCCCTCTGTCCCTCTGTTTTTATAAATCCCATTGATCCTGTCGATCCTGTCATCCGTGTTCCATTCAATCCGCGTAAATCATAATCATCCGCGTAATCCGCGTTTTATTATTCTCTTTTTTTCTGACCCCATTTTCCCTTTTTTCGCGTTTTTCCGTGACGAATCCCTGTTTTGTTACCCACTATTAGTAGAGGGTATCTTTCGCGCATCCGGCAAACATCCCCTTAACAACTCGTTTACTTCCCACTGCCGCAATGGGATGTTAATGGGTTGTTCCTGAGATGTGAACAGGCCAGACCCCAGGCCGAGATGATCGTAACCGGCGTAACGCAAAAACAGCATAATCACAACACTGAGGCACGGAGATACGGAGAAAAGAGGAGAAGGTGGTGGTTGGTCGGCTCAGCCTGGCGTACAGCGAACGCAGCGAGCATGGGCGACAGGCCTCTGGGAAGGATTGTTGGGGGGATCTGCTGGCGTCGATGGTCCTGCGTCTCTCGACGCCAGCGGGAAGCTGATGTTTCAATCCGTAAATCCGTTCAATCCGTAAATCCGTATGAAAATGCGAGTACCCAGCTATGCTGTCGTCGAAGCCGTGCCTTGGTCGACTAGGACGTCGACCTTCCGGGTGCGTCCGGGGGTAAGGGATGGTTGTTTCTGGATTCCTGGTCAGGCCCGGAATGACGTTTGGGGATGGATGCTATGCTGAAGTCGATATTCCAGCGCCGCTCGACTCCAGCGTGTTTTGGGGGCGTTTCAGCAGGCGCGAGAGGGTGAGTCCGGCCACGATCACGAGGATGGCCGCGAGCTGGAGGGGGGCAAGGGTTTCGCGGAGTAGGAGCACCGCCAGCAGGGAGGCCAAAACGGGCTTGAGGAAGAAATACATGGAGGCCGGGGCGGCGCCGAGGCGTTTCATGCCCTCGAAGAACATCAGGTAAGCCAGGCCGGAAACGATGGCGCCGAGGTAAAGCATGATGGCCGCCGAGCTGATGGAAAGGGGGATGAGCAGCGGTTTGCCGGCCACGGCGCTGTATAGGAAGAGGACGGCCGCTCCGCCGAGGAAGGAAACGCTGTTGGTGAGTGGGTTGCCATGGCTTTGGATGAGGCGTTTGGTGAGCACGGTGTAGAGCCCGAAGGTGAGTGAACATCCCAGCCCAAACACGATGCTGAGCGGGAGGTTCAGGTATCTGGCGCTGCCGAAATCGCCTTCGCCGAGGATGAGCAGGGCGATCCCGCCCAAAGCCAGCCCGAGGCCCAGAAGCTGGGGCAGGAAGAGCCTCTCCCGCAGGAGAAGGAGGGCGAAGAGGCTCACGAAGAGGGGGTTGGAACTCACCAGCACGGCGCTCACCGAAGCTTTGCCGTAGTAAACCGACATCTGCAGGAATAGCATGCTCACGCAGACGTTGAGCACGCCCAGCAGCACCATTTGGCCGAGGTCCGCGGGCCGCGGCCGGCGCGGAGCGGCCTTCAGCGACCGCAGGGCAAAGGGGAGGATCACCAGCCCGCCGATCAAAAACCGCCAGGCCGTGAGCGGATAGGGCGAAACGCCGGGGCCGAGGGCTTTGCTGCCCAATTCGATGGTGGACCAGAACAGGATGGCCAGAAAGGTGAGCAGATGAGCGGAGGAGCGTGAAGGCATGGCTTTGTCAAAAAAGGCCGGGCAACCCGCCGGGATATCCGGCTGGCCGTCCGGCCCCTGTAGCAGTCACCTTGAGGGTGGCTGGTTTGACTTCTTATTTCATCAGCACCATTTTGCGGGTGGATGAATAGGTCCCTGAGAACATGCGGTAGAAATAGACGCCGCTGCTTACGGCAAGTCCGTTGTTGTCACGGCCGTCCCACTGGACGCTGTGGTTTCCAGCAGCCTTGGTTTCCAGGTTCCAGGTCTTCACGGCCTGGCCTCTGTGGTTGTAGATGGTGATCTGAACCGGATCGGCCTTGGCGGTGGAGAAGGAGATGGTGGTGCTGGGATTGAAGGGATTGGGATAGTTGCCCAGCAGCTGGGTGGGGGTGGCGATGTTGTCGTCGTTGGCCACTCCGCTCCAGTCGGAAAGGGCGCGGGCGGTAACCTGCGGGGTCTGGTTGTACTGGTTCACCAGCACCCAGATGTTGAAATTGCCGGTGGGGATGGCTTCGCCGATATAATCCACATCGTAGAAAGTGGTGCGGAACACAACGGAGCCGGTGCCGTCTTCCAGGGTGTAGTTCTGGCCGGTGGCGAAAGTGCCGGTCTCCACGAAATGGGCGTTGGCGATCTTCACCAGGCGGGCCTGGTAGGAGGCGACGTTGGCGTTGATCTGGGCGATGGTCACCACAGGCGGGGAGATATAGTTGTTGGTGGAGCTGGCAGGGCCGGGATCGGCCACGGGGGTGAACTGCAGCATGTTGTTGTAAAAGGCGATGGTGCCGGTGAGCCCGGTGATGCCGTCCATGAGGTTGTAGGTGGTGGTGATCACACCGGCGGTGTCGTCGATGAGGATGCCGGCTTCAAAGTCCTGCACGTATTTCTGGTGGCGGAAGCTTTGCTGGAAAGTGAGCATCACTTCGCCGGCCACCATGTAAACGGTGCCGTCACCGGCGGTGGCGTTGCGCAGTTGGGTCATGTTCTGCACCACCTCGGGGAAGATGTAGCTGGCGGTGGCCACATAGCTGGGGTCGAACCCGGTGGCAAAGGCGATAGCCTTCAGGGTGGTGTTCGTGCTCAGCGGGATGGGGTTGGTGTATTGAGTGGAAGTTTCGGTGGGGGTGCTGCCGTCGGTGGTGTAGCGGATGGTCGCGCCGGCGGTGGCGGAGCTGATGGATACGGATATCGCCTGGCCATAAACTCCCGCGGGGGGATCAAAGGTGGGGGTGGCGGCATTTTCGGATCCGCCGGGATCGAAGGTGTGGGCTCCCAAGTCTTCAATGTAGTCGATGGGATGCACGATCCATTCGGAGTTGTCCATGTTGGTTCCGGCGCCGGCGATCCAGTCGGTGTTGCCTTCGGCGACGTCAGGTTTGCGGATGAGGGTGTGGTTGAGGGTGGCGCCGTCAGTGCCGGCCACGGGCCAGGCGGTGCCGGGATCGGTTCCCAGAACGCCGATGATGTCAACGAGGGTGTCGCCGTGGAAGAGGCCCAGGCAGTCGTTGCCGTTGAAATAGGTAACGGTGTGGGTCATGTCCGCGACGCCCAGGATGGTGGCGTTGGCGGCGGAGTTGGCGATCACGAAGACGTCGTTGTTGGCCAGGGTTCCGGAGAGGGTGACGCTGTTGGTGGTGGACCAGGTGGCGGACCCGTTGGAGGCCAGCTTCATGGTGTAATTGGCCAGATCGACCGCGGCGCCTGTGCCGTTGTAGATCTCGATGGCCTTGTTGTTTGAGCTTCCCTCCACATATTCGGAGATGAAGAGGTCGGCCGCCTGAGCGAACATCAGGGAGATGAATCCCAGCATCAGAAGGGGCAGTAGTGTTCTTTTTGTCATGTTTTTTACCTCACTTGTGTTAAAATCAGCATGGCGCAATATAAAAAGGACCCGGCCAGCAAAATGCTGTCGCTGCGATCCAAAACTCCGCCGTGACCGGGGATCAGATTCGAACTGTCTTTCACCTGGCAAAAGCGCTTCAGCGCGCTTTCCGCCAAATCGCCAAGCTGGCCGACGATCCCGGCCGCGAAAGCCGTAAGCAGCAATACGGCCAAATCGTCGTACAACCTCGCAAAATATAATATAATCACTATCACAAAGGGGGCAAGCGCTCCGGCGATGAAACCCTCCAGCGACTTGTTGGGGCTGATCTTCACGAGACCGCGCCGCTTTCCCCATTTCATGCCCACAAAGTAGGCCAGGCTGTCGGCACACCAGATGAGGACCACCAGCCCCAAAAGGAGGCGGGGTTCCCTGTGCTCCAGTCCCAGCCTCACGCAGAGGGCGGGCAGGAAGGCGGTGTAGAGCACACCAAGGATTTCCAGGGCGGCCAGGGGCACGGAAGTTTGGGGGTCCCAGCGCAGCAGGATCTCCAGCCAGGCCAGCAGCAGCAGCGCCCAGAGAGTGATCAGCTCAAAACCCGGCAACAAAACGATCTGGGCGTATGAGGCCAGCGCGATGGCGATCCACAGCCAGGAAACGGGATATTTGGCCCGGCGCAGCATGGAGATGTATTCACCGGAGCCCAGCAGCACCGCGGCCGCGAAAAAGACGATCAGCCAGGGCCCGCTGAACCACAGCGCGGCCAGGATCAGGGGGATGAAGACCACCGAAACACCGATCCGTTTTTGCAGCTCGGTCATGAGCTCTGAACCCCTCCGAAGCGGCGGTTGCGGCCCTGATAATCCAGCAGGGCGGTGATGAAGGCGGTTTTGTCGAAATCCGGCCAGAGGGTTTCGGTGATGTAGATCTCGGCGTAGGCGCTTTGCCAGAGCAGGAAATTGGAAATGCGGCTTTCGCCGCTGGTGCGGATGATGAGGTCCGGATCGGGCTGGCCGGCGGTGTAGAGATAGCGGGAGAAATCCTCCGGCGTGAGCCTGGTGATGGCGGCCGGGTTGTTGGCGTTTTGCTGCACAAGCTTTTGGATGCCCTCCACGATCTCGGTGCGGCCGCCGTAGTTGAAGGCCATGTTCACCGTGAGGCCGGTGTTGTGGCGGGTGATGGAGGCGATCTGCCGGATCTCGGCCAGATAGGCGGGATCGAGGCGCGCTTCGCTGCCCAGGATGTTCACATGGATGTTCTGGCGGTGAAGTTCGGGGATCTCTTTCACCAGAAACTCCTTGAGCAGCTTCAGCAGGCCCTGCACCTCCTCTTCCGGGCGGCTCCAGTTCTCGGTGGAAAAAGCGTAAAAGGTGATGCAGCCCAGTTTCAGCTCCACCCCCAGTTCCACCACCTGGCGCACGGCCCTGGCACCGGCGCGGTGGCCATACATGCGGGGATGGTGTTTGCGGGCAGCCCAGCGGCCGTTGCCGTCCATGATGATGCCCACGTGGGCGGGCAGGCGGTCCGGGTCGAGGCGGGGCATCAGCTTTTTATAGTTCACGCGGCGCTCACTGCATCCTTTGCTGGGCCTTGTATTTCAGCCAGGCGTAGATGAAGCCGTCGAGGTCGCCATCCATCACGCGGTCCACTGTGCCCACCTCATGCTTGGTGCGCAGGTCTTTCACCATTTGGTAGGGCTGGAAAACGTAGGAGCGGATCTGGTTGCCCCAGCCGATCTCGCTTTTGCCGGCCTCCTCCTTCTTCTTCTCGGCTTCGCGCTGCTCCTCGTAATATTGGTAGAGCCGCGAACGGAGGATGGCCAAGGCTTTTTCCCGGTTCTGGATCTGGGAACGTTCGTTTTGACAGGAAACCACAATGTTGGTGGGCAGGTGGGTGATGCGAACGGCGGAATCGGTGGTGTTCACGTGCTGTCCGCCGGCACCGCTGGAGCGGTAGGTATCGATCTTGAGGTCCTTGGCGTCGATCTCCACCTCGATGTCGTCCTCGAACTCCGGATAGACATAGACAGAGGCGAACGAGGTCTGGCGCTTGCCCTGGGAATTGAAGGGTGAGATGCGCACCAGGCGGTGGATGCCGATCTCGGCTTTGAGCATGCCGTAGGCGAAGCTGCCGGCTATCTCCACGCTCACGCTTTTGAGGCCGGCCTCCTCCCCGGGCAAGGAGTCGATGATGGTGGCGGAAAACTTGTTCTGCTCTGCCCAGCGGGTGTACATGCGCAGCAACATCTCGGCCCAGTCCTGCGCTTCCGTGCCTCCGGCCCCCGCGTGGATGGTGAGCAGGGCGTTCTCTTCGTCATACTTGTCGTTCAGGTAGCACTCGATCTCGGCTTTTTCGATGAACAGCCTCTGATCCGGCAATTCTGCCACGGCTTCAGCCAGCAGCTGGGGATTGGGGTCTTCGTCCAGCAGCATCAGATAGGCTTCCAGATCGCCCTTCAGGGCTTCCAAGGCGCGGATGTGGGCGATCTCTTCGTTGGCCCGGCTGAGCTGGCGGGTTACCTTTTTGGCCTGGTTCTGATCGTTCCAGAAATCCGGCTGGTTCATCTCCTCCTGGAGGCGGGCCACCAGGGCCTCTTTCTGCTCCAGGTCAAAGTAACCTCCGGATCTCGGATATCTGGAGGATCAGGGCGTTTGCTTCCTTGCGGTAGTCTGTATATTCCATGAATGTGTTTCCTGCTTGCGTCGAAATAAAAAAATCTGTCGAGGCATTAAATCTTATCAGGCCGATTTTGTCAAATCTTTTGTTGGAACTCAGAATTTCATTGACAAATAGGCGGCATCCCGTAAAAAAAGCGCGTTTCTCGAACAAGAACGGATTTTTCCGCAAACCACAAACCAGACTGAGGTGACGAATATGATTCCTGTCCTATGGTATCTTGCCCCGGTGGGGGCTGTATTGGCGCTGATCTTCGCGGCAATATTCTTCTATCAGGTGAAAAGGGCAAATCCCGGCAACGCCCGGATGATCGAGATCGCTTCCTACGTGCGTGAGGGGGCCTTCGCCTACCTGCAGCAGCAGTACAAGGGGGTGGCATTTTTCTTCCTGGGCGCTTTCCTGGTTTTCCTGTTCATGTCGCAGGTGCTGCACGTGCTGCACTGGCTGGTGCCTTTCGCCTTCCTCACGGGAGGTTTTTTCAGCGCCCTGGCCGGTTTCGTGGGCATGAACATGGCCACCCTGGCCTCCAACCGCACCGCCCAGGCCTGCTCTGAAAGCCTCAACAAAGGCCTCAAGATCGCCTTCCGGGGCGGCGCCGTGATGGGCCTCACCGTGGTGGGGCTCGCCCTGATCGACATCTCCGCCTGGTTCTTCATCCTCTATAAACATCCCGCTTTTGAACTGCACCAGATCACGGTGATCATGCTGAGTTTCGGCATGGGCGCCTCCACCCAGGCCCTTTTTGCCAGATTGGGCGGCGGCATCTTCACCAAAGCGGCCGACGTGGGCGCGGACCTCGTGGGAAAAGTGGAAGCCGAGATCCCTGAAGACGACGTGCGCAACCCCGCCACAATCGCCGACAACGTTGGCGACAATGTGGGTGACGTGGCCGGCATGGGCGCGGACCTCTATGAAAGCTACGCCGGCTCCATCCTGGCCACCGCGGCTTTGGGCCTGAGCGCCGTAACCACTTTGGGACCGGCATTCAAGGACCAGCAGATTAACTTTGTGATCGCGCCGATGGTACTGGCCGGGATCGGGGCGCTGCTCTCCATCCTGGGTGTGTTCATGGTGAGCACCAAGGAAAACGCCGGCCCCAAGGAACTGATGTTCGCCCTCAATAAAAGCGTTTACGGAAGCTCCATCCTGATCGCCATCGCCTCCTTTTTCATCACCCGCGAGCTGCTGCCGCCGGATTACTGGTTCGGGGTCTTCATCTCCACCGTTATCGGCCTGGTCTGCGGGATCCTGATCGGCCTCTTCACCGAGCGCGACACCTCACACAGTTACAAGCCCACGCGCGACATCGCCGCCCAAGGCAGCTACGGACCCGCCACCGTGATCCTGGAAGGGATCGCTGTGGGCATGCGCTCCACTTTGGGGCCGGTGCTCACGATCGTGGCCGGCATCCTGATCGCCTTCATCTGCAGCCACGGCTTCCAATCCATCGAAATGGGGCTCTACGGAATCGGCTTCGGCGCCGTGGGCATGCTGGCCACGCTGGGCGTAACTTTGGCCATGGACGCCTTTGGCCCCATCGCCGACAACGCCGGCGGCAACGCCCAGATGTCGCACATGCCGGACAACGTGCGTGAAATGACGGACAACTTGGACAGCGTGGGCAACACCACCGCCGCCACCGGCAAAGGCTTCGCCATCGGCTCCGCCGCCCTCACCGCCATGGCCCTGCTGGCCGCCTACCTGGAAGAGGTGCGGGCAGCCCTGATCATGGCCGGAGGCAAGGTGGGACAATTCATGCAAATCCACTACACCAGGGACATCGTGGAGCACGTGAAGGTGGAAAGCGCCACGGTGATGGATTTCATCAACTTTTACCAGATCCACGTGCTCAATCCCAAATTTCTGCTGGGCATTTTCATCGGCGGCATGGTGGTCTTCGTCTTCGCCGCCCTCACCATCAAGGCCGTGGGCAAAGCCGCGGGCAAGATGGTGGCCGAGGTCCGGCGCCAGTTCCACGAGATCCCCGGCATCCTGGAAGGCACAGGCAAGCCGGATTATTCCAGCTGCGTGAAGATCGCCACCATCGGCGCCCAGCAACAGATGCTGCTGCCTGCCGTGGTGGGGATCGTGACCCCCATCCTCACCGGTCTGGTCTTCGGCGTGGCAGGCGTTTTGGGCGTTCTGGCCGGGGCCATGGTGAGCGGCTTTGTGCTGGCCATCATGCTCAACAATTCCGGCGGCGCTTGGGACAACGCCAAAAAATACGTGGAAACAGGCGAACACGGCGGCAAATCGTCCTCCGTGCACAAAGCCACCGTGGTTGGCGACACCGTCGGCGATCCCTTCAAGGACACCGCCGGCCCCTGCATCAACATCCTCATCAAGCTGATGAGCATGGTCTCGATCGTTTTCGCAGGGCTGATCGTGAACTATTCCCTGCGCGTGGAAAACATCCAGCCGCCCTTCACAAAACACGGTGTGGAGCTGGACACGCGCAACCAGATCGTGCCTGCCGGCGCTGACGGCCAGGCCGCCGACCCCTGCGCGGATTGCCCCGAAGACTGTCTGGACCGCCAACCCGCGCAACAGGCCAACTCAGACCCTGTGGCTCTGCCGCAACCAAGCGAATAAACCTGATACCATGGAGATAAGAACATGAAAAAACTAAGCCTCTGCCTCGTTTTGATCGGCTTCGCCCTGCTGGGCGGACTCTTTGCCCAGAACCGGGAAGTCTGGATCGAGGAAGACTTTTCTTCCGGGACCTTCCCTCCCGCGGGCTGGACCATCAGCAACAACGCCGGCAACTGGAGCCTCTTTGCCGGGGCCAATGCCGGCGGCAGCACTCCGGAACTGCGTTTGAGCTGGAGTCCCCAGTTCAACGCCGCCTCCTACTTCATCTCGCCCAGCCTGGACACCAGCGGCGAAACCACCATGTACTTGGATTTCCGCCACTTTGTGGACCACTACAGCACCCCCTACACCATCGGCGTGGCCACCCGCTCCAATCAGGGAGCCTGGAACACCGTCTGGAGCATCAATCCCAGCGGCAACATCGGGCCTGAGCAGCAAACCGTGACCGTGAACAACGCCGACGTGGGTTCCACGGATTTCCAGTTTGCCATCTTCTTCAACGGCTCTTCCTACAACATTGACTACTGGTACATCGACGACATCAAGCTCTACACTCCCTACCCCTATGACCTCGCGATCATGGGCTCCTATATCCTGGACCATATCGACGCCGGCCTCCCCATCTCCCCCGCCTGCGAGGTCAAGAACCTGGGGCTGAACCCCCTGACCGCGACCGTATCCCTCAACATCTACCGCGGCGACGTCCTGGAATACTCCGAAGCGGATTATTATTCCGCCTATCTGAACTCTTTCCAGACCGAAACCGCTACCTTCCCGGTCTTCACGCCATCCCTGGAGAACGAGCTGTACCGCTTCGAATTCCACGTGGCCTCCCTGGAGGACGTTGTGGACGACGAACCCGAGAACAACAATCTTGAGGCCTTCGTGAACACCTGGACCACGCCCAAGCAGATGGTAGTGCTGGAGATCGGCACCGGCGGCTGGTGCCCCTACTGCCCGGGAGCAGCCATGGCCGCGGACGACCTGGTGGATGGCGGCTACAACGTTGCCGTGATCGAAAACCACAACGGCGATCCCTATGCCAACGACACCTCCAACAACCGCAATGACTATTACGGCATCAGCGGCTACCCCACCGGCTTTTTCGACGGCGTGCTCAGCCATGTGGGCGGCAGCAACAGTTCCAGCATCATCGGAAGCTACTTGCCGCTCTATAACCAGCGCAATGCCATCAAAACCCCGCTCAACCTCCATATCTACGGCGAGGAAACCCGCGAAAACTACGATATCACCATCCGCGTGGAAAAACTCGCCCCCCTGCCTTATGAAAACCTCGTTGCCCACCTGGCCATCACCGAATCCGACATCGTCTACAGCTGGCAGGGACAGGACCATTTCAACTTCGTGAACCGCATGATGTATCCGGATTGGAACGGCACCACAGTCGATCTGGTCAACGCTCCTCTGGGCTTTACTGACGTGGAGCTCTCCATCGTGAAAGACCCAAGTTGGGTGGCCACCAGCTGTGAATTGGTGGCCTTCATCCAGAATCTGGACACCAAGGAGATCATCCAGGGCCAGAAGATCATGATCTTCAACCTCACCGCGCCGCCCGTGGCCAACGATGATCCCGGCCTGCCCGCGCTTCAAACCAGCCTGGCTGGCATCGCCCCCAATCCCTTCTCCGAAAAAACCAGCATCAGCTACAGCGTGAAGGAAAGCGCTCCCGTGAGCCTGGGCGTGTACAACCTCAAAGGCCAGCTGGTGAAAACCCTGGTGGCCGAAACCAAGGCCGCCGGCACTCACCAACTCAGCTGGGACGGCCTCGACGCCAGTGGAAACCAGGTTGCCAACGGCGCTTACATCCTTCGCCTCAGCAGCGGAAAGGTTGTCTCCACCCGCAAACTCATGCTGATCAGATAAGCCCGACAGCTGTTTTATACAAGGCCGGAGCGACCCTCCGGCCTTTTGTTTGGCTCTCTTTCAAATCGGGTGGGTAAAGCCCCATGCGTAATACGTTGGCGTGAGAGTGCAGCGCCTGGGACCCTGTGGAGGAGGGAAACGGCGCCCTCTGGCCATAAAGGCCATTTCCCGGGTCCCGGACGCGCCTCCCGCCTGATCGCCGCGTTTGATGCGATGATCAGGCGGGGGGCGTGGGAGAGGGATGGAAGCAAGCGCTCAAGGCGTGATTGACAGGACATGGAGGTGGGTAGGCATTGCTGTCGCCCCCAGGCTTTACCCCCCCCGGTTTGAAATGGAGCCAAACAAAAGCGCGGAAGAAAATTCCGCGCCTTCTGATATTATGTGCCGGCGGCTTACTTCATAAAAAGAGGAAGCGCCGGCGGGATGCTACTGCTGCTGGCCGATCTCCATGCCGCGCTTGATGGCGATGAGGTTTTTTTCCAAGAGGTCGGGATCCTTGGCCTTGAGGAAGGCATTCAGGTCCTCCTCCATGGTCTCGTATTTGATGAGGCCGGTCTTGCCGATCACGATGCCGATGGCCAGCATGTTCATCACCCGCATGGAGCCTATCTCCAGCGAGATGTCGCTCATGGGGGCGGCCACGATCTTCACGTCTTCACGTTTGCAGCCATGGGGACAGGCGTTGGTGTTGATTATCACCACTCCGCCAGCGCGGACGCTGGGGCCAAACTTGTCCAGAGAAGGCTGATTCAGGGCCACCAGAACGTCTGGGTAGCTCACGATGGGAGAGGCGATGGGGCCGTCGGAAACCACGGTGGAGACGTTGGCCGTTCCGCCGCGCATTTCGGGTCCGTAGGACGGCAGCCAGGAAACGTTCTTTCCTTCCTTCATGCCCGCTTGGGCGATGAATTTGCCAATGGTGAGAACGCCTTGTCCGCCGAATCCGGCGCAGATCATTTCAGTGGTCATCATTCCACCCCCTCGCCCTTGTCCCGGAACACACCGGGTTTGAAGAAGGGCAGCATGTTTTCCCGCGCCCAGTCGCGCGATTTAACGGGATCGATGCCCCAGTTGGTGGGGCAGGTGCTCACGAATTCGATGAAGGTGAAGCCGCGGCCTTCCTTGTTATAGCGGATCGCTTTGTCCACGGCCTTCTTGGCCTTGATGATCTCGGCCGGGCTGAGCAGCGACACCCTTTCGATGTAATAGGGCGCCACCAGGGTGGCCAGCAATTCGCAAACGCGGATGGGATGGCCAATATCGTCCACATTGCGGCCGTAGGGACTTGTGGTGGTCTTCATTTCGGGCAGGGTGGTGGGGGCCATCTGTCCGCCGGTCATGCCGTAGATGGCATTGTTGACGAAGAAGACGCTGATATGCTCGCCACGGTTGGCGGCGTGAACGATCTCGGCGGTGCCGATGGCGGCCAGGTCGCCGTCACCCTGATAGGTGAAGACATGCATGTCCGGCCGGGCGCGTTTCATGCCGGTGGCAACAGCTGGAGCGCGACCGTGGGCTGCCTCGGCCATGTCGAAATTGAAGAATTTGTAAGCGAAGACAGAGCAGCCGACCGGGGCGACTCCAGCCATGGAATTGATGAGGCCATGTTCGTCAATGGCTTCCGCGATGAGGCGGTGGGCAACGCCGTGCAGGCAGCCGGGGCAATAGGTGAAAGGTGTTTTGGTGAGGGTTTCGGGTCTTTTCGCGATAACTTCCATTGATTTACTCCTTATCAAAACAGGCTTCCAGCTTGGCCTGGATCTCCGCGGGGGTGAACACGATCCCGCCAACCTTGCCCCAGAACTTGACCGGGACCTTGCCATTCACAGCGATCTTTACGTCGTCCAGCATCTGGCCGGTGTTGAGTTCAAACACATAGACTTCCTTCACCTTGGGCCCGATGGCGGCGGCGACAGCCTCGTAGGGATAGGGCCAGCAGGTGATGGGACGGATGAGGCCAACGCTCTTGCCGGCAGCGGTGAGCTCGTTGATGGCGGATTTCACCACGCGGGAGGCTGTCCCCCAGGCCACGCAGAGCACCTCGTTGGCGTCGGAGAGGTTGTAGGTGTCGTACTGGATCTCGTTTTTCTCGATCACGGCGTACTTTTCGTAGAGCTTTTCCACGTGCTTTTCCAGCATGGCGGGGTCGATCTCCAGAGAGTTGATCTCGTGGTGGTGTTTCCTGTCGCCGTCTTCATTGGGGCAGATGCACCAGGAGTTGTGCTGTTTCCCCAGGGCGTCGATCTCCGCCTGGGTCTTGGCTTCCCGGAATTCCACCGGTTCCATCATCTGGCCCAGCATGCCGTCGGCCAGGATCATCACGGGGTTGCGGTATTTATCCGCCAGATCGAAGGCCTCGGAGGCCATGTCCGCGAATTCCTGCACGGAACTGGGAGCGAGCACGATGAGGCGGTAATCGCCGTGGCCGCCACCTTTGGTGGCCTGAAAATAGTCCCCCTGCGCGGGCTGGATGTCGCCCAGGCCCGGTCCTCCGCGCTGAACGTTCACGAGCACCGCGGGCAGCTCCGCGCCGGCGATGTAGGATATCCCCTCCATTTTAAGGGAGATCCCGGGCGAGGAGGAGGAGGTCATCACGCGTTTTCCGGCCCCGGCAGCCCCGTAAACCATGTTGATGGCCGCGACTTCGCTTTCGGCCTGGAGGAAGGTTCCCCCCACCTTGGGCATCATCTTGGCCATGTATTCGATAAGCTCGCTCTGAGGGGTGATCGGGTAGGCGAAATAGTGCCGGCAGCCAGATCTGATCGCCGCTTCGGCCACAGCTTCGTTGCCTTTCATCAATATTTTCGACATCTCAACCTCACTTCTCGACCGTGATCGCCACATCTGGGCAGGTCATGTAACACATTTTGCAGGCGATGCATTCATCCTGCTTGAAACACTCAGCGTAGTGGTATCCTTTCGCGTTGATGTCCTCGGAAAACCGGATGATCTTCTTCGGGCAGGCCGCGATGCAGAGTCCACAACCTTTGCAATAATACGGGTCAACCGTCATTCTGGGCATGGCCGTACTCCTTTTCCACAGTAATTTTCTGATGCTGCGATAGAGCCGGAAACAGGTGATTTCTGTCAAACTATTTCTTCCGCCGCCCGCTGGACCGGGGTTTTTGGGGTCGGAGGAAAAATCCGGCTTCAGGGAGGATGGCTTCCGGGTTCCCAAGTTGGCAAAGCTGGCCCTGAACTACCAGCTCAACATGCTGCCGCACAGTTGGTTAACCCAAAAATACGAAAAAAAACCTTGACAGAAATGAGCCCTCCAAAAAGTTCAGCGGCGAGACTTAAGCAAAACATGGAACAAAAAAAATGAGAAATCAATCTAAGAAAATTCTCTCCACTGTTTTCGCGATCTGGGTGATGTTTATCGCTCCGATAATCGCGCAGACCGTGGCGGGACAACCGAGCACGGAAGAGCTCACGATCCCTGAGTCACAGGCGGTGGTGATCGATTCCCTGCACACCCAGGAACCTCCGGGAGTGGAAGAAACACCGCCGGGCGAGACCTGGGTGGCCTCCTACTATGGAAAAGGCTTCCACGGTCGCCGCACAGCCAGCGGTGAAGTTTACAACCAGTACGCGATGACCTGCGCGCACAAAACCCTCCCCTTCCAAACCCTCCTTAAAGTTACCAATCCCAAAAACGGCAAGAACGTGATCGTTCGCGTTACCGACCGCGGTCCCTTTAAACGCGGACGGGATATCGACCTCTCCTTCGGCGCGGCCAAAGAGATCGGCATGATCGCGGCCGGCGTGATGAAGGTGGAAGTGGTGAAACTTCAGGACAGGAAAGAATACACCGAGCTTTAGCTCAACAGTGCCTGAAACAAAACACGGAATCAATCCTTGCCCTTATGCCAGAGTAAAGATTGATTCCATTTTTGTATGTGGAGGAAATCATGCCCAGATCTATGGATGATTTGGCCCTGTCCCCGGCGGTAAGTTCCGCGCTGGCGAAAGGCCGGCCGGTGGTGGCGCTGGAATCGACGGTGCTCACGCACGGACTGCCCTGGCCGCAGAACCTGGCTGTGCTGAGGTCTCTGGAAGAGATATTGGTGAACGCGGGGGTGACCCCGGCCACGATCATTGTATTGAACGGTACCGCGCGAGTGGGAGTGGACGAAGAGCTCATCGATAAGATCACTCCCCTGCTTAAGCGGCCGGGATCCTTTCTCAAACTTGGCGCGCGCGATCTGCCCCTGGCCTTCAGCCTCGGCCACAGCGGCGGGACCACGGTTTCCGCCACCATGAAACTGGCCGCACTGGCCGGGATCCGGATCTTCGCCACCGGCGGGATCGGTGGCGTGCATCGCGGCTGGGAGAACACCCTGGACGTGTCCAGCGATCTGACCGCCCTCGCGTCGATTCCCGTGGCGGTGGTTTCCGCCGGCTGCAAAGCCATCCTGGACGTTCCGGCCACGCTGGAATATCTGGAAACCCTGGCCGTTCCTGTGCTGGGCTGGCAAACTGACAGCTTTCCCCTCTTCTACACGGCCCAGAGCGACCTCGGCATCGACCGGATCGACAGCGCGGAGGATTTCGCCCGGCTCTGGAAAAACCATCTGGACCTGGGTGGCCAGGGCCTGCTCATCGCCAATCCCATCCCTGCCGCGGACAGCATTCCCGCCCCGCAAATGGAAGCGTTCATCGATCAGGCTTTGGTGGCAGCCCGACTTCACGCGATCGGAGGAAAAGCGCTCACGCCTTTTCTGCTTGACTTTCTGGCCCAGGCCACGAAAGGTGGTTCCGTAAGTGCCAATCTGGCGCTGCTCCGCGCCAACGTGAAAGTGGCGGCGGAACTGGCCAAGGCGATCGCCAAAAAGGAACAAACATGAGAATTTACATCTCGATCGACATGGAAGGCATGCCCGGAACCTTCAACTGGGAACAGGAAAAAACCGACCGCCCGGCCGTGCGCAAATGCATCACCCAACACGTGACCACCGCGCTGTCAGCGGCTTTGGGCAGTCCCCAGGCTTCTAAAATTGAAGAGATCACCATTGCCGATTCCCACAGCGCGGGCGACAACCTGGACTATGGGATCACCGAGCTGGATGCCAGGATCAACCTGATCTCCGGCTGTCCCCGGCCCCGCTACATGATGCCGGAGCTCAGCGCGGATTACAGCCAGGTTTGGCTGCTCGGCTACCACAGCGGCACCGGCGCCCTGCGCGGCAACATGGACCACACCTATTCCAACAGCCGCATCCACAACATCTGGATCAACGGCCAGAGGATGAGCGAAGCCCTCATCAACGCTGCCTTCGCGGGTTACAAGAACATCCCCGTGACCCTGGTTTCCGGAGACGAAGCCCTGAAAACCGAACTGGCAGGTCCCCTGCCCTGGCTGGAATTTGTGGCCACGAAGCAGGCTGTGGCGAAGTTTTCCGCCAAGAACTATTCCCGCCTGGCCGTGGATGAGTGCACCCGCGCGGCCGTTTTGAACGCCCTGGCCAAAGACAGTGCCAGCCTTCCACTGTACAGGTTCGAAGCCCCCATCACCCTCAGGATCGAGTTCAACCACACTTCCATGGCCGACCAGGCCGCCCTGATGCCCTACACAAAACGCCTCGACGGACGCACCCTCGAATTCACGGCTGACGACTATGAGATCGTTTTTGAGACTATCATGGTGCTGGTCTATCTGGCCTCAACCACCTCAATGTAAGGAGCAACAATGGATCCCGTGCTCGTAACCATCGCCAGGTTCAGAGATAACTTTGAAGCCGACCTCGCCCGCGAATTCCTCGCGGACAAAGGCATTCAGGCCTTTTTGCAAAACGAACTCGTTTACTCCATGCTGCCGGGCATCCTGCCAGGAAAATTCGACATCGAACTGCAGGTGGCCTCCGGTGACGAGACCCGCGCCCGGGAACTTCTGGCCGAACAGCAGAACACGCCTGAGGTTAGGAACATTCTCATCGCCAACGGCGCCATCCTTGAAGGCCACTTTCTGCTCACCTCCGGGAAACACAGCGGCACCTACGTGGAAAAGATCAGGCTGCTGCAGGATCCCGCGGCCACCCTGAAAGTTTGCGAACTGCTGGCTGAACTCCTTGAACCCTATGAATTCGACACCGTGGCCGGCCCCGCTTACGGCGGGATCGTGCTGGCTTTCGAAGTGGCCCGGCTGCTGGGCAAAAACTTCGTCTTCAGCCAGCGCAAGGACGGCCAGATGACCATCCGCGGCGGTTTTGACCTCTCTGGGGTGAAACAGGTCGTGGTGATCGAGGACATCATCACCACCGGCGGTTCCGTGCGCGAGGTGATCGACTGCCTCAGCCAGCGCGGGATCAAGGTCCAAGCCGTAGCCGGGATCGTGGATCGCTCCGGCGGCGCGGCGGATTTCGGCTGCCCCTTCGTATCATTGCTGAAGATGGACGTTCCCGTCTTTAACGCCGATGCCTGCCCGCTGTGCGCGGCCCAAACCCCGCTCACCCGCCCCGGCGCCAGCGACAAACTGCTCTGAAGCCTTGAACGACCTCGCCGTGATCGCCCTCACCCGCTGGGAGCGCCAGCAACTTGCCGCGATCTGGCAATTCTTTCCTTTTCGCGCCGGATCGCGCTGGCACTATCTTTACGCCGGTCAGGAGGACTCGGAAGAACTGCCCGAACATCCGGCCTTCCTGCCCCAAGCTTTTTCAGGGGCGGATCCTGTTGCCGCGATGGAGGAATTTGTCGCCACGGCAGGGATCACGGAGCTCTGCTTCGCCAGCTTGGGCACACAGCAGCGCTGGGCCCGTGCCACCGGAACTTCATCCATTACGCTCTACGACAGCGCCGGCCTCTCTTTGGCCGATCTGAGCGCGCTGGATGAGGGTTTCACGGCGCGGATCGACGAACTCTGCCGGGCCCTGGATCGCCATCCGGCCATCCTCCGCGCTGAGGTTCCCATTTTGGGCTCACCGAAAGACGGCAGCATCTACGTGGATTTTGACGCTTACCGCCGCGCCTGCTACGGTGAGCTGCTCTGCACCCGCAACCACGATCTGGTCTCCGCTGTCTGCCACTCCAGCCTGGCCTCGTTCACGGTCCGCCACCACTGGCGGGGACGGCAGGCGCTAAACCTCGCCCTGGATGAAGAAAAGGTGGACTTTCTGGCCGCCCTGAACCGTCTGCGCCAGGCCGGGGCCGAAGCCGCGGAAAACACTGATGGAAACAGTCCCGGAACTCCCTCCGCGTATCAGGCCTCCTATTCCCTCTTCGCGCAGTATTACGATTCTTACATGTCCCACGTGAATTATGAGCAGTGGGTGGACCTGATCCTGTCCTGGCACAAGCGCGTGACGCGAACAGCCCCCAAACGCATTCTGGAACTGGCCTGCGGAACTGCCAACGCGTCTGAGATCCTGGTTTTTAGAGGCTTTGAGGTGGATGCCTGCGACCTTTCGCCCTACATGCTGCACATCGCTGAAAGCAAGCCCTTCAAACCCTCCCTCTTCCTCAATTCCCTCACCGATCCCATCCCCGGTGGCGGCTACGACCTCGTCTTCTGCCTCTTCGACAGCTTCAACTACCTGGTGAAAAAAGCCGAGGCCGCCCAACTGCTAACCAACGCGTATGCTGCCCTTAATCCCGGCGGGACCTTCATCTTCGACATTTCCACCCTCCACAACAGCCTGGAAAATTTCTGCGACACCACTTCCTTCAACCGCGTCCGCGACGGTTATCTGATCCAGATCTCCAGCTACGAACCTCTCACCTACCGCCAGATCACGCATTTCTTCCTTTTCCGCAAAAACCTCAACGCCTATGAGCGCTTTGAGGAACGCCACGTGCAGCGTGTGTACAGGACTTCAGAACTGATTGAGCTCTGCGCCGCCTCCAAACTGCAGCTCAAGGCCATCTTCGCCCCGGATACCAGGCCCAATCTGCTTTCCCGCGACGGCAACGACCTCGACAACCGCTACTTCCGCCTCTTCTTCCTGCTTCAAAAACCGCTGTGAGCGCCCTCTTCGCCTACGACCTGGCCCTGCCGCGAACTCAAGGCCGCCTGATCGGGGTGGACGAAGCCGGACGCGGCGCCCTGGCCGGACCGGTGGTGATCGCCGCCGTGGCGCTGGATTACTCGCGTCCCATCGAAGGAATCAACGACAGCAAAAAACTCTCACCCAAACGCCGGGAGCAGTTGTTCGCGCAGATCACCGCCTCCGCTGTGGCCTTCCACATCGTGGAAGTTGACGCCGCCTGGATCGACGCCCACAACATCCTCCAGGCCACGCTGAAAGGCATGCGGGAAGCGGTTTGCGCCCTCGCCGCGCCATCCGGTCTTTGCCTCGTTGACGGCAATCAAATGCCGTCTGGCCTGCCCTGTCCGGCCAGGTGCCTGATCCGCGGAGATGCTCTCTCAGCCTGCGTCGCGGCCGCTTCCATCCTCGCCAAGGTTCACCGGGATCGCCTCATGGCCGGCTACGATCCCCAGTATCCGCTCTACGGCTTTGCCCAACACAAAGGTTACGGCACCGCCGCGCATCTTCAGGCCATTTCGGACCACGGACCCTGTCCCCTCCACCGTAAAAGCTTCGCGCCCATTTCCCAAATGTGATTGGGCGTTTAGCCATTTTCCAAAGATACTCACCCTCACCACCGCTCCCAATATCAATACGGTATCAATACGGAATCATTACGGATGAAATCCGTATTGATTCCGTATTGATACCGTATTGATATTGGGAGCGGGATGGGAATTCTGGGCGGATTTGGCTGCGGAATACCGGATTCATCCGGTCGGACCGCCGGATTTATCCGGTGCGCATCGGATCTCACAAAGCGGAGCGCGCCACACATGAAACAAGTTCCCTCATTTCAAAAACCAGATGAATCTGGTGGACCGACCGGATAAATCCGGTGTTCCGGTGTGAGGATGAATCTGGTGGACCGACCGGATTCATCCGGTGTTCCGGTTTGAGGATGAATCCGGTGTTCCGGTATTAGGATGAAGCCACTGTTCCGGTGTTCGATCAATGCTGCGTTCCTGTCATTCCTCCTGCCATAGCTCGGGATTCAGCCAAGTCCAATGCCACTGCCGGGCCTCCTTCACCAGACCAGCCCTCACCGGATTGTTCCTGATATACTCGATCACATTGATCAGTTCCTGCTGGCTGCGCACCCAATGATCATGGTATTCCCGGAACCAGAGCTGTCCTTCGCGGTGCATCGACAGATTGATCAGGCGGGCGGTGGATCCTTTGAATTGTTTGATGATGTTCGACATGCTGACCTGCACTCCCTCGCGCAGCAAAGGCCGGATCAGCATATGCACATGATTGGGCATGATCGTGAAGGCATAAAGATATAAGAGGTCACCGTTCATCTCCAGCAGTTTATTCTGGATGATCCCAGCCGCTGGATCATTGGTCAGTGTGACCCCATCCCCGCATTTGTCAAAGAGATCGTCCTCAAAGGCAAAGACCTTCTTCTTGATGATTTCTTTGCTTAGGGCCACATCCTCAGGCTTGGCATGGTTTTTCCGCAGCGATTCGCGGTATCTGTTCAAAGCCTGCAGATACTTTTCCGGAATGTCAAACGCCAGACGCAGCGTGATGAAGAATGTGCCGCCTCGGGGTTGGAAGTGCGGCAGTTTGCGTTTGTAAAGTAGGGTGTATTGCATCTGTCACACCATAGCACAGGCTATTCCTGAGCTGCCAGTCCCCGGAACACCGGATTTCACAAAGCGGAGCGTGTCAAACATATGATAAGCCACCTCTCAACAGAACACCGGATTTATCCGGTGCTGATCAGATTTCACAAAGCGGAGCGCGCCAAACATATGATAAGCCACCTCTCAACGGAACACCGGATTCATCCGGTCGGACCGCCGGATTTATCCGGTGCGGATAAAATTTCGCAAAGCGTAGTGCGCCACACATGAAACAAGTTCCCTCATTTCAAAAACCAGATGAATCTGGTGGACCGACCGGATGAATCCGGTGTTCCGGTGCGGATAAGATATCACAAAGCGTAGTGCGCCACACATGAAACAAGTTCCCTCATTTCAAAAACCAGATGAATCTGGTGGACCGACCGGATGAATCCGGTGTTCCGGTGCGGATAAGATATCACAAAGCGTAGTGCGCCACACATGAAACAAGTTCCCTCATTTCAAAAACCAGATGAATCTGGTGGACCGACCGGATGAATCCGGTGTTCCGGTATCAGGATGAATCTGGTGGACCGACCGGATGAATCCGGTGTTCCGGTATCAGGATGAATCTGGTGGACCGACCGGATAAATCCGGTGTTCCGTAAATGCGGAGGGCAGGGGATAAATCCCCCTGCACCCCCAGGTTCATTTCCGCCTCGGATCTGCTTCCCTGCGCTCTGTAGCCTGCAAAAGGCAAAAAGGGAAAAACACAAAAATCAAGGGGAAACCCTACAGATGCGGAAGCCAATGTCGCCGTTGCTGTACGTGGCATAGCCGAAGTTCCGAACCGAAACGGTGCAGTAGTAGGCATCGCCGTTCCAGCTACCGCCGCGTACCACACGGTAGGATCCGCTGTATATGTCCCAAACCCATTCCCAAAGGTTTCCGCTCATGTCGTAGGTACCCAGTTCGTTCGGGGCAAGCTGGCCCACGGGATGGGATGTGATGCCGCTGTTGCCATCATACCAGCCAACCTCATTGAGGTCGTTGCTGCCGCTGTAGGTGTAGCCATGCGTCTGCAAACCGCCCCGGGCAGCATACTCCCACTCCGCTTCGGAGGGAAGCCGGTAACCGGTGGCATTCCAATCACAGGAGACATTTACCGCGTTGTCTGAATTGGTGTTCCAACCGGAGGGCCAGTCGTCGGGGTTGGTACCGTAATCCAGGTAACTGTAACAAGGTGTGAGCCCTTCCTGCAGGCTCCGCCGGTTGCAGTATTCAATGGCCCCGAACCAACTGACATTGGAATGGGGATAATCGTTTCCGCCGCCGGAGCCCATCACCGCGTTCCACTCGGCGTTGGTAAGCTCGTTTTTGCCGATGTAGAATGATGGAACAGTGAGCCCATCGGTGTAGATGCCAGTTGTGGGATAAATGGTGCCGCCGGGGACATGGATCATCTGAATAGGAGGAGGGGGTGGTAGTTCGATGGTGTAGTTCGCTGTGGCGATGGCGCTGTCCTGCATGCCGCTTCTGTAGGCTTTGGCTTTCAAGGTTGTGGTTTGTGCAACGTGGATTGGACCACTGTACACGAGAGAATTGGAGTTGGGGTCGCTACCGTCGGTGGTGTAGAGGATTGTCGTGCCCAGGGTCGCTGTGGTTATGCTAACATCAACCACACTATCATAAGTGCCTCCGGGAGGACTGAAGACCGGCTTGGACACTTGTTCTGTATCCGTCAGCAGATGGCAGCCTGACACCACAAGCCCGGTTAACAATGTGACCAGGATCAATACTCGTAACTTGCTTGATCTCATTATCTACCTCCCATTATTAGATGCATGAAAATCTGTGCTGTTGTCGCTGGCATGATCTAATCCTATGGTTTAGGTCCCAATAGGATATGATCATCCTAATCTGGGGCATGAATTGTTGTCAAGCGAAAATTTGGCTTGGCTGAGATCTCTCAGAATTGCCGATATAAATGAAATGTGTTTGGATCGCCACAGGTTGGGACACGAATTATTGCTTGACTGATTTGGCGTTTCCAAACACCATGGCAAAAAAGACAAGATGCTCACGCACAGGGAGTTGCCTATAGTTCCAAGCGCTTTGCCAGCCAAGATTTGAGATCAAAAACATAAGATAAAGGAGTTCCAGATATGGAAAAACTGATGCTATTGGGCGACGAAGCCCTGGCGCAGGGCGCTCTGGATGCCGGGATCAGCGGATTCTACGGCTATCCGGGCACGCCCAGCACGGAGATCATCGAATACGTGCAGCGCAGCAAACAGGCCGAGGCCGGAAAGATCCACCGGAATTGGTCGTCAAACGAAAAAACGGCCATGGAAGCGGCGATCGGGATGAGTTATGCCGGCAAACGCGCCCTGGTTACGATGAAGCACGTGGGTTTGAACGTGGCGGCGGATCCCTTCATGAATTCGGCCTTCACCGGCGCCCACGGCGGCCTGGTGGTGGTTTCGGCGGACGACCCCAGCATGCATTCCTCGCAGAATGAGCAGGATTCCCGCTTCTACGGCAAGTTCGCCATGATCCCGGTTTTGGAGCCCTCGAACCAGCAGGAATGCTACGACATGGCCTTCCACGCCTTCGAGCTCTCCGAGAAATACCATCTGCCGGTGCTGCTGCGTCTCACCACCCGGCTTTCGCACTCCCGCAGCGGGGTGAAGACGCGTGAACCCCTGCCCCAGAACGGGATGAAGAAACCGGAGGACCTTTTCCAGTTCATGTTGCTGCCGGCTTTCGCGCGCCGGAAATACAAACACCTGATCGAGATCCAGCCTGATCTGGTGAACGAAGCGTCCGTCTCACCCTTCAACTCACTCAATCTGAAAGCGGATGACCACTCCCTGGGGATCGTGGCCACCGGCCTGGCCTACAACTATCTGCGCGAGGTATACGGCGGCCAGCCCATCCCCCATCCCGTGCTGAAGATCTGCCAGTATCCGCTGCCCACGGAAGGCTTGCACCGCCTCTATGAAAGCTGCGGCAAGCTGGTGGTGTTGGAGGAGGGCATGCCGCTGGTGGAAGATAGGATCAAAGGCCTGGCCTGGAGCGGCACAAAGCCCATCCACGGCCGTTTGGACGGCACCATACCGCGCGATGGCGAACTGAATCCCAACAAAGTGGCGCAGGCCCTGAATCTGCCGGATACCATCGGCGCCGCTGTTCCGGAAGTGGTAAGCCCCAGGCCGCCCGCGCTCTGCGTCGGCTGCCCCCACGCGGACAGTTATCAGGCCCTGAACGAAGCTCTGAAAGAGTTTGGCCGCGGCCACGTGTTTTCGGACATTGGCTGCTACACCCTGGGCTTCATGCCGCCTTACAACGCCATCAATTCCTGCGTGGACATGGGCGCCAGCATCACCATGGCCAAAGGCGCCGCGGATGCCGGGCTGTATCCCGCCGTGGCCGTGATCGGCGATTCCACCTTCTCGCATTCCGGGATGACCGGGCTGCTGGACTGCGTTTACGAAAATTCCAACGTGATGATCGTGATCCTGGACAACTCCACCACCGGCATGACCGGCGGACAGGACTACACGGGCTTTGGCAAGCTGGAACAGATCTGCCTGGGCCTGGGCGTGGCCAAGGAACACATCCGCGTGTTCACACCCCTGAAAATGAACTGGGATGAGATGGTAAGCGTATATAAGGAAGAGCTTGCCTACGAGGGCGTGAGCGTGGTGATCCCGCGCCGCGAATGCATTCAGACCCTGATGAAAAAGAACAAACTGGAGAAGCCGCAATGAAAAAGGACATCATCCTCGCCGGAGTGGGCGGACAGGGCATCCTGACCATCGCCACCATCCTGGGTGCGGCCGCCCTCAATCGCGGCTGGCACCTCAAACAGGCCGAAGTGCATGGCATGAGCCAGCGCGGCGGCGACGTCCAATCGCACCTCCGACTCTCTGACGCGCCCATCTGGAGCGACCTCATCCCCCTGGGCAAGGCAGACATGATCCTCTCCGTGGAGCCGATGGAAGCCCTGCGCTACCTGCCCTATCTGGCTGCCGACGGCTGGCTGATCGCCAATATGACCCCCTTCAAAAACATAAGCAACTACCCGGACGCCGAAGCTGTTTACGCCGAGATCCGCAAGGTGCAAAAGCACGTGCTGATCGACGCAGACAGCATCGCCAAAGAGGTGAAGGCGCCCCGGGCCATGAATATCGTGATGCTAGGAGCCGCCGCCACCCATCTGGGTTTCAGCGCGGAGGAACTGGGCAAAGCCATAACGGACAGCTTCAGCCGCAAGGGCGAGCAGATCGTGGAAGCGAATCTGCGGGCCCTGGCCGCGGGCCTGGCTGCCAATTAGCAACTTGCGGGGAGCGTCGGAAACGGGGCTCCCTTTTTCAAACAAAGGAGGTGTGGCATGAATAACAGGATCAGAACGGGCATTTGGACGCTCCTGGCCATTCTGGCCTGGATGCCGCTCTCCGCACGCTTTTCGGTGATCGAGGATTTCGACAGCGGAAGCGTGAGCCTGCTTTCCTGGCTGGATGAGGACGTTAACCCCAGCGCCTGGCAACTGACCAACAGCGACACCCATCAGGGCAGCGCCTGGGCCCTCCAATTGACCGGCAACACCTGGAAGCAACAGCTGATCACCCCCGTGGCGGTGGATTCCGGCGCGGTCTGGCAGGTGGCGGCCAAAACCTCCTCCGGCGCCAAAGTTCAGGGCATCGGCTTTTCCGACGGCACGCACACACTCTTCTACTCTTTTTCCGGTACCCTCACCCTGGATATCGAAACCTGGGTGCCAGTCTATCAGGGCGCTTTCCCCAACGGGGTCTGGAATACTTTCCGCCTTCCCATCGCCGACGACTGGTATGCCTTTTTTGACTATCTGCCCGTGATCACCAGCCTGGTTTACATCAACGATCTGGACGGTGTGGCCAACCGCAGCCTGTGGCTGGATACCATTTGGAACATCTCCGACGAGCTGGGGGCTGCCCCCGCGGTGGTGGTCTCGCACCAGATCACCTGGCAGGGGGCAAACGCTTACGGAGCAAGGGATGTGGGCGTGCAGTTCACATCCCAGGTGAGCGATCCCGACAGCGACAGCTTCCTCTATCACTGGGATTTCGGCGACAGCCTAGGCAGCACTGAGGCCAATCCCTACCATCTCTACACCGTGCAGGACGGGCATCCTTACCGGGCAACGCTGCGCGTAACTGATCCCACCAGCAGATGGGGGCTGGGCTCCACCTTGGTGGGAGTGGACCCCGGAGACGACTCCCTGCCGCTGCGCATCAACTTTGTGGGTGACATCATGCTGGCCCGGCGCTATGAATATGCCGGCGGGATCATCCCCACCCAGGGCGTGAACGCGATCTTTGAACCGACTTTGAACCTGCTGGGCAACGCGGCCGACCTCACGGTGGCCAATCTGGAGGTGGTGCTCACCAACCAGGGCAGCCCGCATCCCACCAAGAGCGTGGTTTACCGGGGCAGCCCGGACAACGTGAGCGGCATGGTTTACGCAGGCATCGACAGGGTGAGCCTGGCCAACAACCACGTGCTCGATTACGGCTGGGCCGGCCTGGACCAGATGCTTGGCGTGCTGGAGCAGAATGGCATCGTCCACAGCGGGGCGGGCATCGATTCCTACCAGGCCTACACCCCTTCCTTCATCAACCGCAGCGGGCTCAACCTCGCCTTTTTGGCCAGCAGCGACCGCACCGGCCAGTACAACAACGCCCAACCCTATCTGCAGGCGGGCTACAACAAACCCGGCTTCGCCTACATGACCCCGTATTACATCCAGCAGCAACTGAACGCCGTGGATGACGTGGCCGACCTGAAGATCGTGGAAATGCACGGTGGAAGCGAGTATTCTCTGACTCCCGGCTCCGGCTACGACAAAGCAGCCAATCCTTTCCTCGGCGACGACCAGGATGAAGACTACGCGCCCAAAACAGACGTTCCGCACCTCTGGGATATCGCCATACGCCACTGGGCTGTGGATGCCGGCGCGGACCTCGTGGTGGTGCACCATCCCCACATCATCCAGGGTTTCGAAGTTTACCAGGGCAAAGTGATCGCCCATTCCCTCGGCAACTTCGTTTTCGACCTCGATTATCCCGAGACCATGCCCTCGCTGATCTTCTCCGCTGACGCCGATCACAGCGGCTTCTCGAACTTTCTGGTCCACCCCATTTACATCGACGGCTACATCCCCAAACCCGCCACCGGGCAGTTGGGGATCCACATCCTGGACTATCTGGCCATGCGCAGCCGGGAACTGAACACGCTGGTGATGGTGGACAACAACCGCATGTCTGCCAGCGTGGTGGTCGATGACAGCCAGCTGCAAACCAGCAGCCACCCCTACACCTACAACCTGCTGCTGGAACCGGTGACAGGCCAGGGCAACGTTTCCAAACCGCTGAAACTTCCGCGCTACGGCAGCATCAGCGCCGTGAACGCCATCGAACCCGTGGGCAGCGCGGATTACAGGCTGGGCGCCGAAGCCATCTGGTACGGCAATTTCGAGGACGAGGGCTCCTCCCTCTGGGATGTGGAGGCATGGTCCACCACCGACGTTTTTGACGGCGCCCGCAGCGCCCTGATCGCCCCGCCCGCCGGCCAGACCAGGACGGCCACCATCAAAAACCGCTGCAAGCTGTATGACAATACAAAAAAGTACATCCTCCACGGCTGGATCAAGACGGTGAACGCCACCGCCGCCAACATTCTGCTGCGCTACTACAACAGCCGCACGGGATACCTGCTGGGCAGCGTGTCCCTCACCGCCGACATCGACGGCAATACTGACTGGACCTGGTATCACCAGGAAGTCACCTTCCCCGCCAACGCCTGGTATTACGACATCCGCCTCACCTGCACAGGCTCCGCCTCCGGTCAGACGCAGGCGCTGTTCGACAACGTGGGCCTGATCGAATGGACGCCCTGGACCGCCTGGGAAGCCAATTCCAGCGTCATCAATCCCAACGACTATTACTGGCTGCAGGTACGCACTCCGGAAAACCCGAAGTCCGTGAATGTTCATCTCACCGAGCGGCGCTACAACCCGCTTCCGGACAGGTCCAAACCCCTTCCCCCAGCCAGTCTGGAGCTGGCCGTTTACCCCAATCCTTTCCGCGACAGCGCCCAACTGGTTTTTGATGTGGGCGGCAAAGGCCCGGTCTCGCTGGTCGTGTACAATCTACGTGGCCAGAAAGTGGCTGTCCTGGCGGAAGGCGAACTTCCCGCCGGCAAACATCAACTGGCCTGGAACGGAAAGGACCGGCAGGGGCACAGGGTGGCTTCCGGCCTCTACTTCATCCGTCTGGAGCAAAACGGAAGAGCGGTGAGCAGAAAGGCGGTGCTGCTGCACTGAGCACAGCCGGGCATTGACAAATATCCGCGCCCGGATTTAATGGCCTTTCATGGATGATCTGATCGTATTCAGCGTTTTTGAGATAACCCGGCACTTGAAGCAGGTGGTGGAAACGCAGATCGAGCCGCTCTATGTGCGCGGCGAGATCAGCAACTTCACCCGCCACGGCTCCGGCCATATCTATTTCAATCTCAAAGACCCCAACGCAACCCTGCGCTGCACCTATTTCCGCTACGCCAACCTCAACCTGAGTTTCGCTCCGGAAGAGGGGATGGAGGTGGTCTGCTTCGGCCGCCTGACCGTGTATGAAAAAGGCGGATATTACAATCTGAACGTCCAGAGCATGGAACTGGCCGGCAAAGGCGACCTCGCCCGGCAGTTCGAGCTGCTGAAAACCAAGCTGCAGGCGGAAGGGCTCTTCGAGGCGGAGCATAAACAACCCCTGCCACCTTTCCCGCAGCGGATTGGCATTGTCACCTCCCCCACCGGGGCGGCTTTGCAAGACATTCTGAACATCCTCGCGCGCCGCTGGCCGGCCGAAGTTTGCGTTTATCCCGCTCTGGTGCAGGGTCCGGAGGCGCCCCCGCGCCTGATCGAAGGCCTTGAGTATTTCAACGCCGGCAACGAGGTGGACCTGATCATCCTCACCCGCGGAGGCGGCTCACAGGAAGACCTTTTCTGTTTTAACGACGAAGCCCTGGCCCGCGCCATCTTCGCTTCGCGCCTGCCGGTGATCTCCGCCGTGGGGCACGAGATCGATTTCACCATAGCGGATTTCGTGGCCGACCTCAGGGCACCCACGCCATCCGCCGCCGCCGAACTGGCCGTGCCCGACAAGAAGGACATGCAGGCCCATCTTACAGCTTTGGCCGGCAGGCTGGGCCTGATCTTATCCAGGTCCACCGAAAGCAACAAGCGCCGCCTGGGCGAACTGCAGCTCAGCCTGGAGCGCTATCACCCCGAAAAGCTGTGGCAGAGCCTGCAGATAAGGGTGGACACCGCGGCCATGGACCTGCTCCGGTCTAGTTCCCGCATCCAGAGCGCCATCCAGCGGGCCCAATTGCGCCAAAGCCAGGCCCTGCAAGAGATGCAGGGCCAGCTGAGGTTGAACTTTCAGATCCTCCGCCAGCGCCTGGGTGAATTGCGACTCACCCTTGGAACCGAGGGCCAGGCCCGGCTGATGGAGGTCAAAAACCGGCTGGAAAGAGCGGAGCTGAATCTGCGCAACCTCTCTCCGCTGAGCGTGCTGGAGCGCGGCTACAGCCTGGTCACCCACGGCAGCCGGATAGTGAGCTCCGCGAAGGAACTTAGCCCCGGGGACGAACTTACTCTCAGGCTCAAAGACGGAGCGGCGGACGTGGGAGTGAGAACAGTGAGGCCAGATGGGGAACCCGGTGCGTAAGGTAATGCTGATTCTGGTCCTGGCAGGCCTGGCGCTTTGCCTTGGCGCTCAGGTTCCGGAGGTGCGCGCCATCTGGGTGCTGCCCTGGAGCATGAACACCCCGGAGCGGGTGGACGCCTTCATTGCCAGCGCCGCCGCCTCGCAGCAGACGGACATCTTTGTCGAGGTCCGCTATCGCGCAGACGCCCTGTATCAAACCAACCGGCGACGCGACGCCTATCCCAATCCCGAATACCGCAGCCACGTGCTGGACGAAGCAAGCTTCGATCCCCTGGAGCTGATCCTGCGCGAAGCCCACAAACGCAACCTCCGTGTGCACGCCTGGATCGTTGTGCTGAACGCCACCCCTGCCGATCCGGAACTGATGCAGCGAAACTATGTTTACCGCAACCACCGTGACTGGATCACCTTCGACCGCAACCTGATGCGCCCCTCCGCCGCGGAAAACTCCGGCCATTTCATCGATCCGGGCATCCCAGCGGTGCAGGAGCATATTTTGAACGTGGCCGGCGACCTGCTCAGCGGCTATCCCGAGCTCGACGGGCTGCATCTGGATTACATCCGCTATCCCAATTCCAGCCTGGGCTACCACCCCATTTCCATGAGCCGCTACAACGACGTCAAGGTCCCGCAAAACCTGGACTGGAACGAGTGGCGCGTCCTGCAGGTGACCTCCCTGGTGGAAAAGCTCCGCCAGCTGGTGGATGAGGTCTCACCCAGCCTGATCTTCAGCGCCGCCGTGATGCCGGACCCGGCCAGCGCCGCGCGCTATTACGCCCAGGATTGGAAAGACTGGCTGGAACGGGGTTTGGTGGATTACGTCTGCCCCATGAACTACGCCGCGGATATCGCCAAATTCCGCGATAACCTGGACGCCGCGGCTGAAACCGACCTCAGCGAGCGGATCGTGATGGGGGTCCGTGCCTGGAACGACAACGGCGCATCGCTGGCCCCGAGCACCCTGGCCTGGAACTACAACATCCTGGACGTGGCGGAAAGGATAGGAGAGATCCGCAGGCGCGGCTTTGCCGGCATCGCCCTCTTCAGTTACGACGGCCTGCTCAAGGACAGCGCTCTGCAGCATCTTTCCCGGGTGGCCTATTCCGATGAGCTGGTCGCTGAACTGGCCGCGCTGGACCCCCTGGGCGAAAGCACCGCCAGAACAAGGTTCGCGGCGGACGTGAAGGTGCACGGCGAAGGCCGGCTCTACTCGCTGGAACTGCTGGTGCCGCTGGAAGGCAGATGGACGCTGGAACTGAGGGATCCCTTCGACCGGGTGCATTACCGGAGGGAACGCTTTTATCTGAAAGGGCTGAATCAGGACCACTGGAACGGAGTGCTGGCCAACGGCGCGCAGATCGTGCCGGGCACCTACCTGATCAGCCTCTACCGCGATCTGGACCGCTTTGAGTATGTGATCCCAGTATCGCTGCCGGAGTTGGTGCCATGAGCACGGACCGCAGCAAACAGGCCGGCCTGCTTACCTCTGTGGAATTCATCCGCTTCGGCCTCAAATCGCTGGTGGGCATCATTCTCGCCCGGATCCTGGTGCCCGCGGAGCTGGGCTCCTACCGTCAGCTCTTCCTGATCTACAGCACTTTTTCCACCCTGCTGCTGCTGGGAATTCCCCAAAGCGTGCTTTACTTTCTGCCCAAACTGCGGCACATCGATTCCAAGCGCGAATTCATCAGCCGCGCGGTGAATCTAGTGAGCGCCCTGGCCTTCGTTTTCGGCCTGGCCATCTTTCTGCTGCGGGGTTTCATCGCGCGGGTCTTCAGCAATCCCCAGCTCGAACTGCTACTCATCCTTTATGCCGTCTATCCGCTGTTCATGTTCATCACCCAGATCTACAGCCAGATCATGCTGGGCCTCAAGCAGCCGGGCAAAACGGCGGTGTTCACCCTCTTCAGCGTGGCGGCCGATTTTGTGCTGATCCTGGGCGTGGCGCTACTCACCCACAACCTCTACCACATTGTTCTGGCCCTGATGGTCTCCGCCCTGCTCCAATGGGGCTTCGCGCAGTTCCAGCTGCGGCACTGGCTCACCAAGGCCAGTTTCGATCCCGGCTTTTACCACGAGGTTTTCCAGTATTCCCTGCCTTTGGGCCTGGCCTCCATCATCGGCATGCTCTCCGTTCAGCTGGATAAACTGGTGATCTCCGGCTTTTTCACTCCCGCCCAATACGCCGTGTTCTCCATCGGCGCGATGGAACTGCCTTTCATCGCCATCCTGAACAACTCCGTGAACGCCATCCTGCTGCCGCACATCAGTTCTGAACCGGCCAAAATGACCGAGGTCTATCGCGCCGCCGTGCGCAAAAACGCCCTCATCATTTTCCCCTTCGCCGCCCTGGGACTGATCTTCGCCCAGCCGCTGATCACGCTGCTTTACACCGAGACCTACCTCGGCTCGGTGCCCTTTTTCCGGGTTTATCTGCTCAATCTGCCCCTGCGCGTGGCCACCTACGGCATTATCTTCATGGCCCTGCACAAAACCCGCTACATCATGCTCAATTCGATCATCACGCTGGGGCTGAACCTGGTGCTGAACCTGATACTGGTGCGCCTGATCGGGATGATGGGGGCGGTGATCGCCACCGTGATCGTCACCTGGATTTCCGTGGCCGTTTACCTTTACTGGATGCGCCACAAGCTGGGGCTGGATCTGAAGGAGCTGTTCCCGCTGAAGGCCCTGCTGAAAACCGCTTTGGTGGCTGCAATTTCCGCCCTGCCGGCCTATGCGGCACTCTGGATCTTTGGCCGCGGCTGGACCCTCCAGTTCGTCGCCCTGCTCTGCTATCTTACGGCGTTCGTGATCCTGGGAAAACTGAGCAATGCCATCCTGCCCTATGACATCGCTTACGCGCAAAAGCTCTGGGCGCAGCTCAAAACGAGGTTTGTGAAGGCGCGCTGATGGACATTTTCGCTGCTGAAACCTGGGCCGCCTACGATCCCGAAGGACTGATCGCCCTGCGCTTGGAGCAGGTGCTCAAGACCATCCCTGCGGGCGTGGAAAGCATTCTGGACGCTGGCTGCGGCAACGGCGTGATCACCAACGCCCTGCATCCCGGCTACCGGGTGACCGGCCTCGACCTGTCCCCCGCCGCGCTGGAATATGTCCAGGCTCCCAAAGTGACTGCCTCGGTGACCGCCATTCCCTTTCCAGACCGCTCTTTCGACCTGGTGATGTGCAACGAAGTGCTGGAGCATCTGAACGACGCGGACCTCGCCCAGGCCCTGTCTGAGCTGAAAAGATGCGCCTCCGGATATCTTCTGCTCTCCGTTCAGAACCGGGAACAGCTGAACGCGGAGCTGGTGCGCTGCGCGAACTGCGGCCAGATTTTCCACGCCTATGGCCATCTGCAAAGTTTCAACCTGGCCAGATTGGACGCCATCACCGGCTGGCAGCGGCTCTGGAGCAAGGAGTTGGGACCTGCCCACCGGAACTTCTCCCCCGCTCTGTTGAAATTCCGCCAGCAGCGCTTGCGGCAGTGGTTCAAGCCCGATGTGCCGCTTGCCTGCCCGGCTTGCCAGGGCCGGGATTTCCTGGTGCGAAGAAATCTGCTCACCAAAGCCGTGAACGCGCTGGGACGGCTGGGACGGGCTGCCCGGCCCTACTGGCTGATGGCGATGTACGCGGCTCCGGAAGGACCGGACCCAGGCCCCGCGAGGTCTTGACCGCCATGCCAGAAGCTGCCAGGCACATCCTGTTCATCGCCTACTATTTTCCGCCTCTGGGCGGCATCGCCTCCCTCCGCAGCCTTAAACACGTTAAATACCTCACCCAGCTTGGCTACCAGGTGCAGGTGCTCACCGTGCGCACCGGCCTCACTCGGCATCCCAAGGATCCCACCCTGCTGGCGGAGATTCCTGCTGGCGTGAAGGTTTGGCGTGCTTTTTGCCCCGACGCCACCTGGCTGTTCAAGCTCATGTGGGGGCTGAAACTCAACTCCCTGGTCCGCTTCCTCCAGCAAAGGGTGCTGATCCCCGATCACGAGGTGCTGTGGCGGCCTTTCGCGAAAAGGATGCTGCGCCGGGTTGTCCGCCGCGATCCGGAGCTCAGCCTGGCCGTGATCTCCTCCGGCCCGCCTTCCTCACTGTCGCTGGGGCTGCTGCTCAAACACCGCTTCCGCGTCCCCTTCATCTGCGATTTCCGCGACGAATGGACCAACAACCCGGAACGGATCAACATCGCTTTCCCCGCGGCCACCCAGAGCCGGGAACTGCTGATGGAATCGCGCGTTGTCTCAGCCGCCGCGGGAATCTCCTATTTGAGCCAGTTGATGCGGGACAACTTTTGCCGCAACTACCCGTTTCTGGAAACCAAACCCTCCGCCATCATCCCCAACGGCTTTGACGACAGCGATTTCGAAGGGCTCACGGCCTCATCCGACACTGATGTTTTCCGCCTCGTTTACTGTGGCAGCTTCTACGATCGGCGGCAGCCGGACCCTCTCTGGCAGACGATCCTGGGCCTTGTCAAAGCGGGAAAGCTGGATCCGGAGAAGTTCCGCGTGGACATCCACGGCAGAAACACCCCCGCTTTCGTGTTGGGCAGCTACGCTTCCGATCCGGTTCTGGCGCGGATATTGAGCCTGCATCCCTTCCTGAGCTACCGCGACAGCCTAAAGGAACTCATGCGCGCCACGGCCCTCCTTCTCTACATCCCCTCGGGGAAAAATACCGCTTCGGTGCTCACCGGCAAGATCTTCGACTATCTCCGGAGCGGCAAACCGGTGCTGGCGATCGTCCCACCCCAGGGACTGGCGGCGGAGCTGCTCACCCAGGCCGGAACCGGCTATATCGCCGATCATCAGGACCTTCCGGGTATCGCGGCAAAACTGCTGGAGCTGTACCGGCAATGGGAAAACGAGGCCCTGGGTGAATTGCGCGTGGATCATGGCTTCATCGCTGAGTTTTCCCGCCAAAGCCTGGCCCGGAAGCTGGCCGGGCTCATCGACGAGGTCGTTCCCGGACAGTCTTCCAGCCCCGCAAGCACTCCGGAAGCGCAACCGTGAAAGTTCTGTTCATCCCTTCCTGGCTGCCATACAGGGGCGACCCCCTGGCCGGCAAGTTCTTTCTGGATCAGGCCAAAGCCCTCGCTGCAGCTGGCGTGGCCGACATTCTGCTGCTTGATTGGGGCCAAAACGAATATCAACTGGCCCTTAGGCATCCCCTGGCCAGCCTGCAAAAGCTGTTGCGGTCAGTGGGACAGCGCCGCGGCCTGCGCGACCTCGCAGCCGGCCTGAATGAACTTCGCGTTCCGCACCTAACCTGGACCAGTCTGGTGGCCAAAGGCAACATCGCCTCCCTGATCCCCAGGATCGAGCTGCCGGATAAACCCGACCTCATCCACGCCCAGGTCACCTTTCCCGCGGGATATGTGTCCATGCGGCTGGCGGAAAGGCTGGGAGTTCCCTTTATCATCACAGAACACAGCGGCCCCTTTCCCTTTCCCGAATTCCTGAAACGAGGCGCTGTATCACCGCTGATAACGGAGCCGCTGCGGTCCGCGCAAAGGATCGTGGCCGTAAGCAGCCACCTCAAACAGGAAATCAGGGCCCGAACCGGTTTGGAAGCGCTGGTGATACCCAACCCTGTTGACACGGATTTCTTTGTGCCCCCGGTGAACCCGCGTCCGGAAGGGCCTTTGCGGCTGTTCACCCTGTCCACGGTCAGCACGAACAAAGGGGCCACCGATCTGCTTCAGGCGCTGAAGCTTTTGAAATCCCGCGCGCGGGACTGGCACCTGTTCTGGGGCGGAGCGGGCCCCCTGCTGTCCCAGGCCCGGAAAACGGCGGAGGATGAGGGTTTGCTGAACCACATCACGTGGCTGGGAAGGCTCACCCCAACCCAAGCCCGGGAGCAGTATCAGCTCTGCGACTGCTTTGTGATGCCCAGCCGTTTCGAAAGCTTCAGCCTGGTCATCACGGAGGCGCTGGCCTGCGGAAAACCGGTTGTCGCCACCAACTGCGGAGGGCCCAGGGATATCCTGAACGAGCATTGCGGCATCCTGGTTCCCAAACAGAATCCTTCCGCCCTCGCGGAGGCTCTGCTAAAAATGAGCTCCAGTTATGCCAGCTATGCTCCACAGGCCATCCGCGAACATTGCGTAAGAAATTTCGGCCACACCAGCGTCAGCGCCCGGATCGGAGACCTTTATCGCTCTGTTTTGAACGTAGAAGTAACTTCATAAACCGTTCCCAGCCATCTCCAAATCTTCCCGGTTGACCCGCCCTTAGCCTCATCCCATTCACCCCTCCTTTGCCTCCCGCTGAGTTCCCGCCCTTTCAACGGGAAGTGTGCGGGAGGCGAATGGGAGGTGAACAGGAAGGGGCTAAGGGCGGAACAAGCCGGTATCATCCTGCGAAAAAGAGGGTTGCGCGGGAAAATTCATTGACGGATATGGCGGATCTGAGAGCATGCGAAAAAGTTTTCAATATGGGAGAACGAGAAGTGAACAGATTTGCCCAGCTTGCCGCCATAACCTTCATTGTGGCCTTTCAGGCCCTGTCCTGCGGATTGCAGGCGGCCTACATCAACAAGATCGCGGTAAAGGTTGACCAGCCTGACGGAACCACGCTGGAGCTCTTTGCCAGCGGCGACGAATTCCACAACTGGCTGCACGACGCGGAAGGCTTCACCATCATCCGCGATGCCCAGACCGGCTGGCTCTGCTACGCCGTGAAGAACGGCGACGACGTGGCCGCCGGAACGCTGATCGCGGGCCGGGACGACCCCCGCGGCCAGGGACTGGTGCCCGGGATCAACATCAGCGAGTCTCTATACAAACAGCGGCGCCAGGAACGTTTTGCCATGCCGGCCGAGCGGGACGCCCCCACCACCGGCACCATCAACAACCTCGTGATCTACATCCGCTTCTCCGATGAAACCGAATTCGGCCAGCTAAACAGCGTTTACGACGGCTGGTTCAACTCATCCACGAATTCCCAGAAAAACTACTATCTGCAAGCCAGCTACAACCAGCTGACGGTGAACACCCACTTTTATCCCGCCCCCTCGGGAGGTTATGTGGTCTCCTGGCAGGACAGCCACCCCCGGGCCTATTTCCAGCCCTACAACGTTACCACCAATCCCACTGGCTATAACGGGGATGACCAGCTCAGAGACAGGGAATTTGACCTGCTGGAAAACGCCATTTTGGGAGTGCGCTCCCAGATCCCCAGCAGCCTGACCATCGATTCTGACGGTGACTGGAGAGTTGACAACGTGGTCTTTGTGGTCAAAGGTACCGCCGGAGAGTGGGCAAGCCTGCTCTGGCCGCACCGCTGGTCCCTCTACGACCGCTTGGTGTACATCAACGGCAAACGGGTCTATGACTTCAATTTCCAACTGCAGACGTTCCTGGCCGATCGCGGCGTGGGCGTGATCTGCCACGAATTTTTCCACACCCTGGGCGCGCCCGACCTCTATCACTACACCAGCAACGGGATCTCCCCCGCCGGGGCCTGGGACCTGATGAATTCGGACCAAAACCCGCCTCAGCACATGACCGCCTTCATGAAATACAAATACGGCGATTGGATAGCCTCCATCCCCACCCTCAGCGCCGACGGGGTTTACACGCTGAATCCGCTGACCTCGGCCACGGGACAGGCATACAGGATCAACTCGAACAACCCGAACCAGTATTACGTGGTGGAATTCCGCAAGAAAACAGGCACCTTTGAAAGCTCGGTCCCGGGCTCGGGAATCCTGGTTTACCGCATCGACACCTCTTGCGGAAACGGCAACGCGGACGGGCCTCCGGACGAGCTATACATCTACAGGCCGGGTGGAACGACCACCGTTAATGGCACCGTAAATTCAGCAAACTACAGCTTGGAAACAGGCCGCACCGCGATCTACTCCACCACTAACCCCACGCCGTTCCTGCAGGACGGATCGGCCGGAAACCTGTTCATCTGCGAAATCGGCTCCAGCGCCGGCAGCACCATGAGTTTCCGGCTGGGGCCGCCTGTATTCGATTTCGCCGTGAACCCCCATCTGCAAAGCTTCGACGCCACCACTTTCCCACCCCTGAGATGGACCAGCGCGGCCCAGACCGGAAGCTACACTTTCACGCGGGTCACCTCTGGAACCAATCCCACCTGCAGTCCCCAATCCGGGGCCGGAATGCTGCGCTACTACAGCGACATCGCTCCCACGGGGAGTTCAGCGCTGCTCATCACGCCCAGGATCGTGGTCAGCGATGCCGTCAACCACGCCCACGCGGTGAATTTCTGGATGTACCGGGACGGAAACCAAAGCGCAGCGCAGGACAAGATCGAAGTGTACCTGAACACCAGTTCTGGCCTGAGCGGAACGCCCACCCTGCTGGGAACCATCTTCCGCTACCGGCTGCAGGAACCAGCGGAAAGCTCTCCCGGCTGGAGAAACTACTCCTTCGCCCTGCCGATAAATGCCGCGGGCAATTACTACGTGATCTTCCGGGCCGTGAGCGCGGCTGGATACAACATGTTTCTGGACAACATCAAAGTGGCGCAGGTCCCTTTCCCGGCCAGCTACCTGAGCCCGGCAGATCAGGCCACCCACGTGGCCACCGATTGCCAGTTCAGCTGGCAGCCGGCTTCAGGATCCCCCAGCGGATACAAGCTTTATCTGGGAACCAACAACCCTCCCACCAATCTGCTGAACGGGCTGAACCTGGGCGTTGCCACCGTTTATGAACACACCGCGCCGCTTGCTTCCGAAACCACATATTATTGGAAAGTGGTCCCTTACAGCTCGGGTGGAGATGCTGTCGGCTCCGCTGTGTGGAGTTTTGGCACCCTGAGCGCCGCCCCACCGGAGGTGGCGATCTCCGCGGGAACAGCAGGCCTGAATCTTGTTTGGTCGGCACTGCCAGGCTACAGCGGCTACCATGTCTTTGCCAGCGACGATCCCTCCGACTGGCCGGAAACCCCGGTGGCTACGGTCTATGAGACCCACTACAGCATCCCCGCTGGCACGGCACGCCACAAATTCTACAAGGTGCAAGCCTTCACGGAATGAGAGCCGCGTGAGCCCTGGCTTCGATACCGGAAAAATGCCAAGTCCACAAATCAGTTGACAAACAGCCAATTGCCAAATTTGGTGGCCTGACGATATAATTACTGTAAACAAGGGGAAGACATGAGATTAGCGATAGAGCAGAAAGAGCTTGTCCACCACATCCAGCACTTGGTGGGGATAGTATCCGCCAAGACCACCTCTCCCATTCTGACCAACTACCTGATCGAAGCCAACGCCGACAAAGGCGAGGTGAAGATCACGGCCTCGGACCTGGAGATAACCGTGGACGTGCGTTTCAACGCCGCCGTGAGCGAAGGCGGCACCATCGCCGTTTCCGCCAAGCATTTCAACGAGATCATCCAGCAGATGCCTCCCGCGGTGATCGACCTCTGGAAAACCGAGGACCTGCTGATGATCCAGTGCGCCAAGATCGATTTCAACATCCTCTGCGCCGACCACACCCTGTTCCCTATCCTGCCGGAACCCAAGCTGGAAAACGCCACGACCGTGAACGCTGAGACCTTCAATCGTATGATCGGCAAAACCTCTTTCGCCGTTTCCACCGACGTAAACCGCGCGGTGCTCACCGGCGTCTGCTGGAAGATCATGGAAAAGACGAACCTGATGGCCGCCACCGACGGACGCAAGGTCGCGGAGATCGTGGTGCCGAACACCGCCCCGGTGAAGCAGGAAAAAGCTGAAGGCGAGGAATCCCTCTTCCAGGACACGCCTTCCGAGCAACTGCTGGAAAAGGTGATCCCGGTGAAGACTTTGAGCTTTTTGCAAAAGGTTTTCGACTCTTCCATAAAGGAAATGAAGGTGCTGATGGAACGCAATAAGATCGTCTTTGCCTACGGCGCCTTCACCATCGTTTCAAACATCATCGAGCATAAATACCCCGAATATCAGAAAGCCTTCATGGCCGATCTGCCGAACCAGATCCTGGTGGACAAGAAGAAATTGCAGGAATCCATCCGCCGCGTGGCCCTGGTGGCGCCGGAAGACAACAACCGCATCCGCTTCGAGATCGATTCCGAACGCTTCGAGATCAACACCAGCGACCGCGATACCGGCGATGCCAAGGAATTTGTGGAAACCTTCAAATACACCGGCTCCGAGACCTCCATCTCCTTCAATTTCCGCTATATGCTGGCGATCCTGGACGCCATCGACACCGATACGGTCTGCATCAAGCTGGGCGGCGCCAAAGAACCGATGATGGTTTACAACGAACCGCTGCCTGAAAATCAGAAGATCACCTTCCTGTTGATGCCGCTGCGGTCGTAGCGCTTGATCCTGAAACAGCTCAGCCTGGCCAATTTCCGAAATTACGCCAACGCCAGTTTCAGCCTCCGTCCAGAGGGGAATCTGGTGATCGCGCCCAACGGCCGGGGCAAAACCAATCTGCTGGAATCCATTGCCTATTGTGGCCTGGGCAAATCCGTGCGCTTTCACCGCGATGACGAACTGAAGCGGGAAAACACGGATTTCTTCAGCGTGCGCGGCGAGTTTGCGGATGACGCCGGTCTGGACCTTAGGGTGCAGATCAGCTGGCAGCAAGGCAGGAAACTGCTGAAGATAAACGACAATCCCGTGAAGCAGCTGAGCCGGATCTTCGAGAACGTGAAGGTGATCTACGCCGCCCCGGAAGACATGAACCTGGTGGGCGGATATCCCCGCTTCCGGCGCCAGTACTTCGATCTGGCCATTTCCCAGATCTACCCGCCCTACATCACCACCCTGCGCGAATACCTGCATGTGGTGGAACAGCGCAACAGCCTGTTCAAACGCCCCTACACCCGGGAGGAAAAGCTGGCCTGGGACACGAAGTTTTGCGCCCTGCTGCTGGAGGTTCTGGAATACCGCAAGCGCTATCTGGACTTGGTGAACGGGGCCTTCGCGCAGCACTACCCTGCCGTTTCCGAACAGGTGAAGGACATCCGCGTGGCTTATCTGCCCCACCATCACGAAGACTATCCAGCAACCGCGGAGCACCTGCTCGCGACCCTGGTGGCCCTGGAATCCCGGGAAAAGCGCTATCAGCGTAGCCTGGCCGGTGCCCACATCGACGATTACGAGTTCCGCCTGGACGGCCATAACCTCAAAAGCTACGGCTCCCAGGGCCAGAAACGCATCACCGTGATCATCCTCAAGCTGATCCAGGCCGCCCTGATCCAGAACCTCACAGGCATCCGGCCCATCCTGCTCTTCGACGATGTTTTCGCCGAACTGGACAAGGACCACGCCCACCGCGTGGCGGAATATGTGGATTACCGCTACCAGATCTTCATCGCCAGCCCCAGGGAAGACCTCTGCCTTCAGTGGCCAGGCCTGCAACGTTTGGAACTTAGGGAGGATACCGCGTGAAACTGAGTAAAAGCTCACTCGGCTGGATGTTCTACGACTTCGCCAATTCCGCCTTCACCACAGTGATGGTGACGGTGGTGTTCAGCGTCTTTTTTAAGGATGTCATTGCCTCTGGATTGCCTGAAAGCGGAGGATGGTACTGGTCGCTGGCTCTCTCGATCTCAATGTCCCTTGCCGCGATCATCACCCCCATCCTGGGCGCGATGGCCGATTATTCCCACTCCAAAAAGAAATTCCTCATCGGCTTCACCTACCTCACCATCACCTCCACGGCCCTGCTCTTCTTTGCCGGCAAAGGCGATTTGCTACTGGGCATGGTCCTCTTCATCATCGCCAATTTGTCTTTTAACAGCGCGCTGGTCTTTTACGACGCCTTTTTACCGGAGGTAAGCACTCCTGAGACCATTGGTAAGATCTCTGGTTTCGGCTGGGGCCTGGGTTACTTTGGAGGTTTGGTTTCTCTAGCCGTTTCCTGGCTATTGGTGAAAAACCACGTACGCTGGGTCTGGCCGATGATCGCCGCGCACATCTTCCTCTTTTCGCTGATAACCTTCATCCTGCTCAAAGAAAAAAATACTACCACCCCTGAAAAAACACACTACCTAAGAGTGGCGGTTGACAGGATCGTGTTTTCCCTCAAACACATCCGAAAAATGCCGGATCTAATGAGTTATCTTCTGAGTTTTTCCCTCTACAATGTCGGCATCTACACAGTGATAGCTTTTGCAGCCATCTACGGAAAAGATCGCTTTGCCATGGGAGATCAGAGTTTGATTCTCTTCTTCATCATCGCGCAGGTCACCTCCGTAATCGGTGCCGTGGCTTTTGGCTGGTTTTCAGATAAATACAACGTTCGCCTTTCCCTCAGCGTCTCCATCCTGGTCTGGATCGGGGTGGTGACCTGGGCCTTTTTCTGCCGTTCAGCGCCGGAATATTACGCGCTGGGCCTGGTGGCCGGACTCGCCATCGGCAGCAGCCAGGCCAACAGCCGCACCATGCTTTCTCTCCTCACACCGCTGGACCGGCAGGCGGAGTTTTTCGGCTTCTACACCTTGGTGGGTAGGATTTCTGCAATTGTTGGCACTTCTGTGTATGGCAATTTAGACAGAATGACCGGTGATCCGCGCTATGGCATCGCTTCATTGGGCGCTTTCTTCATCCTGGGCTGGTTTCTCCTGCAGCGGGTGAATCTGGATCGGGGCAAAAACCTCAGTAAAACATACACATTCAATTAACTGGTATAAAGTGGAACATTATGTTGGACAACTTAAGTAACCTCAAGAGAACACATTATTGCGGTGAGCTTTCCGCCCTGAACGTGGGTGAAACGGTGACCGTGATGGGTTGGGTAAATAAACGCCGCGACCTGGGTGGGCTCATCTTCATCGATCTGCGCGACGTGAAAGGCCTGCTGCAGGTGGTGATCCGTCCCGAGGCGGAGACCGTCTTCCGCAAGGCGGAAAAACTGCGCAACGAATATGTGGCGGCGGTCACCGGCACGGTCTCCGCCCGCGAACCCCACAACCTGAATCCCAACCTGCCCACCGGCGAGATCGAGCTAATCGCCGGCGATATTCTGATCCTGAACGACTGCCAGCCTCTGCCCATCCAGCTCACGGAAGCCGCCATGGCCGAGGAGGACCTGCGCCTCAGCTACCGCTATCTGGACCTGCGCCGTCCCGCGCTGCAAAAGGTGATCCTCACCCGCCACAGGATCGTGAAAAGCATTCGCGATTTTCTCTGTGACGAAGGTTTTTACGAGATCGAAACCCCCATCCTGATGAAGAGCACCCCCGAGGGCGCGCGCGATTATCTGGTTCCCAGCCGGGTCCAGCCTGGCAAATTCTACGCTTTGCCACAGTCGCCCCAGATGTTCAAGCAGCTATTGATGATCGGCGGTTTCGACCGCTATTTCCAGATCGCCCGCTGCTTCCGCGATGAAGACCTCAGGGCCGATCGCCAGCCGGAATTCACCCAGCTGGACATCGAACTGAGTTTCGCCACCCAGGAACAGATCTTCGACCTCCTGGAACGCATGCTGGCTGTTCTGTTCAAAGAGGTGCTGGATATGGAACTCCAGCTTCCCTTCGCGCGTTTGGGCTATCAGGAGGCGATGGATCGCTTTGGCTGCGACAAACCCGACCTGCGCTTCGGCCTGGAACTTAAAGACCTCAGTGCCAGCCTCAAGGGTTCGGAGTTTCAGGTCTTTAAATCCGCCCTGGAAGCGGGCGGAGTGATCAAGGCCCTGGCCATTCCCGGCGGCGCCGAATACAGCCGCAAACAACAGGACGAGCTGGTGGAACTGGCCCGCCACAACGGCGGCAAAGGCATCGCCTTCGCCAAGGTGGCAGAAACAGGTCTGGAAGCCGGGATCAGCAAGTTTCTCATCCCCTCTGAGACAGAGGAGATCATTCGCGTCACGGAAGCCAAAACGGGTGACTTGATCGCCATCGTGGCCGATTCCCCAGACATGACGGCCAAGGTTTTGGCCGCCCTGCGCAACGAAGTGGCTTTGCGGCAAAAGTTGATCCCGGAAAACATGTTCGCCTTCGCCTGGATCACCGATTTCCCGCTCTTTGCCTACAATGCCGAGCAGCAGCGCTGGGAGCCGGCCCACCACATGTTCACCCTGCCCCGCGAGGAACATATTCCCTGGCTGGACCAACCGGACAAATATGGCCAGATCATCGGCCAGCTCTACGACCTGGTCTGCAACGGCATGGAACTCTCCTCCGGCAGCATCCGCTGCCACCGCCACGACCTCCAGAACAAGATCTTTTCCATCCTCGGCTTCAGCGCGGAAGAGCTGAAGGACCGGTTCGGCTTCTTCCTGGAAGCCCTCAAATACGGGACCCCGCCCCACGGCGGCATCGCGCCCGGCATCGACCGCCTGGTGATGATCATGACCGGCGCCGAATCCATCCGCGACGTGATCGCCTTTCCCAAAACCCTGAAGGCGGCGGACCTCATGAGCGGAGCGCCTTCTGAAGTGCCCGAAACCCAATGGCAAGAGCTGCATCTGAAGCCCGGAAAATAGCAGTCCTCACCAGCGGACACGGCCGCGGCTCCAACCTGCGGGCGCTGCATCAGGCTTTTGCCCAAAACAACTGGCCACTGCGGATCGCCTTTGCCACCGCCTCCAGAGACAAAGTCCCGGTGGTCCGGCTCTGCGCGGGACTGGGCCTGCCCTGCCATATTCTCAACCCGTGCTGCCAGGAGGCCTTTGAGGCCCGGCTGCTGGAGCTTTGCCGGGAGGAAAGGATCGAGCTGATCGCCCTGGCCGGCTTCATGAAGCTGCTCTCACCCACTTTTCTGGACCAGGTGGGCGTTCCGGTGCTGAACATACATCCCGCCTTGCTTCCCGCCCATGGCGGACCGGGCATGTACGGGATCAGGGTCCACGAGGCAGTTTTTGCCGCCGGAGAGCGCTTTTCCGGCGCCACCGTGCATCTGGTGGATCCTCTCTACGACCATGGTAAAATCATCGCCCAGGCAAAGGTTGACATCTCGGATTGCCTCTCGCCGGAAGCCATCGCCGCCCGGGTGCTGGAAGTCGAGCACCGCCTCTACGCTGCGGCGATCCACAACTTCCTTGGCCCTGGATGGCCATGATCCGCGTCGCCATCGCCACCCTGGGCTGTAAAACCAACGCCTATGAATCCGCCGCCATCTCCGCGGGTTTCGCCTCCGGGGCTTACCTCGCCGTGCCTTTTTCCGCCGAGGCGGACGTCTATGTCATCAACACCTGCACGGTCACCGGACGGACGGATTTCAAGAGCCGCAACCTCATCCGCAAAGCCCTTGCCCGTAAAGCCCAAAACCCCGACGTGAAGATCGTGGTTACCGGCTGCTTCGCCCAGCGCAACCCTGATGAGATCAAGGACCTTGGCCCCGTGGACCTCATCGTGGACAATCAGGGCAAGCCCGACATTGCCCGGATCCTCGAAACCAAGGACTACCAGTTTCAGGACATCATGCTCTGCCAGGACTTCGTTTACCGGCCCGTGACCCGGATGGTGGAGCACAGCCGCGCCTTCCAGAAGATCCAGGATGGCTGCGATTTCCGCTGCGCCTACTGCGCGGTGCCCCACGGACGCGGCCACAGCCGTTCCGCCAGCTTTGCCGACGTACTGGATCAGGCCCGGTTGTTCGTGGCCAACGGTTACAAGGAGATCGTGCTCGGTGGCGTCAATCTGGGCCTCTACAAAGACGGAAACCGAGGATTGGCCGAGGTTGTGGAGGCATTGCAAGAGATGGTTGGCCTGGAACTGATCCGCCTCAGTTCGCTGGAGCCGATGCTCTTCACCGCGGAACTGACCGAACGGATCAGCCACTGCGACAAGCTTTGCCCCCACTTCCACATTGCCCTGCAGAGCGGCTGCGACAGCGTGCTGAAGCGCATGGGCAGGCAATATGAAACCGCTGCCTTCCGCGCCCTGATCGACACTATCCTCAAAACTTGGCCGGACGCGGCGATCGGGCTCGACGTGATCGCTGGATTTCCCTCCGAAACGGAGGCCGAGTTCCAAACCACCCTGGATCTCCTTTCAGAGCTGGATATCGCCTATCTGCACGCCTTCACCTTTTCCCGGCGCTGGGGCACTCCCGCGGACAGCCTGCCCGGCCAGATCCCCAATGTGGAGAAAAACCGCCGGGTGAGGCTGCTAACCGCTCTCAGCGATGAGAAAAAACTGCTCTACACCCAAAAACTGCTGAGGGACCAAACGCCCCTGCGCGGAATCTGTGAAAGCGTTGAAGCCGGCCTTGCCACCTGCCTTTCAGACCATTTTATCCGCGCCTACGCTGCCGGCGGATGCGCTCCCGGCTCTCTGATTACGGGCATCCCCAGTCAACTGGAGCGGGATGGGATCTTGCTGGCCACCAGCCCTCAGCCAAGCTGACCCCAGGATGGCTGACATCCCTCAAACCCTCTTCCATACTGCTTTCTAACCCCTGCGGCGGATAATTGTCTTGACAAAATCACGGCCATAAAAGTTTATGCCTTCACTTGTGGCGAGATAGCTCAGCCGGTAGAGCAGAGGCCTGAAAAGCCTTGTGTCCCCAGTTCAATTCTGGGTCTCGCCACCAGTCACTTTGCGGCGCTTGATGAAAGCGCCTTTTTTATTTGGGGACCATATGAAAACATTCACCTTGCGCAACCTTCGCTTTCCGGCCCGGCCGGAATTCTCTCTGGCCGAAGAAACCAGCCGTAAACTTGGCCTGCCTGCCTCAGCCTTTGAGATTGTCAGGATAGTCCGCCAAGCCCTGGATACCAGGCGCCGCGGCCATCCCGTCTTCGATTTCACGCTCCAGCTCAGCTTCAGCGGCGAGGTTCCGCGGCATAAAGACCTTACCCCCCTGGAAACGTCTCCCCTGCGGGAATGCGCGCCCATCCAGGCCCAGGATCCGCATCCATTCATCATCGGCATGGGTCCAGCGGGACTGTTTTGCGCCCTGGCTATGGTGGAAAACGGACTCCAGCCCTGGTTGTTCGACCGCGGCGACGCCCTGGAACAGCGGGCGGACAAGGTGAACGATTTTTGGCGCCACGGCACTCTGGATGAGGATTCCAACGTGCAGTGCGGCGAAGGCGGCGCCGGCGCTTTCTCCGACGGCAAGCTCACCGCCCGGGGCGGCGATCCCGTTCTCCAAATGGTTTTGGAACAGATGCTGCGTTTCGGCGCGCCCGCGGAAATTGCCTGGTCGGCCCTGCCTCATCTGGGCACTGACGGCATCCGGGCTCTGGTGCGAAAACTGCGTGAGTATCTGCTGCTAAAAGGCTGCCGCTTCTTTCACCGCCACACTTTGGAGGACCTGGAAATCTCAGGTGGAAAACTCACCCGTTTGAAGCTGAACTCCGAATGGCACTCACCCGAGCTGGCGGTGCTGGCTTTGGGCAATTCCGCCCGCTCCACCTGGCCTCTGCTGCAACGGCGGGGGGTGGATCTGGAGCCAAAGCCTTTCGCCCTGGGCTTCCGGATCGAACATATTCAGGCCTGGATCAACGCGTTGGTTTACGGGCAGGGGAATTGGGCGGAATTCCTGGGGCCGGCCAGTTACCGGCTCACAGCCCCAACCGGTTTCACTTTCTGCATGTGTCCCGGCGGTCAGGTGATCGCGGCCGCTTCGGAACAGGGCGGAGTGGTGACCAACGGCATGAGTTTCGCCGCCCGGGCTGGACTTTATGCCAACAGCGCGATCGTAACTCCGGTGAGCGCCACCGATTACGGAGCCGGGCTCTGGGACGGGGTGGAACTGCAGCGCCGTCTGGAAAAGTTGTCCTTCCGTGAAACTTTCCTGGCCCCGGTCCAGTCCGCGCGGGCCTTTCTCTGTGGAACAGAGGATCCCGACCCCCCCCAATCCACCTATACACCGGGAACCTACGCGTCAGACCTCTCCCGGCTTTTCCCGGCGGAAATCTCTTCCCGTCTGCGTGACACCCTCATCCGCTTCGACCAGGTGTTGCCCGGTTTCAGCCAAAACGCCGTTCTGATCGCCCCCGAAACCCGCACCTCGTCACCCATCCGGATCACCAGGCACAAACAGGGATTGCACTGCGTGGGGATCGAAAATCTGTATCCAGTGGGCGAAGGAAGCGGCTACGCGGGTGGGATCAGCAGCAGCGCGGCCGATGGCTGGAGGCTGGGAACGAGGATCAGACAGGGCAACGCCCTGATCAACTGAAACTTCTCGCCCGCTCCGGTCAGTCGTTCTGGATGCAGCGGCGGATCACGTTCAGGATCACGATGATGGCCACCACCAGGCCCCAGGAGGAGTTCTTTTTGGCGGTTTGCGGCCTTCTCGCGCCGCCGGAAGGTTGCTGGGGCGGAACGCGAAACACCGGAGGCTGTTTTTCGGGGATCGAAACCGGCTCGCCGGGCTGCTCCACCGAATAACCGCTGTCACCTTCCCTGCTCTTCACGTGAATGATCTCTTCGGCGGTGTTCTGCCTGCGCCTGATGATCATCAGGATGAAATAGTAGATCAGCAGCGCGATGCCCACCGTGAGGATGATCTGCAGCCAGGGCGGGATCTGCGCTCCGCCAGCGGCTTCCGCTTCTGTATCCGGATTGGTTGGCGCGGATGCGGCGTCTTGCGGATCAAAGCTTGTTTGCAGCAAAAAAGCCGAGCCCGGAACAGGATTCCCGCCGGAACCCAGAACCATACTGGCGAAACCGGCACTGGCCACAACAAGCAGCAGCAACACCAGACCCCAACGCGGTGCGGGCCGCAGCCTGAACTTGAAAAGATCCATTCTCATTTTCATCCTCATTGTTTCAGAATGCCACCATTTTCCGGCTGCCCCGGTGCTGTCAAGCTAAATCCTCCCCAAGGCCGCGTGAGACCTTCCAAGCCTTTAATGAACGAGCTTGTGGCGCTATTCAGCCGGTTTTCCCCCTGCCAGCGCTCCCAATATCAATACGGTATCAATACGGAATCAATACGGATTTCATCCGTAATGATTCCGTATTGATACCGTATTGATATTTGGAGCCGGATGGGTTTTCGCCGTTGGGATAGTGGGGAATTTCTATAAACTGACACCCAAAGCTGCAAGTAGTGACACAAGGGGAAAGTGGGGATAAGGCTCTGATTGGTGGAGAGATACGATGGACTGGCTTTGGAAATGTCCATGCGCCTATTTGGACGTTTTTGGACTGTTTGCTGACACTATTACTGCAAATTAGCGAGGCGTTTGGACAGGCTTTGGAAAGAGCAGTTGGAAAAATGGAACTTTGAGATTAGAAAAAGCGCAATTGGAGTGCGATTGTGCCGATCAGGAAAGCTCCGTAATTCCAATCTGAGTCTAAAACCAGAACCGGGTGGTCTATATTAAATGGTTGGAGGATAATCTGTTGCCTGTGATGGTCGATTTGCACCTTCTTGATGGTGAGGCCATCGTCAGTCCTTACAACTGCAATTTTACCATCAGCATTTTCCCAGCTCAGATCGCTCTTGATGACCACGATATCCTGATGCTGGATCACAGGCTCCATACTCTGTCCATTAACTTGAAAGACAGTATATTGCTTGGGGCTACCGGGCAGGAATGAGATCGGCAACTGGATCTGACCTACTTGACTCCACTCGTCTCTGATCTCCATCGGATGTCCAGCAGCTATCTCTCCCACTATGGGAAAGGTAATAGATTGAGTGGGATCGAAGTCCTGACTGATGACAGGATGCAGGATTGGAGAGATAATAGTGGGATTTGCATTATCTGGACTGGTTGAGCTAATTGGTACTTGATTTGACTGGATCAGCTCTTGGAACTCATCCTTGGCATACATGGAGCCGTTTCCGGTAAAGAGCCAGTGAAGGTTGATCTGATCTCTGGAGAGGGCTTCCAAGAACTCCGGATCGGGATATCTCTCGTTCAGTTTATATCTGGAGAGGGAGGCACGGGAGATACCGTATTTCTTGGCAAACTGGTAATCCTTGAGTCGCATCGCCTTGATCACCAAGCTAAGGCGTTGTCCGATAGTCGGTTTATTCATTGTAATCTCCATTTAGAAACTTTGCCATTGACTATATCCTTATGGCTGCAAGATTGGTTTCTGATGCCATTCTGCTGCAGGGTAGTTTGGAGTCAATACTAAAGTACATATTGTGACCCAGGTGGATTATAAAGTATTGCCGGAGAATGCGTAAGAATGCTGGCAAACTCGCAGAAAGGACTTCCCAAGGTTCTGCGCTTGTGGTTCTTAGCACCCTACTAATACATAAGAGAGGTGTAGAATGACTATCAAGAAACGCAGCCAATCGGAAGTGCAGAAACGAGCGAATCAGGGCAATGTCCAAGCGGGTACCCCTGTCCAAGCGGGGGTGGGCTTGAGGCTTAACTCATTGATAACTATGATGAGAGGCCAAAATGTCCAAGCGCTTGACCGCATTTTTCAGGATTCCAGACTGAAATGTCCAAGTGGGTCGCAGTTTTTGAAGGATTTGGACATGGACATTCAAGTCGATTTGATCTGGTTACCCATCGACAGGGTGGCCTTATTGCTGAACAAGAACCTGAAGACGATCAGACGGATGGTCGATGCCGGGAAGCTGACCGCGCTCAAACATCAGATCCCCACCAAAAACGGCGCCACGATCAAGACCTTTGTACTGGCGACCGAGGAGATCATCCAGGCTGAGTATGATCGGTTCAGAGACAGCTTGCGCAAACCGGAGCTCTACTTCGAGGAATTGATCGAACTGGGAGTAAGCAGTTACCCAAGTGTCTTCCTGGTCTATTACGAGAATGGTAACGATCTGGTTGCCAAGGCCAGTGATGTATCGGGAGGTTCAGATGTTTCCCTATAGTGGCAGACCGACTGAGGAGTTCCTGAGAGAATATCGCAGGAAGCTGAACGAACTGCAAGAGCTGATGGAAAACCAGGGACTGAAGCTGCAGATCAAGGATGGAGGTAGATGCATAGTGCTTCCGGAGGTGAAAGCTGGATTGGGTAAGGCAGGCAATGTTAGTAATGATAGCAACGATAACTCAGATAACAGCTTCATGCTCGCCTACAGCCAGCAGTATAATGTCAAGGCAGATACTTCTGAAGACAACCTGGAGTCCGAGACTGTCTATGAGACCTATGATGACTTCATGGAGTTTGAACGAAAGCTCGCTCTGATCCATGAAGCCAGAGATAATGGGGTAGTGATCGACTTCTCCAGTGACTTTCTCGATCTGGCTCCGGTGGAAGAGGAAAGGCTGTTATACAAGGATGAGGCTCAACTCTATGGTAGGTTCTGCCAGGAAGTGATTCGCAGGCTCTATGGAGCAGAATCCAAGATCCTGGCCTGGAAACGGATAACCAGTGACTATAACGGCAAACGACTGGTTCCGGAGCTGTATAATCTCAAAGGACCACGAAAGGAGAGAGCGCTGCGGGAATGGCTACGGGTCTACCATGAGACTAATCTGGACATGTATGCCTTGATCCACAAGAGCAAGGGTAAGTACAAAGAACGCAAGATCAGCTATCAGGAACAGCAATACCTGCTACATCTACTGCTCAATCCAAATCGCATCAAGATCGGCTCTGCCATCACCAATCTCAAGCAGATGAGCAGAAACGGAGTTATTGAATCCCAGACCAATGAACGCACACTCAGACGCTGGTGCATGGAATGGGCTGCCCGGCATCCGGCAGAGTGGTACCAAGCCAGGGAAGGGAGCAAGTATGTCTCTGAGAATGTCATTAAGAGCATTATGAGAGATGATAGCACTCTGCAAGTAGGACAGGTCTGGGTGGCGGATGGACATACCCTCTCCTTCGATATCCTCAATCCTCAGACCGGCAGAGCCCAACGCATGACGATGATCATGGTGATGGACTGGGCAAGCCGATATCCCGTAGGAGCATCACTCGCCTTTACCGAAGATAGCCAGCATATCCTGACCGCCTTCCGCAACGGCTTCATTAACTGCGCTCAGATCGCTGATAACAACAGCGGAACCATGGCAGTGCTGCCCAAGTATGTCTATCTTGATAACGGCAAGGCCTTCCGGGCCAAGCTCTTTCATGAGAGATGGGAAGAGCATGACCTGAACAAAGAACTGGGTGGCATCTTCCCTAGACTCAATATCGGAGTCAGGTTCGCTGAAAGTTACAATGCCAAAGCCAAGATCATTGAGAGGTTCTTCAAGACCTTCCAGGAGCAGTTTGAGCGGTTCATCACCACCTTCAGAGGAGCCTCGATTGATGATAAGCCCTCAGTCCTGCATCGTAACGAGGTCTGGGCAAAGAAGCTCTATGCCGGGAAACCACCCACCATCGAAGAGACGATGCAGATGATTGCCTTCTATGTGAGGTTCTGTTATGGCGAGACACCGCATACCTCACTCAACAGACGGACTCCCTATGAAGTCTTCAGTGCAGCCAGAATAGCTGAGAGTCGCCAGATTGAGATCTCCAGGCTAAACTTCCTGATGATGGCAATGGAACGCAAGAATATCCGCGCGGAAGGTATCAGGTTGGATAAAAAAGTATATTGGCACCGGGAGTTGGTGAATCATGTGGGACAGCCCTGCATTATCAGGTTCGACTACAGCGATGCCAGGTGGATAGTGGTCTATGACAAGAATGACGTTTTTATCTGCCAGGCAGCCCTGAGAAAGACACAGCATCCGTTTATCGAAGTCTCGATGGATCAGGCAGTCTCGCATAAGGAGCTGAACAAGGAATACAAAGAGATCAAGGGCCTCAGACGAGAGAAAGAGCGCAGTGCCAAGAAGTGGGTGGTGAACTCACAGAAGGCAGTTGATGCCCTGCTCAAGAACTCCCATGCCAAGCAGGAGAAGCTTGAGGATCAAGGTGCCAGAGCGCTGTTCAGCAGTCCTCCCATGTTGGAAGCACCTCCCAAGGATAGCGATGAGATCATCGATGAGCTGACCAGAAAGATGATGATGAGACTGCCAAAGCATCCGGATATGCTGAGTCCGGAAGAACGGGAACAGCTTGATCCCAAGGAGAAAGAAAGACTGGCAGAGCAGGAGAGGGATAGGATAATCCTCAAGGAAATTAAAGAACAATTCGACCGCATCGGGCTCGATTACAAGCCCGGTAACGACAAACCATCCATAGAGTTCGCGATAGGCTTCAGTCAAACAGCCAGAGAGTACTACAAAGCTCAACAAAGAGCTCAAGCTGAACAAGAAGCTACAGCTCAAGATGGAACTGCGACTGCGACGACGGATGAAGCAAGTACAGAAGTTGAAGATAACTATCCAGAAGATACTAACCTCAAGAATACTGAATCACCTAATGAAACACCAGATCAAGACGCACCAACGAAGGGGCAGAATCCATTCGGACATCTCTCCAGAAAAGAATACTTAGATCGAATCGGAATAAACAAATAGGAGGCAGCCATGAAACAGGGAAAACTAGTCAGGACTCAGAATGTAATCGCTTCCGATAAATGCATCGAATACCTGCAGACTCGACCCAAGCTGGAGATGGTGGGGCTTGGACTCCTATATGGCAGACCGGGACTGGGCAAGACCACCTATGCCAGCCGGATAGCCTTTAGCCAAGGCTATCTATACCTCAGGCTGGAAGCAACCACTACACCCAAGGCATTTGCCTCCAAGCTGCTCTTGGCCTTATACAAGAGGTTCGGTATGGGTGAGTACCTCCCATACGGTACAGCTAATGACCTGTTTATAATGTGTTTATCGCTCCTGGAAGATCATCCTGATACGATCATCGTGGTTGATGAGATAGACTATGCTTTCCGCCATCCTCAGCTTTTGGGAGCGATCAGGGATATCGTGGATGAGACTACCGCAATCGTGATCCTGGTCGGGATGCAGAATGCCAAAGATAAGCTCAATCAGATCAATGAGTATTACTTCGATAGATGCAACTTCTTCTATGAGTTCCAGGACCTGCCCAAGAAGGACATCGCCCAGTTATGCAGTGAGGTCTTGGAAATCAAGTTCCACCCGGATATTGTGGACTATGTGCACTTCCACTCCTGCGGTAATGTCCGCAAAGCCATGAAGCTTATCCGCTCAGTGGAAGAGATAGGCAGATATAAGAACCTTGAGATAGTATCCCAAGCAGATCTGGACGATTGAGGTCAGAATGACGAATAAAGAACTCATCCTCAACTTCATCAGCCAGTATGATCGACCCTTCAATGCTGAAGTTATAGCCCAGATGACCAATCTCAGCACCGAAGTTATTGATACACAACTACCCGATCTGATCCAGAGCCAGGTGATCAAGCAGATAGAAGATAGTCCACCCATCTACGTCCGAGCCAACCGCTACCAAGCTAGGATCGGATATCAGCACTACAAGGGCTGGACATTCAGTATAGCAGATGCCCACAGGCTCTTGGACATCCTGGAGCAAGGCAGATACAAATCCATTCGGGACATAGCTCAAGTGATCGGTAAATCCAGGCAGTGGGTCTATATCTATCTGGAGGCACTTGCATCAATAGAGGTTGTCGATCTCAGACAGTACGTATATGTGGTTATATCGCGCCAAAACGTGCCTAAAATCGGCAGAAAAGTCCAGAAAGGTATCCTGGGTCAACTCAGGAACATGAACAAAATGGGGTGGTATAGATTACTGGACTAAATCTAGCATAAGGAAACTAGAGCCATCCTGCACGCTGGTTAGAGTATATAACACTAAATGACAGCAGTTTGGCTAATCACGATAGTAGAATAGCATATTTTGACATTATATTTTTAAATAGAGATTTGTCTTCACTTACATCATTCTTACCAGTAAGAGAGCCGATTTGAGAAGGTTGGTCTTGACAAATGAGAAACCTTAAAAAGAAAAGAAGTGTCGAATCAATTCAAGATCATCCACGTCCACCCCGTGACCATTATCCTTAGATTTTCACCAGCTTCCTGCTATATTTCTCCTTCCCATCCACATTCATTTGCAATAGATATATGCCGGAAGCCACATGCCTGCCTTTGTCATCACGGCCTTCCCACGCAATCGCTTGTTCGCCTTTGCCCTGTATGCCTTTATAAAGAGTTCTCACCACTTGACCTTTCAAGTTATAGATTATTAGCTCAACCACAGAGTTTTTCGCTAAGCTATAGCGGATGCTTGCCTCACCATGGAAGGGATTGGGGTAGAGGGAGAGTGCTATTCCCTCGGGAGGGGCAGGTAATTCAGGGTCGTCATTGTCCACATAAGGTTCCGAGCCGTATTCGAAGCAGCCCATGTCAATCCGTCCGTTCCATACCCGCCAGTTCCCCGCCAGATCGTAGGGCAAAAGGTCCAGACCAGTGATGTCCGGCGTGCCGGCATCCACGCAAGGGGAAGAACCAGACAGGCTGTAGTAGAGCGGATCGTGTATATCCGGTCCTCCGGCGAAGAGGGGATCGCCGCTGATGCTCGTGGGCAGGAAGTTGACCGTGTTCTCCGGCGCTTGCAGGATGCCTGCCAAGCCGTCCTTGATGCAGGAATAGTCTATATTAAGGGTCGACGTCTCAACAGATATATCCATGGGATTCACCCTGATCTGGTAGGGAGTGTCGTTGTCAAAGATGGAATTGGTAATACTGACATACCCGTTGGCCATCAAGGTATAGGTATTGCTTTCGTTCCCGGCAAAGGTGCAATTGGTGAAATCCATATTCGGGTAGTTGGATGATACGCTCACCATTATACCGCCCTGAGACGATATGTTGCTGAACAGGCAGTTGTTAAATGTGAAGTTATTCTGCTGCTGGGGGAATTGGACCGCACCAACCTGAATGGCATTGGAATTGTCGTCAGACATGGTCAGGTTGCTGAATTCGCAGTTCTCAAAGGTAAGATTCCTATCGCCCATGAAAGAAACTAGGGGATATGCCCAGACGGAAGCTGATGTATATGTGGAAACCGCGTTTCTGAACTTACAGTTGGAAATCTTGCCAGATATACTGCCACCAATATCTGCAAGACCCATATCCGGGGTAACTATGTTCTCAATTATAACGTTGTCCCACACGCTTTCATAATCATTACTGGACCAAATCGAAATGGCGGCATTGTGGTCTGGCTGGAGGTTGTAAACACGTAAATTGGACAGGTTAACACTGCCTTTCAATAATCCTTTAACTGCGCAACTATTATCTGTGCCTTGTGTTGTGATTGCCATGTCTGCGATACTAACTAATGGCTCTGAATGAGTAAAAAAGACTTTATCGGATGACCCGTATCCGACAGGTATCAGCGGATGCGGTTCGCCGACCACCACAGTGGTGTCCATGCCACTGCCCTGGACTATCACCCAGCTTTTCAGCGCGATAGGAAAGACCTGGTTGTTGTCAGTCCGGGAATAGGTGCCCGGCAAGAGGTGTACAGTATGCTGGCTCAGACTGTCTGCGGCGATGCGGTAGATGCCCTCATGGATAGTTCTCAGCGCTGAGGCGGGGCTCAGGCCGTCGTTGGCGTCATCGCCATCGGGGGACACGTAGAGGTCGCTGTCTATCTCCTGGTGGTGCGCGTTCATAATGTCGAAGTGCATCTGGTAATCAGCCAGGCCTTCAGGCCAGTAGATGGCATAATATGTCGTGGGAACCGCCACCGAAAAAGTGTCGAGATATACATTCAGATCGTTGGCGGCATTCTGGATGTAGATATCCTGTCCGGATCCTGAGCGATTGTTATAGATGGAACAGCGGTTAACCGGATCGAAAACAATCGAATGAGTAAACCCAGTAACTGAAGTACAATACAATCCTCCTCCGAGATTCACCGAGTAGTTATTATATATCATAACCCCGCTGAGAGATACGGAAGCTCCGATTACATTTATCCCCCCTCCCGTGCTTGCGGTGTTCCCATAAACTTTACAGTTTGTTACATAGGCAACAGATCCGGAACTAAACAGCATACCTCCACCAGCCCCGATGTTTAAACCATTTGTGAATGAAAATCCTCTTATATAGATTTCAGTTCTGCTATGAATAACCCTGATACAGGGACTTAATGCCATTCCGTCCACAATTGTGGAATCTATGTATGCTGGATTATTTGTTGATACTTCCAGACTGGTAAGGCTAATATCGTTAGTCTGAATGACGACATTTTCAAAGTATCTTCCCGGATAGGCTAGAACAGTATCCCCCTGGGCTGATGCGTCCAACGCGGCTTGGATGGAGATAAAATCCCCGCTGCCGTCCAGCTTCACGGTATGGGTCGCGGAAAACACCAGGCCCGGCAGCATCAGGGCCAGGATCAGAATCGCAGTCAAGCGCATTTGGTTACCTCTCAGATAGTGGGGAGGGCTTCCGCCCTCCCCCGGTTGATATGTCATTTCATCAGGAGCATTCGCTTACCCAGGGTCTGGGCGGGACTGCTCAAACGGTAGAAGTAGATGCCGCTGGCCACGCTCTGGCCCGCGTTGTCCGTGCCGTTCCACACCACGCTGTGGTATCCGGCCTCCTGTTCGGCGTCGATCAGGGTTCTGACCAACTGGCCCCTGACGTTGTAGATGTCAAGTCGCGTTTTTCCGGTTGCCGGCAATTGATAGGATATCGTCGTGCTCGGGTTGAAGGGATTGGGATAGTTCTGACCCAGGGTAAGTTCTGGGGGAACCATATCATCCATATCCTGGGCAGTTATCGAGATATCATAATACGGATATCTCTCATTGCCGTTCACGTACCGCGCGCAAAGCCTGCCGGGATCCATACGGACTGTTTTCTTCTCCTGGTATTGGCTCTTGTCGTTGTTGTAATAGAAGACAAATTCAACCACGCCGTCGGTCAGCTTTTCGTCAATATCGAGGTAAGCGCAGATCTGCTCGACATTGTCTTTAATCACCACAGCGCCCTTGCATACTCCGTCCAGATACAGGCCGATCTCCTTCAGATCGATCTTTATGCTATCGGGGATACTCACATACACGGGGACATAATCCTGCTTTTCGTTGAAGATGAAATACTCAGGCAATTCCTTGGTCTCGGGTGGTGTGGCGTTCGCGTTGTTCCACTGGAAGTTAGTATGGTCGTTCTGCGTGGTGATTATCACCATATCGCCATCGTTCAGGGTTGTCACTTTCCCGTGCATTCCCCAGTAATCTTCATCCTGGTCTGACCGGACCAGGCACCAGCTTTTGGTCCTGATCATTGTAATGTCGTCCCAGATCGAGGCGAAGACCTCATGCGGCCAGGTGGAGTCCGCCCTGAAATAGCCCAGCCAGTTCTCAACTACCTCGCCATTATTTTCTCCATAGATAGTGAATTGGGTGTTTGATGGCGTCCGCAGACCGGATTCCCGGAGGGTTACTATCGAAGGAACTCGTGGAAACAACTTGACCTTGTAGCCTTGGGGACTGGAGACGAAATGGGATGAGTTCTGCCAGAAGCCTTCGTTCCAATATATACTCTGAAGACCACCCTGGACCATCCAGTAGATCTTTTCCAGATAGGTGGGTTCAGGAATACCATATTCATTATCATGGACATCTAACAATTCCCCGAAAAACTCACTCGCCATGAGGGCATTATTTGTCACCGAATTCAGCACTGGATAACTCACCCAGTACCATTTCTCCAGGTCAGCCTGGGTGGTGAAGGAGTAGTCCCAGTATTCGTGCGCTATAGGCTTTTTGGCACCTATATCCGGAGGCGTTCCATCAATATCATCGTCACCAATACCAGCATCAATACAAGGTGAGATAACGGTGGTATTCCAAAGTGGATAGAAATCCTCATCTAGGAAAGGATTTTCAAATAAGCAGTTTCCCTGATTAACTTCCTGGTCATATTCAATCCCATAAAAGTTATCATCATTGCTGTTGAAAAGGTTGTTGTATATTGATACATTATTGATATCTTGGCCAACTTCCATAACAATGGCTTTATCATACCCGGAGAAAATATTATTATTTAGGGCATGTATATTGTTACCAGTTGTTTTCAAGGCACTCAAATTAGCTGTGTTAATACCTGAGTTATTGATGAAGGAGTTGTTTTTAACAAGGCTATTAGTGACATACTCCAGGTCAATGACAGAACCGGATGTTGTAGTATTTGACATAGCTCCATTGTTATTGAATATGTTATTCTCAATAGTGATGTTTCCAGCATTTGCACAACTAATGCCTATGCCATTACCGTATGTAGATAGAGTCCTGTTACTGCTTATTTCATTACCAACAATAGTAATATCCGGGTCATTATATAGATTGTCAATATAGATTGCTCCGCGCCCTGAGGCATTGTTATAGATTTCACAATTTGCAATAACTGAATCTGCGCCAAGTCTGATAACGCCATTGGATTTGTGGCTCTCATAACAATAAATGCCAGTATTATTATGGATATTACAGTCTTTTATAACCGTATTTACTGATGAATAGACTGCAATTCCATCCATATCCATCTCGTTATATGCAATGCCCGTATGTTCGAAATCCTTGATTTCACAGTTTTCTATAAATACGCTATCCGCGCAATCCGGGAGGAATATAAAACCCCTTAATATGTCATTTTCACTTGGAGTTCCTTTTACCACCAGATTTTTGAAAGTGATTTTGCCCAAACTGCCACCATCAGGTCCTTGTTGTACTATAATCATTGGATCAGGATTTGATGGATTGGGATGGTGTAGGATGGTACTCCCGTCACTATCTTGACCACATATCTCAAGATTCTGAGCTAGACCATTCTGCTGCAATGGCGGTTTAATATCAATTAATTCATAGTACTCATGAGGTTCTAGAGTTATACGATTAATATTATGATCGAGAGCATAATCAACAGCAACCATGATTTTTGCCAAGCTGCAGTTACTATTTACACCATTTACATGCAACCCCGTCTCATCGATTAGTACCTGAGAGAAACTACCAGCATCGTATTCGATTGGAACCAAATTGGGGAAATCATGGCCAGGTAAATCTATGATTGAATAGATCGGATGACAAATGTCATTTTCAATCCATAATTCATAATATGATTGCGAGGGGCTATAAACAGAAAGTTCGAAATTTCCAGATGCATCCGGGATAGTAGTGACATATTCACCTTGATTATCTGGAGATGACCTTCGTATTTTTACAACTGTGTTAGAGTGATTGATATTAGTATTGTTAATCTGACCTGATACAATTATTTCTTGTCCCCAGGGTTCCCATTCATTATCGTACCGATTCTGCCACCAGTCTAACAGAGTTGCAACTGCCCTAATTGCCAAGGTAATACATGTGTTTGTTATAGTAGTCATTGTATTATAAGAGTCATTTCTAACACCTGCATGATCAGCAAGGGCTGGATTAATTGCGATTAATGCAGAGATTTGATTTTGCATATCTACTATATAGGGATAGTCAGATTGAGGGTAACGAGTATAAATAGGGAGATTACCATCTACGTCTTCACTCGCAAAGTGTTGAGTGATTTGGTTTACGGTAAAGAATAGATCATAGATAAATCTCGTTTCATTATAAGTAGAAGGAAGCGGAATAATCTCCCGACCAAACTGAGCTATTATATTATCTGATTCCAAAATATCATCTAGAAAGGTCAAGTCTTCTAGATGTCCTCCCGAATCATAATGAAAAACACCATGATCAAGTGCATTCCAACCTTCATAGTAATCACAATCATCAGATTCCACACTAAAAATATAAATGGGATTCTCAGATGCAACAACACAAGTTGGTCCGTGGGCATCGTTGTGTGCATGGGAGGGAACAGCCATGTCCATCAATAAGTGGCACAAACGGCCTAAATACTCATATTCAAGATTAGGATTACTACTTCTTACCATTGCATATTGTTCATCCGATAGATGGATTCTGACGCCATCTGACTGATTCAAAACTATATTGTGATCTAATAGATAATCATCAATATCTCTAATTCTAAATTCGAATACATATTGAGATTCTGTTGAATAATTATACTCAAACTCAGCCAATCCTTCAGGCCAACCAGTATCAGTAGCTAATGTCTGTACCATTATTGTCGGACTATCAGCGTAGAACTTATGTTTTTGGTACATGGAAATCTCACCTTCTGGCAAAGTACCAAATATAGTTCTTTCTGCTTTTGTTAATGAAGTGGGTACTGGTCCAACTGTTGCAGAAACATACTCGTTACTATTAGCCCACCTAAGACAATCTAGATGGCGTGAATACTGATATGGATTGGGATCATCCGAATCCCAAGTATGGGTAGCTAACTTTTTTGCTTCTAAGTCTATAAGGTTTATAAACCATTCTTCAAGAGTATTCGGGACATTGACTACGTTTACCCATCTTCCATCTGATTCTCCACACCCATATGTCCAATCATTTACATCTTCATTTTCAGTGCCATTAAGAAATCTTCTGCCAGGAGTATTCTGGCTAAGGTCACTAAATGTTGGATCTTGTGTTATCTCAAAGTAGTAATCCAATGCCTGCTGACCTAAAAATGAATGAATATCAGCAAGATAGCAGAACACCATCTGAATGCATACTGCCAGAACTAATGTAAAAATAGTCTTTTTCATGTTATCTCCATAGAGGAATTATAGTTCGTACTCAGTTCCAATAGTGCAACAATAAGACATATCAACAGAGCTAATTTACTCATAACTCTGTTACGAGGGGAAAGGTGGGGATAATAACGTCTTGTCTGCTTGATCATTTTCTTGATCTCCTTTACTAATATACTTGACCTGTGGTCATTGTTGTTAATTTCTGAGAATCAACATTTCCTGTTTCAATTAATCTAGTAAAGAGCATCTCCAAGTACAAATCAATCCAGATTACATAATCACAATTCATTCATATGCCTGCTGTTTGTCAAGCAGTTTTTAGGTGATTTCACATCCCCCCCGTTTTCTAGATAGGGTATCAAGATACTAAGGTTAAAAGAAAAGTATCGCATTGAAGATATCAGCTTCGATGATATTAATAAAGCCAATCAAATATTTCATTATCTGACCAACAGGTACGATACATCTATAGAAATGGACGAGCGATATCGGAATGTTATTGAACTGGAGTTCAACCAGAATGGAGTCCTTGTTTCAGGGTGTCCCAAGTCAATTATCTAGCCGCGATGGGAAGGCACCCTAAAGAGATTACAGGGCTTGCAGAAATCTTGTCAGGATTTGAAGTTTTCGGGGATCGGATTTGCTGATATCCTGTCACAGACTACTCAAAGTAATCTTGTAAAGGATGTCCTACGATGTATAAGGATGCGACAGTTTGCAGTTTTCGCTGCACAATTTGCAGTTTTCGTTGTCAAGTTGCAATTTCACCAAAGAAATTGGGATCCATCTGGATCAGTTAAGAAGACCAGATTCCAACCCTGTGAAGAAAACACTGGATGGATCATGGGTTGAAACCCTCTCTCGTCCGTTGGGCGAGAAAACCGAAAAAAATCCTTGCCATTTTACCAGGCCCGCTTAGATTGGTTAGTGAATACTCACTAACATTGAGGCTGGAAGATGGAACTCACTCCGAGACAAGACGATATAGTGCAGGCGGCGATCGCCCTGATCGCCCGCAGGGGTTATAAATTCCTCACAACCAAGAATCTCGCCCGGGAGCTCAAGCTCACCGAAGCCGCGCTGTATCGCCATTTTGCCAGCAAAGACGACCTGATAGTAAAGATCCTGGATTATTTTGAAGCCCTTTCCTGCCGCATCCTGGCCGAGATCGAGAATTCGGAACTGCCGCCGATGGAGAAGGTCCGCCGCTTCGTTCTGGACCGCTACCAGCTATTCAGCACCCATCGCGATCTGGCCAAGGTGATGTTTTCAGAGGAATTGTTCCAATACGATCCCGCCTGCGCCACCCGCATGGACCGGATCTCAGGCACACACAGGGATTCCGTGCTCTACTACCTGCGCGAGGCCCAGGCCAGAGGCGTCGTCGATCCCAGCCACGATCCCGGCCAGTTGTTTCGGGTGATCGTTGGCTCCATGCGTTTTTTGGTGACCCAGTGGAATCTGAGCGGGCAGAACTTCGACCTGGTGGACGAGGGCGAAAAGCTGTTTGCAACCATCAGGAAGCTTGTGGAATTGCGGTCATGAACTTTTTTTCACCGTCCCCCGGCACAGGGGAACCTACTTTGAAAAACAAACCACAGGAGATGCACATGAACAGCAGAAGCTGGAAAGACAACAACCCCGTCCTGGACCGGGAAGGGGTTACCGGAACCAAGATCTACACCCAAACCGAAGGTGAGATCGTGCACATGCGCCTGACCCCGGGCGCCCACCTCAAATCCCACATCACCCCCGTGAACGTAGCTTTTTACGTGCTGGAAGGCGCCGCCACGCTCACCATTGGCGATGAAGAGGAAACCTTTCCCAAAGACACCATCATCGACAGCCCGAAGGACATCCCGCACGCGGTTACCAACAAAGGTGACAGCGATCTGCGCCTCCTCGTGATCAAAATGCCCAAACCATAAACAAAGGAGAACAACATGAGCATGTTTTGCTACCAATGCCAGGAAACAGCCCTCAACAAAGGCTGCACCATGCGCGGAGTCTGCGGAAAATCTCCCGAGCTCTGCCACCTTTTCGACCTCTACATCCACGCGCTGAAAGGCATCGCCTACGCCTCGGTGCAACTGGCCAAGAAAGACGTCTATCATCCCGAGGACGCCCTGGTTGTGATGGGCGGCCTCTTCCGCACCATCACCAACGCCAACTGGGATCTGGACCAGATCACCGGACTGATCACCTCAGCCATCGCCCTGCGCGACCAGCGCAAACTGGAGCTGGGCTGGGAAGCCGGCACCATCTGCCCCACCTGCCCGGATGCCGCCACTTTCCAGGTAAAACCGGAAGACTATGACGCCTACGGACAGAAAGTGGGCGTGCTGGCCACCGAGAACGAAGACATCCGCTCCCTGCGCGAGACGGTGATCTACGGCCTCAAGGGCATCGCCGCCTACGGCGAACACGCCTGGATGCTGGGCTACACCAGTGATGACATCAACAAATTCATCATGGAAGCCCTCGCCGCCACCCTCGATGACAGCCTTTCCGCGGAAGAGCTCACCGCCCTCGTGGTGAAAACCGGCGAATACGCCGTGAAGGTGATGGAGCTTCTGGACAAGGCCAACACCGATACCTACGGCGTTCCCGAACCCACCGTGGTGGATTTGGGCGTGGGCACCAATCCCGGCATCCTGGTAAGCGGACACGACCTCAAGGATTTTGAGGAACTGCTGCAGCAAACCGAGGGGCAGGGCATCGACATCTACACCCACAGCGAGATGCTGCCCGCCAACTATTACCCCGCCTTCAAGAAGTATAAACACTTCCACGGCAACTACGGCTCCTCCTGGTGGCACCAACTGGAGGATTTTGAGAACTTCAACGGACCCATCCTGATGACCACCAACTGCATCGTGCCCCTGCGCGGCGAACAGACCTATCTGGACCGCTTCTTCACCACCGGCATGACCGGATATCCCGGCGCCACCCACATCCCGGAACGCAAACCCGGCCAGCAGAAAGACTTCAGCGCCATCATCGCCAAAGCCAAAACCTGCCAGCCGCCCAAGGAGATCGAGACCGGCACCCTCACTGGCGGATTCAACCACCGCACTGTGATGGCGATGGCCGACCAGGTGGTCGAGGCCGTCAAATCCGGCGCCATCAAGAAATTTGTGGTCATGGCAGGTTGCGACGGACGCATGCCCAAGCGCAAATACTTCACCGAAGTGGCGGAAAAGCTGCCCCAAGACGCCGTGATCCTCACTGCCGGCTGCGCCAAATACCGCTACATCAAACTCCCCCTGGGCGACATCAACGGCATCCCGCGCGTGCTCGACGCCGGCCAGTGCAACGATTCCTACTCTTTGGCCATCATCGCTCTCAAGCTGAAGGAAGCCTTCGGCTTGGACGATGTGAACAAGCTTCCCCTGGCCTTCGACATCGCCTGGTACGAACAAAAAGCCGTGGCCGTGCTGCTCGCCCTGCTCTATCTGGGCTTCAAGAACATCCGCCTCGGGCCCACCCTGCCCGGTTTCCTTTCACCCAACGTGGCGAAAGTGATCATCGATACCTTCGGCCTCCAGCCCACCACCGACGCCGATTCCGACGTCGCCGCCATCATGGCCTGATCCTCAACCCAATAATCTAGCGGGACCTGCCCTGGTCCCGCTTTTTTTAGGCTCTTTTTCAAACCGGGCTTTTTTATGGTTGAGCGCCCGTACCCACCCGGTTTGAAAGAGAGCCTTTTTAATACCAACGTATAAAGCAGGGCCCGGCCAGAAGCCGGGTCCTGTCAGTTCAGTCTGCCGGAAGGAACCATCCTTCCAAACAGGGATCAATCGGTGCCGCGCACCCGGAAGAACCGCCTCGCGTAGCTTCCGGGGGTGGTGAAGCTGTTGTAGCCGCGTCCGATGGGGCTGAAAGTCCCGTCGTACATGTCGGCGTCCTCGATGATGTAGTCGTTGGCACCCTCGATCTTATCCCAGGTGAGGACCACGTTGCCGTTGCCGTCGGCGGAAATTTGCACTTCGGCGGGGTAGTCGTTCTCATCCAGATAGGGCCAGGTGGAGAAGATGCGGATGTTGTCTATGGCCGCGGGAGGCTGGGTTCCCCCGCCGCCGTCATTGCGCCAGCTGAAGATCAGGCGCTTGGTGAGGCCGGCGTAATCAGCGGAAAGCGGAAGAACGGCCAGCTGCCAGTCGCCGATGGAGTGCAGCGGAGCGCCGATCTGGCCTTCCGTGAAGGAGGTCCCGGCCGTGGGAATGAAGCTTGTGTCGGTGATGTGGACGGTCAGGTAGTCGTAGAGGGCTTCGCCCACGCCCTTCCACTGGAATTTCAGCGTCATGCCGGTCATGTCCGCTGGGAAGGTGACGTCGTGGTAGAAATGCACGTAGGAGCTGGCGCCGGGGTTGTAGCTGTGAGTGGCGCCGCTGTTCGTGCTGATGTAGGCGGCGTAGCCGTTGCGGTAGGTCATAGCGCTGCCAAGTTCCCATTTGTTGGGTTGGGTGCCATTCACCGTGATCCAGTCGATCCAGCCGTCCTCGAAATCCTCCACGCAGGGCGGGACCAGTGGCCCGATTCCCCTTCCGGAGAGGGGGACCTGGTGCACCGCTTTGCTGCCAACGTTGTCGATCACCACCAGGTTCGTGGTTTTGGCCCCGATGCTTTGAGGGGCGAACAGCACATAGAGGTTGGCGGAATTGCCGGGTGTGATGGTGAGGTCGTCAGTGAGTTCGGTGAGGTCGAAATCATCGATGTCCGCGCCTTCCAGGTACACGTCATTCTGCATGATCACGAGGTTGGCGTCGCCGGTATTGGTGATCACGAAGGTTTTGGCGGGTGTGGCCTCGCCCACGTTCACCATGCCGTAGTTCCAGGAGGCGGGGTTAATGGAAAACTCGGGGTAGGGCTCGTAGTAATCGATGCTGATGTCGTCGATGGAGATGTAGTTGGTGGTTCCGCCGCAGGTGCCGTGGATGCCCAGATACCAGATGCCGGTGCTGGGGGCGGTGAAGGTGCCGGCCACGCGCTGGTAATCGCCGTTCACCACTTCCCTGTAAGCCACGATGGGATTCGTCATGCCCGCGATGGTGGCAGCCGTGCCATACTTGATCTCCAGGATGGCCTGGCTACCGGAAGTGGTGTATTGCCGGCCCCAGAGTTCCAGCCCGTAGCTTTGCCCCTGCTGCAGATAGATGGGCCGGAACAGCCAGGCGTTGCCGCCGTCGCGCAGAGTGAGGTTATAGCTGCCGGTGCGCGGGGCGCGGTTGTAGGTGATGTCGGTATTTGCGGTCCAATAGTAGGAGCCGGCGCCGAGGGCCTTGGTCCAGCGGTTGATGTCGGTGGAGCCGCTCGCGTTGCCTTCTTCGAAACTCTCCACAAAGGGATATTCCATGATGGTGTCGTCGGCCCGGGTGTCGAAACTCCAAACGGGGCCGGAAGCCGAGTCAAAGCCGTCCTTAACCGCCACGATCTTCCAGTAATATGTATGCTCGGGCAGCAGGAAGGGGTAATATTCGGTGTCGGGCCAATTGCCTTCCATCAAGGGAGGAGTGGTCGTTTCGCCGAAGTAAACCATGTAATAATCCGGATCGCCGCCTCCACCGGGAGCCCAGGCGAGGGGAATGTTCAGAGCCAGGTCGATCGCTTCGTTGGCGGGGCTCAGATAGACCGGGGGATTGGGCGGCAGCTGCACTTCGGTGAAAACGCCCTCATCCGCACCGATATCAGGGGATTCGGAGTCACGGGCATCGCCGTCAATATCCATATCCACGGAGGCCACCACCAGGGCGTTGCCCTCGGCATAGGTCTGCACCTGCGGGTCCAGATGCAGGTTGTAGGGCGCTGCCTCGCTTTGGAAAGGCGGGTCTTCCGAATAGGAATTCTGGTCCTTGCCCAGGTTGGCTGTCTTGTAATCATTTAGGGTCTGGCAGCTGATGGCGCCGTACTGGCAGATCAGGTTCTGCGCGCCGGGTGTTCCGGCATACCAGATGTTCTTGTCGCTGGCGGCGTTGATATCGTCGAAGTGTTCCACCGCTTTCCAGAACGCCGCCGCCTTGCCGGAAGCGCCGGGGCTGGAGAGGTTGGCGAAGATGTTGTTCTGCAGCGTGATCGAGGTGGCGCTGTAAGTGTAAAGCACCGCGGAGGAGAAGCTTTCGCCGCCGCTGCCGGTGATCAAAACGCTGTTATAGTAGAGGTTCGCGGTCCCGTTATGAACGTGGATGCCCCGCACGGACGGGGAGCCGCTGGAGGTGGGGGCGCGCAGGTCGCAGATCATGTTATTGTGATAGGTTGAGGTGCCGGTGGAATACAATCCGATCACGGTGGTGGCGGCGCCATTGGTCTGCAAGTTGCGGATGTCGTTGCGGTAAGCAGTGCCCTGGATCATGTAGATCCCCTTCACGTTGCCATTCGAAACCAGACCGGAGATGTTGTTCTGATAAGCGATCGCGCGATTTTCCAAGATCCCGATCACGTCATAGTTTCCCGTGCTGGTGAGATCTGTGATCGAGTTTTCGTAAACACTACGGTTATTGGCGCCGTAATCGGTGTTGATCCTTATTCCGTACACGGCATTGGCGGAAACCACATCGAAGATGGAGTTGTGATGGATATCGAAATCGGGGTGAGAGTGGTAGATGCCGGTGAAGGTCTGGGTGGTGTTGGACCCAGTAATGGTGTTGTGGTGGATGAGGCCAACCCCGTTGTCGTCATAGCAATTGATGCCCGTCGCAGCCACGGTGTTGCCTGCAGCCATCGATACTTGGTTATGGCTGATGTCGATGTTGGTGGATGCCCGGCTGTAGATGGCGTTAGCGCTGAAATCCGAGATCTGGTTGCCTTGGATCACCGGTGTCTGGGAGGCAGTGGTATTGTATAGATAGATGCCATAGCGGACATTGGAGATGGTGTTGCGCAGATACTGGCTGCGGTGGTTCACCCGGCCGGAGGCAGAATCCTCGCGGATGGCGTAGCATTCCACGCCGCGGTCCAAAGTGATGGCGCAGGCGCTGACTGTATTATCGGTGCAGCCGTTGCCGGTGGGGGCTTCCAGCCAGATGCCGTAGTTCAGGTTCGTGGAGCCGCTGGCGTTGGCGATGTCGATGTGGTCGACCGTGAAGAAATCGCCTCCGGCCAGCTTGAAGGCGAAGCTGCCGGTCCCGCCGGTGGGCGTGATCTTGGGGTTGGTGGCCAGGGTGTCCGTGCTGGTGAAGACAACTGGATTCAGCTCGGTCCCGGTGGCGGTGATGGCGGGTGGATTTTCGGCGAAAACCTCACCGGCCACGGCGGTGAAGGTGATCCCTCCGGCCCCCACCCCACTGGCGTTCAGGTATCTGATGGCGTGGGTGAAATCCGGATAGAAGTGGCCTGTGCCGATCACCCAGCTGCCGGTGAGCGGTTCCTTGTGGGTGGAATAGCTCCAGACGGGGCAGTCCAGCGAATCGGGGAAGCCATTTTCGTTGTAGGGCACGATCCGCCAATAGTAGGTCCGCAGGTAGTCCAGCGTGGTTGTGCAGTTGTAGCTGAGCTGATTTCCCAGGTCAGTGCCGCCTTCAATGTATTCCAGCGGGTCTTCCGCCCAGAGGCTGAGCCGGTAACCGGTGGGGACGCCGCCGGAGGAGGAGGCATACCAGGTGAGGGTGGGTTGCAGCACTACCGCGTATTCGCCGTCATAGGGGGAAACCACGATGGCTGGATCAGGGATCAGCAGCGGAACGGTAAACTCACCCTCGTCCGCCCCGATGTCCGGCGCTGTGCCAGTTCCCGCGTAGCCCATCTCTCCAGCGCGGACCTCTTCATCGTAGTCCGTGCTGATCCCGGCGATGGCGATGCCGTTGCTTTCCGCCTGGGTGGCGGCTCCGGGAGTGATATGCAGGTCGGTCGCGCTTACGAAGGGAACTTCCTCGGTGAAGCTGTTCTGGTCGGATGTCACCGTCGCCGCTTTATAATCGTCAAGGGTCTGGTAGCTGGCGGAAGGCGTCCAGCAGACCAGGTTCTGCGTTCCCGGGGTGCCGGCATGGTAGATGTTCCGGTCGGTGGCGGCATTGATGTTGGCAAAGCCGTCCGCGGTTTTCCAGAAGGCCACGCTCTTGCCGTTGCTTCCAGGGGTGCCGGCATTCACGAAGATGTTGTTGTTCATCAGGATGGAGCTGCCGCCAGACACATACAGGGCAGCGCTGGAAAAGTTGTCGTTGCTGCCGGAGGCGTTCAAGTACACGCTGTTGTAATGCAGGCTGGGAGAACCTCCGCTAACCTGCAGGCCAAACACCTGGGGAGCCGTGCTGCCGCCGGGATTGCGGATGTCGTAGATCAGGTTGTTGTGGACCAGGTTTGTGGTGGTGCCGCTTACGATGCCGTAGGCTTGATAACCCGCGGTGGAGTTGGACTGGAGGTTGTGCACTTTGTTGCGATAGAGTTGGGCGCTGCCTCCGCCTTCCAGGTTCAGATCGATGCCGAGAATAGTCTGATTGGAGCTGAGGGCGGTGAACTCGTTGTCATGGATGTCGAGGGTGCCGCTGTAGATGTCAAATCCCTCCATGGTGCTGTTGCTGTGCAGATTGCTGACCAGGTTGCCGAACCAGGAGTTGGTGCCGCTCCGGTTGTACAACGCGTAACAGGTGGAGGTGGTGCTGCCTCCGCTCACCGTGTTGGCCGACACCTGCGTGCCTGTGGAGGAGTAAAGATAGATGCCGTTAAGGGCTGCCGTGGCAGCGGCGGGGAAGGAAATCTGGTTATCGTGGACCAGGCTGCCGTTGTCTGTACGCAGATAAATGCCTTGGATGGCATTGCTGATCACGTTGCCCTGCACCAGGCTGTTGTAGGCGGTCGTGGTGGGATAGAGGTAAACGGCACGGTTGGCACTGTCGATCACGTTCTCGAGCACCTGGGTGCCGGTGCTGCTGCTTCCACCGCTCAGGTAGATCGCGGTGCTGGTCACGGCCAGGTCGAGGGTGATGACGCAATTGCGGATGGTCACATTGTCGCAGCCGTTGCCGGACACCCCCTCGATCCAGTAGCCATTGGCCAAATTGGTGGCTCCGCTCTGGTTCGCGATATCGATATGGTGGATGGTGATGTAGTCACCACCCTCGATCTTGAGGGCATAGGTGTCGGTTCCTCCGGTTGGGGTCAGCAGGGGATTCACCGCCAATGTGTCCGTGCTGGTGAACACGATGGGATCGTCAAAGGTGCCGGTGGCTGTGATGGGAGGCGGATTTTCGGCAAAGACTTCTCCGGCGATGGCCTGATAAGTTACTCCGCCGCTGCCCACCCCAGCCGCGTTCAGATGGGTGATGGCCAAAGTGAAGGTGAGGTAGTAGCCACTGCTGCCGATGATACAGTTGCCGGTGAGCGGGGCGGCGTGGGTCTCAAAACTCCAGTGGGAATAGGCGGTGGAATCAGCCGGGCCGGTGGCGTTGTAGGGCACCACCTTCCAGTAGTAGGTGGTGAGAAAATCCAGGTCCGGATCGGGATCATAAGTGGTAACGTTGCCCAAGTCCATCATGGTGAGCGAGTTGAGGTCGGTGCCAAAATACAGCCGGTAGCCGGTGGGCGCGCCTCCGGTGTCTGCCGCGGCCCAGGAGAGGATGGCGCTGGGCTGGATCACGATGGCCCCGTCAGCCGGGCTGATCAGCACTGGCGGGTCGGGAACCACGGCTGGAATTGTAAAAACGCCTTCGTCAGCGCCGATATCCGGGAATTCGTCATCCCGGTTGTCGCCGTCAAAGTCGAGATCCCAGCCGGCAAGCGGCAGGGCGTTGCTCTCGGCCAGGGTGGAGGCGCCGGTGGGGATATGCAGGTCGTAGGGTTCCACCGTGCTGGTGAAAGGCACGTTTTCCGTCAGCGAAGCCAGTTCGCGGGTCATGATCGCGGCCTTGTAGTCGCTGAGGGTTTCGTAAGCAGCCCCGTTGTCATAACAAATCAGGTTCTTCGGCCCCGGCGAGCCGGCGTAGTAGATGTTGCGGTCGCAGTTGGAGTCGAAATTGGCAAAACCGGAATAATTATTCTTCCAGATGGCGGCCGCCCTTCCCGTGGTTGCCGATCCCGGGGTGCTGAGGTCCACAATGATGTTGTTGCGCAGGTCCAGGGTGGAAGGGCCGGTATAAACGTAGATGCCGGCGGAACCGAAGTTGGTGTTGCTGTTGCCGCCTTTCAGATAGACGGTGTTGTAGTAGATCCTGAACGTTCCGCCCGTATCGGCGGTGATGCCCCGGATCATGGGAGCTCCGTCGCCCACACTGCCGAGGTCGTAGATCAGATTGTTGGCCACTGTTACATCGCTTCCATGCAAAGCTATGCCAGAGGCTGTGTAAGCGTTTCCGGGATTCCCCACGAACTTGATATTGTGGATCTCGTTGCGGTGGACATTCACGGCATCGGTTCCGCCATCGAGGAAGATCCCCCACACATGCTGGTTTGAGGAACTGAGGGCATGGATCTCGTTGGCGTGGATGTCGTGGTTGCCGTTGTAGATATAGACGCCGTAAACCTGATAGGTACCGCTGAAATCCCTTATGGTGTTGTGATGCCAGTCGATCAGGGTTCCAGCGCGTCCGTAGAGGCCGTGGACGGTTATGCTGCCGATGGTGGTGTTGCCGATGATGGTGTTGTTGTCCACCTCGGCAGTTCCGTTGTAAGCGTAGATTCCGTGGAAAACCACAGTGTTGTCGGCTTTCATGGTTATGGTGTTGTGGGTGACCCTCAGGCCGGTAACGTAACCGAAATAGATCCCGTAGTCTGTGATGTCGCTCAAGTCGCAGTATTCCACCAGTTCCTGGAGATTGTAATATGCCGCAGTGCTGTTTCCCAGCAAGTGGATGCCGGTGTCGCAGTTTGCGATGTCCAAGTGGGAATAGCTGTTGTTGGCGTTCCCGGCTCCGCTGGTTCCGGTGGAATAGAGCCCCTTGCTGTTGGCGTTGCTGTTGTCCAGGGTGATGCTGCAGTAGCTGATGGTGTTGTTGTTGCAGGGATCGTAGCTTTGCGCGGCCAGGTGGAAGCCGAGCTCCAGGGAGGTGGAGCCGTCGGCGTTGCGCAGGTCCAGATGCTCAAATCTGTACCAGTCGCCGCCGTTGAGTTTGATGGCCGCGTCGGTGGTGGCGGTGGTGCCCATCACTTTCAGGATGGGGTCGTCCCCGGTTCCGCTTTTCCTGAAAGTTATGGGGCGGTTGGGCCCTCCCGTGGCGGTGAGGGCGGGCAGCAGCTCCGCCTGGCTGAAAACCTCTCCGGCCGCCACGTTGAAGCTGGTTCCCCCTTGCGGGATGCCGGAGAGCGGGTAGTTGGTGTTGAGAAAATTGAAAGCCGCCGCGAAAGTGGTGAAGTCCCCACTGCTGCCGATGGTATAACTGATGTTGATCGCTGCCGGCGGGGCCCAGGTGAAGGTGGTGCCGCTGGCCGGATAGACCGCGCTGCTGAGGGTGCAAGTGCTGTTGGCGGCGGAGCCGGCGGTGGTGGCGTTCCAATCAGTGGTGGTGCTGCGGTTGGCATAGTTGGTGGTGAGATTGGCAGGAACCCCGCGCAGACCCACCTGCCCCGTGGTCGCCGTGGCGTTGTTGGTCACTGTTCCATAGATGATCGTCACCCAGTTGGTGGTTTCCTGCAGCCGGATCTGAAAATTGAAGTTATCCCCGGTGGCGCTGGTTTTGCGGTATCCTGCCCACTGGGCCACAAACACCCGGTAGGGCTCGCTGCCAATTGTTTTGATCTGCAGCGTGGCGCCGGTTTGGGCAGCCAGATTCAGGGCCAGGCCTGCCACCCGGTTCACCAGCCAGGGAGGGTTGATACCTGAGGTGGTGCTGAGCGGAGCAATGTAACTGCTGCTTGACATATTCACCGGAACCGGTTCCCAGGACTGCCCCAGCCCGATCCAGCCGTCGGCGCAGATGCCCACCCGGTCGAACTCCTGGCCGCCAAAATAGAAATTGAAGCCCAGCGGAAAGCCCACTCCCGTGTTGGTTGTGCCGCCCAGGGAACGATGGGGTCCACAAAGCGCTGGGCGTCGGTGCTTTCATTGCCCAATACGGTTCCGCCCGTGATCTCAGTGTAAGTTGCGGAACCGGTGGTAAAACTGTAATTGCCCATGGTCTGGGCAAAGCCAAAAACACAAAGGAAGGCGAAAATGCCGAGCATAAGCGTTCGTTTCATGGCAGTCTCCTTGTTATGGACCTTAGTTAAAATCTCTGCCGCGGCCTTTCCCGCGGATAAAACCCCATATTCCCAATAAATGGTGGGGATTGGATTGATGTCAAGAACAATGTTACAATTATTAATCATCCCATGATTGTCTGTTCATGCCTGAACCTGATGATGCCATTATCTCCGGTCTCACTCATATCGATCGATATGCCATAGAGTTACATTCTATTCATGAATATCAGGCCGGTAAAAATCCCGATCGTGATGGCTCTCTGCCGGCTGGCGCAACGCCCATCTTTTTTTCGGCTTGCCTTGGGTTAAATCCTTTACAGGTGATGTGTTTGAGCATCCAGACCCGGCTGTTGATATTTTTCAACGCGGAGCGAAGCAAAATGCTGGGATTCTTTGTCCGGACCTGTTGGCGTCAAACCTCCAGGTTTTCGCCCTTAGCCTCCTCCCGTTCGCCTCTCACTCACTTCCCGCTGAGTTCCCGCCTGACAGGCGGGAAGTCAGGGGGAGGCGGACAAGAGGCGAAGGGGCTGAGCTAAAGGGCGAAACACGGAAGGGAGAAGCTGATTCCGCTGGGGTGGGGCGACCCGGGAGCTTCGGCTGCGGCAAGGAATGTCTGTGCGCTTCGAAAAGAAGGAAGCCGGTGGCTGAAGCCAACCGGACATCGTCTGTTTACAAGGTTGGGGGCTCTTCCCAGTACGGTGGCTGAAGCCACCGCCTTCCGTCTTGAGTGTGCCCCAGCCCGAACCTGTCATTCCGGGGTGACGTTTTAACGCCGGGGTCCCGGAATCCAGACCATCACCGCCTCGCTCCAAATCTGCGTCATTCCGGAACGCAGTGACGGAATCCAAGCCATTCATCCACCTACTCACACCCTGTCATGCCGGGGTGGCGTTTTACGCCGGGGTCCCGGAATCCAGGTCATCACCGCCTCGCTCCAAATCTGCGTCATTCCGGAACGCAGTGACGGAATCCTGGCCATGCATCCACCCACTCACACCCTGTCATTCCGGGGTGGCGTTTTAACGCCGGGGTCCCGGAATCCAGGCCATCACCGCCTCGCTCCAAATCTGCGTCATTCCGGAACGCAGTGACGGAATCCAGGCCTTCCGGCTAATGCCCCCTGAGGGAGTCGATACAGACGCAGTCTGCATCGATCCCCGCTTGGACCGGAACTGGGATTGGCTATTCCCGCAAGGGCTGGATTCCGGGTCCCCGCGTGCTGGCGCACGCTTCCCCGGAATGACACTCTGGGGCTGGGTGGAGAATGTTCTGCTGTAGTCGATGCTCCTGCGTCGCTCGACTCCAGCGGGGTGGGGGATGTTTAAATCCGTAAATCCGTTCAATCCGTTAACCCGTTCAATCCCTAAACCCGTTCAACCCCTAAATCCGTTCAATCCCTAAACCCTTTCAATCCGTAAATCCGTTCAATCCGTAAATCCGTATGAAATGCGAATGCCCAGCCCGTTCTGGTCCTTTAGTCCATGCTCACAGGCTCGCTGGACTCCAGGCTGCCGGACCCCGGCTCAGGCGAGGGGCGCCAAGAAGATCAGCCAGGCCCAGTTGAGCAGAAAGAGGGCAAGGAAGAAGGCCAGGAGAAGCTTGCGTTCGCGGGCGGTGGCCTCAAGGGCCAGGCGGCGTTTGAAAGCCACGGTGGAAAAGAGCTGCAGTAACACCAAGAGGGTGAAGGACAGCATGAAGGGATTGGAGAGAAAAGCCTGGAGGAAGCGGCCGCGGAAGAGGGCCAAAAAAGCGCGGGAGAGCCCGCAGGTGGGACAATTGATGCCGGTGAGGGCGCGGAACCAGCAGAGCCTCAATCCGGCTTCCAGCAGCAGATGCAGGGCCACATAGCCGCTCAGCGAGAAAAGCAGGATGAGGACAGGGCCCCGTCCGCCGGGGAAGCGGGTGGCGGTCCTTTCCAGACGAAGGCGCATCGGGCCGGCGGCGGGCTCCGCCGCCACCAGTCAGATCAGAACAGGCCTTTCATTCCGGCCATGGTGAGGCCGAACATGAAGATGGCCCCCACCAGTCCGGCCAGGAGGCCAAGCACGTTCAGGGCCACGCCGATGATGCCCAGGATGCGTCCGGCGTTGGTGGTGTCGCGGCCGGCGGGGTCCATGCGGCCGGATTCCATCTTTTTGAGGTCTTCATTGCCGAAGATCCAGGCCAGGATGGAGAAGATCGCGCAGGTGAAGAGGCCGATGATCCCAAAGATGAGCACCAGCATGCCGCGGTGGGGTTCCGGGCGCTGAGGGTGGGTTTCAGGCTGCTCAGGCTGCGGGCTGGGGATTTGGTCGTTGGTGTAGATGTCCATTTTTATCTCCCGGGTTAAACGAATGGGACAGGGAGCGCGAGGCCCCCTGTCCGGATAGGTTCAGCGTTCAGATCACATCGGCAGCATGCCGCTGATGAGGAAGCAGGCCGCGAAGGCGATGATGGCGTAGAGCTCGGGATACACGCCCAGGATGAGGGTGTTCGAGAACACGTTGTTGCCGTTGCCGATGCTTTCGATGCCGTTGGCCACGATGCGGCTCTGGAAATAGGCGGAAACGAGGTTGGTGATCCCGGAGATGAGCCCGGCGCCGAAAATGGCGGCGGCGGTGATCATGGTCATTTCAGGGTTGATGTGCTCTTTCAGGATAAAAAAGGCGCCGAAGCCGTAAAGGCCCTGGGTTCCGGGCATGGCGGAAAGGATCATGCAGTTGGCGAAGATGTCGTCGCGTTTTTTCATCGCGGCCACGGTGGCGGAACCGCCGTTCACCGTTCCCCAGGCGCTGCCGATGCCGGAGAGGGCTACCATGATGAAGATCCCCACCCAGGCCAGGATATAGGCCGGGTTGCCCCCGCCGATGGCGGCGACGGCTTCAGTGACAGGTTGTAAGAGAATGTAAGGCATGTAACCTCCAGGTTATGTATTTATCTTTTTTGTTTTGCCAAAGGGTTTGTATTCGAGGCCGGGTCCATTGAAGCCGGCGTTTTTGTAAAATTCCACAAAGGTGAGGCGGAGGGGATGCACGAAGCCGCTGAGAGCGCCGAGGGCGATGTTGAGCCCGTGGCCGGCCACCATGAAGAGGAAGAAGATCACGGGGCCCAGGATCTTGATGCTGAGGAACTGCTGGCCGATGGAGTTGATCACGAAGCCCAAAATGGCGCTGGAAACGCCGAGGGCGAAGAGGCGGATGTAGGAGAGGATGTCTCCGAAAAAGCCGGTGACCACGTTGTAAAGCAGCCAGAGCCCGCCCAGGACGTTCTTCAGGATGCTCTTGGCGGGGTTGTTGAAAAGCAGCAGCAAGGCCAGGCCTGCCCAGATCAGGTATTTCACATAGGGCTGGACCCGCGAGATGTCGGCATCCAGCAATCCCGCCCCGAGGATGATCAGCCCCAGCAGGAAAAGGAAGGTGCCGAAGGGTGCCAGGAAGTATTTGAAGCCGCCCTGGCGGGACAGCTTGACCCCGTTGACGAGGGTGCCGAAGAGGATCTGGATGGCGCCCAGAATCAGGGAAAAATTGAAGATCTGGTCATAATTGCGGACCACCACGAACTTGTCCAGGGAGGTTTCTTTGAGGTCAAAGCCCAGCACCGAGCCAAACACGGAGCCCATCACGATGGAGGCCGCGCCGAAGAGCGCCACCAGGGTCATCATGCTCTTCATGGCCGGGTTTTTGGCCCTGAAGCGCAGGAAGAGGGCAAGCAGGATGAAGATCACGCCATAGGCGATGTCCGCGTTGCAAAAGCCGAAGAAGAGCATGAAGAAGGGCGCGAAGAAGGGTGTGAGGTCAAATTCGTTGTAGTTCGGCAGCATGTACATCCGGCTGATCGGCTCGAAGAGGCGGGCGAACCAGCCGTTGCGCAGGCTCACGGGGGGATTGTCCTCGACGGTGGCGTCGGCGGCGAAATGGATGATGCCGTTCTGCTCCAGAAAGCCCTTCAATTCCGGCTCCAACCGCTCGGGAATGTAGCCGCCCACCACGCGGACATGGTCGTCGGCCGCGCTGAGGCCCTGCAGGGTGGCGTCCTCATATTCGTAAGCCTCGCTGAGCCGGCCGATCTCCGCCGCGAAGCTCTCGATCGCCGTGGGAGCCGTGTTTTGCAGATACTCGTCGATGTCGGCGATCCTGCTTTCCACGCCCTTAAGCTGATCTTCCAGCTCCTGGATGGTGTGCTTGTGGAAACTGAAACTGTCGGCCTCCAGAACGGGCTTTTCCCCGGTGTGGAAAACCACGAAGTAGAGGATGCCGTTGACTTCGCTTATCTTCTTGATGGCGTAGTCTTCTTCCCACTGTGACTTAAAGTGATTTTTGAGGCAAGTGTGGAAATCCACCTGAATGCCATCGGCTTCCAGCTTTTTCTCCAGCTCATAGTCGAAATGGCCCCAGGGCTCCAATTCGCGGATCTGCTTGCGCAGGGTTTCGGCCTGCCTCCCCAGCCGGTCTTTCTCCCCGCGGGCTTCCGTGATCTTGTTCAGCAGCATCTTGGGCGTGAGGGCGGTGGCGGTTTTCTCCGCTTCCGAGGCCAGCTTCTGCAGAAATGAAGTGGCTTCCGCGAAGTCCCCGATCAGTTCGAGGTTCTTCACCAGCGATTCGGTCTTGGCTTCCGTGTTGCGGATCAGATGGAGCACGCCCAGTTTCTGCAGCTGGGCCAGGAAGGCCTCGTAATCGCGGTGATAGAGCACGAAGCTGTATTTGCGCATCTTCTCGATCATGCCACGGCCTCCTTGGCGGTGCGGCCTTTGAGGATCTTCTGCGCGGCCTTGGAGAGGTTTTCCTCGTCCTCCAGGAAGCGCTTGATCTTCAGGATGGCGTCTTCGAAGGCCGGGATCTGCACCTTTTCGTAGAGATTCACCTTTTGGGTGGTCTTCTTGCGCACATATTCCAGGATCTGCATCTTGCGCCAGAAGACGTCCCGCTCCACCTGCAGCGTGGCCAGGCCCTTCACCATTTCGATGCCGTCCAGATACCAGGAAGGCGCGCTGAAGAGGTCGTAATCCCTCAGCTCAAAATCGATCCGGCCCAGCACGGGAACCTGCGTTCCGGCGATGTTGCGGGTGAGGATCTCCACTTGCTTGATCTGCACCAGGGTGGGGTCGAACTCTGCCCAGAGCTTCATGAACTGGTCCAGTTCAGCGGTTTCCCGCCGGATCCGTTCATCCAGTTCGTGGGCTTTGTCGCGGGCGCGTTTCACCTCCATGCGCAGGGCGGATTCCTTGTTTTTCAGCGTGGGCAGGGCCTTGGCCCTCACCTTGAGCTGTTTTTCCAGCATCAGCTGGGAGATCTTGTTATATTGGAACTTCATCCTTGGTCCCAGTGGAGTTGCATGAATTCGTCTTTGATGGCCACTTCTTCGCGGGTGAAATATTTGCGGAAGAGGGCCCAGGTGGTGTCCAGCATCTCATCGGTGTCGATGTTGACGTCGATGGCCAGGATCTGCATGGCATAGTCGCGGGCGAAATCCATGGTCCGCTGGTCATAATCGGAGAGGTCAAAGCCGTTTTCCATCTTGGTTTTGGCGTTGGTGGCGTCGGCGTTCAGGCGCACGGAGGCGCTCATCACCTGGGGATGGTCGGCGCGGGTGCGTTTGCCCATCACCTTGGTTTTCAGGCGGGAAAGGCTTCTGGCGGGGTCGATCACCACCTTGCCGATGTCGCTGTCGCGGCGCAGGTAGAGCTGGCCTTCGGTGATGTAGCCGGTGTTGTCCGGGATGGCGTGGGTGATGTCTCCGCCGGAGATGGTGGTCACGGCGATGATGGTGATGGAGCCGCCGGCGGGGAACTGCACGGCCTTTTCATAGATCTTGGCGAGGTCCGAATAGAGCGAGCCCGGCATCGAATCCTTGGAGGGGATCTGGTCCATGCGGTTGCTCACGATGGCCAGGGCGTCGCAATAGAGCGTGAGGTCGGTGAGCAGCACCAGCACGGATTCGTTCTTCTGGATGGCGAAATATTCCGCCGCCGCCAGGGCCATGTCCGGCACCAGGAGCCGCTCCACGGGCGGATCGTCGGTGGTGTTCACGAAGGAGATGATCTTGTCGATCACGCCGGCGTTTTCAAAGGTGTTCTTGTAATAGAGGAAATCGTCGTTGGAAAGGCCCATGCCGCCCAGGATGATCTTGTCGGCCTTGGTGCGCAGGGCGACGGTGGCCATCACCTGGTTGTAGGGCTGGTCCGGATCGGCGAAGAAGGGGATCTTCTGCCCGGTGACGAGGGTGTTGTTGAGGTCGATCCCGGCGATGCCGGTGGCGATCAGTTCCGAAGGGTCCTTGCGGCGGACGGGGTTCACCGAGGGCCCGCCGATCTCCACGGCCTCGCCTTCGATCGCGGGGCCGCCGTCGATGGGGTCGCCATAGGCGTTGAAAAACCTTCCGGCCAGTTGTTCGCCCACTTTCAGCAGGGGCGGGTGGCCGAAGAAGACCACTTCGGCGTCCGTGCCGATCCCTTCCGTGCCGGAAAAGATCTGCAGCGTCACGGTCTCGCCCATGATCTTCACCACCTGGGCCAGGCGGCCGCTCACCGTGGCCAGTTCTTCATAGCCCACGCCGGTCGCGGTGACCGCGCAGGTGGCCTTGGTGATCTGGGTAAGCTTGGTATATATCTTATGAAATGCTGTGCCGGCCATTACTTAGCCCTCCTTTCCTCAAGTATCTTCTGAAGTTCGGACTCGTATCTCTTAAAATCATCGCTTTCAAAGGGCTGATAGTTCATCTGCCGCAGGGCGTTGATCAGTTTGGTGTAATAGGGCTGGAGTTCCTCATAGTTGTCGAAGGCCAGCGGGGTGTCGCAGGTCTTGAGCACGAGGTTGAGCATATAGGCCTGGCGCTTGATGGGGGTGGATTTGTCCACGGGGTCGAAGCCGTCCTGCACCAGGATGATGCGGTCCACCAACTCGCTTTTCCAGAAGCGGCCGTGGTACTCCAGGGGGACGCCGTCGTCGCCCAGGATGTTGATCTGGTCTTTGGCCTCTTTGCCGCGCAGGAGGATGTCCTTGGCCTTGGTGACGCTCTCCACCCAGCCGGGCGCGATGTTGGCGTTCAGATATTCGATCACCTCGTCGTATTCGAGGTATTTGGAGTAAGAATCGATGGGATCGACGGCGGGGTAGCGTTTGCTGTCGGCGCGGTCCTGGGAGAGGGAGTAGAAGCAGCGGGCGGCCTTTTTGGTGGATTCCGTTACGGGTTCCTTGAGGTTTCCGCCGGCGGGCGACACGGCCCCGATGAAGGTGATGGAGCCGGCCTGGCCGTTGTTCAGATAGACGTAGCCCGCGCGGGAATAGAAGTTCGAGATGATGGCCGGGAGGTCCATGGGATAGGCGTCCGGGCCCGGAAGTTCTTCCATGCGGTTGCTCATCTCGCGCAGGGCTTGGGCCCAGCGGGAGGTGGAGTCCGCCAGCAGCAATACTTTCAGGCCCATGCTGCGGTAATATTCGGCGATGGACATGGCGGTGTAAACCGAGGCCTCGCGCGCCGCCACCGGCATGTTCGAGGTGTTGCAGATGATGATGGTGCGTTCCATCAGCTTGCGGCCGGTGCGGGGGTCGTCCAGTTCGGGAAATTCGGTGAAGAGCTCCACCACTTCGTTGGCGCGTTCGCCGCAGGCGGCCACGATGATGAGGTCGGCCTCGGCGTTTTGGGAAATGCTGTGCTGGAGCACGGTCTTGCCGGTTCCGAAGGGGCCCGGGGTGAAGCCTGTGCCGCCCTCGGCGATGGGGTTGAGCGTGTCGATGGTGCGCACGCCGGTTTCCATCATCTTGAAGGGCCGCGGCTTGGATTCATAGGCCCGGATGGGCAGTTTCACCGGCCAATACTGGATCATGTTCAGTTCCTGGTCCTGCCCGTCGGCGTCGGTGATCACGGCGATGGTGTCGGTGAGCTTGTATTTGCCCGCCGCCGCCACGCTTTTCAGCCGGAATTTGCCTTCCAGCTTGAAGGGGACCATGATCTTGTGGTTGATCCAGTTTTCCTGAACGGAGCCCAGCCAGTCGCCGGGGATCACCTCGTCGCCTGCCTTGGCAAGCGGCTCGAAGTCCCAGCTGCTGTCTTCGTCCAGCGGATCGGTGTATTCGCCGCGGGTGAGGAACATGCCCTCCATCTTGTTCAGGTCGTCCTGGAGGCCGTCGTAGTTCTTGGAGAGCATGCCAGGCCCCAGCTTCACTTCCAGCATGCGGTCGGAAAATTCCACCGGGTAGCCAGGCCTCAGGCCGCGGGTGCTCTCGAACACCTGCGTGTAGGCGATCTTGCCGGTCACCTTGATCACTTCGGCCATCAGCTTCGTGCCTTCCAGGTCGATGTAGCAGATCTCGTTCTGGGAGACCGGGCCGTCCACCTCCACCTGAACCAGGTTGCTGATTATTCCTTTAACGGTGCCTTTGGTCATACGTTTTAACCTTCTATGATTTTATCGATTTTACTTTGAAGATATCCGGAAAGACGAAGCTGCCGGACAGCGCGTCCATCGTATCCTGAAACATTTCCCTGCCATAGCCGGGATCCAGGTTCAGCCAGCGTTCCACGATGCGCAGCTGGGCGTAATAGCCCAGCACGCGGTCGGCGTTGAAATAGTTGAAGAAATTGTGGTTTTCGATCCATTTCCAGCGCAGGATGTCGTAGCCGCGTTCGCGGTAGAGGATGTTGTTTTGCTCCCAGACGCGCTGGACGCTTTCGAAGAGCTCGTGGCCCTTGCCGAGGCCAAAATCCGCGGCGTTGCTTTTCGCCAGCTTTTCCACCAGCTCGCCGCTTCCCACCAGCCAGCGGGAATAATCCACCTCGTGGGCGCGACCGTTGATGGCGGTGAGGATGTTTTGCAGGTCGCGGTTGAATTCGAACCACTGGCTGAGGAATTTGTTGCCCAACCCCGCGCAGTATTCATAGGAACCCGCCAGCAGCCTGTGCCGGGTGTCCAACTGGGGAGGCATTTCCTCGGCGGAATAGGCCGCCAGGACGGCCTCGTGCCAGAACTCCGGATAAACCCTGTAATCTTTGGGCAGCGCCTCGCTGGAACCCGCCGCCCGGGCCTTCATCCGCTCCAGGTAGCCCTTCCAGAAATCCCGGGAACCTTCCCCCACCGGCCGGCCCTCGTTTTCGCTACCATGCATGATCCGGGCCAGGTCGTCGGCGTCCTCCGGCAGGCAAAGCAGCAGCAGCAGCCGGAAATCCTTCGCCGTAAGATGGTTTTTGGCCTCGGCGAGGAATTGCGCGGTGCTCAGCTGGCTCTTGCTGTCGTCGATGGACAGCGCCGGCAGACCCGTCACGAAGTAGTAATACTGGGTGCGCATGGGTGTCAGGATTTGAAGAGGATCTTGCTGCTGCGGGGTCTCAGGTAGGATTTGAAGAGGTTGGCGAAATCCTCGTCGGTGAAGCTGAGTTTATAGTCGTTGCCCGCGGGCGAGATGGCAAAGCCGTTCTTCATCTGGGGCGAAAACTCCACCTTCAGGCCCTGGCCCGCGCTGGCGCTCAGGCTCTGCGCGAAATGCTGCTCCAGCTTGCCTTCCAGGCTCTTGCTGATGCTCACCGTCCCGCCGGATTCCTTCCAGGCGGCCACCATTTCCAGGATCAGTTTCTTCACGAAATCCGCGTCCGTCGCGGCTTCCTTCAGTTTGGGGTCGAAAGCCTCGCTCAGCAACACTTCCGTGAGCTTTTGCTTCACCGCGCTCAGGGTGTTTTGCGCGGCCATCTTGAGGTCCGAATCGGTGTTTTTGGCGATGTCCGCCGCCTCTTTTTGGGCGCCGGCAACGGTCTTGGCCGCTTCCGCCTTGGCATCTTGCAGGATCGCCTCCGCCTCGGCTTTCGCTTTGTCCAAAATCGCCTCGGCCTCCGCTTTCGCCTTGTTCACGCCCTCGTCATACACGCGCTGTAAAAGGTCTTGCAGCTGGTCGCTCATCATTTCTCCAGTGAGTTTTTGACTTTGTTCACACATTTTTGGGCCGCCCGGTTTTGTCAATGAAAAGTGCCTGAACCCTCTGGTCGGAACAGGTGAGTTGTGTTTTTTCCACAGTTCCCGCCTGATTCACATCAGATTATCATTGACAGATGAATCGCGTACCATGAATATTGACCAAAGTTGCAAAGTTCATCCGGTTCGGCCCGGAAACATTTTCAAACCGGGCCTTAAAAGGAGTCTCTGATGAAGAAAGCCCTGCTGCTGCTGGTTTTCTGTTTTGCCGCCCTCTTGGCCGCCCAGGATACCAATACCTGGACCGGCGCTGAGGACCTGTATTGGAATCATTGGCAAAACTGGTCCCTCGGCCATGTTCCTC
>Ga0209717_1000077_pt1 | contig 117558 bp, 103 predicted proteins | sample AD_UKC048_MetaG_FD_184418 | JGI IMG/M metagenome (GOLD analysis project Ga0209717, IMG submission 184418) | Active sludge microbial communities of municipal wastewater-treating anaerobic digesters from USA - AD_UKC048_MetaG (SPAdes) (version 2) | ecosystem: Engineered > Bioreactor > Anaerobic... | reverse complement strand
TCGTCGTCGAACTTCTTGTGCGCGGCGTCGGCGGCCTGCTGCTGCTCGAGCGGCCGGTCGCGCACGTCCTGCAGGCTGAAGGCGGCGGCGATGATGAGCACCTCGGTGAGCGCCTGGCGGTCGCGCGCCTCGAGGATCATGCGGCCCACACGCGGGTCCAGCGGCAGTTTCGAGAGCTCGCGGCCGATCGGCGTGAGCTCGTTGAGATCGTCGACCGCGCCGAGCTCGGACAACAGCTGGTAGCCGTCGGCAATCGCGCGGCGCGGCGGCGGCTCGAGGAAGGGGAACTCTTCCACCGTGCCCAGCCCGAGCGACTTCATGCGCAGGATCACGCCGGCCAGCGAGGAGCGCAGGATCTCCGGATCGGTGAAGCGCGGCCGGCCGGCGAAATCCTTCTCGTCGTACAGGCGGATGCAGATGCCGTTGCTGACCCGCCCGCAGCGGCCGGCGCGCTGGTTGGCAGCGGCCTGGCTGATCGGCTCGATCATCAGCTGCTCGACCTTGTTGCGGTAGCTGTAGCGCTTGACGCGCGCCGTGCCCGCATCGACGACGAACTGGATGCCCGGCACCGTCAGCGATGTCTCGGCCACGTTGGTGGCCAGCACGACGCGGCGTGCGCTGTGCGGCTCGAAGATGCGGTCCTGCTCTTGCTGGCTCAGGCGCGCGAACAGCGGCAGGATCTCCACGCCCGGCGGGTGGTGCTTGCGCAGGTGCTCGGCCGCCTCGCGGATCTCCCGCTCGCCGGGCAGGAAGACGAGCACGTCGCCCGAGCCCTCGCGCCAGAGCTCGTCGACGGCCTCGCCGATGGCGTCGTTGAGGTCGAACTCGCGGCTCTCCTCGAACGGCCGCCAGCGCTGCTCGACCGGAAACAAGCGCCCCGACACCTGGATCACCGGCGCCGGGCCGTGACGGCTGGCGAAATGCTGCGCGAAGCGGTCGGCGTCGATGGTGGCCGAGGTGACGATCACCTTCAGGTCGGGCCGTCGCGGCAGGATCTGCCGCAGGTAGCCGAGCAGGAAGTCGATGTTCAGGCTGCGCTCGTGCGCCTCGTCGATGATCAGCGTGTCGTAGGTGCGCAGCAGCGGGTCGCTCTGTGTCTCGGCGAGCAGGATGCCATCGGTCATCAACTTGACCGAGGCGCCGCGCTGCAGCCGGTCCTGGAAGCGCACCTTGTAGCCGACCACCTCGCCCAGCGGCGAGTCCAGCTCCTGCGCGATGCGCTTGGCCACGCTGGAAGCGGCGATGCGCCGCGGCTGCGTGTGGCCGATCAGCCCCCTGCCGCCGGCGCCCAGGCCGCGGCCGAGCTGCAGCGCGATCTTGGGCAGCTGAGTGGTCTTGCCCGAGCCCGTCTCGCCGCAGACGATGACCACCTGGTTGGCTTCGATGGCGCGCGCGATCTCCTCGCGCCGGGCCGAGACCGGCAGCGATTCGGGGAAGGTGATGGGCGGGACGGCGGTGGCCGCCGGGGTGGTCTTCACGGGCCGCGGATTATCCGCGGCTCGGGCGATCACCCTTGGGGCGGTGCGTAAGTGATGATGTTCAGCGCAGCGCCCTGCTTGTCCAGGATGACGGCGAAGCGGCCGACGCCGGGGATGTCCTGCGGGGCCACCGCGACCTTGCCGCCGAGATCGGTGCAGCGCTTCGCCGTGGCATCGACGTCGGCGACCGTCACGTAGCACCCCCAGGCGGGCGGCATCGGCCCGGCGGTCGGCGGCATTGCCATGATGCCGCCGACCGCCTCGCCGCCGACCTTGACGACGTGGTAATTGCCCTCGGCCATGGGCATCGGCTCGATCGTCCAGCCGAACAGCGTGCCGTAGAACTCGGTCGCGGCCTTCGCGTCGTTGGTCATCAGTTCCGACCAGCTGAAGGCACCGTGGGTGGTGAAGGCATCCATGCGAGGCTCCCTTGCGGATTTGCAGGGCAGTGATGCTGCGCCGTCGCCCAGGCGGCGTCAACGCACGCGGCACCCGTGCGGCACAATCGCGGCCGGGGCCCATTGCCCCATCCCCCGCGCCCATGAGCCTCGTCTTCCCCCACACCTTCGTGCCCTGGTTCCGCCATGTCGCGCCGCACATCCACGCCTACCGGGGCAAGACCTTCGTCGTCGCCATCGCCGGCGAGCTGATCGCCGCAGGCAAGCTCGATCGCTTCGCGCAGGACCTCGCCATCCTGCAGGCCATGGGGATCAAACTGGTGCTGGTGCATGGCTTTCGCCCACAGGTCAACGAACAGCTGCGAGTGAAGGGCCACGAATCGCGCTACAGCCACGGCCTGCGCATCACCGACGCCATCGCGCTCGACTGCGCACAGGAGGCCGCCGGCCAGCTGCGCTTCGAGATCGAGGCGGCCTTCTCGCAGGGCCTGCCGAACACGCCGATGGCCAATGCCATCGTGCGCGTCGTGTCGGGCAACTTCCTGACCGCGCGGCCGGTCGGCATCGTCGACGGCGTGGACTTCATCCACAGCGGCGTGGTGCGCAAGGTCGATGCAGCCGCGATCCGCCGTGTCATCGACATCGGCTCGATGGTGCTGCTGTCGCCGTTCGGTTTCTCGCCCACCGGCGAGGCCTTCAACCTGACGATGGAAGACGTGGCCACGAGCGCCGCGGTCGCCTTGCAGGCCGACAAGCTGCTCTTCATCACCGAGGTGCCCGGCATCCGCGAGCGCCTGGACGACCCTGACAGCGGCATCGACACCGAGCTCGCGCTGGCCGATGCCGAGCGGCTGCTTTCAGCCCTGCCCGCGCCGACCCAGCCCACCGACACCGCCTTCTACCTGCGCCACTGCGTGAAGGCCTGCCAGGGCGGCGTGGAGCGCTCGCACATCCTTCCCTTCGCGGTCGACGGCGCACTGCTGCTGGAGGTGTTCACGCACGACGGCATCGGCACCATGGTGGTCGACGAGAAGCTCGAGAGCCTGCGCGAGGCCACCGCCGACGACATCGGCGGCATCCTGCAGCTCATCGAGCCCTTCGAGAGCGACGGCACGCTGGTCAAGCGCAGCCGCACCGAGATCGAACGCGACATCGGCCACTACACCGTGATCGAGCACGACGGCGTGATCTTCGGCTGCGCGGCGTTGTACGGTTACCCCGAGGCACGAACCGGCGAACTGGCAGCGCTGACGGTGTCGCCCAACGTGCAGGGCCAGGGCGACGGCGAACGCATCCTCAAGCGCGTCGAGCAGCGCGCCAAGGCGATGGGTCTGGAGAGCATCTTCGTGCTCACCACCCGCACCATGCACTGGTTCATCAAGCGCGGCTTCGTCCAGGTCGACCCGGACTGGCTGCCCGAAGCGCGCAAGCGCAAGTACAACTGGGACCGGCGCTCGCAGGTCCTCGTCAAGAAGCTTTGAAAAGGAGTTCGACCATGGCCCGTACCGTGCAATGCACTTACCTCAAGAAGGAAGGCGAAGGCCTGGACTTCGCGCCCTACCCCGGAGAGCTGGGCAAGCGCATCTACAACGAAGTCAGCAAGGAAGCCTGGGCGCTGTGGATGAAGCACCAGACCATGCTGGTCAACGAGAACCGCCTGAACCTCGCCGACCAGCGCGCCCGCCAGTACCTGGCGCGGCAGATGGAGAGTTTCTTCTTCGGCCAGGGCGCCGAACAGCCGGCCGGCTACGTCCCGCCGGCGCCCTGAGTGCGCGGACTGGCTTTGACGCCGGTCAAACAAACACTATTGAGAACAATTCGCGTTTAGAACTAGAATGCGGGCATCCGCCACTTGGAGCCCGCATGAAGATCCCTCGCGCCCTTGCCGCCGCCTCGCTCGCGGCCTGCGTCACCGCACTGCCGCTGGCCGCCTCGGCCCAGGAAAAGGTGCTGAACCTCTACTCGGCCCGCCATTACCAGACGGACGAGGCGCTCTACGCGAACTTCAGCAAGGCCACCGGCGTGCGCATCAACCGGGTCGACGCCGACGATGCCGGCATCCTGGCGCGCCTGAAGAGCGAGGGCACGGCCAGCCCGGCCGACGTGATCCTGCTGGTCGACGCCGCACGCCTTTGGCGCGCCGAGACCGATGGCCTGTTCCAGCCGGTGAAGTCGGCCGTGCTCGAGTCGCGCATCCCTGCAACGCTGCGTGGCGCCGATGCCGGCCAGGGCTCGCAGTGGTTCGGCTTCTCGACCCGCGGCCGGGTGATCGTCTACAACAAGGCCAGCGTGGCCAAGGCCGACGCCGACACCTACGAGGAACTCGGCGACCCGAAGAACAAGGGCAAGGTCTGCACGCGCTCGGGATCGCACCCATACAACCTGTCGCTGTTCGGCGCCGTCATGCAGCACCTGGGCGAGCCAGCCACCGAGGCCTGGCTCAAGGGCATGGTTGCCAACATGGCGCGCGCGCCCAAAGGCGGCGATACCGACCAGATCAAGGCCGTGGCCAGCGGCGAATGTCAGATCGCCTTGACGAATACCTATTACCTCGCCCGCATGATGCGGTCTTCCAATCCGGACGACCGCGCCGTGGTCGAAAAGGTCGGCGTGGTTTTCCCCAATCAGTCGAGCTGGGGCACGCATGTGAATATCGCCGGCGCCGGCATCGCGAAGAATTCCCCGAACCGCACCGCCGCGCAACAGTTTCTCGAATACCTCGCCAGCGAGCAGGCGCAAGCCTATTTCGCGGATGGCAACAACGAGTGGCCGGTGGTCGCCGGGGCGAAGACCACGAACCCGGCGCTGGATGCACTGGGCCCTTTCAAGGCCGAAACCATTCCGGTGTCCGTCACGGGCATGAACCAGACCAAGGTGCAGCAAATGCTCGACCGGGTAGGCTACAAGTAATCCATCGGGAATCTCCCAAGGATTCGATTCAGCGGGAATGACGCCCTGTCCCTAGAATGCGGCAGCCGGGCATATTCGACCCGGGGAGTCGCACATGGCCACGCTGCAGGAACTGCTGACGCAGAAAGAAGCGCTCGAACGCGAAATCGAGCAAACCAAGAAGCGCGACCGCGCCGATGCCATCGCCAAGGTACGAGGGCTGATGGCCGAATACGGCCTGACCCTGTCCGACCTTGGCAACAAGGCGGCACCTGCAGCTCGCCAGGGCGCGCGCACCAAGGTACCCGCCAAGTACCGTGACGCGTCCACCGGCGACAGTTGGAGCGGCCGCGGGCTGCAGCCGAAGTGGCTGAAGGCCGCTTTGGCCGCGGGCCGCAAGATCGACGACTTCAAGGTCTGACCGGCACCGCTGCCCGGCCAGCAGATCCGGCATGCCCAGCATCCGCCTTCCTCGAGCCACACCGCTTCCGGCGCGCTGGGACGGGCTGTGGCTCGTCTGGGGGCTGGTGCTGGCGACGACGTACTACGCCAGTGGCATGTTCGGCTTGGCCACGCCGCAGATCGGCGCTCATGTCAGCCTGATCTGGCCGGCGGCCGGGCTGGCGTTCGCCGCTCTGGTGCGATTGAGGCCGGGCATGTGGCCGGCGGTCATGCTGGGTGCGCTGCCGGTGGCCTTGTCGACCGGCTTGCCGCTTTGGGCGGCCGTCCTGACCGCGCTGGGCAACGCGGCCGGGCCTGCGCTGGCTGCCGAATCGCTGCGCCGGCATGGGCTGCATACCAACCTCGACCGGCGCCAGGACTTGTGGCGCTTCGGCCTGGGCGCCGGCGCAGCGACGCTGATCAGCGCGACCAACGGCACCTGCTGGCTGGTTCTCAGCGGCGCCCTGCCCTGGACATTGGCACCCGCCGCCTGGGCTTCCTGGTGGCTGGGCGATCTGATGGGCGTCATCGTCGTCGGTGTGCCGCTGCTCACCGCATCGCGCGCCACGCTTCGCCGCGCCTTCGGTGATTGGCGCTGGGTACCGGGCCTGCTGCTGGCCGGTGGTTCGGTCGCAGGGGCCTGGTTCTCGTTCCGCGGCCAGCCGGGCGTCGTCTCGCCCCTGCTGTTCCTGCCCTATCTGCTGCTCGGCTGGCTCGCCTTGCGCAGCGGCGTGTTCGCCGCTTCGGCCACCGTGCTGCTTCTGGCGGTGATGTCGGTCGTCGCGACGCTGACCTCCCACGGGCCGTTCGCCGGAGCCGACGCGCCGGCGGCGCTGGCGATGCTCGCCGGCTACATCGCCACGCTGTCGGCGCTGCCGATGCTCGTCACGGCGCTGGTGGGCGAACTCTCCGCCACCGAGGATCGCTGGCAGCTCGCGCTGGCCGCGTCCAACCTCGGCGTCGGTGACTGGGACCTTCGCCGCGGCATGCTCGACTTCTCGCCGCGCTGGCTGGACTTGCTGGACCTGCCGGCACGCCCGCGCGGCCACCCGGCCGACGTGTTCTGGTCGCGCATTCATCCCGACGAGCTCGCGTCCGTGCAGAAGATGCTCGAATCGCTTCGCAACCCAGGCGCGGAGCAGTTCCGCACCGAGTGCCGCATGCGGCGGGGCGATGGCAGTTGGCACTGGTTCGAGCTCAACGCGCTGGTGGCCGACCGCAGTGCGGCCGGCGAACCGATGCGCGTGGTCTGCACTGCGCGCGATATCAGCAGCGAGCGCGACGCCTCGGAGCGCCAGCAGGTCGCCGACAGCCTGTTCAGGCAACTGCATGAAGGTCTGCTGGTCACCGATGCGCAGCACCGCGTGATCGAGACGAATCCGACCTTCTGCCGTATCACCGGCTTCAATCGCGACGAGCTGCTCGGGCGGGTGCCCGTTCTGCTGCTCGGTGGCACCACGGCAGACGGCGAGCCCGGGCCGTCCGAGGCGATTCGACAAAGCCTGGCCGACGAAGGCATGTGGCGCGGAGAGGTCGTGCACCAGCGCCCGGACGGCGCGTTCCGCGAGCTCGAACTCACGGTCTCGGCCGTGCGCGGCCACGACGGCTCGGTGCGCAGCCACGTGGTGGCCGTATCGGACATCACCCAGTCGCGCCAGCAGCAGGAGCGCCTGGAGCGCCAGGCCCATTTCGACGAGCTCACCGGCCTGCCCAACCGCGTCAAGCTGGCCAGTCTGCTGCAGGCAGCGCTCGAGACGAGCCAGAGGGAGGGTTCGCTGCTCACCGTGTGCCACCTCGACATCGACCACTTCAAGGCCATCAACGAGCTGCACGGCCACGATGCCGGCAACGCGCTGCTGGTCAAGCTGTCGGAGCGGATCCAGGCCTCGCTGCGCTCCTGGGCGGGCGGAGACGACGTGGCCGCGCGCGTGGGTGGCGACGAGTTCGCCCTGCTGTTGCGCACCGCCACGCTGCGCGAGAGCCACCACGCAGTCGAGCGGGTGCTGCAGCAGATCGCGATGCCCTGCGACATGGGCCTGGCGAGCGGGCCGCTGGCCGTGACCGCCAGCATCGGCGCCACCGTGTTCCCCTACGACCGCGCCGACGGCGAGGCCCTGCTTCGCCACGCCGACCAGGCGATGTACGGTGCCAAGCAGGCCGGGCGCAACGGCTACCTCTTCTTCGATGCCGAACAGGACCGCCGCACGAAGGACCGCTTCGTGGCCCTGGGCCGCGTCCAGGAGGCACTGGACGCATCGGAGTTCAGCCTGCACTACCAGCCCAAGGTCGACATGCGGCAAGGCCGCGTGCTCGGCGCCGAAGCGTTGCTGCGCTGGAACCACCCGGAGCACGGGCTCGTTCCGCCGGGGCAGTTCCTGCCGCTGGTCGAACACACCGGGCTGGGCATCGCGCTGGGCCGCTGGGTGCTCGCGCAGGGCGTCTCGCAACTGGCGGCCTGGCAGCGCGAGGGCCTGGACATCACCGTCAGCATCAACGTCTCGGCACGCCACCTGCAAGAGCCGGCCTTCGCCGACGAACTGGCCGAGCTGCTCGCCCCGCACGGCGCCGACGTGGCGCGGCACCTCGTCCTCGAAGTGCTGGAGACCGCCGCGCTGGCCGACATCGACTACACCTGCGAGCTGATGCAGCGTTGCCGGGCGCTCGGCGTGCGCTTCGCGCTCGACGACTTCGGTACCGGTTACTCGACCTTCACCTACCTGAAGCGCCTGCCGCTGGACATGCTGAAGATCGACCGCTCCTTCGTGAACCAGATGCTCGAGGACCACCAGGACCTGGCCATCGTCGAAGGTGTCATTGCGCTGTCGCGCACCTTCGGCTGCGAGGTGGTCGCCGAGGGTGTGGAGACGCCGGCGCAGGCGCAGCGGCTCATCGAGCTGGGCTGCGGCATCGGCCAGGGCAACGGCATCGCCGCGGCGATGCCCTCCGAGCAGCTGCCCGGCTGGGTGCGTGCGTACAAGGGGCAGATGACGGCCGGCGCATAGCCCACCGCGTAGACTAGGCCGGTGATCCCGAACGGCTTCATCCAGGACCTTCTTTCGCGCGCCGACATCGTCGATGTCGTGGCCCGCCACGTGCAGCTGAAGAAGGCCGGCATCAACCACAAGGGCCTGTGCCCGTTCCACGGCGAGAAGTCCCCCAGCTTCATCGTCAGCCCGACACGCCAGACCTACCACTGCTTCGGATGCGGCGTGCACGGCAACGCGGTCGGCTTCCTGATGGAGCATGCCGGGCTGAGCTTCCCAGATGCGGTGCGCGAGCTGGCGCAGCAGTACGGCATGACGGTGCCCGAAGACGACAGCTCGCCCGCCGAGCGCGAACGTGCCGCCGCACAGAAGCAGCGCCAGGCGACCTTGACGGACGTGCTCGCCAAGGCGGCCGAGCATTACCGGCGCGAACTGCGCGGCAGCCCGCGCGCGATCGACTATCTCAAGCGCCGCGGCCTGTCGGGAGAGATCGCCGCCCGCTTCGGCCTCGGCTACGCCCCCGAAGGCTGGCGCAGCCTGGCCAGCGCCTTCCCCAAGTACGACGATCCGCTGCTGGAGGAAAGCGGCCTGGTGATCGCCAAGCCGTCCGACGACGGCAACGAGGCCGACACCAAGCGCTACGACCGCTTCCGCGATCGCGTGATGTTCCCGATCCGCTCGGTGCAGGGCGAGGTGATCGGCTTCGGCGGCCGTGTCATCGACCAGGGCGAGCCCAAGTACCTGAACTCACCCGAGACGCCGGTGTTCAGCAAGGGCCGCGAACTCTACGGCCTGTTCGAGGGCCGCACCGCGATACGCCAGCGCGGATTCGTGCTGGTGGTCGAAGGCTACATGGACGTGGTGGCGCTGGCGCAGTCGGGCTTCGGCAATGCCGTGGCGACGCTGGGCACGGCCTGCACCGCAGAGCATGTGCAGAAGCTGTTCCGCTTCACCGAGTCGGTGGTGTTCAGCTTCGACGGCGACGCCGCCGGCCGCCGCGCCGCGGGCCGTGCTCTGGAGGCGAGCCTGCCGCACGCCACCGACACGCGCACGGTGCGCTTCCTGTTCCTGCCCACCGAGCACGACCCGGATTCCTACGTCCGTGAACTCGGCGCCGAGGCCTTCGAGGCCTGCATCGCGCAGGCGGTGCCGCTGTCGCGACAGCTCGTCGAGGCCGCGGCCGAAGGTGTCGCCCTGGACAGCGCCGAGGGCCGAGCGCGCATGCTGGCCAACGCACGCCCCTTGTGGGGTGCGCTTCCCGAGGGCGCGCTCAGACGGCAGTTGCTCGGCGACCTGGCCAACCAGGCGAGGCTGCCCCTGTCGGAGCTTGAAACCCTTTGGGGGCTCTCCGCCCCGGGCCCCGCCAACGCCGACGGCTTCGAGCGGCGGCCGGCCAGGCGTGAGTACCGTCGCCCGGAACGAGTCAGCCGCGCGGCGGCCAACCTGCTCGACCGCGCGCTGTGGCTGTTGATCCAGCGCGTCGAACTCTGGTCTGCCCTCGACGGCGAAGCTCACGATCTGCTGGCAGGCCAGGCGCTGCCCTACGGCGCCTTGTTCGCTCATCTCGAACGCGCGCTTCTCGAACATGGCCCGCAATCGCCAGCGGCCGTGCTCGACGACCTTCGTGCGCAGGCCCAGGCGATCGGCGGTGAAGTCGTGTTGTCGCGGATCTCCGAACTGCACGAACCCGAAGCATCAGCGGACTTGGCGGGCCAACTGGCCATCGTGATGGACCGGTTGCGCCTTCAGGCCATCGAAGGCGAACTGAAGCAGTTGTTCGAGTCTGGAGATCTCTCCCCCGACGCGCAGCAGAGGGGCAAGGAACTGAGCCTGGACCGCGCCCGCCTGAAGGCATCGCTCACCCAGGTGCAGGTGGGCACCGCCTGAAGAGACGAAAGTTGCTTCGAGTTGTATAATTAAAGGCTTAGTACGCGCGGCAAGAGTGACAGCAGCACCTCCGGGCCCCGGCCACCCTCTGACCCAGGGTCCCCTCCAAGGCCAACTTTTACCCGCAAGGGCTGCACCCTCCAGGATGTTCACGCCAGCTTGCCCGCCCGATGCCGACCTGTTTTCGCGCTGCCCGCGGGCCGCGGCGAGACAGGCCCGCTTGCGCATTGGTTCGATGCCGTTCCTGCCTTCGGGCCGATAACGGCGTCCAGGCCACCTACCATCCGAGGATCCGCATGACCGCGAAGAAGAGCGCCGCTCCCGCCAAGGCCGCGAAGGCCACCAAGCCCGCCAAGGCCGAAGTCGAAGACAAGAAGAAGGCCGCGGTGGCCAAGTCCTCGGCCGTGGCCGAGAAGGCAGCCAAGCCCGGCAAGGCCGCCAAGGCGGAAGTGCCCGCAGCCAAGGGCAAGCCCGGACGCAAGGGCAAGGACGACAAGGTCAAGAAGGAAGAGCCGGCGGACGAGGACTTTTCCGACCTGGAAGCCGAACTCGAGGCCGAGCCTGAAGTCGAGGCGGCCGACGAAGGCGAAACCAAGGTCAAGGCCAAGCCGCTGCGCATGAAGGTGTCGCGCGCCAAGGAGCGCGCGCTGATGCGTGAGTTCGGGCTGGACGAGACCGCTCTGACCGAGGAAGAAGTCGCCAAGCGCCGCCAGGAGCTGAAGACGCTCATCAAGATGGGCAAGACGCGGGGTTTCCTGACGCACCAGGAAATCAACGACCACTTGCCCGAGAAACTCGTCGACAACGAGATCCTCGAAGCCATCGTGTCGATGCTCAACGACATGGGCATCGCCGTCTACGAGCAGGCGCCCGACGCTGCCACGCTGCTGATCGCCGGCGGCGGCACCACCACGGCGACCGAAGAGGAAGCCGAGGAAGCCGCCGAAGCCGCGTTGTCCACGGTCGACTCCGAGTTCGGCCGCACGACCGACCCGGTGCGCATGTACATGCGCGAAATGGGCACCGTCGAGCTGCTCACTCGTGAAGGCGAGATCGAGATCGCCAAGCGCATCGAAGGCGGCCTGCAGGCAATGATGCTGGCCATCTCGGCCTCGCCGACGACGATCGCCGAGCTGCTGAGCTACGCCGACAAGATCGGTGCGGGCGAGATGCAGATCTCCGAGGTGGTCGACGGCTTCGTCTCGGAAGACGAGGCGGACGACTACGTGGCCGAGGAAGACGTCGACTTCTTCGACGAGGACGACGACGACGACGGCCAGGGCGGCAGCAAGGCGCTGACCAAGAAGCTCGAGGAGCTGAAGACCGCCGCGATGGTCAAGTTCGACTCGCTGCGCATCAACTTCGAGAAGATGCGCCGTGCGTTCGAGAAGGAAGGCTACCAGTCGGCCCCCTACAGCAAGGCCCAGCAGGCCATCAGCACCGAGCTGATGACGATCCGCTTCACCGTCAAGACGATCGAGAAGCTGTGCGGCATCCTCCGCTCGCAGGTCGACGACGTGCGCCGCTACGAGCGCGAGCTGCGCAAGATCCTCGTCGACAAGTGCGGCATGCCGCAGGAATACTTCATCAAGCACTTCCCGCCCAATTCGCTGAACCTGAAGTGGGCCGAGAAGGAAGCCGCGTCGGGCAAGGCCTACAGCGTCGTGCTGCAGCGCAACCTGCCGCCGGTGCAGGAACTGCAGAAGAAGCTCACCGACGTGCAGGCGCGTGCCGTGGTGCCGCTGGAAGACCTCAAGCTCATCAACAAGCGCATGAACGAGGGCGAAAAGGCCTCTCGCGACGCGAAGAAGGAGATGATCGAGGCCAACCTGCGTCTGGTGATCTCGATCGCCAAGAAGTACACCAACCGCGGCCTGCAGTTCCTCGACCTGATCCAGGAAGGCAACATCGGCCTGATGAAGGCGGTCGACAAGTTCGAATACCGCCGCGGCTACAAGTTCTCGACCTACGCCACGTGGTGGATCCGCCAGGCCATCACGCGCTCGATCGCCGACCAGGCACGCACCATCCGCATCCCGGTGCACATGATCGAGACGATCAACAAGATGAACCGCCTGAGCCGCCAGCACCTGCAGGAGTTCGGCTTCGAGCCGGACGCGCCGACGCTGGCCGAGAAGATGGAGATCCCCGAGGACAAGATCCGCAAGATCATGAAGATCGCCAAGGAGCCGATCTCCATGGAGACGCCGATCGGCGACGACGACGACTCGCACCTGGGCGACTTCATCGAGGACACCAACAACACCGCGCCGATCGAGGCTGCGATGCAGGCCGGCCTGCGTGATGTGGTCAAGGACATCCTCGACTCGCTGACGCCGCGAGAAGCCAAGGTGCTGCGCATGCGCTTCGGCATCGAGATGTCGACCGACCACACGCTCGAAGAGGTCGGCAAGCAGTTCGACGTCACCCGCGAGCGCATTCGCCAGATCGAGGCGAAGGCGATCCGCAAGCTCAAGCACCCGAGCCGCTCCGACAAGCTGCGCACCTACCTCGACAACCTGTAAACCGAGCCGCCACGGCAAGCCACGGACAAGGGGCCCCACAGGGGGCCCTTTTCCGTTCCGGAACCGGGCATCCAGCGGATAAACTTTCGGCCATGCAGCGCCCTCTTCCCCGATGACCCAGATCGTCCAGCGCACCATCCTGTTTGCCGACCTTCGCGGCAGCACGTCGCTGTACGAGACCATGGGCAATGCCGAAGCCACCGCGGTGGTGACGCAAAGCGTGTCCCTGCTCGCGCGCATCGTCGAGAGCCTCGGCGGCCAGGTGGTGAAGACGCTCGGCGACGGCCTGATGGCGATGTTCGAGGCGCCCACCGAGGGTGTGCAGGCGGCCGACGAGATTCACGAGTCGATGGAACGCATCGGCGGCCCGGGCAGCGCGTTGCCGCAGCCGCTGAAGGTGCAGGTGGCGCTGGCCTGCGGCGAGGTCGTGGAGATGTCGGGCGATGTCTTCGGCGATGCCGTCAACGTGGCCGCGCGACTGCTCGATCATGCCGGCGACAACGAAACCCTGGTCACCGCCAACGTGCTGGCCGGTCTGGCGCCCGTCGAGCGGCTGCGCTTTCGCAGCCTCGACCGCATGCAGCTGCGCGGCCGCGTCGAGCCGGTCCACGTGCACCTGCTGGAGGCGCAACGTAACGCCGGAGACACCGCCGCCACCGCGTTCGGCGACCTCGCGCCGGCACCCGAGCCCGAAGGCATCCGGCTCGTCTGGACCACGCTGAATCGCATCTACAGCGGCGCCAGCCTGCCGGTGGTGCTGGGCCGCAGCCCGCAGGTCACCTACTGCATCGACGACACGCGGGTGTCGCGCTCGCACGCCCGCATCGACTGGCATGGCGGCACCTTCCAGCTCACCGACCTCAGCTACAACGGCACCTACGTGCGCTTCGATCACGACCCCGAGGTGATCAGCCTGCGCCGCGGCACCTGCACCTTGCACGGCAGCGGCCTCATCGGCCTCGGCACGCCGCCCATCGAGGCCGACGGTCCCTCGGTCCGATTCGAGGTCATGAAGTTCGCGGACACGCAGCCGCACGACCTCGTGCGCTGACCATGCCCGCGTCCGCGTCGGCCGATCGCGCAGCCCTGCTGGCCGAGCTTCGGCTCGATGAAGCACCGCAGCTGGTCGCCGCGCTGGAGGCACTGCTGCGCAGCGTCGGCCGGCAGACTGGCGCGCAGGCTGCGGCGCTGGTCCTCGACAACGGCGCCAGGCGCTGGGTCGCCAGCGCGACGGCGGGCGACTGGCCCGAGGCGCCCGATGCATCGTCGCCCGTCCGGCTCGGCGAACTCGGCATCGGCAACGTGCAACTCTGGAGCCCGAGCAGCGCCTGCGACACGGCCCTCGCCGATGCCGCACGGGTCGCCTCGGCCCTTCTCGAATCGCGCCTGCACGAAAGGCGGTTGAGCGCCAGCCTGGAGCGCGAACGGATGGCCTCCGCCGCGGGCAGCGACTGGCTCTGGGAGACCGATGCCGAAGGCTTCGTGACCTGGGTGTCGGACAGCGCCGAGCGCCACACCGGATGGCCGGTGAGCCGCGAGATCGGCTCGCACGCTTCGCGTTTCGTTCGCCCGCCGCCCGGGCCTGAAGAGTTGGCCAGCTGGACCCGCTATCGGGCCGATCGAGAAGCGCATCGCGCGTTTCGCGAAGCGATCTGCGAACGCGACACGGCACACGGGACGATGCTCGCCGCGATGAGCGGGCAGCCTCGCTTCGATGCCGATGGCAAGTTCGCGGGCTACCGCGGCGCGGCACGCGATGTGACGCTCGAGGTGGCTCAGCGACACGCGGCCCGGCAGGCCCACCAGCAGCTGATGCAGGCGATGGATGCGGTGAACGCCGCGCTCATGATCAGCGGGCCGGACGGGCGCGTTCAGGCATCGAACGCCGCCTGGAAGACGCTGCTGCACACGATGGTGGCCAGTGGCCTCTGTCCCGATGCGGACGGCCGCGAGGAAGAATTCGTCCGCTGGCGGCTCTCGCTCGCATCGCCCGAGGCGCCAACCCACGAACTGAGCTTCGGTGATCGGACGGTGCTCGTGTCCGACAAGCGGCTTCCGGACGGCAGCACGGTGCACCTGTCGATCGATGTGACGGAGCAGCGCCGCGCCGAGAAGGGCCGACGCGAAACCGAGGCCCGGCTGTCGGCCGTGCTGCGGGCGGTTCCCGACCTGTGGTTCGTGCTCGATCGGGACGACCGCCTGCTGATGTGCAGCGACGAACATCATCCGCTGCTGATCGTGCCCTTCGAACAGCAGCGTGGCCAGCGATTCGGCGCCGTACTGGCGCCGCCCGACGACGCCATGGCGCAGGCGGCGCTTGCCCGGGCCCGCAGCAGCGGCGAGACTCAGCGGCTCGAATACGAAAGTGTCACCCTCGACGGCCGACGGCATCACTTCGAAGCGCGGCTGGCGCCCATGCCCGACGGCCAGATGCTCTACCTGACCCGGGACCTGACCGACCTGCGCCGGCTCGAGCGCGAGTTGACGGTGCTGCAGCGGGCCATCGAGACCGACAGCTCCGTGCCCATCATCGTGACGGATGCCTCCCGCGAGGACGAGCCGATCGCCTACGTCAACCCCGCCTTCGAGCGCCTGACCGGCTACTCGCGCGAGGAGGCCCTGGGCCGCAACTGCCGCTTTCTGCAGGGGGCGGGGGCGGATCGCAACCAGCCCGGCCTCGCCACGCTACGCGAAGCGCTCGCCGGCGACCAGCCCTGCACGGTCGTGCTCAGCAACCGACGACGCGACGGCAGCGAGTTCCTCAACGAGCTGAGCGTGGTGCCGATCCGCGACGCGAAGGGGCGCGTGGCGCAACACCTGGGCGTGCTCAACGACGTCACCGAGCGGGTGCGCGCGGCGGAGCGCCTGCGCGTCAGCGAAGACCTCTACCGCTCGGTGGCCGCGACGATCAGCGACGGCCTGCTCGTCGTCGGACCTGACGGCCGCATCATCGCGTGCAATCCCTCGGCCTGCGAGATGCTCGCCTGCTCGCCCGAACGCCTGAGCGGCAAGCGGCTGAGCGAACTCGGCTACCGCCTGCACACCGAGGCCGACACGCCGTTCACCCCGGCCGACCACCCGGTGCGCCAGGTGCTGACGGGCGGGAAGCCGGTGCGCGACTTGCCGCTGCAATTGCACCGGCCCGACGGAAGCGCACGCACCATGCTGATCACCGCGCGGGCGTTGAGCGGCGCGGGCTCGCCGGCGGTGTCGTGCCTGGTCTCGTTCCGTGACGTGACCGACCAGCGCGGCGCCGCGCGGGCGCTGGCCGCCGCCGAAGAGCGCTGGAAGTTCGCCCTCGAAGGCGCGGGCGCGGGCGTGTGGGACTACGACGAGGACACGCGGCAGATCTTCTACTCCAAGGGCTGGAAGGAAATGCTCGGGCATGCCGATGCCGAGATCGGCTCGTCGCTGACGGAATGGTCCGAACGCATCCATCCCGACGACCGTGAGGTCGTGTTTGCGGCGATCACGGAGTACCGCAGAGGCCGCCGCGCGAGCTACCAGACGGAGCACCGCCTGCGCCACCACGACGGCCACTGGATCTGGGTGCTCGACCGCGGCAAGATCGTCGAGCGGCATGCCGACGGCAGGCCGCGCCGGGTGGTCGGCATCCACACCGACATCACGCGGCTCAAGCAGGCCGAACAGGCCCTGATGGACAAGCAGGCGGCCGAGCTGGCCAGCCGGGCGAAGAGCGAGTTCCTCTCGCGCATGAGCCACGAGATGCGCACCCCGCTGAATGCGGTGATCGGCTTCACGCAATTGCTGAAGATGCAGCCCGACGGCGGGCCTGCCAAGGTGACCGAGTACGCCGATCACGTGCTGCGCGCCAGCGAACACCTGCTCGGGCTCGTCAACGAGGTGCTGGATCTGCAGCGCGTCGAGGAAGGCCGCACCGAGATGCTGCCGCAGGCGGTGGAGCTGGCGCCCTTCCTCGACAGCACGCTCGACCTGATGCGGCCCGCCGCGCAGCGCCAGGGCATCGCGCTGACCAACCAGATTCCGCCTGGCCGTTGGGTGCATGCCGACGCGCGCCTGCTTCGCCAGGTGCTGATGAACATGATCTCCAACGCCGTCAAGTACAACCGCGACGGGGGCTGGGTGGTGATCTCGCTGCTGCCGGCGCCGCCGGGCCGCTGCCTGATCGCCATCGAGGACACCGGCTCCGGCCTGACCGACGAGCAACTGTCACGGCTGTTCCAGCCCTTCGAGCGCCTGGGGCACGAGACCTCGGCCATCGAAGGCTCCGGCCTCGGCCTGGTGATCACGCGCAGCCTGATCGAGCTGATGGGCGGCTCGGTCACCTTGTCGAGCGTGCCGGGCGCCGGCACGCTGGCGCGCATCGACCTGCCCGCCGCCAAGGCACCCGCGGGGGACGCACCGCTCGCGCCAGCACAAGCAACGCTCGCCTCCGAGGAAAAGCGCCCCATGGATGTGCCTTCGCTGCGCGTTCTCTACGTGGAAGACAACCGCATCAACGCGCTGCTGTTCGAGGAGGCCATGCGCGTGCTCGGCGGCATCGAGCTGATGGTCGCTGAGAGCGGCGCCGATGCGCTGGGTGCCGTTGCGGCCTGGACCCCGCAGGTGCTGGTGCTCGACGCCAACCTGCCCGACATGAACGGCAACGAGCTGCTCGGCCTCCTGCGTCGGCGATCCGAACTGGCCGAGGTGCCGGCCTACATGTGCTCGGCCGATGCCATGCCCGAAGACCTGCAGCGCGCACGCGACAGCGGCTTCCAGGGCTACTGGACCAAGCCGATCGAACTGAACGCCGTCAGCGCCGCGCTCGACGCGCTGCGACCGGCAGCCCCAGCCTGACGGGGGTTGCGCCACGTCGCCGATAATCGCCGGCCACCCGACGCCCCTGCATGACCTTCGCGCCCGAACCTCCCTTTCGCCATGGCACGCCCGAGACCACCGCGGTGGTGCTCGTCAACCTCGGTACCCCGGACGCACCCACGCCGGCAGCGCTTCGCCGCTATCTGGCGCAATTCCTCGGCGACCCGCGCGTGGTGGAGATCCCGCGCGCGCTGTGGTGGCTGATCCTGCACGGCGTCATCCTGCGCGTGCGGCCGGCCAAGTCGGCGAAGAAGTACGAGAGCATCTGGATGCCCGAAGGCTCGCCGCTGCAGGTCTGGAGCGCCCGCCAGGCGACGCTGCTGCGCGGCTACCTCGGCGAACGCGGCCATGCGCTGGTGGTGCGCCACGCCATGCGCTACGGCAACCCCTCGGTGGCCAGCGTGATGGACGAGCTGAAGACCGCCGGAGCCACCCGCGTGCTGCTGCTGCCGATGTACCCGCAATACTCCGGCCCCACCACGGCCAGCGCCTGGGACGCGGTGGGCGCCTGGGCGGCCCAGGTGCGCCACGTGCCGGAGCTTCGGTTCGTGAATCGCTACCACGACGACGCCGGCTACATCGAGGCGCTCGCACAGCGCGTGCTGGCGCATTGGCAGGCGAACGGCCGCGGAGACCGGCTGGTGCTGAGTTTCCACGGCGTGCCGCGGCGCACGCTCCTGCTCGGCGACCCCTATCACTGCGAGTGCCTGAAGACGGCGCGCCTGCTGGGCGAGCGGCTGGCACTCAAGAAGGATGAACTGGTCGTCACCTTCCAGAGCCGCTTCGGCAAGGCCGAGTGGCTGCAGCCCTACACCGAGCCGACGCTGGTCGAGCTGGCCCGTCAGGGCATCGCGCGGGTGGACCTGATGTGCCCGGGCTTCACCTCCGACTGCCTGGAAACGCTGGAAGAGATCGACCAGGAAGCGCGTGAGGCCTTTCTCGAGGCCGGCGGCAAGGAGTTCCACTACATCCCCTGCCTGAACGACAGCCACCCGTGGATCGCGGCGCTGGCCGACATCGCCATCCGTCACCTGCAAGGCTGGCCCACGCGCCCGGCCGATCCGGCCATGCTCGATGCGCAGCGCCAGCGGGCGCTGGCGGCCGGCGCGAGCCAGTAGGTCAGACCCCGCAGCGCGGGCCGCTCAGGGCGCGCGGCGCAGCTTGCGGCGCAGCCTCAGCAGCCGCGGCAGGCCGAGCACGGCGAAGATCACGACGAGCAGCACCACCGACATCGGGCGTTGCACGAACACGCTCCAGTGGCCTTCGCCGATCGACAGCGCGTTGCGCATCTGCGCCTCGGCCAGCGGGCCGAGGATCATGCCCACCACCACCGGCGCGGTCGGGAAGTCGTAGCGGCGCATCACCACGCCGAGCAGGCCGATCGCATAGAGCAGCACGAGGTCGAAGGCCGACTGCCGCATGCCGTACACGCCCACCGTGGCGAAGATCAGGATGCCGGCGTACAGCGGCGGCTTGGGAATCTTCAGCAGCTTGACCCACAGGCCCACCAGCGGCAGGTTGAGGATCAGCAGCATCACGTTGCCGATGTACAGCGATGCGATCAGCGCCCACACCAGGGCGGCGTTCTTGTCGAACAGCTGCGGCCCCGGGTTGATGCCGTAGTTCTGGAACGCGCCGAGCAGGATCGCCGTGGTGTTCGAGGTCGGGATGCCCAGCGTCAACAGCGGGATCAGCGTGGCGGTGATGGCCGCGTTGTTGGCGGCCTCGGGGCCGGCGACGCCCTCGATGGCGCCGGTGGTGCCGAACTCCTCCTTGTGCTTCGACAGCTTCTTCTCGGCCGCGTAGCTCAGGAAGGTCGGGATCTCGCTGCCGCCGGCCGGGATGGTGCCGAAGGGAAAGCCGATGAAGGTGGCGCGCAGCCAGGCCGGCCAGGAACGGCGCCACTCCGACGCCGTCATGTGGACCTTGCTCATGCGGTTCTGGGACTCGACCGTGCGGCCCTCGTAGAGCACCGCGTAGAGCGCCTCGGCCACCGCGAACAGGCCCACCGCGATGAGCACCACCTCGAGCCCGTCCATCAGTTCGGGCACGCCGCCGGTGTAGCGGGCCTGCCCCGAGATCTGGTCGATGCCCACCAGGCCCAGCGCGAGGCCGACGAACAGCGCGGTCAGGCCACGCAGCGTGCTCTTGCCCAGCACGGCCGACACGGTGCAGAAGGCCAGCACCATCAGCAGGAAGTACTCCGGCGGCCCGAGCCGCACCGCGTATTCGGCCACCAGCGGCGCGAACAGGGTCACGAGCACGGTCGCGATGGTGCCGGCGACGAAGGAGCCGATGGCCGCGGTGGCCAGCGCCGCGCCGGCCCGGCCGTTCTTGGCCATCTTGTTGCCCTCCATGGCCGTGACCATGGAGCCAGCCTCGCCCGGCGTGTTGAGCAGGATCGAGGTGGTGGAGCCGCCGTACATCGCGCCGTAGTAGATGCCGGCAAAGAAGATCATCGATGCGGTCGGGTCGACCTTCAGCGTGATCGGCAGCAGCATGGCGACAGCCGTGGCCGGCCCGATGCCGGGCAGCACGCCCACCGCCGTGCCGATGGTGCAGCCCAGCAGCGCCCACAGCAGGTTGATCGGCGTGCCGGCGGTGATGAAGCCCTGCAGTAGGTTGTTCCAGATGTCCATAGGTCAGGCCTTCCGCCGGGCCGCCCCGAGGAACGACTGCGTCCCTTCGGGGGGCCGGAGCGCAGCGACGAAGGGGGCTGTCATCAGAGCCAGCCGGTCGATGTGAGGCCAGGCAGGTTGATGGCCAGCAGCTTGGTGAACATCCAGTAGACGGGCGCGGCGATGGCCGCGCCGATGGCCAGGTCGATCAGCCAGGCCTGGGGCGACAGGTCGAGCCGCCCTTCGGCCGACTTGAAGCCGCGCACCGCCAGCACGAAACACAGCGCGCAGCTCAGGATGAAGCCGATGGTGGTGATCAGCGCCGCGTTGACGAGGATCGCCACCGACACCCACACGAAGCCCGGCCAGTGGCCGTGTTCGGCGCCCGAGGGCGTTTCCATCGCGCGGTAGCCGCCGCTGGACGCCTCCCAGACCAGGAAGGCGCCGCAGGCGAGCAAGGCGATGCCGACCACCCAGGGCAGGAAGTTGGGGCCGACCCCGCCGTAGCCGGCCTCGCTGCTGATCTGCATCGCGCCGGCCACCAGCACGACACCGATCACCAGCGTACCGCCGCCGACCAGCGCCTGCCGCATGTTCATCAGATCATCCCGGACTTGGCCATCACCGCACGCAGGCTGGCGAACTCGTCGTCGACGAACTTCTCGAAGTCGGCGCCGGCCAGCAGTGCCGGCGTCCAGCCGTTCTTCTCGAGCGCTTCGCCCCAGGCCTTGGTCTTGGTGGCCTTGACCACCATGTCGGTCAAGGCCTTGCGCTGCTCGGCGGTGATGCCGTTGGCGCCATACACGCCCCGCCAGTTGCCGATCACGACATTGACGCCCTGCTCCTTCAGCGTGGGCACGTCGATGCCCTTGAGGCGCTTCTCCGACGTGACGCCGATCGCACGCATCTTGCCGGTGGTGATGTACTCGGCGAACTCGCTGTAGCCGCTGCCGCCGATGGTGACGTTGCCGCCCAGGATGGCTGCAGTGGCTTCACCGCCCCCGCGGAAGGCCACGTAGTTGATCTTCGACGGGTCGACGCCGACCTCGCGGGCGATCATCGCCGCAGCGATGTGCTCGGTGGATCCGCGCGAGCCGCCGCCCCACTTGACACTGCCCGGGTCCTTCTTGAGCTGCTCGATGACGTCCTTCATGCTCTTCAGCGGCGAGCTCGCCGGCAGCACGAAGACGTTGTACTCGCTGGTCAGGCGCGCGATCGGCGTGGCCTGCGACAGGCTCACCGGCGGCTTGCCGGTGATGATGCCGCCGAGCATGACGGCGCCCATCACCATCATCGCGTTGGCGTCGCCCTTGTTGGCGTTGACGAACTGCGCCAGGCCGATGGCTCCGGCGGCGCCACCCTTGTTGTCGAAGCTCACCGACGCAGCGCCGGCTTCCTGCAGCGCCTTGCCGAGCGCGCGGCCCGTGCTGTCCCAGCCGCCGCCGGGGTTGGCGGGGATCATCATCTTCAGGTTGGCGCTGGCGCGGGCCGACAGCGGCAGCGCACCGGCGGCGGCCAGGGCGGCCAGGGAGCGGAGGAAGGTGTCGCGACGCATGCGGGTGTCTCCTTGCTGGATTGCGAGTGGCCCGATGTTCGGCGCAAAAGCTGTCAGTCGGCTGTCCGTTCACCTAGGGAAAGCTCTAGGATCGTCGGCGTCTGGACCCGCGGCCGATCGCCGAGACTGGCGCCCCCGATGAAGCTGCTGCTGATCGAAGACAACCCCGCGATGCAGACCACGCTGCAGCGCTCGTTCCAGCGCCGCGGCATCCAGGTCGTGCCCTGCACCGACGGCGCGCGCGCACTCGACCGCTGGCGCGCCAGCGTGCCCGACGTGGTGCTGCTCGACCTCAGCCTGCCCGGCCTGGACGGCCTGCAGGTGCTCACGCAGGCGCGCACCGAGGGCCTGAACACGCCGGTGCTCATCCTCACCGCGCGGGGCACCGTGGGCGACCGCATCCTCGGCCTGAACAGCGGCGCCGACGACTACCTGCCCAAGCCCTTCGACCTCGACGAGCTGGAGGCACGCATCCGCGCGCTGGCGCGCCGCCGCGAGCTGCCCGGCGCGACCGAAACCGCAGCACCGGCATTCGCCGGCCTGAGCGTCGACGGCCTCAGCGGCGCCATCTGCCTGAACGGCGCGCCGATGGAGCTCACGCCGCGCGAGGCGGCGATGCTGCGCGCCCTGCTCGCCCGCCCCGGCCAGGCGCTGGCCAAGGAGCGCCTCGTCGAGGTGGTGTTCCCGGGCGAGGCAGTGCAGGCCGATGCGATCGAGGTGGTGGCCTACCGGCTGCGCAAGCGCCTGGCCGCCACCGGCGTGCAGCTGGTGACGCTGCGCGGCCTGGGCTACCTGCTGAAGGCCGCGGCGTGAGGCTGGGGCAACTCTCGCTGCGCAGCCAGCTGCTGCTGGGCATCCTGCTGCCGGTGCTGCTGGGGGTGCTGGCCAACACCGTCAGCCTGTACCGCCAGGCGTTGCGCGCGGCCGATACGGCCTACGACCGCACGCTGCTGGCCAGCGCCAAGTCGATCGGCGAGCAGCTCGAGGTCAGCGGCGCCGGCGACGCGGCGCGCGTGCGAGCCACCGTGCCCTACTCCGCGCTCGAAGCCTTCGAGGCCGACAACCGCAGCCGCATGTTCTTCAAGGTCAGCGGCTTCCAGGGCGAGATGGTGTCGGGCTTCGAGGACCTGCCGGCCTGGCGCGGCAAGTTGCCCGACAAGGGCCCGTATGCGGCGCTGGTCGACTTCTACGACGACGTCTACCGCGAGCAGCCGGTGCGCGTGGCCGTTCTGCTGCAGCCGGTGGCCAGCGTCGAGGGGCGCGGCGTCGCCACCGTGCAGGTGGCCGAGACGCTCGAGCTGCGCCAGACGCTGGCGCGCCAGATCCTCGTCGACACGCTGTGGCGGCAGGCGGCGCTGCTGGCCGTGCTGGTCGGCGTGGTGCTGTGGGTGGTGCAACGCGCGACAAGGCCGGTGCGCGAACTCAGCGCGCAGCTGCGTGGCCGCGCCGAGAACGACCTGTCGCCGATCGCCGCCGCCGATGCGCCGCGCGAGCTGCAGCCGCTGGTCGACGCCACCAACCAGGTGATGGGCCGCCTGGCCCACCTGCTGGCGCACCAGAAGCGCTTCGTGCGTGACACCGCGCACCAGCTGCGCACGCCGCTGGCGGTGCTGAAGACGCAGCTGCAGTCGGCGCTGCGTGGCGACGTCGAGCCGGTGCAGGCGCTGCACGAGATCAACCACACGGTGGACCGCGCCACGCAGCTGGCCAATCAGATGCTGGCGCTGGCCAAGGTCGAGCAGCTGCGCCAGCAAGGTGATGCGCCAGTGCTGGACTGGGCGGAGATCGCCCGCGCGGTGGCACTCGACCTGGGCGCGCTGATCGCGCAGCGCCAGCTCGACTTCGAGATCGCCACCGTGCCCGCGCCCGTGCGCGGCCACGAATGGGCGCTGCGCGAACTCACGCGCAACCTGCTGCACAACGCCATCAAGCTGTGCCGCGAAGGCGGCACGCTGGGCATGCAACTGGTCAGCGACGGCCGCACCGCAGCGCTGACCATTGCCGACAGTGGCCCGGGCCTCGCGCCCGAGCTGCGCGAGCGGTTGTTCCAGCCCTTCGCCGCCGGCGAGCGCGGCGGCGGCTCGGGGCTGGGCCTGGCGATCTGCCACGAGATCGTCGGCTCGCTGGGCGGCAGCCTGTCGCTGGACAACCGGCTCGCCGGCGGACGCGTCGTCGGGCTGGACGCGACGGTGCGCGTACCCTTGGCAGACAATCCGACCCGATGAGCGACGACGACACCGACAAGACCCGCGTGCGCCTGGACAAGTGGCTGTGGGCGGCGCGCTTCTACAACACGCGCAGCCTGGCTGCCGACGAGATCGCCAAGGGCCGCGTGCAGGTCAACGGCCAGGCGGCCAAGGCCTCGCGCGAAGTGCGCGAGGGCGACACCATCGAGCTGCGCCAGCAGCAGAGCGTGCGCACCGTGCAGGTCCAGGGGCTGAGCCATGTGCGCGGGCCGGCGCCGGTGGCGCAGGCGCTGTATGCCGAGACCGAAGCGAGCATCGCCCTGCGTGCGAAGCAGGCGGAGCAGCGGCGCTTCGGCACCGAGCCGGCCCAGGCCATCGAGCAAGGCCGCCCGACCAAGCGCGATCGCCGCAAGCTGGCCGACTGGGATCGCTGGAGCGCCGCCGCCGAAGCGCCGCCGCGCGGGCGCTCCTGACGGACCCGCCTCAGCCCTGCTCCCAGAGGTCGCCCGCGGCCAGCCCGGCCGGCGCCCGCAGGCGATCCTTCGCAGCCGGGTCGCCGAGCAGGTGCCAGCGCCACCAGTCCGCGGAGACTGCCGCCACCACTCGCTGGTGCTGCTCCTGCAGCGCGGCGGCCTGGGGCCCACGACGCAGGCGGCGACCGCCCTCGCGCGACTCGGCCAGGCCAGTGCCACCGCCGAAAGTCATGTGGTCCGCCCCGGCCAGTACCAGCTGCGCCTTCTGGCCCGCTGGCAGGCCGCGGTAGACGGCGCGGCGCGCCGCGTTGCTGGCATCGCCGACGATCATCGCGTCGTCGTCGGTGCCGGTGATGGCCAGGAACGGCCTGGCGATCGCGCCGAAGCGTGCGGTCGTGGCGGCATCGTCGAGGCCGTCGCGCTCGCTGAAGCCCGGGCTGAAGGCGATGAAGGCGCGCGGGCGGGCGTCGGCGATGCGTGCTGCGGCCGCCGAGCGCGCGGCCCGCGAAGGCCGCTCGCCAGCCACTGCCTGAGTGAGCCGGGCGCCGAAAGAGTGACCCGAGAAGCCGATCGCTCCGGCCCGAATTCGAGCCCAGGTGCCCCCGGCGGCCTGGCGGCGCAGAAGTTCGTCGATGGCGAAATGGGCGTCGGCGATGCGCGCCAGGTACTGCTCCGCCCCGGCCGCCTGGCGGGCGCCGCGCAGCCCCGACTGCCAGATGCTGCTGTCGCTGCCCGGGTGTTGCAGGTGCAGCACGGCCAGCCCCGCGGCCTGCCAGGCCTCGCCCCAGACGGCTCCCCCGGCCCGGCTGCCGCCCAGACCGTGGGAATGGATCACGATGCCGCAGGGCGTGTCGCCGGCCGGCCAGCGCAGGCGCACCGGCAGTTCGCGCTGGCGATCCGTGTCCAGCCAGGTCGCATCTTCGAACGCAGGGAGCGGCGCAGCCCAGGCACATGCTGCCCAGGCGGGCGCCAAGCTGGCGGCAAGCAGGTCACGGCGCTTCATGGCCACGGATTCTGGCCCGATTTCCGCGATAAGCCCTCTTGAAAACGCGGCTTACGCCCCAAGGTCGTCGGCTGCACCCTTTCTGACCCGTCATGTCGAACCACGAACAAGCTCCCCAGACCCCCGAAGCCGCCGAGCCGGTAACGCAGGCGCTCGACCTGCCGTCGCAGTTCGCGGAACTGCAGGCCAAGCATGCCGAAATGTCGGATGCCTATCTGCGCGCCAAGGCCGAGGCCGAGAACACCCGCCGCCGCGCCGAGGAAGAGATGTCGAAGGCGCGCAAGTACGCCATCGAAAGCTTCGCCGAGAGCCTGGTGCCGGTGAAGGACAGCCTGGAGGCAGCCATCGCCATCCAGGCGGCCACCAACGAGCAGCTGCTCGAAGGCGTGCACGCCACGCTGCGCCAGCTCAGCGCCGCACTGGAGCGCAACAAGGTGGTCGAGCTCAACCCGGCGGCCGGCAGCAAGTTCGACCCGCACCAGCACCAGGCCATCAGCATGGTCCCGGCCGAGCAGGAGGCGAACACCGTGGTCGCCGTGCTGCAGAAGGGCTACCTGATCGCCGAGCGCGTTCTGCGCCCCGCGCTGGTCACCGTGGCCGCGCCGAAGTGACGAACTCCACAGGCTGTTCGCCCTTGAAATAGCCTCAGTTATCCACAACTCGAAGACAACCGGAACCCGTTCTCAGGAGCACACACATGGCAAAGATCATCGGCATCGACCTCGGCACCACGAACTCGTGCGTGGCCATCATGGAAGGCAACACCACCAAGGTGATCGAGAACAGCGAAGGTGCGCGCACCACGCCGTCGATCATCGCCTACCAGGAAGACGGCGAAGTGCTGGTGGGTGCCTCGGCCAAGCGCCAGGCCGTCACCAACCCGAAGAACACGGTGTATGCGTCCAAGCGACTCATCGGCCGCAAGTTCACCGAGAAGGAAGTGCAGAAGGACATCGACCTGATGCCCTACAAGATCACCGCGGCCGACAACGGCGACGCGTGGATCGAGGTGCGCGGCAAGAAGCTCGCGCCGCCGCAGATCAGCGCCGAAGTGCTGCGCAAGATGAAGAAGACCGCCGAGGACTATCTCGGTGAAGAGGTCACCGAAGCGGTGATCACGGTGCCTGCGTACTTCAACGACAGCCAGCGCCAGGCCACCAAGGACGCCGGCCGCATCGCGGGCCTGGACGTCAAGCGCATCATCAACGAGCCGACCGCCGCGGCACTGGCCTTCGGCCTGGACAAGCACGGCAAGGGCGACCGCAAGATCGCCGTCTATGACCTGGGCGGCGGCACCTTCGACATCTCGATCATCGAGATCGCCGACGTGGATGGCGAGAAGCAGTTCGAAGTGCTGTCGACCAACGGCGACACCTTCCTTGGCGGCGAGGACTTCGACCAGCGCATCATCGATTACATCGTGTCCGAGTTCAAGAAGGAGCAAGGCGTCGACCTGTCGAAGGACGTGCTCGCGCTGCAGCGCCTGAAGGAAGCGGCAGAGAAGGCCAAGATCGAGCTGTCGAACGCGACGCAGACCGACATCAACCTGCCCTACGTGACGGCCGACGCCTCGGGCCCGAAGCACCTGAACATCAAGCTCACGCGCGCCAAACTGGAATCGCTGGTCGAAGAGCTGATCGAGCGCACCATCGCGCCGTGCCGCACCGCCATCAAGGATGCGGGCGTGGCGGTGAGCGCCATCGACGACGTGATCCTGGTCGGCGGCATGACGCGCATGCCCAAGGTGCAGGACAAGGTCAAGGAGTTCTTCGGCAAGGAGCCGCGCAAGGACGTCAACCCGGATGAAGCCGTGGCTGTGGGCGCGGCGATCCAGGGCCAGGTGCTGGCCGGCGACCGCAAGGACGTGCTGCTGCTCGACGTGACCCCGTTGAGCCTGGGCATCGAGACGCTGGGCGGCGTGATGACCAAGATGATCAAGAAGAACACCACCATCCCGACCAAGTTCTCGCAGGTGTTCTCGACCGCCGACGACAACCAGCCGGCGGTGACGATCAAGGTCTACCAGGGCGAGCGCGAGATGGCCTCGGGCAACAAGAGCCTGGGCGAGTTCAACCTCGAAGGCATCCCGCCGGCCGCGCGCGGCACGCCGCAGATCGAGGTGACCTTCGACATCGACGCCAACGGCATCCTGCACGTGGGTGCGAAGGACAAGGCCACCGGCAAGGAGAACAAGATCACCATCAAGGCGAACTCGGGCCTCAACGAGGACGAGATCCAGAAGATGGTGAAGGACGCCGAGCTGAACGCGGCCGAGGACAAGAAAAAGCTCGAGCTGGTGCAGGCGCGCAACCAGGCCGATGCGATGGTGCACTCGGTGCGCAAGAGCCTGACCGAGCATGGCGACAAGCTCGACGCCGGCGAGAAGGAGAAGATCGAGGCCGCGCTGAAGGACGCCGAAGAGTCGCTCAAGGGCGAAGACAAGGCCGAGATCGAAGCCAAGACCGAGGCGCTGATGGCGGCCAGCCAGAAGCTCGGCGAAAAGGTCTATGCCGATGCGCAGGCGGCCCAGGCGGCGGCCGGTGGCGCGGAAGCGCCGCAAGGCGCGCAGGCTTCGGCCAAGCCGGCCGACGACAACGTGGTCGACGCCGACTTCAAGGAAGTGAAGAAGTGACGCTATCCCGGACGGCCCCATCGGGGCCGCCGTGATACCTCGCCGCGTTCGACGTGACAGGCCGCGCCTGCACGTCAACGCGGCGGTCCCACTTCTGACGCACTGAGAAACTGCATGGCAAAGCGCGACTATTACGAGATCCTCGGCGTGGCGAAGAACGCCTCCGAGGACGACATCAAGAAGGCCTACCGCAAGCTGGCCATGAAGCACCACCCTGACCGCAACCAGGGTGAAGGCGAAGATGCCAAGAAGGCCGAAGAGAAGTTCAAGGAGGCCAAGGAAGCCTACGAGATGCTCTCGGATGCGCAGAAGCGCGCTGCCTACGACCAGTACGGCCATGCCGGCGTCGACCCCAACATGGGCGGCGGCGGGTTCCGCCCGGGCGGCCCGGGCGCCGACGGCTTCGGCGGCTTTGCCGAGGCGTTCGGCGACATCTTCGGCGACATCTTCGGCGGCCAGGGCGGCCCGCGCCGCGGCGGTGGCGGGCAGCAGGTGTTCCGCGGCAGCGACCTCAGCTACGCGATGGAAATCACGCTCGAGGAAGCCGCCCACGGCAAGGAGACGCAGATCCGCATCCCGAGCTGGGAGAGCTGCGAAACCTGTCACGGCACCGGCGCCAAGCCCGGCACCAGCCCGAAGACCTGCAGCACCTGCAATGGCGCAGGCACGGTGCACATGCGCCAGGGCTTCTTCAGCATCCAGCAGTCCTGCCCGCACTGCCACGGCACCGGCAAGATCATCCCCGACCCCTGCATGACCTGCAGCGGCCAGGGCAAGATCAAGAAGAACAAGACGCTGGAAGTGAAGATCCCGGCAGGCATCGGCGAAGGCATGCGCATCCGCTCCAGCGGCAATGGCGAGCCGGGCACCAACGGCGGCCCGCCGGGCGACCTGTACATCGAGATCCGTGTCAAACAGCACGACATCTTCGAGCGCGACGGCGACGACCTGCACTGCACCGTGCCGGTGGGCCTGACCACGGCGGCACTGGGCGGCGGCATCGAGGTGCCCACGCTCAGCGGCAAGGCCGAGATCGAGCTGCCCGAGGGCACGCAGCACGGCAAGACCTTCCGCCTGCGCGGCAAGGGCATCAAGGGCGTGCGTTCCAGCTACCCGGGCGATCTGTACTGCCATGTGGCGGTGGAAACGCCGATCAAGCTCACCGAGCACCAGCGCAAGCTGCTGAAGGATCTGGACGAATCCTTCCGCAAGGGCGGCGACAAACATTCGCCCAACGCCAAGAGCTGGACGGACCGGGTGCGCGACCTGTTCAAGTAACCGGGGCAGCGTGCCGATAAGAAGGCTTTCCGACCTCGTCTGAAGCCTTCATGGCACGTCTGCTGTACCCCGATATCGGCGACTGCCGCGCCCTCGTCATCGATGGCAACATGACTTCGCGGAGCATCCTCAGTTCGATGCTGCGCGACATGGGCGTGGGCCACGTCGCGCACGCCAGCCGTGCCGCCGACGCGCGCCGCATTCTCGAAGGCCGCACCTTCGACGTGGTGCTGTGCGACTACCACTTCGACCACTCGCCGATGTCCGGGCAGGACCTGCTGGACGACCTGCGACGCTCGCAGCTGCTGCCCTACTCCACCGTGTTCGTGATGGTCACCGGCGAGGCCGGCTACACGCATGTCGCCGAGGCCGCCGAGGCGGCGCTCGACAGCTACCTGCTCAAGCCCCACACCGCCAGCGCCCTGGAGCAGCGGGTGCTGCAGGCGCGTCACCGCAAGAAGGTGCTCGGCCCGATCTTCGAGGCGATCGCCGAAGAGGACTTCGAGACCGCGGCCCAGCTGTGCCAGGACCGTTTCGAGCAACGCGGCGAGTACTGGCTGTACGCCGCCCGCGTGGGCGCCGAGCTCTGGGTGCGATTGAACCAGCTCGACAAGGCGCGATACCTCTACGAAGCCGTCCGCGAAGCGCGCGCCGCACCCTGGGCCAAGCTGGGCATCGCGCGCGTCGAGCTCGAATCGGGCCAGCTGCAGCAGGCCACGCGCACGCTGGAAAGCCTGATCGGCGAGCAGCCGACCTACGCCGACGCCTACGACGTGATGGGCCGCGTGCAGGTCGAACAAGGCGACATGACGGCGGCGCTGGAGACCTACCGCACGGCCACCGAACTCACGCCCGCGAGCATCAGCCGCCTGCAGAAGCAAGGCATGCTGGCCTTTTACATGGGCGAGGCTGCCGAGGCGACCGATGCCCTGGAGCGCACGGTGCGCATCGGCATCAGCTCGAAGATGTTCGATTGCCAGTCGCTCGTTCTGCTGGTGCTGCTGCACCACGACACGCGCGACACCAAGGCCTTCATGCGGGCCTGCAGCCACATCGAGCGCGCCGCCGAGAAACGCCCGGAAAGTGCCCGCCTGCGCCGCTTCCTCGAGACCGCACGCATCCTGCAGGCGCTGGTCGAGCGCCAGGTCGGCAACGCCATGCGCGCGGCCACCACGCTGGCCGCACAGATCCGCGATGAGGACTTCGACTTCGAGGCGGCCGCCAACCTGCTGGCCGCACTCTCGCGCATGAGCGGCACCGAGATCCAGCTGCCCGAGGCCGACAGCTGGGTGATGGACCTGGCACGTCGCTTCTGCGCCTCGAAGGCTTCGACCGACATGCTGAGCATGGCCTGTGCGCCGCATCCGCCCTTCGAGGCGATCGTGCGCGCTGCGCACCAGACCATCACCACCGCCGCCGAGAAGGCCATGACGAACAGCCTGAACGGCGCGCACGAGGCCACCGTGCGCTCGCTGCTCGAGCTCGGCGGCTCGACCCTGAACGCCAAGCTGCTCGACATGGCCGGCCTGGTGCTCAACCGCCACGGCGCCAAGATCGCCGACAGCGCCCAGCTGGGCGATCAGATCGCCGGCCTGCGCCGCCGCTTCTGCACACGCGGCACCCAGGTCGCCCTGGGTACCAGCGCCGGGCGCTCCTCGGGCGGGCTGACACTGCGCCACTGAAGCGCCAGCACCGACCGCGAACTGCCGTTACCCGCCCTTAACGCCGGGGCAAGGCGGGGGCCCGACAATGCGGTGCATGTCCAGACCGATGTCCTTTGCGTCGCGCGAGTGGAATCCGCTGACGCTGGCCCTGATCACCAGCCTGTGGGTCGCGGCCTTCGCCAACTGGCCGCTGTGGCGGGCCCTGCTCGCGCTGCCGGAGAACGCGAGCCCGCGCGGCGCGTTGTTCATCGCTGGCTTCGGCGCGATGATCGCGTCGCTGACCTTCGTGCTGCTGTGCGTGGCCGCCTGGCGCCGCGCCATCAAGCCGGCGGCTGCGCTCTTCCTCGTGCCGGCGGCCGCCGGTGCGCACTTCATGGGCACCTACGGCGTCGTCATCGACCCGACCATGATGGTCAACGTGCTGCAGACCAATGCGACCGAGACGCGCGACCTGATCAGCCTGCGCCTGGTGGCGAGCTTGCTGCTCATCGCGGCCCTGCCGATCGCCCTGATGTGGCGGCTGCCGGTGCGTCGCCTGACCGTCGTCGCGCAGCTCTCGCGCAACCTGGGTGCGATGCTCGCCGGCATCGCGTTGCTGGCGGTGCTGCTGTTCGCGCTGTTCGCCGACCTGTCTGCGACCATGCGCAACCACAAGTCGATGCGCTACCTGATCAACCCGCTGAACTCGTTCTATGCGCTCGGCTCGCTGGCGCACCAGGCGAACGCGCGGCCCCAGGGGCCGCCGGAGCAGATCGGCGTGGGTGCGACGCTGGCGCCGCGCGCTGCAGGCGCGCGGCCGCCCCTGATGCTGCTGGTGGTCGGCGAAACGGCGCGCTCCGACCACTTCTCGCTCAACGGCTACGAGCGGCCGACCAATCCGCAGCTCGCGACCCTGGGCGTGGTGAGCTACCGCGACGTCACGTCCTGCGGCACGAACACGGCGGCCTCGCTGCCCTGCATGTTCTCGCATCTCGGCCGCGCCGGCTACGAGTCGCGCGAGCGCGACCACGAGAACCTGCTCGACCTCGCGCAGCGCGCTGGCCTCGCTGTGCTCTGGCTGGACAACCAGTCCGGCTGCAAGGGGCTGTGCGAGCGTGTGCCCAACGCCATGGCCTCGGAGGGCGCTCCTGCCGCCTTGTGCAGCGACGGCGAGTGCCTCGACGAAGCCCTGCTGCACGGGTTGGATGCGCGCCTGGCTGCGCTCGACCCGCAGCGCCGCGAGCGTGGCGTGCTGCTGGTGCTGCACCAGATGGGCAGCCACGGGCCCGCCTACTGGCGGCGGGCCCCGGCCGATCGCAAGCCCTTCCAGCCCGAGTGCCTGACCAACGTGCTGCAGCAGTGCGACCGCCAGGCGCTGGTGAACGCCTACGACAACTCGATCGCCTACACCGACCATGTGCTGGCCCAGTCGATCGCCTGGCTGGGCCGCCAGCTGGCGGCGTTCGACCCGCTGCTGCTGTACGTCTCGGACCATGGCGAATCACTGGGCGAGAACGGCCTGTACCTGCACGGCCTGCCCTACGCCGTGGCGCCGCGCGAGCAGGTGCATGTGCCGATGCTCGTGTGGCTGCCGGCGCAGACCGAGCAGGCGGCCGGGCTGCGCAAGGCCTGCCTGGCCGAGCAGCGCGACCGGCCGATCAGCCACGACCACCTGTTCCACACGGTGAGCGGCGTGCTGGGCATTCGCGCCGGCGAGTACCGCGCCGAACTCGACGCCTTCGCCGCCTGCCGGCAGCCCTGAGCGCAGCGTTCAGAACAGCGCCGCCTGCGCGGGCGCCGTCGGATCGTGCGGCGCGCGGAACAGCGTCTGGTCCAGCGGCTCACGCTCGCGGTTCAGGCCCAAGCGCGCGCAGGCCTTCTCGAAACGCTGGCGCAGCAGCTTCGCCCACACGCCCTCGCCCGTCATGCGCGTGCCGAAGCGCGCGTCGTAGTCTCGGCCGCCGCGCATCTCGCGCACGCGCGCCATCACACGCTCGGCGCGCTGCGGGAAGTGCGTGGCCAGCCAGTCCTGGAAGATCGGGTTCACCTCCCAGGGCAGGCGCAGCACGATGGAGAAGGCCGAACGCGCACCGGCCTCGGCGGCGGCTTCGAGAATGCGCTCGAGCTCCGGCTCGTTGATGAAGGGAATGACCGGCGACACGCTCACCCCGACCGGCACACCGGCCTGCGCCAGCGCCGCGATTGTCTTCAGCCGCCGCTGCGGCGAGGCCGCGCGAGGCTCGAGGATGCGCGCCAGCGACGCATCGAGCGTGGTCACGGAGACGTAGACGGCGGCCAGCCGCTGCGCGGCCATCGGCGCGATCAGGTCGAGATCGCGTTCGACGCCGGCCGATTTGGTGACCAGCGAAAAAGGGTGGTGCCATTCGCTGAGCACCTCGATCACCGAGCGCGTGATGCCCAGCCGGCGCTCGGCGGGCTGGTAGGCGTCGGTGGCCGAACCGATGTTGAGCATCAGTGGTTCGTAGCCGCGATGCGCGAGCGCCTCGCGAAGCCGCTGCGCCGCGTTCACCTTGGCGATGATGCGCGACTCGAAGTCGATGCCGGGCGAGAGATTGAGGTAGCTGTGCGTCGGCCGGGCGAAGCAGTAGACGCAGCCATGTTCGCAACCCCGGTAAGGGTTGATCGACAGATCGAAGGAGATGTCGGGCGAATCGTTGCTGGTGAGGATCGACTTGACGCGCTCTTCGATGATCTGCGTCTGCGGCGCCAGCACTTCCTCTGTGGCCTGCTGGTCCAGCGTGCCCCAGCCGTCGTCCCACGGTTCGGCATGCTGCGAGCTGAAGCGATGCTCCAGCGCCCAGGTGGTGCCGCGGCCCTTCACGGCCTGGGATTCGGCGGGAACGATGCTGATCCGGCGGGCATGTCGCATACTGTAAATATATACAGTCTGCGGCCGCCTTGCCAATCAGTAGTCGTCGCCTCCGTTGCCCATGCCCGGCGCCAGGTTGTCGAACTTGGTCAGCGGCTTCAGGAAGGTGAGCTTCACCGTGCCGGTCGGGCCATTGCGCTGCTTGCCGATGATGATTTCGGCGATGCCCGGCTCCTTGCAGGCTTCCTTCGTGTAGTACTCGTCGCGGTAGATGAACATGATCACGTCCGCGTCCTGCTCGATGGCGCCGGATTCGCGCAGGTCGCTCATCATCGGCCGCTTGTCGGTGCGTGTCTCGACGCTGCGGTTGAGCTGCGACAGCGCAATCACCGGGCACTTGAGTTCCTTGGCCAGTGACTTCAGGCCGCGCGAGATCTCGCCGATCACAGTGGCGCGGTTCTCGTCGCTGCTGCCGCCGCTGCCGCTCATCAGCTGCAGGTAGTCGACCACGATCAGGCCCAACTGCCCGCACTGCCGTGCCTGGCGCCTTGCCCGCGCGCGCACCTCGCTGGGCGTGAGCGCCGGGCTCTCGTCGATGTACATGCTGACCTTGCCGAGCTTCTCGACGGCCTCGGACAGCCGGCCCCATTCGTCGTCGCGCAGCCGGCCGGTGCGCAGGTTGCTCTGGTCGATGCGGCCGAGCGAGCCGACCATGCGCAGCGCGAGCTGGGCCGCGCCCATTTCCATCGAGAAGACCACCACCGGCAGGCCTTCGTTGACGGCCACGTATTCGCCGATGTTCAGCGCGAAGGCGGTCTTGCCCATCGAGGGCCGCGCCGCCAGGATGATCAGGTCGCCCGGCTGCAGCCCGGCGGTCATCTTGTCGAGGTCGAAGAAGCCGGTGCGCACGCCGGTCACGTCTTCGGCACCGTTCTCGTGCAGTTCGTTGACGCGGTCAATCAGCTGCACGACCAGCTGGTCCATGCTCTGGAAGCCCTGCTTGGAACGCGAGCCTTCTTCGCCGATGCGGAAGATCTTGCCCTCGGCCTCGTCGAGGATCTCCGAGACCTGCCGGCCCTGCGGATTGAACGCCGCGGTGGCGATCTCGTCCGAGGTGGCGACGAGTTTGCGCAGCACCGCGCGCTCGCGCACGATCTCCGCGTAGCGGCGCAGGTTGGCGGCGCTGGGTACGCTCTGTGCCAGCGCATTCAGGTAGACCAGGCCGCCGCACTCCTCGGCCTTGCCGTGGCTCTGCAACTGCTCGAACACGGTGATCACGTCGGCCGGCTTGGTCGCGTTGACCAGCGCGCCGATCGCCGCGTAGATGTGGCGATGCTCGTAGCGGTAGAAGTCGCTGTCGGTCAGCAGGTCACCGGCGCGGTCCCAGGCGCTGTTGTCCAGCAGCAGCCCGCCCAGGACGCTTTGTTCCGCCTCGATCGAATGCGGCGGGATGCGCAGACGCGCCACCTCGTCGTCGCGCGGCGGCGCCGCACTCTGCTCGGAAGACTCGTAGACCTTGGACATGGTTCGCTTCTGTGGGCAATCTTGTGGGCAAGGCTGTGGACAGCCAGTGACCAAGCGGGGGAAACAGCTTGAAAACCCGGCGGCCAATGAGAAAGGGCCGGCAATGCCGGCCCCGTCGTGGTCGCGTCGAGAACCTTAATCGGTTTCGCCGATCACCACAACCTTGACTTCCACCAGCACATCGGTGTGCGGGACCACCGAGACGGTGTGCTCGCCGACGGTCTTCAGCGGACCGTTGGGCATGCGCACTTGCGCCTTGGCGATCTTGAAGTCGATGCGGGTCAGCGCGTCGGCGATGTCGGCGTTGGTCACCGAACCGAACAGACGACCGTCCACACCCGCCTTCTGGGTGATGTGCACGGTGCGGCCATTCATCTTCTCGCCCAGCGCTTGCGCGGTGGCGAGCTTGTCGGCAGCGGCTTTCTCGAGCTCGGCACGCTTGGCCTCGAACTCCTTGATCGCGGCGTCCGTGGCGCGACGGGCGGCACGGGTCGGGATCAGGAAGTTGCGGGCGTAGCCGTCCTTGACCTTGACCACGTCACCCAGGTTGCCCAGGTTGACGACCTTTTCGAGCAGGATCACTTGCATGGCGATGCTCCTTTAGACCTTGTGCTGGTCGCTGTACGGCAGCAGGGCCAGGAAGCGAGCGCGCTTGATGCAGGTGGTCAGCTGGCGCTGGAAGAAGGCGCGCGTGCCGGTCAGGCGGGCGGGCGTGATCTTGCCGTTTTCGCTGATGAAGTCGCGCAGGGTATCGACATCCTTGTAGTCGATTTCCTTGACGCCGGTGACCGTGAAGCGGCAGAAGCGCTTGCGGCGGAACAGCAGCGATTGTTGGTTGCGCTTGGGCTTGCGGTCCTTCGAGAACCGACCTTTACCACGTGGCGGGGGCATATTTCACCTCTTTCAAATCTATCCGGATACGAACAATGTTCAGTCGAGCTCGGTCACATGGAACACGACGCCGCGGCCGTTGCGCTGGGAACCGAGGAAGCCGGCAAAGCCGTGTTCGCTTCCGAGTTCGAGGGCCGAGACCCGCCGCGTGATCTCCCCGATCGCCCTGGCCCGGATTTCCACCGAGACCTTGCGGGCCTGACCGTCCTGCGTGACCTGCGATTCGTGCCTGAGGCTCAGATCGAGGGCCGGCAGCCCGGCGGGGGTGTAGCGCAGCGCGCCGCGTTCGACCAGCGTGGCCGACAGCATCAGCCTGTTCAGGCAGCCGACTCCTGCGGCGCCTTGCGCGACTCTTCCTTCTCGACCATCTTCATCATGACCGACGGCGTGGTCTCGGCCTGAGACTTCACCACCGTCAGGTGGCGCAGCACGGCGTCGTTGAAGCGGAAGCCCGTCTCGATCTCGGCAAGGGTTTCCTTGCTGCACTCGATGTTGATGCACAGGTAGTGCGCCTTGGCGAGCTTCTGGATCAGGTACGCCATCTGGCGGCGGCCCCAATCCTCCACGCGGTGGACCTTGCCGCCACCTGCGGTGACGAGGCCCTTGTAGCGCTCCAGCATGGCCGGAACCTGTTCGCTTTGATCCGGATGGATCAGCAACACGATTTCATAGTGACGCATTGATACTCCTTCTGGTTTCCGTTGCGCACGCCCGAATGGCATGCGCACCGTGGAAGCCACCCCGAAGCGTCGGTCCCGGGTGTGGCAAGGGGAAAGCCCGAGAGTATACCCGGAACGAAGGGGCTCAGCCGCTGAGCCCGTAGACCTTGGGCTTGGCACCGCTGCGTGCCCGACGCACCAGCACGGTGGGGAAGCTCACCGGCAGCGTGTTCGGGAAGTCGCGGCTGTAGTGCAGGCCGCGGCTTTCGTGGCGCATCAGCGCCGATCGCACGATCAGCTCCGCGCAGTCGACCAGGTTGCGCAATTCCAGCAAGTCGCGGTTGACGCGGAAGTTGGCGTAGTAGTCGTCGATCTCGCTCTTCAGCAGCTTGATGCGGTGCAGCGCCCGCTCCAGCCGCTTGGTGGTGCGCACGATGCCGACGTAGTTCCACATCAGCAGGCGCAACTCGTCCCAGTTGTGGGCGATGACCACCTGCTCGTCCGCGTTCTCGACCTGGCTCTCGTCCCAGGCCGGCAATGCCGGATGAGCGGGTTCGGGTCGGCGCAGGATGTCTTCGGCGCAGCTGCGGCCGAGCACGACACATTCGAGCAGCGAATTGCTGGCGAGCCGGTTCGCGCCGTGCAGGCCGGTGTAGGTGGTCTCGCCGACGGCGTAGAGCCCGGGCAGATCGGTGCGGCCGTGCAGATCCGTCACCACGCCGCCGCAGGTGTAGTGGGCTGCCGGCACGACGGGAATCGGCTGCCGTGAGATGTCGATTCCCAGCGACAGGCAGCGCGTGTACACCGTCGGGAAGTGCTCCTTCAGGAACGCCTCGCCCAGGTGGGTGGCGTCGAGCAGCACGTTGTCGAGGCCGTGCTTCTTCATCTCGAAGTCGATCGCGCGGGCGACGATGTCGCGCGGCGCCAGTTCGCCACGCTCGTCGTGCGAGGGCATGAAGCGCGTTCCGTCAGGCAGCTTGAGCTGCCCGCCCTCCCCCCGCAGCGCCTCGGTGATGAGGAAGCTGCGCTCCTGCGGGTGGTACAGGCAGGTCGGGTGGAACTGCACGAACTCCATGTTGCCGACGCGGCAGCCCGCGCGCCAGGCCATCGCGACGCCGTCGCCGGTGGAGGTGTCCGGGTTGGTCGTGTAGCGATAGACCTTGCCTGCGCCACCCGTGGCCAGCACCACGGCCCGCGCGGGCAGCGTCTCGACGCGCTGGCTGTCGATGTCGAGAGCGTAGATGCCGTAACAGTGCGGCTGTTCCTCGCGCTTCAGGTGCCGCGTGGTGATCAGGTCCAGCGCCATCCAGCGCTCGCGCAGGGTGATGTTCGGATGCCGGCGCACTTCGTCGAGCAGCACGTCATGGATCGCCTTGCCGGTGGCATCGGCCGCATGCGCGATGCGACGCACGGCATGGCCGCCTTCGCGCGTGAGGTGCAAACCCAGCGGGCCTGCCGGGTCGGGCGAGAACGGAACGCCACGTTCGACGAGCCACTCGACGGCCTCGGCGCTGTTCTGCGCGATGTAGCGGGCCGTGTGCTCCTCGACCAGGCCGGCGCCGGCCTCCTGCGTGTCGCGCACGTGGGATTCGATGCTGTCGTCGCTGCCGAGCACGCCCACGATGCCGCCCTGCGCCCAGGCGGTCGCGCCTTCGGTGAGCTCGCGCTTGGCGATCACCACCACGGGCTGATCCTGCGCCAGATGCAGCGCGACCGTGAGTCCCGCCAGCCCGGCACCGACGATGACGACTGGCAAAGCGTCGGAAGCACTCGGTGCTGGTCTCATGGCATCGTTCGTGAAGTACGCTGCATTCTATCGGTGCCCCTCGGGCACACGCTGAATGTGCCGGCTGCACAGCCGCGTGAGAACATCCACGCCTGCCCGATGTCATGGCGACATGAGGACACTTACACTGTGTCCAGCGGTAGTCACCAAGGGACTCGACCATGAGCAACCAACATCCGCCCGCCGAGGCCGCGCCCGACACGCCCGAGGCCTGGCAAGCCACGCGAGCCCAGACGGCGCTGGCCACTCAGTTCATGCGGGACCCGGACGCCTACCTCTCCGACGAGAAGAAGGAGATCGGACGCCAGGTCGGCGCCAACGAGCGCGAGTTGTTCGTCTCCTGCGCGCCACCTGAAGCGCTCCAGCAGCAGTTCGACCACGTCAACCCGGAATTCATTGCCGTGCACGACGTCGGCACGACCTCGTCGCGGCGCTTGCTCACCGGCATCGCTGCGGCGAGCAACCGTGCGGTGCAGAAACTCTTCATCCGGCGGCAGGGCTACGGCACCGCACTGGCCACGCTGGAGTTCGTCGAGATTCCCACATCCGACGGTTCGAAGCTGATGATGTTCTCCACCGAGGCCGATGCGGACACGTCGTCCCGCCAGGGCCTGGCGCGCACGCTGCTCGCGAACAGCCGGCTCGGCGTGGTGATGGTCGGCGAACTGCCCAGCCACGCGCTGGAAGCTGCCTTCAAGCCACTGCGCGACGAGATCCTGGCCGGCTCATGGACCAACCGGCATCTGCTGGTTCTGCCGCTGTGCGGCGGCAGCACCGTGGCCACGCTCGCGGCGGAGTTGGGCCGCGGCACAGGCGTCGATGTGCGCACGACACCTCAGGTGACGCGACCCGCCGACGCATGGGGTTTCATTAACGGCACCTGGGCGCGCATCCGCGAGCATCTGCCGCCCTCGCGTGGCACGCCTCCACCCGCGGCCCGCGGCGGAAGCTTTCCCCGCATGGCGGCGGCACCCGCCGAGCCGGCGAGCCCGGCGCAGGCCCCGTTGGCCATGCGCCCGATGCCGGCCGTGCCGACTTCGCGGGCTCGCGCGCCCGACAACGCCGTGTCGTCGGGGCTGCTCGATCGCTACGTGCACCAACTCGGCGAACTCACCGGCATGGTGAGCTGCTGTGTTTTCGAACTCTCCAGCGGCCGCTCGGTCGCCCATGCCGGCGCCAGCCCGGGTGCGGACGATCTCGCCCTGCACGGCACCGAACTGCTCAGCTCCATCGCCGGCACCTGCCGCGCGCTGGGACTCGGCCACGCGATCCCCGACGCCGCCATCACGCTCGGCGCGCACCACCTGCTGCTGCGTGCGGTGCCCAAGCACCCCGGCATGGCGCTGCACGCCGTGCTCGACAAGACCCATGCGAACCTGACACTGGCACGCCTGCAGGTCCAGCGCATGGACGCGCTGTTCGACGAGCAGCCGGGGAGCTGACACTCCGCCGGCGCCCGCGCGCTTTGCCGTTGTCAGTGCACGACGCGCCCGAAGCGGAACTCGCCGCCTTCCACATCGACCGGGATCACGTCCTTGGGGCCGAAGCGGCCTTCCAGGATCAACTTGGCCACCGGGTTCTCGATGCGCTGCTGAATGGCACGCTTGAGCGGACGCGCACCGAACACCGGGTCGAAACCGGCCTTCGCCAACTCGGCCAGCGCCTGCGGTGACACGTCGAGCTTCATGTCCATCTTCTCGAGCCGCGCCTCCAGCACCTTGAGCTGGATCTTCGCGATCGCCGCGATGTTCTGCTCGTCCAGCGCGTGGAACACCACCGTCTCGTCGATGCGATTGAGAAACTCGGGGCGGAAATGTTGCTTGACCTCGGCCCACACCGCATCGCGGATGTCCTCGCTCGGCTGGCCGGCCATCTGCATGATCTGGTGCGAGCCGAGGTTGCTGGTCATCACGATCACGGTGTTCTTGAAATCCACCGTGCGGCCTTGCCCGTCGGTCAGCCGGCCGTCGTCGAGCACCTGCAGCAGCACGTTGAAGACGTCCGGGTGCGCCTTCTCGACCTCGTCGAGCAGCAGCACGCTGTACGGCTTGCGCCGCACCGCCTCGGTCAGGTAGCCGCCCTCGTCGTAGCCCACGTAGCCCGGCGGCGCGCCGATCATGCGCGCGACCGAGTGCTTCTCCATGAACTCGCTCATGTCGAGGCGGATCAGGTGATCCTCGCTGTCGAACAGGAAGGTCGCCAACGCCTTGCACAGCTCGGTCTTGCCCACGCCCGTGGGGCCGAGGAACAGGAACGAGCCGGTGGGCCGGTTCGGGTCCGACAGGCCCGAGCGCGAGCGGCGGATGGCGTTGGCCACCGCGGTGATCGCCTCGTCCTGGCCGATCACGCGCTCGTGCAACTTGCCTTCCATCTGCAGCAGCTTGTCGCGCTCGCCCTGCATCAGCTTGGACACCGGGATGCCGGTGGCGCGCGCCACGACCTCGGCAATCTCCTCCGCGCCGACCATGGTGCGCAGCAGTTGCGGGCGAGTCTTGTCGCCGCCCTTCTTCGACTCCTTGGCCTGTGCGTCCTTGAGCTTCTTCTCCAGCTCAGGCAGCTTGCCGTACTGAAGTTCGGCGACCTTGTTGAAGTCGCCCTTGCGCTTCCATTCCTCGATCTGGAAGCGAATGCGGTCGATCTCTTCCTTGACGTGGGCCGAGCCCTGGGCGGTGGCCTTTTCGCTCTTCCAGATCTCCTCGAGATCGGCGTACTCACGCTCGAGCTTGGCGATCTCTTCCTCGATCAGGCCGAAGCGCTTGACCGACCCTTCGTCCTTCTCCTTGCGCACCGCCTCGCGCTCGATCTTCAGCTGGATCATGCGGCGGTCGAGCTTGTCCATCACCTCCGGCTTGGAGTCGATCTCGATCTTGATCTTCGAGGCCGCCTCGTCGATCAGGTCGATCGCCTTGTCGGGCAGGAAGCGGTCGGTGATGTAGCGGTGGCTGAGCTCCGCCGCGGCGACGATCGCCGGGTCGGTGATCTCCACGCCGTGGTGAACCTCGTACTTCTCCTGCAGGCCGCGCAGGATGGCGATGGTCGCTTCCACCGTCGGCTCGCCCACCAGGATCTTCTGGAAGCGGCGCTCCAGCGCGGCGTCCTTCTCGATGTACTTGCGATACTCGTCGAGCGTGGTCGCGCCCACACAATGCAACTCGCCACGCGCCAGCGCCGGCTTGAGCATGTTGCCGGCGTCCATCGCGCCCTCGGCCTTGCCGGCACCCACCATGGTGTGCAGTTCATCGATGAAGACGATGGTCTGCCCCTCGTCCTGCGAGAGTTCCTTGAGCACGTTCTTCAGGCGCTCCTCGAACTCGCCGCGGTACTTGGCGCCGGCCAGCAGCATGGCCATGTCGAGCGACAAGACGCGCTTGCCCTTCAGCGAATCGGGAACCTCGCCGGCGACGATGCGCTGCGCCAGGCCTTCGACGATGGCCGTCTTGCCCACGCCCGGCTCGCCGATCAGCACCGGGTTGTTCTTGGTGCGACGCTGCAGCACCTGGATCGCGCGGCGGATCTCGTCGTCGCGGCCGATCACCGGGTCGAGCTTGCCCTTGCGTGCACGTTCCGTGAGGTCGATCGTGTACTTCTTCAGCGCCTCGCGCTGGCCCTCGGCCTCTGCACTGTCGACCTTCTGGCCGCCGCGCACCGCATCGATGGCCGCCTCCAGGCCCTTGCGTGTCAGGCCGTGGCCCCGCACGACGCCGGCCAGGTCGGTCTTGGCCTCGGACAGCGCGAGCAGGAACATCTCGCTGGCGATGAACTGGTCGCCGCGCTTGCTGGCCTCCTTCTCGGCACCCTGCAGCAGCGAGACGAGGTCGCGCCCCGCTCCGACGGGTTCGCCGCCTTGCACCTGCGGCAGGCCGTTGAGCGCGGTGTCCACCGCCGTCTGCAAGGCCGGCAGACGCACGCCGGCGCGTTCGAGCAACGCGCGCGGCCCTTCGTCCTGCGCGAGCATCGCGGCCAACACGTGGATCGGCTCGATGTACGGGTTGTCGCGGGTCACGGCGAGGCTCTGGGCCTCGGCGAGGGCCTGCTGGAACTGGCTGGTCAACTTGTCCTGTCGCATGGAAAACCTCCGATTGCGATGGATCTGAGGCGCCAGGTGCGCCATTTCAAGTCATTGCACCCCTCACCGCTGCAGCGGCTGTGAGGAAGATCAACCCAGCAGCGTGTCGACCAGCTTGAAGCCCAGCGCCGCGCAGGCCAGCGCGCCCAGCAGGTGGGCCAGCGTATGGCCGGTCGCCAGGCCCCATTGCCCGCGCTGCAGCAGCAGCAGCGATTCGGCCGAGAACGACGAAAACGTCGTCAACCCGCCGAGGAAACCGGTGACCAGCAGCAGGCGCAGCATCTCGTTGGGGCTGCGCTCGAACCAGGCCAGCGCCATGCCGATGAGCAGGCCGCCGACGGCGTTGACGAACAGCGTGCCGAGCGGAAACCCGGCCCATCGCGCGTTCAGCCACAGGCCGGCACCCCAGCGTGCCAGCGCGCCGGCAGCGGCACCGGCGGCCACCGCCAGCACCTGCAGCCACAGCGCGACACCGCTCACGCGGCCGGCCCGGCGTTGCCGGCAGCGATGCCCCAGCGTTCCAGCGCCGCGTCGTCGCTGACGCGGGCATCGACCCAGCGTGCGCCCTGAGGCGTGTGCTCCTTCTTCCAGAACGGCGCCTGCGTCTTCAGGTAGTCCATCAGGAACTCGCAGGCCTGGAAGGCCGAACCGCGGTGCGCCGAGGTCACCACCACGAGCACGATCTGGTCGAGCGGCGCCAGCGGCCCGACGCGATGGATGACGCGCGCAGCGCGGATGTCGAAACGGCGCAGCGCCTCGTCGATCATCGCCTCGATGGCTTTCTCGGTCATGCCGGGGTAATGCTCCAGCTCCATCGCGCTGACACCCAGGCCATCGTTGCGGTCGCGCACCGTGCCGACGAAGCTGGCGACAGCGCCCACGCCAGGGTCAGTCGCGCGCAGCGCCGAGACTTCGGCGCCGAGGTCGAAGTCGGCGGTCTGGATGCTGACGCGCGGCGTGGCCATGTTCAGCCCCCGGTCACCGGCGGGAAGAAGGCCAGTTCGGCGCCCTCGGCCAGCGCCGCCGTCTCCTCGCACAGCGCCTGGTTCAGCGCGCTGCGCAGCGCACGGCCGCGAGCCAGCGCGCCGGCATGGGCAGCGCCGCGGGCGATCAGTGCATCGCGCGCTGCAGCCACGGTAGCGCCCTCGGGCAATTCGATCGTCTCGCCCGAGCCGAGCGCCTCGCGGATGGAGGCGAAGTAGCGCACCTGGATCTTCATGAGAGCAGTTCGGCGAAGGACAGGAAGGCGACCATGTCACCCTTGCGAATGGCCTGCCCGGAGGGATTGTCCACCACGCCGTCGGCCCACACGGCCGAGGTGAGCACGCCGGAGCTCTGGTTGGCGAACAGGTCCAGCCCGCCGGCCGCATTGCGGCGCGCACGAAGGAACTCACGGCGCTTGTCGGGCCGGGGCCAGTCGAAGTCCGCCCGCATCGGCGCGGCCCGCGGCGCAGCGGCCGGAGCGCCCTGCAGCGCCAGCAGCACCGGCCGCACGGCCAGGGCGAAGGTGAGGAAGCTCGACACCGGATTGCCTGGCAGGCCCATGAACCAGGCGTTCGAGCCGTCGGCACGGCGCACCTCGCCGAAAGCCAGCGGTTTGCCGGGCTTCATGGCAATCTGCCACAGGTCGATGCGGCCTTCGGCCTGCACGGCCGGGCGCAGATGGTCTTCCTCACCCACGGACACGCCGCCCGAGGTGACGATCAGGTCGTTGCCCTGCGCAGCCTCGCGCAGCGCAGCGCGGGTGGCGTCCAGCCGATCGGGCACGATGCCCAGGTCGTTGCAGTCGCAGCCCAGCGCCTGGATCATGCCGCGCAGCGTGAAGCGGTTGGAGTTGTAGATCGCGCCGGGCTTGAGGGGCTGGCCCGGCATCACCAGTTCGTCGCCGGTGGAGAACAGCGCGACCCGGGAGCGGCGAGCGACCGTCAGGCGCCCTGCTCCCACCGAAGCCGCGAGGCCCAGCGCCTGCGGTGTCAGCCGCGTGCCGGCCGGCAGCACCTCGGCGCCGTGCTGCACGTCTTCGCCGCGGCGGCGTATCCACTGGCCGAGCTGAGGGACGACGTTCACGCGCACTGCATCGCCGGCCGATTCGCATTGTTCTTGCATGACCACTGCATCGGCTCCGGCCGGCACCTGGGCGCCGGTGAAGATGCGCGCAGCGGTACCGGGCTCCAGCGGAAGCCCGACCACGCCGGCCGGGATGCGCTGGCTCACAGGCAGCAGCACGCCTTCGGCCGGAACGTCGGCACAGCGCAGCGCGTAGCCGTCCATCGAGGTGTTGTCGGCCGGCGGCACGTCGAGTGCCGAGCTGACTGCCGCCGCCAGCACACGGCCGAGCGCGTCGAAGGTGGAGACCTCCTCGGTCTCAGCCAGCGGGCGGATCGAGCTCAGCAGCCGGCCGAGCGCTTCGTCCAGCGTCAGCATCGGCGGACGCGCCGTAGGCGTCGTCGAAGGGGGAGCGGTACTCATAGCGGGCGGGGTCGGCGAGCAGGAATTGGGTCACCGCGTCGGCGTCGTTGAGGTCCAGCAACGGCAGGCCGGTGGGATGCGGCAGCCGCTCGGGGCTGTCGGTGGCAATGGCGACGACGAACGGATCGTGCGGGTACTGCGCCGGCTTGGCGGTCTCGGGGCGCCAGATCTCGATCTTCAGCACGTCGGCATGCTTGAAGCCTTCGACCAGCACCCAGTCGCATTCGTAGAGCTCGGCGACGAGCTGGTGCACGGTCGGATCCTGGCGCACTTCGAACTCGCGGATCTTGGCGAGCCGGCGGTCGGAGGCGATCACGACCTCGAAGGCGCCGGCCTCGCGGTGGCGGTGCGAATCCTTGCCCGGGTGATCGATGTCGAAATCGTGGTGGGCATGCTTGACCACCGAGACCCGCTGGCCGGCCAGGCGCAGCCGCGCGATCACCTGCTCGACCAGGGTGGTCTTGCCCGAGCCGGAGAAGCCGCTGAAGCCGATGACCTTCATTCAGCCATTCTGGGCGATGTACTGCTTCACCGCCGCCACGTCCACGGGCATGACCTTGAACCGCTTGGGGAGTTGCTCGATGCCGGCCAGTGCGGCCGGGCGCTCGGGCTCGCGGCCCAGCGCCTCGACGATGGTGGCCGAGAACTTGGCCGGCAAGGCGGTTTCGAGCACGATCATCGGCACGCCTGCATCGAGGTGCTCGCGTGCGACTTTCAGCCCATCGGCCGTGTGCGTGTCGATAACCGTGCCGCAACGCTGCGCGACGTCGCGGATCGTGGCCAGCCGATCGGCATGCGAGCTGCTGCCGGAGACGAAGCCGTATTCGGCGATGCGCGCGAACTCCGCCGGCGTGATGCTGAAGGCGCCCTTCTTGACGATCTCGTCGTGGAACAGCGCCTTCGTGCGCCGCGCATCGCGGCCGAGCAGGTCGAACACGAAGCGCTCGAAGTTCGAGGCCTTGCTGATGTCCATCGACGGGCTGGAGGTCTCGTGCGTCTCTGCGCTGCCTCGCACGCGGTAGGTTCCGGTGCGGAAGAACTCGTCGAGCACGTTGTTCTCGTTGGTGGCCAGCACGAGGCGCCTGATCGGCAGGCCCATCATGCGCGCGACGTGGCCGGCGCAGATGTTGCCGAAGTTGCCCGAGGGCACGGCGAAGCTGACCTGCTGGTCGTTCGAGCGCGTGGCCTGGAAGTAGCCGGCGAAGTAGTACACGACCTGCGCCAGCAGCCGCGCCCAGTTGATCGAGTTGACGGTGCCGATCTTCCAGCGGCGCTTGAACTCGAGGTCGTTGGAGACCGCCTTGACGATGTCCTGGCAGTCGTCGAACACGCCCTCGACGGCGATGTTGTGGATGTTGGCGTCCTGCAGGCTGAACATCTGCGCCTGCTGGAACGGGCTCATGCGGCCGTGCGGGCTGAGCATGAAGACCTTGACCCCCTGCTTGCCGCGCATCGCGTATTCGGCGGCGCTGCCGGTGTCGCCGGAGGTCGCGCCCAGGATGTTGAGGGTCTGGCCGCGGCGCCCAAGCTCGTACTCGAACAACGCGCCGAGCAGTTGCATCGCCATGTCCTTGAACGCGAGCGTCGGCCCGTTGGACAGCGCTTCGAGGTACAGCCCGTCTTCCAGCTGCTTCAGCGGCGTGATCTCGCGCGTGCCGAACACCTGCTCGGTGTAGGTCTGCGACACCAGGCGCTTCAGGTCGGCGGCCGGGATGTCGTCGATGTAGAGCGACAGGATCTCGAAAGCCAGCTCGGCATAGGACAGCCCACGCCAGCGCGTCAGCGTGGCCGCATCGACCTTCGGGTAGTGCGTGGGCAGGTACAGGCCGCCGTCCGGCGCCAGGCCTTCGAGCAGGATCTCGGAGAAGCCGCGCGCCGTCTGGTCGCCGCGCGTGCTGAGGTACTTCACTTGAGTTCTTCCTTGCGGATGCGCACGATCGGCGCGAGCACTGTGGGCAACGACTGCATCTGCGCGATCGCCTTGTTCATCTCGCCCTCGAGCGTGTCGTGGGTGAGGATGATCACGTCGGTCTGCGCCTCGCCTTCAGCCGACTCGCGCTGCAGCAGCGCGTCGATCGAGATGCCGTGCTCGGCCAGGATGCCGGTGATGCGCGCCAGTACGCCGGCCTGGTCGGCCACCTGCAGGCGCAGGTAGAACGAGGTCACCACCTCGGCCATCGGCAGGATCGGCGTGTCCTGCATCGCGCCGGGCTGGAAGGCCAGGTAGGGCACGCGGTGGTTCGGGTCGGCGGTGTGCAGCCGGGTGATGTCGACCAGGTCGGCGATCACGGCCGAGGCGGTCGGCTCGGCGCCGGCGCCCTTGCCGTAGTACAGCGTGGTGCCGACGGCGTCGCCATGCACCACCACTGCATTCATGGCCCCTTCGACGTTGGCGATCAGCCGCGTCGACGGGATCAGCGTCGGGTGCACGCGCAGCTCGATGCCCTTCTCGCGCCGCTTGGTGATGCCCAGCAGCTTGATGCGGTAGCCGAGCTGCTCGGCATAGCGAATGTCGGCCGCCTGCAGTTTGGTGATGCCCTCGACATGCGCCTTGTCGAACTGCACCGGGATGCCGAAGGCGATGGCGCTCATGATCGTCGCCTTGTGCGCCGCGTCGACACCCTCGATGTCGAAGGTCGGGTCGGACTCGGCGTAGCCCAGGCGTTGTGCCTCCTTCAGCACCACGCCGAAGTCCAGCCCCTTGGCGCGCATCTCCGAGAGGATGAAGTTGGTGGTGCCGTTGATGATCCCGGCGATCCATTCGATGCGGTTGGCAGTCAGGCCTTCGCGCAACGCCTTGATGATCGGGATGCCGCCGGCCACCGCCGCCTCGAAGGCCACGACGACGCCCTTTTCGCGCGCCGCTGCGAAGATCTCGGTGCCGTGCACGGCCAGCAAGGCCTTGTTCGCGGTGACCACATGCTTGCCCGCGGCAATGGCCTCCATCACCAGCGTGCGCGCGATGCCGTAGCCGCCGATCAGCTCGACGACGATGTCGATCTCCGGGTTGGCGATGACCAGCCGCGCGTCGCTGACCACCTGCGCCGCATCGCCGACGACGACCTTGGCGCGCGCGGTGTCGAGGTCGGCCACCATGGTGATGCGGATGCCGCGGCCGGCGCGGCGCTGGATCTCTTCCTGGTTGCGCTGCAGCACGTTGAACGTGCCGCTGCCGACGGTGCCGATGCCGAGCAGGCCGACTTGGATAGGCTTCATGTTCATCAAACCGTGTGACGTTTGCGGTAGTGCTCGAGGAAGCGGGCGATGCGCCCGATCGCTTCGGTGAGGTCGTCGGAGTTGGGCAGGAAGACGAGGCGGAAGTGGTCGGGCGTCGGCCAGTTGAAGCCGGTGCCCTGAACGATCAGCACCTTCTCCTCGGCGAGCAGTTCGTAGGCGAACTGCTGGTCGTCGGCGATCGGGTAGATCTTCGGGTCCAGGCGCGGGAACATGTACAGCGCCGCCTTCGGCTTGACGACGCTGACGCCCGGAATCTGCGTGAGCAGGTCGTAGGCCAGGTCGCGCTGGCGGCACAGCCGCCCGCCAGGCGCCACCAGGTCCTTGATGCTCTGGTAGCCGCCCAGCGCGGTCTGGATGGCCAGCTGGCCCGGCGTGTTGGAGCACAGGCGCATCGAGGCGAGCATGTTCAGGCCCTCGATGTAGTCCTTGGCGTGCTTCTTCTCGCCCGACACCACCATCCAGCCGGCGCGGTAGCCGCAGGAGCGGTAGTTCTTCGACAGGCCGTTGAAGGTCAGGCACAGCACGTCGTCGGCCAGCGAGGCGATGCTGGTGTGCACGTTGCCGTCGTACAGCGTCTTGTCGTAGATCTCGTCGGCCAGGATGATCAGCTGGTGCTGGCGGGCCACCTCGATGATCTGCCGGAGCACGCTCTCGGGATACAACGCGCCCGTCGGGTTGTTCGGGTTGATGACGACGATCGCCTTGGTGTTGCTCGTCACCTTGCGCTTGATGTCCTCGATGTCGGGCATCCAGTCGGACTGCTCGTCGCACAGGTAGTGCACCGGCGTGCCGCCGGACAGGGCCACCGAGGCGGTGTACAGCGGGTAGTCGGGCGCCGGGATCAGCACCTCGTCGCCGCTGTTGAGCAGCGCGTTCAGGCTCATGGTGATGAGCTCGGAGGCGCCGTTGCCGAGGTAGACATCGTCCACCGTCACGCCGCGGATGTGCTTTTCCTGCGTGTAGTGCACCACCGCCTTGCGCGGCGCGAACAGGCCCTTGCTGTCGGTGTAGCCAGCCGAATGCGGCATGTTGCGGATCATGTCCTGCACGATCTCGTCCGGCGGTTCCAGGCCGAACACGGCGAGGTTGCCGATGTTCAGCTGGATGATCTTGTGGCCCTCTTCCTGCATCTGCCGGGCCTTGTCGAGCACGGGTCCGCGGATGTCGTAGCAGACATTGGCCAGCTTGCTCGACTTGGCGATGGGTTTCAAAGGGCCTCCTGGGGCAGTGTTGCGCTGCAAAACATAGAATTTAACCATGAAGATGCAGGCCGACCGCCCTGAAGGAAGCAACGCGATCATTCGCCACGGCGCCGAGGGCGTGGTCGTCAACGGCCGGGAGCATCGCCACAACGTGCTCGTGCCGTGGCGCGGCGAGATCGTTCCCTGGGCCGTCGGCAGCTTCGACGCGCTCGACGATGCCAGCTTCGAGGCGCTCATCGCGCTCGGGCCGGAGCTCGTGATCTTCGGCAGCGGCAGCCGCATCCGCTTTCCCAGGCCGGCGTTGCTGAAGGCCCTGATGGCGCGCCGCATCGGTTTCGAGGCGATGGACACCCCGGCCGCCTGCCGCACCTACAACGTGCTGCTCGGCGAAGGCCGCGCCGTCGTGGCGGCCCTGCTCTTCGAACGTGGGGGTTGAGCGCTTGCGCAAGGGGGCCTGAGCGGGTCAGGTTGTCGCAAGCCTTATAATTTGCGGCTACGCCCCGAAGGGCGCAATCGAGCAGCATACTCCATGACGCCAGCCCTCAATAAACCTCTTCCGGACTTTGAAGCGCTCGCCACGGGAGGCGTGAAATTCACGCCGCAGGCCTTCACCGGCAAGATGGTCGTGCTGTATTTCTACCCCAAGGACAACACCCCCGGCTGCACCACCGAAGCGATGCAGTTCCGCGATCACCACAAGGACTTCCTGAAGGCCGGCGCCGTGGTGTTCGGTGTCTCGCGCGACAACATGGCCTCGCACGAGAAGTTCAAGCAGGCGCTCGAGCTGCCCTTCGAGCTGATCGCCGATACCGAAGAGAAGCTCTGCCACATGTTCGGCGTGGTCAAGAACAAGATCATGTACGGCAAGAAGGTCAAGGGCATCGAGCGCAGCACCTTCCTGATCGACGGCACGGGCATGCTGCGCGCCGAATGGCGAGGGCTGAAGGTCGCCGGCCACGTCGAAGAAGTGCTGAAGACGGTCAAGTCCCTCAAATAGGCCTTCCGGCACGCCGCATCGAGGCCGCCGCCCCGTAGGGCTGGCGGCTTTGTTCCATCTTGTTGCCGGGCGGCGCAGAGGCAACGTTGAAGCGTCTTCGTTCTTGTGCATAATATTTTCATGCACGAGAGTCGTGACGCGAGTCGCAACACCGGTCTGCCCACCAAGCCGCACAGTCGTCTGTGCGGCTTTTTTGTTTCCCAGCCGCACTGACCCACTCCATGCCACTGCCGAAGCCGCCTGCCAAACGAGCCTCCCTCCTCACCCCGACCGATTTCGAATCGCAGGCCGCCGCCAAGCCGGGCAAACGCACCGCCCAGAGCCGCACCACCTCCGATCCCGCCTCGCCGGCCGTGATGGACCTGTTCGATGCCACGGCCGCCGCCGCCCCGGTGATCGCCCGCGTGACGCCGCCCGCACCGGCCGCCCAGAAGCCGGTGCGTGCCACGCCACAGGTGCGCCCGCGCAAGCCGCGCGGTGAAGGCCCGGCGAGCCTGTTCGTGCTCGACACCAACGTGCTGATGCACGACCCGACCTCGCTGTTCCGCTTCGACGAGCACGACATCTACCTGCCGATGATCACGCTCGAGGAACTCGACGGGCACAAGAAGGGCATGACCGAAGTGGCGCGCAACGCCCGACAGGTCAGCCGCGACCTCGACGCGCTGGCGGCCAGCATGCCCACGCGCGATGCCTCCGGCATGTCCAGCGGCTTGCCGCTGAACGCCACCGGCCACCGCGAGGCCGCCGGCAAGCTGTTCTTCCAGACCAACCTGGTGAACGTGAGCCTGCCCGCCGGCCTGCCGCAGGGCAAGGCCGACAACCAGATCCTGGGTGTCGTGCAGGCACTGCGCGAGCAGCAGCCGGCCCGAGACGTGGTGCTGGTGTCCAAGGACATCAACATGCGCATCAAGGCGCGTGCCCTGGGCTTGCCGGCGGAAGACTATTTCAACGACAAGACGCTGGACGACGGCGACCTGCTCTATACCGGCGTCCTGTCGCTGCCGGCGGACTTCTGGGAACGTCATGGCAAGACCATGGAGAGCTGGCAGCAAGGCGGGCTGACCTACTACCGCATCAGCGGGCCAATGGTGCCGGTGCTGCTGGTCAACCAGTTCGTCTACCTCGAGGCGCCGGGGGCCGCACCGCTGTACGCCAAGGTCACCGAGATCACCGGCAAGACCGCCGTGCTGCGCACGCTGCGCGAGTACACCCACGCGAAGAACGCGGTGTGGGGCGTCACCGCCCGCAACCGCGAACAGAACTTCGCGTTGAACCTGCTGATGGACCCGGAGTGCGACTTCATCACCCTCACCGGCACCGCCGGCACCGGCAAGACGCTGATGACGCTGGCCGCCGGCCTGAGCCAGGTGATGGACGACCGCCGCTACACCGAGATCATCGTCACCCGCGTGACGGTGCCCGTCGGTGAGGACATCGGCTTCCTGCCCGGCACCGAGGAAGAGAAGATGGGCCCGTGGATGGGCGCGCTCGACGACAACCTCGAGGTGCTCTCGCGCACCGACGGCGGCGCCGGCGAATGGGGCCGTGCCGCCACCAACGACCTGGTGCGCAGCAAGATCAAGATCAAGAGCCTGAACTTCATGCGCGGGCGGACCTTCCTGAACAAGTTCGTCATCATCGACGAGGCGCAGAACCTCACACCCAAGCAGATGAAGACGCTGATCACTCGCGCCGGCCCGGGCACCAAGATCATCTGCCTGGGCAACCTCGCGCAGATCGACACGCCCTACCTCACCGAAGGCAGCTCGGGCCTGACCTACGCGGTCGACCGCTTCAAGGGCTGGCCGCACAGCGGGCATGTCACGCTGGCGCGCGGCGAACGCTCACGGCTGGCGGACTTCGCCTCCGAGGTACTCTGACGATCTGACGCTCAGGCGTCGGGTCGCAAGCGCAGGAAGCTGGCGAAGCGTGGCACGCCTTGCGGCGTGAGGCCACGGTAGGTGAAGGTCACGGTGCTGCCCAGCGGCGGTGGAGTGTCGCGCTGGGCATCGCTGAAGCCGGTGCCGATCTGGAACACCAAGCCGGCGTCCGTGCGCACCTGCAAGGCGCCGAGCCGGCCGGCAAGTCGGCCGCGACCCGGCGCGTGGCCGACCACCACGGCGTCGGCATCCTGCATCGGTTTCAGCTTGAGCAGCACGCGGCTGCGGCCCGTCACGTACACAGCATCCGAGCGATGCAGCATCAGACCCTCGCCGCCGCCGCGGACAACGTCTTCCAGACGCCGGCGCAATGCGTCGCGACCCGGCACGGTGGATTGCGGCACGGCTTGCCATCGCGGCGAGCCGGCTCGCCGGTCCAGATCCGATAGCGCGGCCGCGCGCTCGTGGAAGCGCAGTGGCCCACCGGGCATCTCGAACACCATGTAGCGCACCTGCTGCCAGGCTGCGTCGTCCGGCGACGCGCGCCGCACCAGGCCCGACAGCTCGTCGAAGCGGCCTCGCCCGATCCAGAGCTCGCCATCCAGCGCGATCGATGGCAGTTGCCGGGTGAACCACGCCGGCGCTGCAACCGCGCCGCCGCCGCGAAAGCGCAACCGCACACCGTCCCACAGGGCGCGCACGCCATCGAGTTTTTCACTGACCAGCCAGCCGGCCGGGTCGATGTCGTCGGCAGCCTCGTGGGCCAGCAGCAGGGGCGGCAACGCGGCGCCTGCGCCCACGGAGAACGGGAGCGCGAGCGCGCCGCTCAGAAGCGCCAGCGCATCGCGCCTGCCCATCGAGGTTCGATCGGGACCCATGTCGGCTCCTGGCCGTGAAACATGGGCTCATGGTGGGCGGCGCCTCGCGAGCCGGCCATCCCTCCAGCGGGCCGAAGGGGATGGCCCCCTAACGGGGGGCCCGCTGGTCAGCGCGGCGTGACGAGGTCGCGGATCTGCTGCAGCGCCGTCGGGTCGTCCATCGTTGTCAGGTCGCCTGGGTCGCGCTGCTCGCATACCGCCTGGATCGCACGGCGCAGCATCTTGCCGGAGCGCGTCTTCGGCAGCAGAGTGACGAAGTGGATGCGCGACGGACGTGCGACCGCACCGAGCTGGCTGTCCACCGTCTTCATCACCTCACCTTCGAGCTTCAGGCGCGCCGCCGGGTCGTTGACCAGGTTGGCGTCCTTCAGCACCGCGAAGGCCATCGCCACCTGGCCCTTGAGCTGGTCGGCCACGCCCACCACCGCCACCTCGGCCACCGCCGGGTGGCTGGAGATGCTCTCCTCGATCTCGCGCGTGCCCAGCCGGTGGCCGGCGACGTTGATGACGTCGTCGGTGCGGCCGAGGATGAAGAAGTAGCCGTCCTTGTCGCGGATGCCCCAGTCGAAGGTGCTGTACAGCAGCTTGCCGGGGATGCTCTTCCAGTAGGTGTTGACGAAGCGCGCGTCGTCGCGCCACACGGTCTGCATGCAGCCCGGCGGCAGCGGGCCGGCGATGGCGACCACGCCCTTCTGGTCGGGCGAGGTGACCGGCTCGCCGGTGGTCTCGTCGATCAGCTGCACGTCGTAGCCGTACACCGCCTTGCCCGGCGAGCCGAACTTGGTCGGCGCCTGCTCCACGCCGTTGCAGATGGCCAGGATCGGCCAGCCGGTTTCGGTCTGCCAGTAGTTGTCGATGATCGGCTTGCCCAGGCTTTCGGAAATCCACTTCGCGGTGGGCTCGTCCAGCGGCTCGCCGGCCAGGAACAGCGCACGCAGCGAGGACAGGTCGTACTTGGAGAGGAAGGCCGGATCCTGCTTCTTCAGCACGCGCACGGCGGTGGGCGCGCTGAACATCACGGTGACCTTGTACTTCTCGACCAGGCTCCACCAGATGCCGGCGTCGGGCCGCGTCGGCAGGCCCTCGTACATGATGGTCGCCATGCCGGCGATCAGCGGGCCGTAGATGATGTAGCTGTGGCCCACCACCCAGCCGATGTCGCTGGTGGAGAAGTAGGTCTCGCCGGCGTTGCCGCCGTAGATGTGCTTCATCGAGGCGGCCAGCGCCACCGCGTAGCCGCCGGTGTCGCGCTGCACGCCCTTGGGCTTGCCGGTGGTGCCGCTGGTGTACAGCGTGTAGCTCGGATGCGTGGCATCGACCCACACGCACGGCACCACGGTGTTCAGGTGCTTGGCGCGCATCGAGGTGTAGTCGACGTCGCGCCCTTCGGTGGTCTCCATCGCGCTGAGTCCGCGATTGACCAGCAGCACCCTGGCCGGCTTGTGCTTCGCGAGCTTGATGGCCTCGTCGAGCAGCGGCTTGTAGGCCACCACCTTGCCCGAGCGCATGCCGGCATCGGCACTGACCACCACGGTGGGCTCGGCATCGTCGATCCGGCTGGCCAGGCTGTGGCTGGCGAAGCCGCCGAACACCACCGAATGGATGGCCCCGATGCGCACGCAGGCCAGCATCGCGAATGCCGCCTCGGCGATCATCGGCATATAGATCAGCACACGGTCGCCCTGCTTCACGCCCAGGTCCTGCAGCACCGCGGCCATGCGCTGCACTTCGGCGTGCAGCTCGCGGAAGCTGTAGACCTTCTCCTGCTCGGTCTCGGTGGACACGAAGATCAGCGCGTTCTGGTCGGCGCGCGTGGCCAGGTGTCGGTCGACGGCGTTGTGGCACAGGTTGGTGGTACCACCGACGTACCAGCGCGCGAACGGCGGGTTGGCGTAGTCGCAGACCTGCTCGAAGGGCGTCTTCCAGTCGATCAGCTTCGCCTGCTCGGCCCAGAAGCCGTCGCGGTCGGTGATCGAGCGCTGGTGGAAGTCGGCGTAGCTCGTCATGCGTGTCTCCTGATGATTGTTCTCTCGCTGGCGGCGCATTTCATGCGCATGCTCTTACGAGGGTCTGACGGTCAGCCGATGGTGACCACCACGCGGCCTCGCAGCTTGCCCTCCATCAACTCGTGCGCACGCGGGATGGCCTGCGCCAGAGGCACCTCCACTGCGATCGCGTCGATCATCGCCGGGTCGAGGTCGCGAGCCAGCCGCTCCCAGGCCTGCCGCCGCAGCGCCAGAGGTGCCATCACGCTGTCCACCCCGGCCAGCGTCACGCCGCGCAAAATGAAGGGCATGACCGTGCCCGGCAGGTCACCGCCCTGCGCCAGCCCGCAGGCCGCCACCACGCCGCCGTAGCGCGTCTGCGCACAGGCATTGACCAGCGTGTGGCTGCCCACCGCGTCGACCACCGCCGCCCAGCGTTCCTTCTGCAGCGGCTTGCCCGGGGCGCTCAGTTCGGCGCGGTCGATGACCGAGGCAGCGCCGAGCCGCTGGAGGTAGCCGGCCTCGGCGGCCTTGCCCGTCGCCGCAACGACCCGGTGGCCGAGCTTCGACAACAGCGCAGTCGCCACGCTGCCCACGCCGCCGGTGGCGCCGGTCACCAGCACTTCGCCGTCGCCGGGCTTCACGCCATGACGCTCCAGCGCCAGCACGCACAGCATCGCCGTGTAACCCGCGGTGCCGATCGCCATGGCCTGCCGGGTACTGAAGGCCCCTGGCAGCCGCACCAGCCAATCGCCCTTCAGCCGCGCCCGCTGTGCCAGGCAGCCCCAGCGTGTCTCGCCCACGCCCCAGCCGTTGTGGATGACCTTGTCGCCTGCCTTCCACTGCGCATGACTGCTTTCCAGCACCGTGCCGGCGCCGTCGATGCCGGCCACCATCGGCCAGTTGCGCACCACCGGCCCGCGGTTGGTGATGGCCAGGCCATCCTTGTAGTTGAGCGTCGAATGCTCGACCTTCAGCAGCACGTCGCCCTCGGGCAGCGAGGCCTCATCGACGTCGCGGATGCCGGCCTGGAAGCCGGCTTCGGACTTTTCCAGCAAGAGTGCCTTGAACATGGTGTCTCCTCAGCGGTTCGAGCACACGATAACGCAGCTGCCCGGAGGATCGAAAAGTTGCTGCAAGTGCCCGTCGCGACTGAGTTTTTCGGGTTGACGCTGGCGGCGGCAGCGCCTAAGCTGCGCCCCGATGACCCGCCGGCACCGCGCCCTCTCCCGAAGCCGCCTCGCCGCGGCCGCGCTGCTGGCGCTGGCCAGCGCGCTGGTACAGGCCAGCCCGGACGCCAGCCACGACCCGATCGCCAAGCTGCTCGCCGACCGGGGCCTGGGCGATCCGGACAAAGTGCCTGCCGCCGTTCCCCCCAGCGACTACGAGTTCGTCAACAAGGTGCGCGACAAGGCCTCCGACATGGTGCTCAGCGCCATGAACTTCCTCGGTGTGCCCTACCGCCGCGGCGGCAACTCGGCCGACAAGGGCTTCGACTGCAGCGGGTTCACGCGCCACGTGTTCGAGATGAGCCTCGGCCTCGTGCTGCCGCGTCGCGCCGACGAGCAGGCCAGTGCACCTGGCCTGAAGAAGATCAGGCGCGAGGAGCTCAAGCCGGGTGACCTGGTGTTCTTCAACACGCTCAAGCGCACCTTCTCGCACGTCGGCATCTACATCGGCGAGGGCAAGTTCATCCACGCGCCACGCACCGGCGGCGAAGTGCGGGTGGAAGACATGCGCTACGCCTATTGGAGCAAGCGATTCACCGGCGCTCGGCGCGCGCTGCCGCTGGAGGCCGCGGCGGAATCGGCCCGGGTCGAGAACTCCGTGGTGCCGGCCAAGGCGGTACCCGCTGCCACACCCTTGGTCACCCCGGCCACCGACGCGGAAACTTTCCGAACCTTGCACTGAGCCGGCCACGGCGCCACGCTCGTTACCCCGGTCAAGCCCGGGGTCGTGCCGGGTGGCCGGTGGTGCGCTGGAAGGCACAATCCGCGCATGGGCGAAAAAGTCATCCCGCTGGCCGACCACCGCTACGCGGCCAGCATCCCTCGCATTCCGATCCAGCCGGCCGCACCGACGGGCCTGCTCGGCGACCGGCTGGGACGCCCGCTCACCGACCTGCGCATCTCGGTGACGGACCGGTGCAACTTCCGCTGCAGCTACTGCATGCCCAAGGAAGTGTTCGACAAGCAGTACAACTTTCTGCCCCACTCGTCGCTGCTGAGCTTCGAGGAGATCACCCGCACCGCGCGACTGTTCGTTGCCCATGGCGTGCGCAAGCTGCGGCTGACCGGCGGCGAGCCGCTGTTGCGCAAGAACGTCGAGCGGCTGATCGCGATGCTGGCCGAGCTGCGCACGCCGGACGGCGCGCCGCTGGACCTGACGCTGACCACCAACGGCTCGCTGCTCCTGCGCAAGGCGCAGGCGCTGAAGGACGCCGGGCTGCAGCGTGTCACGGTCAGCCTGGACGCGCTGGACGACGGCATCTTCCGTCGCATGAACGACGTCGACTTCCCGGTGGCCGAGGTGCTCGACGGCATCGCGCAGGCGCAGCGCGTGGGCCTCGGGCCGATCAAGGTCAACATGGTCGTCAAGCGCGGCACCAACGACCACGAGATCGTGCCGATGGCGCGCTTCTTCCGCGAGAACTTCGGCGGCGGCATCGTGCTGCGCTTCATCGAGTACATGGATGTCGGCGCCACCAACGGCTGGCGCATGGACGAGGTACTGCCCTCGGCGCAGGTGGTCGAGCGCATTTCGGCCGAGTTCCCGCTCGAACCGCTGGAGGCCCAGTTGCCCGGCGAAACCGCGCAGCGCTGGCGCTACCACGATGGCGGCGGCGAGGTGGGCGTGATCTCCAGCGTCACGCAGGCTTTCTGCCACGACTGCAACCGCGCGCGGCTGTCCACCGAAGGCAAGCTGTTCCTGTGCCTGTTCGCGCACCAGGGGCACGACCTGCGCGCGCTGCTTCGCGGCGACTTCGACGATGCGCAGATCAGCGCGGCCATCGGCGAGATCTGGACCGGCCGCGACGATCGTTACTCCGCGCTGCGCAGCGCGCTGCAGGCCGACACCGGCAGCGGCCAGCGACGCGTCGAGATGCACTACATCGGCGGATGACCCCGTGACCATTTCTCCCGACGACATCACCGGCCTGATCCTAGCCGGCGGCCGCGGCAGCCGCATGGGCGGCGTCGACAAGGGCCTGCAGAACCACCTGGGCATGCCGCTGGCCATGCACGCGCTGATGCGGCTGAGCCTGCAGGTCGGCCACGTGATGATCAATGCCAACCGCAACCTGGGTGCCTACGAGTCCCTGGGCGTGCCGGTGTGGCCCGACGCCCTGCCCGACTACCCCGGCCCGCTAGCCGGCTTCCTGGCTGGCCTGGAGCACTGCGAGACGCCCTACCTCGTCACCGTGCCCTGCGACACGCCGGGCTTCCCGATCGACCTGGTCGAGCGCCTCGCCGCAGCGCTGGAAGCCGACAGCGCCGACATCGCCATGGCCGCCACGACCGAGAACGGTGCGCAGCAGGTGCAGCCGGTGTTCTGCCTGTTGAAGGCCTCGCTGATGGAGAGCCTGGTTCGGTTCACGCAGACGGGGCAACGCAAGATCGACCGCTGGACGGCGCAGCATCGCTGCGTCGAGGTGCCGTTCGACGATGCTCGGGCCTTCTTCAACGCCAACACGCTGGCGGATCTGCAGCAGCTGCAGACGAATGCCTGAACCTGTCGACGTGCGCCGCCTGCGCGCGCTGGAACTGGCCGACTACAAGGCCCTGCGCGATGCGATGCTCGCTGCGCATCCCGATGCCTTCACCAGCGACGCGCAAGCCGAGTCCGCCAGGCCGGCCCAGGCCTACCTGCCGCGACTGGGGCTGGACCGGCCGAAGGGCGGGCATTTCACGCTGGGTGCCTGGGACGGCCGCGCGCTCGTCGGCGCGGTGAGTTGCGAGCGCGACATGCGCCTGAAGGTGCGCCATGTCGGCCACCTCATCGGCATGATGGTGGCCGATCACGCCGCCGGGCGCGGCATCGGCAAGGCCTTGCTGCAGGAATGCGTCGCCCTGGCCCGCGCTGACGGTCTCGAAGTGCTCACCCTGAGCGTGACCGCCGGCAACGCCGCCGCCGAGCATCTGTACCATCGCGCCGGCTTCGTGCGCTACGGCACCCAGCCGCGCGCCGTCAAGCTCGACGGCCGCTACCATGACAAGCACCTGATGATCCTGAGCCTGTGAGCACGATGACGACTGCGACGCCCCCCAGCCTGGCCGAGATCGCCTCCTGCGTGAGCGGCTACGACCCGAACGCCCTGCCGGTGGCGCAGGCGCAGGAGTTCATCGCCCGCCTGGTGCCGCGCGTGCAGGCGGTGGAGATGCTGGCGATCCGCTCGGCGCTCGGCCGCGTGCTGGCGCGCGACATCGTCTCGGCCATCGACGTGCCGGCACACGACAACTCGGCGATGGACGGCTACGCACTGCGCGGCGCCGATCTCTCGGCCAGCGGCGACACCGTGCTGCAGGTGGCCGGCACCGGCTTCGCCGGCGCGCAGTTCGACGGCAGCGTCGGCGCGGGCCAGTGCCTGCGCATCATGACCGGCGCGGTGATGCCCGCCGGGCTGGACACGGTGGTACCGCAGGAGTTCACCAAGACCGACGGCACGCGCGTCACGGTGCCCGCCGGCGTGGTGCGCACTGGCGACAACCGCCGCCTGGCGGGCGAAGACCTCGCGAAAGGCGAAGCCGCGCTGAAGGCCGGCCGTGTATTGCGCCCCGCCGACCTGGGCCTGCTCGCCTCGCTGGGCCAGGCCGAAGTGCCGGTGCTGCGCCGCCTTCGCGTGGCCTTCTTCTCCACCGGCGACGAGCTTCGCTCGATCGGCGAGCCGCTCGATGCGGGCTGCGTCTACGACAGCAACCGCTACACGCTGTGGGGCATGCTGCAACGCCTGGGCGTCGACCTGATCGACATGGGCGTGGTGCGCGACGACCCGGCCGCACTGGAGGCGGCCTTCCGCCACGCCGCCGAGAACGCCGACGCGGTGATCACCTCCGGCGGAGTCAGCGTCGGCGAGGCCGACCACACCAAGCAGGTCATGAAGACGCTGGGCGACGTGCTGTTCTGGCGGATCGCCATGCGGCCGGGGCGGCCGATGGCGATCGGCCGCATCACCAGCCGCGGCCACGACGCCATCCTGTTCGGCCTGCCCGGCAACCCGGTGGCGGTGATGGTCACCTTCTACGCCTTCGTGCGCGACGCGCTGCTGGCGATGAGCGGTGCCTCGGCGCAGCCCCTGCCGATGCTCAGCGCCGCCAGCACGCAGCCGATCCGCAAGAAGGCCGGCCGCACGGAATACCAGCGCGGCATCGTCTCGCGCGGCGCCTCCGGCTGGCAGGTGGAGATCACCGGCTCGCAGGGCTCGGGCATCCTGCGCAGCATGAGCGAGGCCAACGGACTGGTGGTACTTCACCACGAACAAGGCAATGTGGCTGCCGGCGACCGGGTCGACGTGCTGCCTTTCGACGGACTGGTCTGACGATGTACCCCACCCCCTCGAACCCCGGTGACGGCACCGCCGCAGCGCGCAAGGCCATGACGCTGCACCGGCTGGCCGCCATGCGCGCCGCCGGCGAGAAGATCACCATGCTCACCTGCTACGACGCCAGCTTCGCACGGCTGCTCGACGACGCCGGCGTCGACGTGCTGCTGATCGGCGATTCGCTGGGCATGACGCTGCAGGGCCGCGACAGCACACTGCCGGTGACGTTGGACGAGATGGCCTACCACGTGCAGTGCGTGGCGCGCGGCAACCGCCATGCCTGGATCGTCGGCGACCTGCCCTTCGGCAGCTACCACACCGGCACCGAGCAAGCGCTGCTCAGCGCGGCGCGGCTGATGCAGTCGGGTGCGCACATGGTCAAGCTCGAAGGCGGCGGCTGGACGGTGCCCGTGGTGCGCCACCTCGTCGAGCGCGGCATCCCGGTGTGCGCTCACCTGGGCCTGACGCCGCAATCGGTGCACGCGCTGGGCGGCTACCGCATCCAGGGCCGCGACGACGACGGCGCGGCGCGGCTGCTGCACGAGGCGCGCGAACTGGCCGAGGCCGGAGCCTCGATGCTGGTCGTCGAACTCATCCCCAGCACGCTCGGCCAGCAGCTCACCGAAAGCCTGCCCATCCCGGTGATCGGCATCGGCGCCGGGCCCGGCTGCAGCGGGCAGGTGCTGGTGCTGCACGACATGCTCGGCGTGACGCGCGGCAAGCTGCCGCGCTTCGTGCGCAACTTCATGGCCGGCGCCGACAGCATCGAGAGCGCGGTGCGCGCCTATGTGGCGGCGGTCAAGGACGGCAGCTTCCCCGACCCGGCCGTGCATGGCTACTGACAGGAGCGCGCCGATGCAGATCGTCCACACCGTTGCCGACCTGCGCAGCCTCCTGGCTGGCCAGGCGAAGAGCTCGTTCGTGCCGACCATGGGCAACCTGCACGAGGGTCACCTGGCATTGGTGCGCATGGCGCGCGAGCACGGTACCCCGGTGGTGGCGAGCATCTTCGTCAACCGGCTGCAGTTCGCACCGCACGAGGATTTCGACACCTACCCGCGCACGCTGGAGCGCGACTGCGAATTGCTGCGCGGTGCCGGCTGCGACATCGTGTTTGCCCCGTCGGAGCGTGAGCTCTACCCGGAGCCGCAGCGCTACACCGTGCAGCCGCCGGCCGAGCTGGCCGACATCCTCGAGGGCCACTTCCGGCCCGGCTTCTTCACCGGCGTGTGCACCGTGGTGCTCAAGCTCTTCAACTGCGTGCAACCGCGCTACGCGGTGTTCGGCAAGAAGGACTACCAGCAGCTGATGGTGATCCGGCGCATGGTGAAGCAGCTGGCGTTGCCGATCGGCATCGTCGCCGGCGAGACCAGCCGCGCCGCCGACGGCCTGGCGCTGTCGTCGCGCAACGGCTACCTCGATGCCGCGCAACGCGCCGAGGCCGTGCAGTTCAGCGCCGCGCTGCGGCGCATCGCCGAAGCGGTGGCCGCGGGAAACCGCAACTGGGCTGAGCTCGAAGCGGACGCGACGGCCCACCTCACCGAACGCGGCTGGAAGCCCGACTACGTGGCGATCCGCCGCCAGCACGACCTCGGCGAGCCGGCTTCCGGCGAACCGCTCGTGGTGCTCGCCGCGGCGAAGCTCGGCAGCACCAGGCTGATCGACAACCTCGAACTCAACACGCTCGCTTGACCGCGGCCCGGGCGGCGCCGGGCCGCCCCAAGCCGGCCGGGCGCCCCCTCGGAGGCGGCTCGCAGCGCGAGCCGGGGGCGGACATCAGCGCTTTGCGAGGCGCTGCCAGGTCTCGACGACCGTGTCAGGATTCAGCGAGATCGACACGATGCCTTCGCGGGCCAGCCAGTCGGCGAAGTCCGGGTGGTCGCTGGGGCCCTGACCACAGATCCCGATGTACTTGCCGACCGCGCGGCAGGCCGTGATGGCGCGCGAGATCAGCGCCTTCACGGCCGGGTCGCGCTCGTCGAAGTCGCGCGCCAGCAGCTCCAGCCCGGAGTCGCGGTCCAGGCCCAGCGTGAGCTGGGTCAGGTCGTTCGAGCCGATCGACATGCCGTCGAAATGCTCGAGGAACTGCTCGGCGAGGATGGCGTTGCTCGGCACCTCGCACATCATGATCACGCGCAGGCCGTCGGTGCCGCCCATCGCGGCGCGCTTCAGGCCGCGCTCGGCGAGCATGCCCACCACCTTCTGCGCCTGGCCGAGCGTGCGCACGAAGGGCACCATGATCTCGACGTTGCTCAGGCCCATGTCGGTGCGCACGCGCTTGAGCGCCTCGCACTCCATCGCGAAGGCCTCGCCGAAGCTGTCGCTGACATAGCGCGACGCGCCGCGGAAGCCGAGCATCGGGTTCTCTTCCTCGGGCTCGTAGCGCGAGCCGCCGATCAGCTTCTTGTACTCGTTGCTCTTGAAGTCCGACAGCCGCACGATCACCGGCTTGGGCCAGAACGCGGCGGCGATGGTCGCGACGCCCTCGACCAGCTTGTCGACGTAGAAGGCGCGCGGCGAGGCGTGCCCGCGCGCCACCGATTCGACGGCCTTCTTCAGGTCGGCGTCGACGTTCGGGTAGTCGAGGATCGCCTTCGGGTGCACGCCGATGTTGTTGTTGATGATGAACTCGAGCCGCGCCAGGCCGACGCCCGAGTTGGGCATCTGCGCGAAGTCGAAAGCCAGCTGCGGGTTGCCCACGTTCATCATGATCTTCACCGGGCAGTACGGCAGCTCGCCGCGCTGCACGTCGCTGACCTCGGTCTCGAGCAGTCCGTCGTAGATGAAGCCGGTGTCGCCCTCGGAGCAGACCACGGTCACCAGCGCGCCGTCCTTCAACGTCTCGGTCGCGTCGCCGCAGCCCACCACCGCCGGGATGCCGAGTTCGCGCGCGATGATCGCCGCGTGGCAGGTGCGCCCGCCGCGGTTGGTGACGATCGCGCTGGCGCGTTTCATCACCGGCTCCCAGTTCGGGTCGGTCATGTCGGTGACCAGCACGTCACCCGGCTGCACCTGGTCCATGTCGGCCAGGCTGTGCACGATGCGCACCGGGCCGGTGCCGATCTTCTGGCCGATGGCGCGGCCCTCGGCGAGCACGGTGCCCGTGCTCTTGAGCTTGTAGCGCTGCTCGACCTTGCCCTGCGCCTGGCTCTTCACTGTCTCGGGGCGCGCCTGCAGGATGTAGAGCTGGTTGTCGCCGCCGTCCTTGCCCCACTCGATGTCCATCGGCCGACCGTAGTGCTGCTCGATGATCAGCGCGTAGCGCGCCAGCTCGGCCACGTCGGCATCGGTCAGCGAATATCGGTTGCGGTGCTCGGGCGCGGTGTCCACGGTGCGCACCAGCTTGCCGGTCTTCGCCTTCTCCTCGGGCGAGGAGAACTCCATCTTGATCAGCTTGGAACCGAGGTTGCGGCGGATGATGGGCAGCTTGCCGGCCTTCAGCGCCGGCTTGTGCACGTAGAACTCGTCGGGGTTCACGGCACCCTGCACCACCGTCTCGCCCAGGCCGTAGCTCGAGGTGATGAAGACCACGTCCTGGAAGCCGCTCTCGGTGTCGATGGTGAACATCACGCCGGCCGCGCCGAGGTCGGAGCGCACCATGCGCTGCACGCCGGCCGACAGCGCCACGTCGCCGTGCGCGAAGCCCTTGTGCACCCGGTAGCTGATGGCACGGTCGTTGTAGAGGCTGGCGAAGACCTCCTTCATCTTGGCCAACACCTCGTCGATGCCGACCACGTTGAGGAAGGTCTCCTGCTGGCCGGCGAACGACGCGTCGGGCAGGTCTTCGGCCGTGGCCGAGGAGCGCACGGCGAACGAGGCGCCGGGGTTGCCCGCGGTCAGGCGCGTGAACTCGGCGCGGATCGCGGCCTCGAGCGCCGGCGGGAACGGCGTGGACTCGATCCAGTGGCGGATCTGCGCGCCGGCCTCGGCCAGCGCGCGCACGTCGTCGGTGTTCAGCGTCGCCAGGCGCTCGCTGATGCGCGTGACCAGGCCTTCGTGCTTGAGGAACTCGCGGAAGGCGTGCGCCGTCGTCGCGAAGCCGCCGGGCACGCGCACGCCCGAAGCGGCCAGTTGGCTGATCATTTCGCCGAGCGAGGCGTTCTTGCCGCCCACCGACTCGACGTCGGTCATCCTCAGTTGTTCGAACGGAACGACCAGGGCGGTCGCCAGTGCAGGGTTGGACATGGGAAAACTCCGTGATGTTGGAAAACCGGCATGTCCCGTCCTCCCGAAATGCGGCCCGAGCGAAGCTCCAGGGCGGTGCATGCCCACGCAGGCCGGCCGCACTCTTCGAGTGTTGTGTGGCGGCGGGCGGCGTTCAAGGGCGTCGGGGGTGGAAGTTTGCTCGGGATTCTACGGGTTTGTTCCCTATCATCGAGGGCGTCCCCCCAATCCGAAGGCCCGCGCTGCCATGCCCAATCGCACCGTCTTCTTCGTCTCCGACGGCACCGGCATCACCGCCGAAACCTTCGGCAACTCGATCCTGGCGCAGTTCTCCGGCAAGCCGCGCCACGTGCGCCGGCCCTTCATCGACACACCAGACAAGGCGCACCAGGTGGTGCGCGAGATCAACCACACGGCAGACGCCGAGGGTCGCCGGCCGGTGGTCTTCATCACGCTGGTCAACGCGGAGATCCTGGCGATCCTGAAGGAGCACTCCAAGGGCCTGGTGCTGGACATGTTCAACACCTTCATCGAGCCGCTGGAGGCGGAGTTCGGCGTCAAGTCGAACCACCGTATCGGCCGCTTCTCGGACGTCTCCAAGAGCCAGGAGTACACCGACCGCATCGAGGCGATCAATTTCTCGCTGGCGCACGACGACGGCCAGTCGGCGAAGAACCTCGCCGAAGCCGACGTCATCCTGGTCGGCGTGAGCCGCAGCGGCAAGACGCCGACCTCGCTCTACCTCGCGATGCAGCACGGCATCAAGGCAGCCAACTACCCGCTGATCCCGGAGGACTTCGACCGCGGCCAGATCCCGTCGACGCTGGCGCCGTTCAAGAAGAAGTGCTTCGGCCTGACCATCGACCCCGAGCGGCTGAGCCAGATCCGCAACGAGCGACGGCCGAACAGCAAGTACGCCTCGATCGAGAACTGCCGCATGGAAGTGCACGAGGCCGAGGCGATGATGCGCCGCGAAGGCATCGCCTGGCTGTCGTCGACGCACAAGTCGATCGAGGAGATCGCCACCACGATCCTGCGCGACCTGCGGCCGGACCGGCTGATGTATTAGGACGGCGGCGGCGCCGCTTCCCAGCGGTCCTTGCCGGCCAGCTTGGCCCGGTACATCGCCTGGTCGGCCCGGTCGATCAGTCGCTCGAAACGCTCGGCCCCGCCCGCCGACATGGCCACGCCGATCGAAGCCGTGCAACCGATGGGAACCTCGTACTCGCCGAGCTTCAGCCCGCGAAGTTCCGCCAGGATCCGCTCGACGACCTTCACGCCGTCTTCGCGGCGGGTGCGCGGCAGAACCACCGCGAACTCCTCGCCGCCCCAGCGCGCGGCCATGTCGGTGCTGCGCAGCGCCGCCTGGATGCGCTGTGCGGTCGCGCGCAGCAGCCGGTCGCCCGCCGCATGGCCATGGCGGTCATTGACCCGCTTGAAGTCGTCGAGGTCGAGCAGCGCCGCCACCAGCGGCTCGCCCGTGCGCTGCGCCATGTCGAGTTCGCGCTGGGCCAGTTCGCAAAGCCGGCGGCGGTTGGACAGGCCTGTGAGGTCGTCGTACCAGGCCAGTCGCTCCGCCTGGAGCCGGGCGGCCTCGACCTCGCGCAGAAGGCGCACGATCACCCAGCTCACCGGCACGGAGACGACCAGCGGGATCACCACCGCGATGACCACGTAGAGCGGGAAGGCGGGGGTCTGGGGCAGCCGCAGCGCCGCGGTCAAGCCGAACAGGGCGGCGACCGACAGGCCCACGCTGCAGGCCGCCACGGCCGCCACCGTGAGCGCCACCGGGCTGCCCACGACGATCCTTCTCCAGCCTGCGTCCATTCCCGCCTCCTCGCTTCGGGCGCACCGCACCGCGCCTGCGCTCACCGGGCGCGCTGGCGCGCCGATTCGTACAGGCACACCGCCGCCGCCGCAGCGACGTTCAGCGACTCCTCGCCGCCCGGCTGCGGAATCCGCAGCGCCATCGCGCATTGCCGCTGCAGTGCCGCCGAGACTCCCTGCCCTTCGTGGCCGAGGACCCATCCGCAAGGCCACGGCAGATCGACCTCGTGCAGCGCCTGCGCGGCGTGCGAACTGGTGCCCAGCATCGGCACTTGCAGCCCGGCCAGCGCGTCGGATTCGAGCCCTTCGACCAGCCGCAGCGCGAAATGCGCGCCCATGCCGGCACGCAGCACCTTGGGCGACCACAGCGCCGCCGTGCCCTTGAGCGCCAGCACCTGCGTGAAGCCGAAGGCCGAGGCACTGCGCAGGATGGCGCCGACGTTGCCGGCATCCTGCAGGCGGTCGAGCACCACCGAGGCTTGTTCGGGCGCGAGCGCCGGCGCCGTCGGCGTGGTGACGACGAAGCCGATCTCCGGCGGCGACTCCAGCGTGCTCAGCCCGGCCATGAGTTCGGGCGGCACGATCGCCACGGCCGCCGCCTGGCCGGCCAAGGCGCGCAATGCCGGCTGCTCCCACCCGGCCGTGCTGACGATGGCCTGCACCGCTCGCCCGCCGCGCTGGGCGAACGCCGAACACAGGTGGTCGCCCTCCAGCCACACCTCGCCGAGCTTGCGGTAGGCGCCCGGGTCGGCGCCGAGCTTGCGCACCCGCACCAGCAGCGGGTTGTCGCGCGAGCTGACCTGGCGTGCCTCGGCCATCGCCTCAATCGCTCAGGACTTCGCGCACCGGGCCGAAGCTGCGCCGGTGCTGCGGGCAGGCGCCGTGCGCGCGCAGCGCCGCCAGGTGTTCGGGCGTCGGATAGCCCTTGTGGCCGTCGAAGCCGTACTGCGGGTGCAGTGCGTGCAGTTCGAGGCAGAGCCGGTCGCGGTGCACCTTGGCGAGGATGGAGGCGGCGGAAATCGCCTTCACCTTCGCATCGCCCTTGACGATGGCCTCGGCCGGGATCTTCAGCACCGGGATGCGGTTGCCGTCGACCAGCACCTTGGCGGGCTTCAGGCGCAGGCCCTCGACCGCGCGACGCATCGCCAGCATCGTGGCCTGCAGGATGTTCAGCTCGTCGATCTCGGCGGCACTCGCTTCGGCGATGCAGCAGCACAGCGCCTTGGCGCGGATCTCGTCGAACAGGCGCTCGCGCTTGAGCGCGCTGATCGCCTTCGAATCGGCCAGGCCCTTGATCGGCTTCAGGTCGTCGAGGATCACCGCCGCCGCCACCACCGGCCCGGCCAGCGGGCCGCGCCCGGCTTCGTCCACGCCGGCCACCAGGCCGGGCACGTCGAAGCTCAGGCCGAGCTGCTCAGCGCGCAAGAATCTTCTCGATCGCATCGGTGGCGGCGCGCGCGGTGTCGCGGCGAAGCTCCAGGTGCAGCGCGTGAAAGCGCTTCTCGAGTGCAGCGCAGCGCTGCGGGTCGTCCAGCCAGGCCAGCGCCGCGTGCGCCAGGCGCTCGGGTGTCGCGTCGCCCTGGATCAGCTCGGGCACGGCGAAGTCGCGCAGCAGGATGTTGGGCAGGCCCACCCAGGGCTGGTACTTCATGCGCTTCATCATCTGCCAGCTCAAGGCGTGCATGGCATAGGCGATCACCATCGGGCGCTTGAAAAGCGCCGCCTCCAGCGTGGCCGTGCCGCTGGCCACCAGCGTCACGTCGCAGGCGGCCAGCGCCTCGTGTGAGCGGCCGTCGAGCAGTTCCACCTTCACCCGGTCGGCATGCAGCTTGCGCAGCGGCTCGACCAGGTGGCGCAAGCCTGGCACCACCGGCAGGATGAATCGCAGGCCCGGTCTCAACGCCGCCATCTCCGCGGCCGCAGCGAACAGGCGCGGCGCGATGTACTGGATCTCGGAGCGGCGGCTGCCGGGCAGCAGCGCCACCACGGTTTCGTCGCCAATGGCCAGCGCCGCGCGGCTGGCTGCACGTGGCACGTCCAGCGGAATCGCATCGGCCAGCGGGTGGCCCACGTAGACCGCGTCGATGCCCTGCTTCGCGTAGATCTCCGGCTCGAACGGGAAGATGCAAAGCACGGCGTCGACCGCATTGCGGATCTTCTCGATGCGCTTGCCGCGCCAGGCCCAGATCGACGGGCTGACGAAATGCACGGTGCGGATGCCGGCGGCCTTCAGGCGTGTCTCGAGATCGAGGTTGAAGTCGGGCGCGTCGACGCCGATGAACAGATCCGGCTTGGCCGCCAGGATGCGCTCGGCGAGCTGGTTGCGGATGCCGACCAGCTCGCGGTAGTGGCTGAGCACCTCGACGTAGCCGCGCACGGCGAGCTTGTCGTGCGGCCACCAGGCCTCGAAACCCTGCGCGGCCATCTTCGGCCCGCCGATGCCCTGGGCGACGAGCGCTGGCCAGCGTGCGCGCAGGCCGCCAAGCAACAGGCCGGCGAGCAAGTCGCCCGAAGCCTCGCCCGCGACCATCGCGAAGCGCGGAGCAGCCGCGTCCATGCGGATCAGCGCGCGATGCCGCGCGTCGCGCCCGCGAGGAAGGCGCTCATCAGCGCCACGTCGCCTGCGGCATGCGGCTCCTCGCGGCCCAGCGCCTCGATGGCCTCGCGAGCCTGCTGGAAGGTCTTGCCCTCGCGGTACAGCAACTTGTGCATCTGCTTGACCGCGGCGATGCGCGGCACGTCGAAGCCGCGCCTGCGCAGTCCCTCGATGTTGAAGCCGCGCACGGCCAGCGGGTTGCCGTCGACCAGCATGAAGGGCGGCACGTCCTGCGAGACCGCACTGCCGAAGCCGACCATCACGTGCGCGCCGATCTTGACGAACTGGTGGATGCCGGTCAGCCCGCCCACCGTGACCCAGTCGCCCAGGTGCACGTGGCCGCCCAGCGTGGTGTTGTTGGCCAGCGTGGTGCGGTCGGCGACCTGGCAGTCGTGCGCGATGTGCACGTAGGCCATGATCCAGTTGTCGTTGCCGATGCGCGTGACGCCCGCGTCCTGCGCCGTGCCCAGGTTGAAGGTGCAGAACTCGCGCACCATGTTGCGGTCGCCGATGTGCAGTTCGGTCGGCTCGCCGGCGTACTTCTTGTCCTGCGGCACGGCGCCGATCGAGTTGAACTGGAAGATGCGGTTGTCGCGGCCGATCGTGGTGCGGCCCTCGATCACGCAATGCGGGCCGATCGTCGTGCCTTCGCCGATGCGCACCTGCGAGCGAACCACGGTGTAGGCGCCGATCGTGACGTTCTCGCCGAGCTGTGCGCCGCTCTCGACGATGGCAGTGGGGTGGATGCTGGCCATGTGCCCGGACTCCCTGTCGCGGCCTCAGGTGAAGCTGCGCATCGTGCAGGTGAGGTCGGCCTCCACGGCCACCTCGCCGTCCACCAGCGCCCGGCCCTTGAACTTGAACACCGAGGCTTTCATGCGCTCGAGCGTGGCCTCGAGCACGAGCTGATCGCCCGGTTCGACGGGCCGTTTGAAGCGCGCGTTGTCGATGCCGGCGAAGTAGTACACCGTGTTGTCGTCCGGCTCCTGGCCGAGCGTCTCGAAGGCCAGCAACGCCGAAGCCTGCGCCAGCGCCTCGATCATCAGCACACCGGGCATCACCGGGCGCTTGGGAAAGTGGCCGTTGAAGAACTGCTCGTTGATGGTGACGTTCTTGATCGCCTTGATGCGCTGCCCCTTCTCGATCTCGAGCACGCGATCCACCAGGAGGATGGGATAGCGGTGCGGCAGCTTCTTCAGGATCTGGTGGATGTCCATCGTCATGGTTGTCTCGGCGTGGTGTCGTTCTTCTCGAGGGCTCGGATGCGGTCTCGCAGGGCGTGAAGCTGGCGCAGCGTGGCCGCATTCTTCTCCCAGGCGGCATTGTCGTCGATGGGGAAGACGCCGCTGTACTGCCCCGGCTGGCGGATCGAGCGCATCACCACCGAGGCCGCCGAGATGTGCACATGGTCGGCCAGCGTCAGGTGGCCGAGCACGATGGCGCCACCGCCCACCGTGCAGTGCCGGCCGATCACCGCGCTGCCGGCGATGCCCACGCAGCCGGCCATCGCCGAGTGCGCGCCGATGTGCACGTTGTGGCCGACCTGGATCAGGTTGTCGAGCTTGACGCCATCCTCGATGACGGTGTCGTCGAGCGCCCCGCGGTCGATGCAGGTGTTGGCGCCGATCTCGACGTCGTCGCCGATGCGCACCGCGCCGAGTTGCTCGATCTTCTCCCAGCGCCCTTCGGTGGGCGCGAAGCCGAATCCGTCGGCGCCGATCACCACGCCGCTGTGCACGAGGCCGCGCGCGCCGATGCGGCAGCCTTCGCCGAGCGTGACGCGCGGCGCCAGCCGCGTGCCCTCGCCGATCGACGCGTTCGCGCCGATCACGCAATGCGCGCCGATCTGCGCCCCCGCACCGACCACCGCGCCGGCCTCGATCACCACCAGCGGGCCGATCGAGGCTCCCTCGCCCACCTGCGCATCGGCGTGGACGACGGCGCTGGCATGGATGCCGGCCATCGCCGCCGGACGGATGCGCCGCGCCCACCACTGCGTGAGCCGGGCAAAGTAGAGGTAAGGATCAGGCGTGACGATGGCCGCGGCGCGGCCGGCCACGGCCTCGCGCAGGGCCGGCGAGACGATCACGCAGCCGGCCAGTGAGCCCGTCAGCTGGGAGCGGTACTTCGGGTGGGCCAGGAAGGAGATGGTGCGGCCATCCGCGCCCTCGAGCGGCCCGATGCGGGCGATGAGCAGGCCGGCGTCGCCAATCAGTTCGCCGCCGAGTTGCCCGGCGATGTCACGCAGAGCAACTTCCATCTGCGCTGCCTCCGGCTTACTTGGCGCCGGCCTGGCCGTTCAGGGCCTTGATCACCTTGTCGGTGATGTCGATCCGCGGGCCGGCGAAGACGGCCTCCTGGATGATCAGGTCGTACTTCTCGCTGTCGAAGATCTGCTTCATGACCTTGTTGGCGCGCTCGACGACGGACGCGAGCTCCTCGTTCTTGCGCTGGGTCAGGTCTTCCTGAAACTCGCGGCGCTTGCGCTGGAACTCGCGGTCCTGCTCGACCAGGTCGCGCTGGCGGCGGCTGCGCTCGGCCTCGGACAGCGTGGGTGCGTCCTTGTCGAGCTTGTCGCCGGCGGCCTTGAGCTTGCCGGCCAAGTCGGCGATGTCTTTCTCGCGCTTGCTGAACTCGGTCTCGAGCTTGGCCTGGGCAGCCTTGGCCGGAGCGGCCTCACGCAGCACCTTGTCGGCATTCACGTAGCCGATCTTCAGCTCCTGGGCCTGCGCACCCAGCGTCGCAAGCGCCAGCAAGGCTGCGCAAGCCGTCGACTTCAGGATGGAAGTATTCATTAGAACGCGGTCCCGATCTGGAATTGGAGTCTCTCGATTCTATCGTTCGGACGCTTGCGGATCGGCGTCCCGTAACTGAGCTTGAGCGGCCCCACCGGGGAGATCCAGCTCAGGCCGATACCGGTCGATGCACGCAGGCTGTCGGCGGTGATCTTCTCGCTCTCGCCCCAGACGTTGCCGATGTCGAAGTAACCGAACACGCGCAACGTGCGGTCGTTGCCGGCGCCGGGCACCGGCACGTACAGCTCGCTGTTCAGGTTCAGCCGGCGGTTGCCGCCGATGTAGGCGCCGGTGACGTCCGGCGGGCCCAGCGAACCCTGGTCGAAGGCACGCACCGTGCCCAGGCCGCCGCCGTAGAAATTCTTGAATACCGGGTAGGGCCGGCCGGCCAGGCCCTTGCCGTAACCGATTTCGCCGTTGACCGCGAAGGTGAACTGCCGCGTGATCGGCCAGTAGTGCTGGTACTGCAGGTTGGTGCGCAGGTAGCGCGTGTCGCCGGCGAAGGTCCAGTCGAAGTTCACCCGCTTGTAGCTGCCCGCATTGGGCACCAGCGCGCTGTCGCGCTCGTCGCGCGTCCAGCCCACCGTGATGGGGAACGAGTTGCTGATCGCGCCGAACTGCAGCCGGTACAGGTACAGGTTGTTCGGCATCGCGTTGGTGCCGCGGATCTCGGTTCTTTCGGCGCCGATGCCGAAGAACACCGTGTCGTACTCGCTGAACGGCACGCCGAAACGCACCGAGATACCCGGCGTGACGAGCTGGTACTGCTCGCCCTGGCTGTTGATCGGTTTGGTGGTGCGGTAGAAGAGATCGAAGGCGCGGGAGATGCCGTCGATCGTGAAGTACGGATCGAGCGTGCTGAGCACCAGCGTGCGGCTGGACTTGCTGGTGTTGACTTCCAGGCCCAGGTAGTTGCCGGAGCCGAACACGTTCTCCTGCTTGATCGAGGCCGTCAGCGAGAGTTTGTCGGCCGAAGAGAAGCCGGCGCCGACCAGCAGGTTGCCGGTGGGCTTTTCCTTGATGTTGATGGTCAGGTCGACCTGATCCTGCGAGCCGGCGACCTCGGCGGTGTCGACGGCGACGTCGCTGAAGTAGCCCAGGCGGTCGACACGGTCGCGCGACAACTTGATCTTCTGCCCGTCGTACCAGGACGATTCGAACTGGCGGAACTCACGCCGGATCACCTCGTCGCGCGTGCGGCTGTTGCCGGCCACGTTGATGCGCCGAACGTAGACGCGCCGCGACGGGTCGGCGACCAGGGTCAGCACCACGCGGCCATTGGCACGGTCGATCTCCGGCCGCGCCTCGATGCGCGCGAAGGCGAAACCGAAGGTGCCGAAGCGCTCGGAGAACTCCTTGGTGGTTTCGGTCACGGCCTCGGCCCGGTAGGGCTCGCCAGGCTTGATCTTCACCAGTGTCTTGAAGTCTTCTTCCTTGCCGAGGTAGTCGCCTTCGAGCTTGACCGCGGTGACGGTGTAGGGCTGGCCCTCGGTCACGTTGATGGTGACCGTGATGTCCTGCTTGTCCGGCGAGATCGCCACCTGCGTGGAGTCGACGTTGAACTCGAGGTAGCCGCGGTTCAGGTAGTAGGCGCGCAGCGTCTCGAGGTCGGCGTTGAGCTTGGAGCGCGAGTAGCGGTCGGCCTTGGTGTACCAGTTCAGCCAGCCGCCGTCGTTCAGGTCGAACAGGCTCTTCAGCGTGCCTTCGGAGAAGACCTTGTTGCCGACGATTCGCAGTTCGCGGATCTTCGCCGCCGTGCCTTCGGTGATTGTGAAGATCACGTTGACGCGGTTGCGCTCGAGCGGCGTGACGGTGGTCACCACTTCCGCGCCGTAGAGGCTGCGCGTCAGGTACTGGCGCTTGAGTTCCTGCTCGGCGCGGTCGGCCAGTGCCTTGTCGAATGGCAGGCCCTCGCCGATGCCGAAGTCCTTCAGGGACTTGACCAGCGTCTCCTTGTCGAACTCCTTCAGGCCGGCGAAGTCGATGCCGGCGATGACGGCACGCTCCTCGACGATCACGACGACGACCCCTTCGTCGATGTCGATGCGAACGTCCTTGAACAAGCCGGTGGCGAACAGCGCGCGCAGTGCGGCGGCGCCCTTGTCGTCGTTGTAGGTGTCGCCGATGCGGAACGGCAGCGAGGCGAAGACGGTGCCGGCGTCGGTGCGCTGCAGGCCCTCGACGCGGATGTCCTTCAGGACGAAAGGCTCGACCGCCCAGGCCGAGCCGGACTGGAGCGCAGCAGCAAGGGCGATGCAGAGAAGGGTCGGGCGAATGGCGTGCGCGCGGCGTGGAGAAGGCATGCGTCGGGGGATCAGTGCAGGCCCAGGAGGCGGGCCACGTCGTTGTAGAGAGCCAGGGACATCATCATGAGCATGATGGCCACCCCGCCACGCTGCAGCCGGTCCAGCCACAACTCGGAGACCGGCCGCCCCGTCACACCCTCGAAAAGATAATACATCAGGTGCCCGCCATCGAGCATCGGCAGCGGCAGCAGGTTGAGCACGCCCAGGCTCACGCTGACGACGGCGAGGAAGCCCAGGTAGTAGGCCAGGCCGAGCTGCACCGACTGGCCGGCATAGTCGGCGATCGTCAGTGGGCCGCTGAGGTTCTTCAGCGAGGCTTCGCCGATCAGCATCTTGCCGAGCATCTGCAACGTCAGGGTCGACATCTCCCAGGTCTTGCCTGCAGCACGCGACAGGCCCTCGAGCGCGCCATAACGCACCTGAACCAGCTGCGGCGCCTGCCCCGGGTAGACCTCGACGCGGCCGACGCTGGCCTTGCCGTCGCTGGCGATGTTGGGCGTCACCGTCAGTTCGAGGCTCTGCCCGGCGCGTTCGACACGCCAGACCATGGGCTTGGCGACACCGCTGGCGCCGCTGGCCCGGATGAGGTCGCGGATGCGCGAGGAGTCGTCGATCGGCTGGCCGTCGATGCTCAGCACACGATCGCCGGCACGCAGCCCGGCACGCGCAGCGGGGCCGCCGGCCTTGGCTTCACCGAGTACCGGCTCGCTGAACGCCGGCCCCAGCCCGATGCGCTTCATCAGCTGCGCATCCACCTCGCGCGAACCGAGCCCTGCGAGATCGAGCACCACGCGGCGCTGGCCGCGACCTTGGGCGTCGGTCAGCATCAAATGCAGAGATTGGCCGGCGAGCACGGCCTGCGTGAGCTGCCAGCGCAGGTCGTTCATCGAGCGCAGGTCGTCCCATTGCGTGCCGTCTTCCGACCAGGCCTGCGCCCAGTCGCCGCTGCGCAAGCCGGCCCGCTCGGCCACGCTGCCGGCCACGGGCGGGCCCATCACGGCCTTGGGCTCGTCCATGCCGATCCAGTGGGCGCAGGCGTACAGCAGCACGGCCAGCAACAGGTTGGCCAGCGGCCCGGCGGCCACGATGGCGCTGCGTTGCCACAGCGGCTTGCGGTTGAAGGCACGATCGAGTTCGCCGGGCGCCACCGGGCCCTCACGTTCGTCGAGCATGCGCACGTAGCCACCCAGCGGCAAGGCCGAGAGCACGAACTCGGTGGACTGCGGGCTGGCCTGGCGGCGCCAGATGACCCGGCCGAAGCCGACCGAGAAACGCAGCACCTTGACGCCGCAGGCGATCGCGACTCGGTAGTGGCCGTACTCGTGGATCACGATGAGCACGGCCAGCGTGAGCACGAACGCAGCAACGGTGATCATCGCGACAGGCCTCTTACGAGTTGCTGCGCCTGCCTTCGGGCGCGGTCATCGAGCTCGAGCAGCCCCGGCAGCGAGGCGGCCGAGTCGCTCGCCGGCACCACGGCGTCGATCGTGCCGGCATTGACCGTGTGAATCTGGTCGAAGCGGATGGTTCCCGCCAGGAACGCGGCGACCGCTTCCTCGTTGGCCGCGTTGAGCACCGCCGTGCTGCCCGGCGCGGCACGCAGGGCATCCCAGGCCAACGCGAGGCCGGGATAGAGCGCGTGGTCGGGCGGATGGAAGCTCAGTGCCGCCAGGCTGGTGAAATCGAGCTGTGAAGCGCCGGACTCGATGCGCTGCGGGAACGACAGCCCGTAGGCGATAGGCACGCGCATGTCGGGCGTGCCCAGCTGGGCGAGCACCGAATTGTCGCGGCACACGACCATCGAGTGGATGATGCTCTGCGGGTGGATGACGACGCGGATCTGCCCGGGCTCCAGCGCGAACAGCCAGCGCGCCTCGATGACTTCGAGCGCCTTGTTCATCATGGTCGCCGAGTCCACCGAGATCTTGCGCCCCATCACCCAGTTCGGGTGCGCGCAGGCCTGGTCCGGCGTCACATCGCGTAACGTGCTCGGGTCACGGCTGCGGAACGGGCCACCCGACGCTGTGAGAACGATGTGGTCGATGCGCGAGGCCCAGGTGCTGCGGTCTTCAGGCAGGCACTGGAAGATCGCCGAGTGTTCGCTGTCGATCGGCAGCAGCGTGGCGCCGCCCTGCTTCACGGCGTTCATGAACAGCTCGCCGCCGACCACCAGCGCTTCCTTGTTGGCCAGCAGCAGCCGCTTGCCCGCCTTCGCGGCGGCCAGGCAGGCAGCCAGGCCCGCGGCGCCGACGATCGCCGCCATCACCGCATCGACATCGGGATGCGAGGCGAGTTGTTCCAGCGCTTCGAGCCCCGACAGCACCTCGGTGCGCAGGCCAGCCTGCGCGAGGCGTTCGCGCAGCACACGGGCACGCGAATCGTCGGGCATGGCCGCGAAGCGCGGCTTCCATTGCAGGCATTGCGCCGCGAGTTCGTCGACACGGCTGGCGCCGGTCAGCGCGAAGACCTCGAAACGCCCGGGATGGCGCGCGATCACGTCGAGCGTGTTCGCGCCCACCGAGCCGGTGGAGCCGAGCACGCAGACGCGAAGCGGAACGTGGGGACTGCTCATGAGGAACTCAGGTCGAGGCCAGCGCCATCGCGATCGGGAACACCGGCAGCAAGGCATCGACCCGGTCGAGCACGCCGCCGTGGCCGGGCAGCAGGCCGCTGCTGTCCTTGGCGCCTGCGCTGCGCTTGACCAGCGATTCGAACAGGTCGCCGACGACGCTCATCGCCGCGAGCAGCACCGCGCCGGCCAGCAGGCCGGGCCAGCCGAAGCGGGCATCGACGCGGCTGAACAGGCTGGGAGAGTCCACGGCTTGCGACGCGTCGATCCATCGCCATACGAAGGCCAGCACGATCACGCCGGCCATGCCGGCCCAGACGCCTTCCCAGCTCTTGCCCGGGCTGATGCTCGGCGCGAGCTTGCGGCGGCCGAAGGCACGCCCGCCGAAGTAGGCTGCGATGTCGGCCACCCAGACCAGGCAGAAGACCGACAGGATGAAATTGATGCCGATGCTGCGTGCATTGGCGATGGCCAGCCAGGCTGCCCACAGCAGCAGCAGCCCCAGCACCCAGCGGAGTACGACGGGAATGTGTGGCCAGCCGGCCGGGCCGCCGCGCAGGGCGAAGGCCCCGCCGACGACCCACAGGGCCGCCACCGGCCACCAGGCCCAGGCCGGCGCGCGCGCGGCCCAGCCGAACCACAGCGCATCGGCGCAGGCCAGCGCCAGCAGCACGCCCATCGCGATCGAAGCGCCGCCGGCCTGGTTGAGGCGGCCCCATTCCCAGCCGGCCGCGCCGATCAACACCAGCGTGAGCACGGCGAAAGGCCAGGGCGAGGCGGCGAACAGCGCGGGCAGCAGCAGCGCCAGCAGCACGATGGCCGTGATGACCCGCTGCTTGAGCATGTTCAGGTCCCGGTTGCCTGCACCGGCGCGGCCTTGACCAGGCCGAAGCGGCGATCGCGCGCCGCGAAGGCGCTGATCGCTGCATCGAGATCGGTCTCGCCGAAATCGGGCCACAGGCAATCGGTGAACACCAGCTCGGAATAGGCGAGCTGCCAGAGCAGGAAGTTGCTGATGCGCAGTTCGCCGCCGGTGCGGATGAGCAGATCGGGGTCGGGCGCATCGCCGAAGGCCATGTAGCGGCCGAGCGTGGCCTCGTCGAGCTGCGCCGGATCGATGCCGTCGCGCATGGCCTGCTGGCAGGCCTGAACGACATCCCAGCGGCCGCCGTAGGCGAAGGCCACCCACAGCGTGATGCGCGTGTTGTCGCGCGTGGCCGACTCGGCGCGGTCGCAGGCCTGGCGCAGCCGGTCGGTCAACTGCCCGCGGTCGCCGATCATGCGGATGCGCACGCCGTTGGACGCCAGCTTGGCGAGGTACTTCTCGACGGCGACCAGCACCAGCCCCATCAGAAAGGACACCTCCTCGGTGGGCCGCTTCCAGTTCTCGGACGAGAACGCGAACACCGTCAGGTGCTCGATGCCGCGGTCGGCGCAGGCCAGCACCGTCTTGACGAGCGTGTCGACGCCAGCCTTGTGGCCGAACACCCGCGGCAGGAAGCGCCGCTTGGCCCAGCGCCCATTGCCGTCCATCACGATCGCGACATGCCGAGGCACCACGGGATCCGGGGTCGCGGAGGAGGCGTCGCGCAGGTGCATGCGGTGATCGATCGCGGTGGCCGCGGGTTCAGACGGCGAGGATCTCGGCTTCCTTGCCGGACACCAGGCGGTCGATCTCGGCGATCGTTCCGTCGGTCAGGCGCTGCAGCTGCTCGAGGGCACGGCGCTCGTCGTCCTCGGAGATTTCCTTGTCCTTGAGCAGCTTCTTCAGGTGTTCATTGGCGTCGCGCCGCAGGTTGCGGGTGGCGATGCGTGCGTCTTCTCCGGCATGGCGCACGACCTTGGTGAGGTCCTTGCGGCGCTCTTCCGTCAGCGCGGGCATCGGCACGCGCAGCAGGTCGCCCTGCGACGACGGGTTCAGGCCCAGGTCGGATTCTCGGATGGCCTTCTCGATCTTCGGCCCCATGCCCTTTTCCCAGGGCTGCACGCTGATCGTGCGCGCGTCCAGCAAGGTGACGTTGGCCACCTGGCTGATCGGCACCATCGAGCCGTAGTAGTCGACCTGCACCTGGTCGAGGATGCCCGGGTGGGCCCGGCCGGTGCGGATCTTCTGCAGTTCGCCCTTGAAGGCCTCGATGGTCTTGGCCATCTTGGTCTCGGCGGTCTTCTTGATATCGGCAATGCTCATGTCTGGCCTCTTTCGGCTTGCGCGTCAGACGTGCACCAGCGTGCCCTCGTCCTCGCCCTGCACCACGCGCTTCAACGCGCCGGGCTTGAAGATGGAAAACACCTTGATCGGCAGTTTCTGGTCGCGGCACAGCGCAAAGGCAGTGGCGTCCATCACCTGCAGGTTCTTGGAGATCGCCTCGTCGAAGCTGATCTGCGTGTAGCGGGTCGCGTTCGGGTCCTTCTTGGGGTCGGCGCTGTAGACGCCGTCGACCTTGGTCGCCTTCAGCACGATCTGCGCGCCGATCTCCGCGCCGCGCAGCGCGGCCGCGGTGTCCGTGGTGAAGAAGGGGTTGCCGGTACCGGCGGCGAACACGACGACCTTGCCTTCCTCGAGGTACTGCAGCGCCTTGGGGCGCACATAGGGCTCGACCACCTGCTCGATGGCGATGGCCGACATCACCCGCGCCGTCATGCCCTCCTGGCGCATCGTGTCGGCCAGCGCCAATGCGTTCATCACGGTGGCGAGCATGCCCATGTAGTCGGCGGTGGCGCGGTCCATGCCCACCGACCCGCCGGCCACGCCGCGGAAGATGTTGCCGCCGCCGATCACCACCGCCACCTCGCAGCCCAGCTGCGTGACTTCCTGCACCTCGCGCACCATGCGCACGATGGTCGCCCGGTTGATGCCGTAGGCATCGTCACCCATCAGGGCTTCGCCGGAGAGTTTCAGCAGGATTCGTTTGTAAGCGGGCATGCGGTGGGCTCCTGGCGCTGTGCTGTTCTTGTGGCTCGCAAGTCTAATCGGCCGGGGGCTCCCTGCTCCCCGGCCAGCCGCCTCAGGCGCCCTTGGCCGCCGCGACCTGCGCCGCCACTTCGGCCGCGAAGTCATCGACCTTCTTCTCGATGCCCTCGCCCACCACGTACAGCGTGAAGCCCTTTACCTCGGTCTTGGCGCCCTTGAGCATCTGCTCGACGGTCTGCTTGCCGTCAGCGGCCTTGACGAAGACCTGGTTCAGCAGGCTGACTTCCTTCAGGAACTTCTGCACCGAACCTTCGACCATCTTGGCGACGATGTCGGCGGGCTTGCCGCTCTCGGCGGCCTTCTCGGCAGCGATCTTGCGCTCCTTGTCGACCAGCTCGCTGGGCACCTCGGCCTGCGAAAGCGCCGCCGGCTTCATCGCCGCCACGTGCATGGCCACGTCCTTGGCTGCCACGCCGTCGCCGGCATACTCGACCATCACGCCGATGCGCGTGCCGTGCAGGTAGTGGGCCAGGCTGCCGCCGCCGGCGTAGCGCTTGAAGCGGCGGATCGACATGTTCTCGCCGATCTTGCCGATCAGGCCCTTGCGCACGTCTTCCAGCGTCGGGCCGAAGCCGTCCTGTGCATAGGCCAGCGCCGACAATGCCGCCACGTCGGCCGGGTTGTTCTTGGCGACCAGCTCGGCCGCTGCCTTGACGAAGGCCAGGAAGGATTCGTTCTTCGAGACGAAGTCGGTCTCGCAGTTGACCTCGACCAGCGCGCCGGTCGTGCCGTCCACCGCAGCGGCGACCACGCCTTCGGCGGTGATGCGGGCAGCGGCCTTGCCGGCCTTGTTGCCGAGCTTGACGCGCAGGATCTCTTCGGCGCGATCCATGTCGCCGTCGGCCTCGGTCAGGGCCTTCTTGCATTCCATCATCGGCGCGTCGGTCTTGGCGCGCAGAGCGGCGACCATGCTGGCGGTGATTGCGGGCATATCAGTTCTCCGTGAATCTTGAAACCGCGCCGGTGTGGCCGCGGCATTCGTATCGCTGGTCGGACATTGAAAAAAGGGGCTGTAGCAGCCCCTTTCCTTGGCTCGCTGCGAAGCGAGTCGGGGCGAGGCGCGTCAGGCCGCGTTCTCGACTTCCACGAACTCGTCGCCTTCGGCGCCGGCGGCCTGCACGACCTCGTTGGTCGCGTTGGCCTTGCCTTCGAGCACCGCGTCGGCCACGGCACGGGCGTACAGCGCCACGGCCTTGGACGAATCGTCGTTGCCCGGGATCACGTAGTCGATGCCTTCGGGCGAGTGGTTCGAGTCGACCACGCCGATGATGGGAATGCCCAGCTTCTTGGCTTCGGCCACGGCGATCTTGTGGTAACCCACGTCGATGACGAACAGCGCGTCGGGCAGCGCGTTCATGTCCTGGATGCCGCCGATGTCCTTCTCGAGCTTGGCCAGCTCGCGCTGGAACATCAGCGCTTCCTTCTTGATGCGGATCTCGGCGCCGGATTCGATCTGCGCCTGCATGTCCTTGAGCTTCTTCAGCGACCCCTTGACGGTCTTGAAGTTGGTCAGCATGCCGCCCAGCCAGCGCTGGTCGACGAAGGGCATGCCGCAGCGGTTCGCTTCGAGGTTGATGACCTCGCGCGCCTGGCGCTTGGTGCCGATCATCAGGATCGTGCCGCGCTTCGCGCTGAGCTGGCGAATGAACTTCATCGCCTCGTTGAAGAGCGGCTGCGTCTTCTCGAGGTTGATGATGTGGATCTTGTTGCGATGGCCGTAGATGTACGGGGCCATCTTGGGGTTCCAGAAGCGCGTCTGGTGGCCAAAGTGGACACCGGCTTCCAGCATTTCACGCATGCTGATGGTCATGAAGACTCCAAAGGTTGGTTCTAGAATCCGGCCCGAATCGCGGCGACACTGCACGACACATCTGCGTCGAGAGCGACACCGCGACACCTTCAGTGGCCGGCTTCGCGAGTGATTCATCCGGGGAAGAGCCCCCAGACAAACCCGAAGACTATACCACGCCACATGGCCGAAGACCTCTGCTCCACCCGCGCGGGCATTGCCGCCGCCTCGCTGGATCGTCTGGAACTGCTGGATCGCAGCATCGCCGCCGCCAGCGGCGGCGCCTGCCGGCACGCCTTCATCACCACCTCGTTCGACAGCGCTCGTGCGCAGGCTTCGCGCGCCGCTGCGGGCTCGCCGCTGGCCGGGCTGGCCGTCAGCGTGAAGGACCTGTTCGACGTGGCCGGCGAGGTGACCGCCGCAGGCAGTGTCGTGTTGACGTCGGACGCGCCCGCCACCGCCGACTGCCCCGCGGTGGCCCGGTTGCGCGCGGTCGGTGCGGCGTTCGTGGGCCGCACCAACATGAGCGAGTTCGCGTTCTCGGGTGTCGGCATCAACCCGCACCACGGCACGCCCGCCAATGCCGCCACGGCGAAACTCGACCCGATCGCACGCGTGCCGGGCGGATCAACCTCCGGCGGAGCGGTGAGCGTGGCCGCCGGCGCCGCCTGGGCCGCGCTCGGTTCGGACACCGGCGGTTCGATCCGCATCCCTGCCGCGCTGCAGGGGCTGGTGGGTTTCAAGAACACGGCCCGCCTGGTGCCCACCGACGGCGCGATTCCGCTGTCCACCACGCTCGACACCGTCTGCGCGATCACGCTCTCGGTGCGCGACGCCGTCGTGCTGCACGAAGTGCTGGCGCAGCGCCGAGTTGCGCTGACCAGCCGACCTGTCAGCGCGCTGCGCCTGGCGGTGCCCACGACAGTGATGCTCGACGCGCTGGAGCCTGCCGTGTCGCGCGCATTCGAACGCGCGCTGGCGAGCTTGCGCCACGCTGGGGCCCGGGTCGAAGAGATCGCCCTGCCCACGTTGGGCGAACTGGCGGGGCTGAACGCGGCTGGAGGCTTCTCCGCGGCAGAAAGCTGGGCCTGGCACCGAAAGCGGCTGGCCCGCGAGGGAGATCGCTACGATCCGCGCGTGGCGATGCGCATCCGTCGCGGCGAGCGCCTGAGCGCAGCGGACTACGTCGAACTGGTGTGGGCACGACGCGACTGGATCGCTCGCACCGAAACGGCGATGGCCGGGTTCGACGCCCTGCTCAGCCCCACCGTGCCGATCGTCGCACCGCCGCTGGCACCACTGATCGCCAGCGACGACGCCTTCTTCGCCACCAACGGCATGCTGCTGCGCAACCCGAGCGCGGTGAACTTCCTCGATGGCTGCGCCTTGTCGCTGCCTTGCCAGGCACCGGGCGAGATGCCGGTCGGGCTGATGGTGTGGAGTTCAGCGATGCGCGACGACGAGGTGCTCGGCGCCGCGCTGGCCATCGAAGCGGCGCTCGCGCCGCAGCGGCGCTGAGCATGCGGGTCGCCGTCATCGGCGCCGGCATCATCGGCGTCACCACCGCGTACGAACTCGCCGCCGACGGCCACGAGGTCACCGTGTTCGAGCGCCGCGGCAGCGTCGCCGCGGAGACCAGCTTCGCCAATGCCGGCGTGGTCGCGCCGGGGTATGTCACGCCCTGGGCGGCGCCGGGCATGCCGCTCAAGGTGCTGGGCATGATGTTCAGCCGCCACGCCGCCATCCGGGTGCGACCGGGCCTCGATCCCTCGCTTCCGGGCTGGCTGTGGCGCTGGTGGCGAGCCTGCCGGCACGACACCTGGCAGGCCAACCGTACGCGCATGCAGCGGCTGGCGGTGTTCAGCCGCCACCGCCTGCACGAGCTCACCACCCGGCTGCAACTCGAGTACGAGCGCGAATCGGGTTACCTTGTGCTGCTGCGCGAGCCGAAGGAACTCGCGTCGGCGCGTGCCGGCCTGAAGCTGCTGACCGAGCTCGGCGGCCGTTTCCACCTGGTCGATGCCGCGCAGTGCCGCACGCTGGAGCCGGCACTCAACCCCGACACCGCGCTGCATGCCGGCATCCACCTGCCGGACGACGAGGTCGGCAACTGCCGGCAGTTCGCCCACTTGCTGCGCACCGAGGCGCAGGGCCTGGGCGCGCGCTGGTGCTTCCACACGGTGGTGGAACGCATCGTGCCCGGCAAGACGCCACAGGTGGTGCATAGCTACATGCCGCCGGCCGAATCGACCCAGCTGATCGTCGATCCGGCGCCCTCCGGCAGCGCCGACCCGCAAACCGAACCGGCACCGCTGGAGCCGGTCACCGAGGACTTCGACGCCGTCGTGATGTGCGCGGCGATGGGCTCGCCCGAACTGCTGCGGCCGCACGGCCTGAAGCTGCCGCTGCGCGCGGTGCACGGCTATTCGGTCACGGCACCGCTGCGCGCGGACGACAGCATGGCCGAACGCGCTCCTCGCGCCGCGCTGATGGACGAGCGCTACAAGGTCGCCATCAGCCGCATCGGCTCGCGTGTGCGCGTAGCCGGCAGCGCCGAACTCGGCGGCTCGTTGAACCATCACGATCCGCGCGCGCTCGAGACGCTCTACAAGGTGCTCAACGACTGGTTTCCCGGTGCGCCGCGCATGAGCCAGGCACAGCGCTGGAAGGGCGCGCGGCCGATGCTGCCCGACGGCCCGCCAGTGCTCGGCGCCAGCGGGTTGGACGGCATCTGGCTGAACCTCGGCCACGGCTCCAGCGGCTGGGCGCTGGCCTGCGGCTCCGCCTTTGCCTTGGCGCAAACCATGGCCGGTCGCGAGGCGCCAATCAGCCTCGAAGGCCTGGGGATCGAGCGACTGCGCTGATACGCTCCCGGGTGACGCGACCGACCATGCGACGAATCGACGCCCTCAGCCCCGACCTGCCTCTGTTCGACGTCGCCTGCACTCGGCGGATCGAAGCCGCGGCGCTGGCCGGCCTGCCGCCGCACACGCTGATGCAGCGCGCCGGCGCAGCGGTGGCGCGCCTGGCGCTGGCGCTAGCGCCGCATGCACAGTGCATCCGCATCGTCGTCGGGCCTGGCAACAACGGTGGCGATGGGCTCGACGCGGCCATCCACCTGCAACACGCCGGGAAGCGTGTCGAGGTGCTGCTTGCGGCCGAGCCGGCTGCGGCCGACGCGATCGATGCCCTGCAACGCGCCCGAGCCGCCGGCGTGGCCATCGACCCGGCCCGACCGACGACGCTGCACTCGCAGGACCTCGCAATCGACGCCCTGCTCGGCATCGGCGCCCGCCCCGTGCTTGACGGCCCCCTGCTCGCCGCGATCGAGAGCCTGGCCGGTCTGGCCTGCCCGGTGCTGGCCGTCGATCTGCCCTCGGGGCTCGATGCGGATACCGGCCACATGCCAGGCGCCTGCGTCCGGGCCGATCACGTGCTGAGCCTGTTGACGCTCAAGCCGGGGCTGTTCACGGCGCACGGGCGCGACCGGGCCGCCATGGTGTGGCTGGACACGCTGGGCATCGACACGTCAGGCGAATCGCCGCAGGCCTGGCTCGGCGGTGCACAGGCGGCCGCGGCGCCGAAGCGCCGCCATGCCCAGCACAAGGGCAGCTTCGGCGATGTCGCCGTCGTCGGTGGTGCGCCCGGCATGACCGGCGCAGCGCTGCTCGCCGCGCGCGCGGCCCATGCCGCCGGCGCCGGTCGCGTCTTCGTCGAACTGCTCGACGCGCAGGCCGTGACCGTCGATGTGTTGCGGCCCGAACTGATGCTGCGTCGCGAGTGGACGGCACGCACCGAACCCGACACCTTCAAGCAGGCCACAGTGATCTGCGGCTGCGGCGGCGGTGATGCTGTTCGCGCCGCGTTGCCGCGGCTGCTGGCGCACTGCGCCCGGCTCGTGCTCGACGCCGATGCGCTGAACGTTGTGGCCAGCGACGAGATGCTGCGGCAGCAAGTGCGCCTGCGCGCCGCCAGGGGCCTGGCCACTGTGATCACGCCCCATCCGCTCGAGGCGGCGCGCTTGCTCGGCCGCGGCAGCGTCGAAGTCCAGTCCGACCGGCTGAGCGCCGCGCAGGCACTCGCTGCGGCGCTCGACTGCGTGGTGGTGCTCAAGGGCTCGGGCACCGTGCTCGCGGCGCCGGGGCGCACGACGCGCATTAATGTCAGCGGCAACGCTTCTCTGGCCACCGCCGGCACCGGCGACGTGCTGGCCGGCTGGATCGGCGGCCACTGGGCCCAGCGCGCCGAGCCCGACCCCATCGAGCGGGCCTGGCAGACCGCGATCCACGCCGTCTGGCTGCACGGGTTTGCGGCCGACGAAGCCGCCCTGCCCGTGCTGCGTGCGGGCGATCTCATCGAGCACATGGCCGCCGTCGCGGCGCGTTGACCGGCTTCAGCGCCGCTTGCTGCCGCGCGGTGCGGTCGAGGCCTTGCGGGCCGTGGCCTTGGCGGCGCGCACCGGGTGTACCGCGCCCCCCTTGCCCGTGCGCGATGGGGCCTTGGTGGCCGCCTTGGTAGCGCGGTCGATGGCCTTGATCCTGGCGAGTTCTTCGCCAGCCTGGGCCTGCGGAACACGTTCGCGCCGCGTGCGCAGGCTGGCTGCATCGTCCTCGCCTTCGCGCACCATGCGGAAGTCGATCTTGCGGCCGTCCAAGTCGACGCGGCTGACCTGCACCCGCACCCGTGCGCCGACGATGTAGCGCACCCCGCTGCGCTCGCCGCGCAGTTCCTGCCGCGCCTCGTCGAAGCGGTAGTACTCGCCGCCGAGTTCGGTGATGTGCACCAGGCCCTCGACGTAGAGCGGGTCCAGCGTCACGAACAGGCCGAAGCTGGTCACCGCGGTCACGGTGCCGGCGAACTCCTCGCCGAGGTGCTCGCGCATGTAGCGGCACTTGAGCCAGGCCTCGACGTCGCGCGAGGCCTCGTCGGCGCGGCGCTCGTTGGCGCTGCAGTGCACGCCGGCGGCTTCCCAGTGCTCGAGCTCGATGTTCGGCCCCTTCACCGCCTTGCCGCCCTGGCGCACCTTGGGCGCCTCCTCGACGGCGCCGCTGAGCAGGTGGTAGCGCTTGCCGTGCAGCAGCGCCTTGATGACTCGGTGCACCAGCAGATCGGGGTAGCGGCGGATCGGGCTGGTGAAGTGCGTGTAGGCGTCGTAGGCCAGGCCGAAGTGGCCGGCGTTGGTGCCGGTGTAGATGGCCTGCTGCATCGAGCGCAGCAGCATGGTGTGGATCTGCAACGCGTCGGGCCGGTCCTTGGTGGCCGCGGCGATGGCCTGGAATTCCTTGGGCTGCGGATCCTCGCTGACTGCCAGGCCCAGGCCCAGCGCCTTCAGGTAGTTCTGCAGCAGCGTGCGCTTCTCGGGCGTCGGCCCTTCGTGCACGCGGTACAGGGCGGGGTGCTTGGCACGCGCGATGAAATCGGCCGAGCAGACGTTGGCAGCGAGCATCGCCTCCTCGATCAGCCGGTGCGCGTCGTTGCGGGTTCGCGGCACGATCTTCTCGATGCGGCCGTTTTCGTCGCAGACGATCTGCGTCTCGGTGGTCTCGAAGTCCATCGCGCCACGGCGGCCGCGCTCTTTCAGCAGCGCACGGTAGACCTCGTGCAGATGCAGCAGGTGCGGCAGGAGTTCATCTCGCCGCGCCGCCTCCGGGCCTCTTGTATTGCCCAGGATGGTGGCGACTTCGGTGTAGGTGAAGCGCGCATGCGAGCAGATCACCGCCGGGTAGAACTGGTAGGCATGCACCTCGCCCGTGGCGTCGACGATCATGTCGCAGACCATCGCCAGCCGGTCTTCGTTCGGGTTCAGCGAGCACAGTCCGTTGGAGATCTTCTCCGGCAGCATTGGGATCACGCGGCGCGGGAAGTACACCGAGGTGGCGCGCTCGTAGGCATCGTCGTCCAGCGGTTCCCCAGGCTTGACGTAGTGGCTGACGTCGGCGATGGCGACGATCAGCCGCCAGCCGTTGGGCGATTTGGTGCGCCCGATCTTCGCGGGCTCGCAGTACACCGCGTCGTCGAAGTCGCGCGCGTCCTCGCCGTCGATGGTGACCAGCGGTACGTCGGTCAGGTCGATGCGGTGCTTGCGGTCCGCGGGGCGGATCTTCTCCGGCAGCGCGGCGGCCTGTGCGAGTGTCTCCGGCGAAAAACGGTGCGGCACCTCGTACTTGCGCACCGCGATCTCGATCTCCATGCCGGGGTCGTCGATCTCGCCGAGCACCTCGGTGACGCGGCCCACCGGCTGCGAGTACATCGAGGGCGGCTCGGTCAGCTCGATGGCCACCACCTGCCCTGCGGTCGCGTTGGCGATCGCATTCTTGGGCACCATGATGTCCTGCCCGTAGCGCTTGTCTTCCGGCGCCACCAGCCAGATGCCGCTTTCGTGCAGCAGCCGGCCGATGATGGGCGCCTTGCGCCGCTCGAGGATCTCGAGGACACGCCCTTCGGGCCGCCCCTTGCGGTCGTAGCGGATGATTCGCGCCTTGACGCGGTCTCGGTGCAGCACCGCGCGCATCTCCTGCTGAGACAGGTAGATGTCGGGCTGCCGATCGTCGCGCACGATGAAGCCGTGGCCGTCGCGGTGGCCCTGCACCGTGCCTTCGACTTCGCTCATCAGCTCAGCGCCGATCGCGGGTGTTGTGGAGATTTGGTTTGTTTTGATGATATGATCCAAGACTTACTGAAATGCCCAGGTGGCGGAATTGGTAGACGCACTAGTTTCAGGTACTAGCGGGTAACACCGTGGGGGTTCGAGTCCCTTCCTGGGCACCAGATGATAGACAGAGTAAAGAGAAGGCCAGCGCACCCCGCGCTGGCCTTTTTGTTTGTGCGATCGCTTTGCAGATCGTGCGTCAGATGACGAACTTCTTCGCCAGGCCGTCCGGGCGCAGATCGTCGTATTCCTCGAACGGCTGGTGGATCCACGGGCTCGTGGGCAGCAGTTCGACGTAGTAGTCGGGCGTGTAGCTCGACGCGCCCTTGGTCCAGATGACCGCGGAGCGCAGTTCGCTGATCGACGGCATGCCGCGCAGGCGATCCACCACCGCGCGCAGCGTCACGCCCGAGTCGGCCAGGTCGTCGACCAGCAGCACGCGTCCGGCCAGTTCGCCCTTGGGCAGCGTGATGTACTTGGCCATGTCCAGGCGGCCCTGGATGGTGCCCGCATCGGCCCGGTAGGAGCTGGTCGACATGATCGCCAGCGGCTTGTCGAACACTCGCGACAGCACGTCACCCGGCCGCATGCCGCCGCGCGCGAGACACAGGATCTGGTCGAACTCCCAGCCCGACGCATGCACCTTGAGCGCCAGGCGCTCGATCAGCATGTGGTACTCGTCCCAGGAGACGTACAGGTGTTTGCCGTCGTCGGTCAGCATGAAAAGACTCCAGGTGAAATGGGGGCTCGCGCTCGAGAATCAATCAGGCGCGGTAAGGATGCCGCAGCAGGATGGTGTGCTCGCGGTCAGGGCCGGTGGACACCATGTCGATCGGCGCGCCGATGAACTCCTTCACGCGCTCCAGGTAGCGCCGCGCGTTCAGCGGCAGCGCATCCCAGTCGGTCACGCCGAAGGTCGTGCCGCTCCAGCCGGGGAAGGTGTCGTAGATCGGCACGCAGGCGGCGACGTCGTCGGCGTCCAGCGGCAGGATGTCGATGCGTTGGCCGCGCAGTTCGTAGCCCACGCAGACCTTGATTTCCGGCAGGCCATCGAGCACGTCGAGCTTGGTGATGCACAGCCCGGACACGCCATTGATGATGATCGCGCGCTTGAGCGCTGCGGCATCCAGCCAGCCGCAGCGACGCGGCCGGCCGGTCACGGTGCCACGCTCCTGGCCCACCGTGGACAGGTGGTGGCCTACGGTGCCGGGTTCGTCCATCGGCAGTTCGGTCGGGAACGGCCCGCTGCCCACGCGTGTGGTGTAGGCCTTGGTGATGCCCAGGATGTAGTGCAGCATGTCCGGGCCGACGCCTGAACCCGCGGCCGCATTGCCGGCCACGCAGTTGCTCGAGGTGACGTACGGGTAGGTGCCGTGGTCGATGTCGAGCAAGGTGCCTTGCGCACCTTCGAAGAGGATGTTGCCGCCACGCTTGTTGATGGTGTGCAGCATGTAGCCCACGTCGGCCATCATCGGCTTGAGCTGCTCGGCCACCTTCATGGCATGGTCGAAGATCGGCTGGAACTCCAGCGGTTTCGACTTCAGGTAGCCGCCCAGCGCCACGTTGTGCAGCGCGAGCAGTTCGCGCAGCTTGTCGGCAAAACGCTGTGGGTGCTTCAGGTCCTGCACGCGCAGAGCGCGGCGGGCCACCTTGTCTTCGTAGGCCGGGCCGATGCCCTTGCCGGTGGTGCCGATCTTGCCGGCGCCGCTGGTCTCGCGCAGCGCTTCGCGAGCGCGGTCGACCTCGACGTGAAACGGCAGGATCAGCGGGCAGGACTCGCTCACGAACAGCCGCGAGCGCACTTCCAGGCCGATGCCTTCCAGCCGCTCGATTTCCGCCAGCAGATGCGTCGGGTCGACCACCACGCCGTTGCCGATGCAGCAGACCACGCCGTCGCGCATGATGCCCGAGGGGATCAGTTGCAGGGCCGTCTTCACGCCCTTGATGACCAGCGTGTGGCCGGCGTTGTGCCCACCCTGGAAACGCACGACAACCTCGGCGTGGTCGGTCAACCAGTCGACCACCTTGCCCTTGCCTTCGTCGCCCCACTGCGTGCCGACCACGACCACGTTGTGGCCGGCTGCTGTCGATGTGTTGTGCTGCATGTCTGGATTCACTCGAAACTGCTGATTCGCGAAGCGGCTCGTGCGCTCACAGCGCGCGCACCGCCCATTGGCCGGCGACTGCGACCAGTTCGCGGTCGCACTCGAACTCCTGGCCTTCGTGCTCGTGGCCGGGCAGGACGCACACGACCGTCTCGCCCTGCTCCCTCAGGCGACGTACCGCGACGCGCAGGCCGGCATCTTCCGACCAGGGCGCCCGCACGGCAGGGCGGCCGCCGCGGCCGGGCACCAGCTCGGCGAGTTCCTTGATGTCGAGGCTGAAACCCACCGCCGGACGGTTGCGCCCGAAGATGGCTCCGACCTCGTCGTAGCGGCCACCACGCGCGACGGCATCGCTCGATCCCTTGGCGTAGATGGCGAATCGTGCTCCGCTGTAGTACGACGAGCCGCCCACGTCGGCGAGGTCGAAGCCGACCCGCACTTGCGGATGCGCCTGGCGAGCATGGCGAGCCAGCGTGCCCAGGTCGTCGAGCGCGGCGCGCACCGGCGGCAGATCCGGCAGCTTGCGGCGCGCCTCGGCCAGCATGTCCTCGCTGCCATAGAGAGACGGCAGTGCCTTCAGCGCACCGCGCAGGGCATCGGGCAGGCCGGAGCACAGATCGTTCAGCAGGCTGGCCTCCTTGCCGGCCAGCGCTGCATGGATATCAGCTTGCCGGACCGGATCGACGCCGGCGAGCAGCGCCCGCACGATGCGCGCGTCCGCCAGGTCCAGGGCCGGATCCGGCAGACCGGCGCCGCTCAGGCAATCGAGGGCCAGGTCCTGCACCTCGATGTCGGCTTCCAATCCCGCGTGGCCATAGATCTCGGCACCGAACTGCAACGGCTCGCGTGTCGACTGGATGCCCGACGGCCGCGTGTGCAGCACGGGCCCGCAGTAGCACAGCCGCGTCACACCGGCGCGATTGAGCAGGTGGGCGTCGATGCGGGCGACCTGCGGCGTGGCATCGGCGCGCACGCCGAGCGTGCGACCGCTGAGCTGGTCGACGAGCTTGAAGGTCTTCAGGTCGAGGTCCCGGCCGGTGCCCGACAACAGAGACTCGATGTGCTCCATCAGCGGCGGCATCACGAGCTCGCATCCGAAGGATCGCGCCACGTCGAGCAGACCGCGCCGCAGTTCCTCGATGTGTCTGGCCTGCGCAGGCAGGACGTCGGCAATGTGCTCGGGCAGCAGCCAAGCAGATGACATGGGAAAACCGCGGGGGATTAAAAAGCAGATTGTACCGGCCGCTCCGGGCCTGCCTGGGCGGGCTTCAAGGCCAGAACAACAGCAGCAGCCCCAGGCCCAGCATCATGCTCGCCAGCCCCAGGAAGCGGATCTGCCCGTCGCTCATTCGGGTGGCCTGCTCGAACAGCCGCCGCCATCCTCCCGGGCTGAAGAACGGCAGCAGCCCCTCCACCACGAGCATCAGCGCGCAGGCCGCCAGCAGCACGTCCCAGAAGCCCGCGGCCACGGCGGACTACTTCTTCGTCGCTGCCGGCGCGGCGGGCGCTGCGGATGCGGAACCGCGCATGGCCTTGAAGAAGTCGCTGGCCGGGTCGAGCACCATCACGTCGCCCTTGGTGCGGAAGGCCGCGCGGTAAGCCTCCAGGCTGCGATAGAACTGTGCGAACTGCGGGTCGCGCCCGAAGGCCTCGGCGAAGATGGCCGACGCCTTGGCATCGCCCTCGCCCTTGACCTTCTGCGCTTCACGATAGGCCTCGGCCACGATCACTTGGCGCTGGCGGTCGGCATCGGCACGGATCTTCTCGCCCTCGGCGCCGCCGGTGGAACGCAACTGGTTGGCCACCTGCTGCCGCTCCGAACGCATGCGGCTGTAGATCGAGTCGGTGATGTTGGCGACGAAGTCCACGCGCTTGATGCGCACGTCGAGAATCTCGATGCCGAAGGACTTGGCATCGTCCTCCAGCCGGGCGCGCACGTCCTGCATGACCTTGTCGCGCTCGAGCGACAGCACGCCACCGACGGTGCGCTTGGTCACCTCTTCGTTGAACGCGGCATGCACGACCGGCGACAGGCGCGTCTCGAGGTTGCGCATGTCGGTGCCGTTGTTGCGGATGAACTGGCGAGGCTCGGCCACGCGCCATTTGACCAGCCAGTCGATGACCAGGCTCTTCTTCTCGGCAGTGAAGATCGGCCGCGTGTCGGGGCTGTCGAGCGTCTGGATGCGACGGTCGAGGAACACGACGTTCTGGAACGGCGGCGGCAGCTTGACCTTCAGGCCCGGTTCGGTGATCACTTCCTTGATCTCGCCGAGCGCGTAGATGACGGCCACCTGGCGCTGATCGACGACGAACAGCGTAGAGGCTGCCGCCATCAGGGCCAGCAGGACGAGGCCGACGATGAGTCCGATGCGATTCATGTGTTGATGCTCCCTGCTTCTCAGCGGCCGTCGCGGTCACGCGTGCGCTGGCCATCGCGCGAACGCGCATCGGCCGCCGCAGCGGCGGGCACGGTCGTCTCAGCCGCGGTTGGCGCGGCAGCGGAGGTCGGCGCAGTGCCGGGCGCTGCACCGGCCTGCTGCATCAACTTGTCCAGCGGCAGGTACAGCAGGTTCGAATTGCTGCGACTGTCCACCAGCACCTTGCTGACGTTGGAATAGACCTGCTGCATGGTGTCGATGTACAGGCGATCGCGGGTCACACCCGGCGCCTTCTGGTACTCGGTCAGCACGCGGCTGAAGCGCTGCGCGTCACCTTCCGCCTGCGCCACGACGCTCGACTTGTAGCCCTCCGCCTCCTCGCGCAACCGCGCGGCGGTGCCCTGAGCCTTCGGGATCACGTCGCTGGCGTAGGCCAGGCCCTCCTTCTTCAGGCGGTCGCCGTCCTGGCCGGCCTTCAGGGTGTCTTCGAAAGCGGCCTGCACCTGCTCGGGCGGTTGCACGCTCTGCATGTTGACGTTGGCCACGACGATGCCCGCCTTGAGCCGGTCGAGCTGGGCCTGGATGGACTTGACCAGTTCGGCAGCGATGGCGTCGCGCTGCTCGTAGAGCACCGCATCGATGTTGGTGCGGCCGACGATCTCGCGCACGGCCGACTCGGCCGCCAGCGTCACCGCCTCTTCGGGGTCGCGGTTCTCGAAGATGAAGGCACGCGCATCCTTGAGCCGGTACTGCACGGTGAAGCGGATGTCGATGATGTTCTCGTCCTGCGTCAGCATCGACGAGTCGCGCAGCCCGGTGGCCTGCACCACCGCGTTGCGGCCGACTTCGCGCGAACGCAACTGCGTCACGCTGACCGTTTCGTGCGCCTGGAACGGGTAAGGCATGCGCCACTGGAAGCCGGCGTCAGCCGTGTGGCTGAACTTGCCGAACGAGGTGACGACGGCCTGCTGGCCTTCCTGGACGATGAAGAAGCCGCTGCCCAGCCAGATCAGCGCGACCACGCCCGCGATCAGCCCGGCGCCGATGCCGGCGCTCTTCATGTCGGGCTGGAAGTTGCTCGGGCCGCCGCCGTCGTCCGACGGGCCACCGCCGCGCGGGCCGCCGCCCTTGCCGCCGAACAGGCCGCCGAGCTTGCGGTTGAAGTCACGCCAGAGTTCGTCGAGGTCGGGCGGGCCGTCGTTGCGTCCGCCGTTGGCCAGGCTCAGGTCGGCGCCGGCAGGGCGCAGTGCACGCCGCGATGCCATGAAGGCTCCGGCGAACAGCGCGCGCGCCGCGCGGGCGACCTCGTGCAGTCGCTCGACGAGGCCGGTGGAGGAGGGATTCGCGTGGGTCATGATGATGAGGCGAACGAATCGTGGGTTCCGGTGAAGGGGGTGTCGAGCGTCGGCGCAGCGGACTCGTCGGCCGAATCAACGTCAATTGGGGGCCGATGCGGGGCATTCAAGTCGGGATCGAGCGTTCCGCCGACCGCCTCGGTCAGCACCTGGCGCAATTCGGCCAGACCGGTGCCGTCGAGCGCGCTGACGAACACGCGCGGCACACGTTGACCGCCGGCACGCTCGATCACGTCGCGCAGCAGGCGCGGCCGCTGGCTGGGCTCGAGACGGTCGAGCTTGTTGAACACCAGCACCTGGGTGATCTGCCCGGCGCCGATCTCCTCGAGCACGCGCTCGACTTCGGCCATCTGCTCATCGAGCACCGGGCTGGAGCAGTCGACCACGTGCAGCAGCAGGTCGGCATCGGCCGACTCCTGCAGCGTGGCCTCGAAAGCCTCGACCAGCTTGTGCGGAAGGTCGCGGATGAAGCCGACGGTGTCGGAAAGCGATACGGCGCGCCCGGCCTCTTCGAGATAGAGCTGCCGCGTGGTCGTGTCGAGCGTGGCGAACAACTGGTCGGCCGCATAGCTGCGCGCCTTGACCAGCGCATTGAACAACGTGGACTTGCCGGCGTTCGTGTAGCCCACCAGCGAAACGCGGAAGGTCTGGTTGCGCTCGCGGGCACGGCGCTGCGTCTTGCGCTGCTTCTTGACGCTCTCGAGCCTGCGCTTCACCGTCTTGATGCGCTCGTCGATCATGCGGCGGTCGAGTTCGATCTGCGCCTCGCCCGGGCCGCCGCGGGTGCCGATGCCGCCCTGCTGGCGCTCGAGGTGGCTCCAGCGGCGCACCAGCCGGGTCGCCAGGTATTGCAGGCGGGCCAGTTCGACCTGCAGCTTGCCCTCGTGGCTCTGGGCCCGGGCGGCGAAGATCTCGAGGATCAGCATGGTGCGATCGGCCACGGCCACGCCCAGATGCTGTTCGAGGTTGCGTTGCTGGGCCGGCGAGAGCGCCTGGTCGAACAGCACCGCTTCGGCCTGATGACCCTGCACCAGCGCCTTGATCTCGTCGGCCTTCCCCGAACCGACGAACAGGGCCGCATCGGGTGCCTTGCGGCGTGCGATGACGCGCGCCACCGCCACGTCGCCGGCGGACTCGGCCAGCAACGCGAGTTCGTCGAGCGACGCATCGAACGGGCCTCGCCCGCCGAAGTCGACGCCGACGAGGATCGCCCGTGCAGGGCCGCCCGCCGGGCCGATGGGTTCCGCGGAACTCAAGCCTGCTCGGGCGTTTCGTTGGCGTGGAAGTTCACCGCCCGGCCCGGCACGACCGTGGAGATCGCGTGCTTGTAGACCATCTGCGTGACGGTGTTCCGGAGCAGCACCACATACTGATCGAAGGACTCGATGTGGCCCTGCAGCTTGATGCCGTTGACGAGATAGATCGACACCGGCACATGCTCCTTGCGCAGCAGGTTCAGGAACGGGTCTTGTAGGAGTTGCCCTTTGTTGCTCACGATATGCTCCGTGATGAAAGTTCGTAGGACGGAGACGTTAACACAGCGCCATCGCGCCCTGCTGGATTCTCCGCATTGACCTTGTGATCAGCCGCTCTGATCACTTCTCGTCGAAGGGGTTCCGCGACGAACGCATCTCGATGCGCAGCGGCGTGCCGACGAGCTTGAAGTGCTCACGGAACCGCCCCTCCAGGTAGCGCTTGTACGAATCCGTCACGTGCTCCAGCGAATTGCCGTGGATGACGATGATCGGCGGGTTCATCCCGCCTTGGTGGGCGTAGCGCAGCTTGGGCCGGAACATGCCGGCGCGTTTGGGCGTCTGGTGCTCCACCGCCTCGAGCAGCAGGCGCGTCAGCACCGGCGTGGGCATCTTGCGCGTGGCCGAGGCGTGCGAGTCGGCGATCGCCTTCCACACCGGCGCCAGGCCCTGGCGCTTCTTGGCCGAGATGTGCAGCAGAGGCGCGAACTTCAGGAACGCCAGGCGCTGCTCGATCGAGCGCTGCAGCGTCTGCTTCTGGTAGTCGTCGACCGCATCCCACTTGTTCACCGCCATCACCACCGCGCGGCCGCTGTCGAGGATGTAGCCCGCGATGTGCGCGTCCTGGTCGGTCACCCCCTGGGTGGCGTCGAGCAGCAGCAGCACCACGTTGGCGTCGGCGATGGCCTGCAGCGTCTTGACCACCGAGAACTTCTCGATCGCCTCGAACACCTTGCCCTTGCGGCGCAGCCCGGCGGTGTCGATCAGCTCGAACTTCTGGCCGTTGCGCTCGAAGGGCACGTGGATGGCGTCGCGCGTCGTGCCCGGCAGGTCGAAGGCGACGAGACGCTCCTCGCCCAGCCAGGTGTTGATCAGCGTGGACTTGCCGACGTTCGGCCGGCCGGCCACGGCCAGGCGGATCGGGCCGTCGGTCTGGTCGGGCGCTTCGTCTTCCTCGTCGAAGGCGAAATCCGCCAGTGCCGCCTCGATCAGGCTGCGCACGCCCTGCCCGTGCGCGGCCGACACCGGGTGCGGCTCGCCCAGGCCCAGTTCGTAGAACTCGCCGAGCAGCGGCGACTCCGCCATGCCTTCGGCCTTGTTGGCCGCGAGCACCACCTTCTTGCCGGTGGTGCGCAGGAACTTCGCGATGTCGTGGTCCTGCGCCGAGAGACCGCCGCGCACGTCGACCACGAAGACCACCGCGTCCGCCTCGGCCACCGCTTGGCGCGTCTGCTTGGCCATCTCCTTGAAGATGCCGGACTCCGCGGTCGGCTCGAAGCCCCCGGTATCGACGACGATGAATTCGCGGTCACCCAGGCGGCCGTCACCGTAGTGGCGGTCGCGCGTCAGGCCGGCGAAGTCGGCGACGATGGCGTCGCGGCTCTTCGTCATGCGGTTGAACAAGGTGGACTTGCCCACGTTGGGCCGGCCCACCAGGGCGAGAACAGGCTTCATGGACGCGAGCCTCCCGCCGCGTGGCGATGCGTCACTCGGGACGGAAGGCGTGCAGCCCGCCGTTGCGCGTGACGACCAGCAGCGTGTTGCCGGAGGCGACCGGCGCCGCCGCCGCTCCAGAACTGTCGGTGGACAGGCGCAGCACCGGCTCGCCCTTGTCGAGCGACATCCAGTGCACCGTGCCCTCGCCATCGACGAACACCACCGTCGGGCCGACCGCCAGCGGCGAACTCACGCTGCGATACATCAGCCGCTCCGAGGTCCAGGCCACTTCGCCCGACGCCGTGCGCCAGGCGGTGAGGCGATCCGACGCATCTGCGCCGACGATGACCTGCTCGTTGCCGGCCACGCCCTCGGTGCCGCCGATGGTGCGCGACCACAGCAGGTTGCCGCGTTCGGCGTTCACGCAGCCCACGGCGGACTGGAAGGCCCGCATGCAGACGGTGTCGCCCAGGCGCAGCAGCGGGGCCACCAGGTCGGCCAGGCGTTCCACCTCGTTGGCGCCGCGCGGCGATGCCACCGGCACCTCCCAGCGTACCGAGCCGCGCAGCGGGTCGATGCCGGCCAGGCGCGGGCCCTGCCCGACCAGCAGGGTGTCCTTGAAGGCCGCGATCACGCCGCCCTGGGCCAGCGTCAGCGCATCCCCAGGGCGCTGCAGCGACCACAGCATGCGGCCGTCGAGCACGTCGTAGGCGAGCACCCGGCGGTCGACGCCGAGCACGAAGACCCGTTCGCCGGCCACCAGCGGCGCCGTCACCACCTTGGTGCCGATCGGCTTGCGCCAGGCCGGCTTGCCGCCGTCGAGCACGACCAGATCGCCCTCGCGCGTCACCACCGCGGCGAAGCGGCCGTCGCTGCCCACGCCGGCGACAATGCGTCCGTCGACGCTGGTGCGCCAGATCGTCTTGCCGGTGTCCGCCTGCACGGCAGCCACGGTGCCATCATTGCTCGCCACGGTGAACACGCCGGCATTGACGGCCACCGAGAGCGGGAAGCCGACGTCGCCGATGCGCTCGGTCCAGACCTGCCGCCCGGCGATCGCAGCGGTGATCGGCTCGAGAGGCTTGGGCTTCGGGCGTTCCGGGCCGCTGGAACAGGCCGCCATCAGCAGCACCAGCGCGCCGGCCAGCAGCCGGCCGGTCGTGGCGGCGCGGCAGATCACTTCGTCGCTCCGGCGGTCTTGGGCGCTTCGGCCGGCGGCGCGGCGCCCAGCGAGGTGAGCTTGGCGTCGATCAGCCGACGGTACTCGACCTTCGGGTCCATCGTGTCCCAGGCCTTCTTGTAGGCCGCCTTCGCCTCCTCTGTCTTACCTTGCGCAAGCAGGACGTCCCCACGCCGATCGGCCACCAGCGCCTCGAACTCCTTGCCGCTCGCGCCATCGAGCTGCTTGAGCGCTTCGTCGTACTTCTTCTGGTCGGCCAGCACGCCGGCCAGGCGCAGGCGCGCCACCGTCTGGTACTCGGCCTCGGTGGCATTGCCGGCCACCCAGCCCAGCGTGGCCACGGCCGCATCGGGCTGGCCCTTCTCGAACTGCACCTTCGCCGCCACCAAGCCGCCCTGCTGTGCGTAGGCGGTGCGCGGGAAGCGCTCCTTCATGTCGTTGAAGATGCCGCCGGCCTTGCTGACCTCGCCGGCGATGGCTGCGCGCTCGAGCTCGTCGAACATCGCGGCCGCCTTCACGGCCTGGTCGCGCTGCCACCAGTTCCAGCCGTTCCAGGCCGCGAAGCCGGCCAGGGCCAGCGTCACCAGCCAGGTCAGGGCGTTGCCGTACTGCTTCCAGAAAGCCTTCAGCTGGTCGAGTTGTTCTTGTTCTTCGAGATCGAGATGCGTGGCCATGGCGTGTGCGTGACGTCGGAAAGGCGGGATTATGCGGTGGCGAGGTCGGCCGCCCAGCTGGCGGCGCCGGCCAGCGGCAGGCTGCGTTGCGGGGCGGCGGGGTCGCGCAGGTCCTTCAGCGCAACCTCGCCGCGGGCGACCTCGTCGTCACCGAAGATCAGCGCGTAGCGCGCGCCGCTGGCATCGGCGCGCTTGAACTGCGACTTCATGCCGGTGAAGCCGGCGTTCATCTGCACCGCGATGCCAGCGGTGCGCAGCGCCTCGACGGCGACCATCGCCGGCACCAGCGCAGTGGCCGAGGGCACGACGGCGTAGACACGCGGCGGCGTCGCCGGCGGCGCGATGCCGAGCTCCTCGATCAGCAGCAGCACCCGCTCCAGCCCCAGGCCGAAGCCGACCGCCGGTGCCGGCTTGCCGCCGAGCTGCTCGATCAGGCCGTCGTAGCGGCCGCCGCCACACACCGTGCCCTGGGCGCCGAGCTTGTCGGTGACCCACTCGAAAACAGTGAGGTTGTAGTAGTCCATGCCGCGCACCAGGCGCGGGTTGATGCGGTAGGCCAGGCCGGCCGCATCGAGCACGGCACGCACGGCGCCGAAGTGCGCCAGCGACTCGGCGCCGAGGAAATCCGGCAACTGCGGCGCGGCCTCGATGAGCGCCTGCATCGCCGGGTTCTTGCTGTCCAGGATGCGCAGCGGGTTCGTGTGCAGGCGGCGCTTGGCGTCTTCATCGAGCTGCTCGGCGTGCGCCTCGAGGTGCTTGATCAGCGCCGCGCGGTGGGCCAGGCGCTCGCCCGGCTGGCCCAGGCTGTTGAGCTCCAGGCGCACGTCGCGTTCTTCGACGATGCCCAGGTCGCGCCACAGCGCGCGCAGCATCAGGATCAGCTCGGCGTCGACGTCTGGCCCGGCGTAGCCCAGCGCCTCGGCACCGAACTGGTGGAACTGCCGCGAGCGGCCCTTCTGCGGACGCTCGTGGCGGAATTGCGGGCCGATGTAGAAAAGGCGGCGCCCGCCGTCGCGCAGGAACGAGTGCTCGGTCATCGCGCGCACCACGCCGGCGGTGTTTTCCGGGCGCAGCGACAGGCGGTCGCCGTTCATCGAATCGACGAAGGAATACATCTCCTTCTCGACGATGTCGGTCACCTCGCCGAGGCCGCGCACGAACAGCGCCGTCGGCTCGACGATCGGCGTGCGCACGTTGGCGTAGCCGTAGCGGTGCATCAGCGCGCGGATCTTGTCCTCGAGCCACTCCCACCGGGCGGAATCCGGCGGGAGGATGTCGTTCATGCCCTTGACGGCGCGTATCGGTTCAGCCATGGAATCGTGGTGCAGCGGATCGACGCCGCTCGCGCGGCCGACCCTTCGGTGGGGTATCGCCTCAGGCCGCGGTTGCGGCGCCGAAGCGCTTCTCGACATAGTCCTCGACGATGCGGTGGAACTCCTGCACGATGCCGTCGCCGCGCAGGGTCAGTGCCTTCTCGCCGTCGATGAACACCGGCGCGGCCGGCGCCTCGCCGGTGCCGGGCAGGCTGATACCGATGTCGGCATGCTTGCTCTCGCCCGGGCCGTTGACGATGCAGCCCATCACCGCGACCTTCATCGTCTCGACGCCAGGGTACTTGCCCTTCCAGACCGGCATCTGCGCGCGCAGGTAGTCGTCGATCTGCTTGGCCAGTTCCTGGAACGTCGTGCTGGTGGTGCGGCCGCAGCCCGGGCAGGCAGTCACGCTCGGGTTGAACGAACGCAGGCCCAGCGACTGCAGGATCTCCAGCGCCACCACCACCTCCTGCGTGCGCGCCTCGCCGGGCTGCGGCGTGAGGCTGACGCGGATGGTGTCGCCGATGCCGTCCTGCAGCAGCAGCGCCAGCGCGGCGGTGGAGGCCACCGTGCCCTTGGTGCCCATGCCGGCTTCGGTCAGGCCCAGGTGCAGCGGGTAGTCGCAACGTTTGGCGAGCGCACGATAGACGCTCACCAGGTCCTGCACGCCCGACATCTTGCATGACAGGATGATCTGTTCGGGCCGCAGGCCGATCTCCTCGGCGCGGTGCGCCGACTCGACCGCCGACATGATGATCGCGCGGTACATGATCTGCTGCGGCTCGTGCGGCTCGGCCAGCTTCGCGTTCTCGTCCATCAGCTGCGCGAGCAGTTCCTGGTCGAGGCTGCCCCAGTTGACACCGATGCGCACCGGCTTGTCGAACTTCGCTGCCGCTTCGACCATCTGCGCAAACTGGCGGTCGCGCTTGTCGCCCTTGCCGACGTTGCCCGGGTTGATGCGGTACTTCGACAGCGCCTCGGCGCAAGCCGGATGCTCGGTGAGCAGGCGGTGGCCGTTGTAGTGGAAGTCGCCGATCAGCGGCACGTCGATGCCCATGCGGTCGAGCTGCTCGCGGATGTGCGGCACTGCCTCGGCGGCCTCGGGCGTGTTGACGGTGATGCGCACCATCTCCGAGCCGGCGATGGCGAGCTCCTTGACCTGGATGGCGGTTCCGATCGCGTCGACCGTGTCGGTGTTGGTCATCGACTGCACGCGCACCGGTGCGCCGCCGCCGATGGTCACGACGCGCGAGCCCCAGCGCACCTGCGCCTGGTGCGAGCGGCGCTGGGCGGGGCGCGCCGGCTCGATGAACTCTTCGAGGGAAATCCGCTGCTCGCTCATCTCGGGCCTCGTTACTTCAGGTCCAGCCGGGCGACGTTGTCGCGGGTGAAGCCGGCCAGCTCGATCGGCTTGCCGCGGAAAGACAGTTGCGTCACGGCCGAATTGCCGATGGTGACCTTCATCGGCATCGCGCCGTCGACACCGACCGCCTCGCCGGGCTGCAACAGCCGCGACAGCAGGGTCTGGCCGCGCGCGTCGAGCACCTCGACCCAGGACTCGCCGTCCACACGGAGTTGCAGCACGCCGGCCATGCTGGCCGCCGGCGAGGTGGCGGCGCTGGCCGCGTCGTCTGCGGCTGCGGGCGGCACCGAATGCACCGTCTCGACGACGACGGATGCCGCGGGCGCCGGCACCGCTGCCAGCGGAGCGGTGACCGTCGCGGGTGCCGCAGCCGGTGCACTCGCGACCCGGCCGGCCGACACGGCCGGAGCCGACGCGGGCTGCGCGAGGGGCACGGTCAGCGTGCCGGGCGGCAGGAAATAGACGATGCCGGCGAGCACCAGAAACAACAGCGGCGCCCACACTGCCGGCGAGCCGAGCAGCGACCAGTCGCCACCCTGGCTCATCCCCGGGCGTTCACGGAACGGCGCATTGATGCCCTCTCCGACCTGCTCGAGCCGATGGCCCGGCGGCGGCGGCAGCAGCGCGAGCACCGGCGCCGGATCGATCTTCAGCGTGCGGCAGACGGTCTGCGCCAGCGCCCGCGTGAAGGTCGCGTCGGGCAGTTCGTCGAGGCGGTCGTTCTCGAGCGCCTCGAGCTTGCGCGGCGTCACCTTGATCGCGGTGGCCAGCACGGCGATGTGCATGCCCTGGGCTTGCCGGGCCTGGCGCAGCAGGCTGCCGGCGGTGACCGCGGGCGGCCTCGGCGCCGCGCTGTCGGGCGTCTCACTCATTGAACTGCCCTCGTTCGAAGGCCACCGCTTCGCGCGATTCGCGATAGCGCGCGCGCAACTGCGCGCCCAGTTCGGCGACGCCGTTCTGGTTGCCCAGCTTGTGCTCGATGCGCACGGCGAGCCACAGCGTCTGTGCGCTGATGTAGTTCGGGTTGCTGTTGATGCGACGGATGTGGAAGCGCGCCCGCTCCGGCTCGCCCCGACGAAGCAGCACCTCGGCCAGGTTGACCGAGGTCGACGGGTTGCCCGGGTCGACCTGGAACGAGCGCATCAGCGCCTTCTCGGCTTCTTCCAGCTGTCCGGCGAAGGCATGGCACACACCCTGGGTGAGCAGGATGCGCCCCGTGTCTCGGCGCTGAGGGATGGTCAGCGCCTGCGTGAACTGCGCGTCAGCCTCGCCATAGCGTTTGTGCTGGCACAGGAACCAGCCGTAGTTCTGCATCGCATCGACGTCGCGCGCGTTCAGCGCGAGCGCGCGGCGAAAGCTTTCTTCTGCCTGGCTGTCCTGCCCCAGGTTGCCCAGGATCAGTCCGCGCAGGTTGTGCGCCGCGCCGACATTCGGGTCGGCGGCGATCGAGCGATTGACCTCTTCGAGCGCCACGTCCATCTGGTTGCGGCTGAAATAGGCGCTGGCCAGCTCGAGCCGCACCTGCGCGCGGCGCGCAGCGTCGCCCTCCTCGGGGGCGCCAGGCTTGCCGCGCACATCGCTGACCGGCCCGGAGCTCGTGGACACCGTGGTCGAGCAGCCGACCAGCCACACGGCGAACAGGCCGACGATCACCCGCGCGAGGAATCGGGCGTTGCCCTTCATGCCTTGGTCTCCTGCATCGGCGCTGCGCGCCGCATCACCTTCACGGGCGCATGCACGAGCCGCTGGTGCACACGCGTGCGGTCCTGCACCTCGCCGGCGAGCTGGCCGCAGGCCGCGTCGATGTCGTCGCCGCGCGTCTTGCGAACCGTCGTCACGATGCCGGCGCGCAGCAACACGGCTGCGAAGGCCTGCACGCGCTCGGCGGACGAGCGCACCAGGCCAGACTGCGGGAACGGGTTGAACGGAATCAGGTTCACCTTGCAGGGCACGCGGCCCTTGACGAGCCGCACCAGCTCCTGAGCGAGCTCGGGCGTGTCGTTGACGCCGTCGAGCATGCAGTACTCGAAGGTCACGAAGTCGCGCGGTGCGGCCGGCAGGTAGCGCACGCAGGCGTCGAGAAGCGCGTCGATCCCGTCCTTGCGGTTCAGCGGAACCAGATCGTTGCGCAGCGCGTCGTTCGGCGCATGCAGCGACACCGCCAGCGCCACCGGGCAGTCCTCGCGCAGGCGGTCGATCATCGCCACCATGCCGGAGGTCGACACCGTCACGCGTCGGCGCGACAGCCCGTAGCCGTGGTCGTCGAGCATGGCGCGCAATGCCGGCACGAGGGCCGCGTAGTTCTGCAGCGGCTCGCCCATGCCCATCATCACCACGTTGGTGACGGCGCGCTCACCTTCCTTCAGGCCCAGGCGCCGGCGAAGCTGGTGCTCGGCATGCCACAGCTGCGCCAGGATCTCGCCGGTGGAGAGGTTGCGGCTGAAACCCTGGTGCCCGGTCGAACAGAAGCGGCACCCGACTGCACAGCCGGCCTGCGACGACACGCACAGCGTGCCGCGGTCGGATTCCGGGATGAAGACCGTCTCGATCGCATTGCCGGCGCCGACGTCGAACAGCCACTTGACAGTGCCGTCGTTCGACACATGCTCGCTGATCACTGGCAGCGACTGCACCGCGGCGCGTTCGCGCAGCTTGTCGCGCAATGACCTGGCCAGATCGGACATGGCGTCGAAGTCCGACGCGCCCTTCTGGTGGATCCAGCGGAACAGCTGCGTGGCGCGGAAGCGCTTCTCGCCGAGCTGTTCGACGAACGCGGTCAACCCGTCCCGGTCGAAATCGAGCAGGTTGACCACGCTCATCGGAGTCAGCGCGAGTAGATGTTCATGCCGGGGAAGAAGAACGCCACTTCCACGGCGGCCGTTTCCGGCGCGTCGGAGCCGTGCACCGCATTGGCGTCGATGCTGTCGGCGAAATCGGCGCGGATGGTGCCCTTCTCGGCCTTCTTCGGGTCGGTCGCGCCCATCAGCTCGCGGTTCTTTGCGATCGCGTTCTCGCCTTCGAGCGCCTGAATCATCACCGGGCCCGAGATCATGAAGTCGACCAGGTCCTTGAAGAAGGGACGGGCCTTGTGCACGGCGTAGAACTGCTCGGCTTCGCCGCGCGAGAGGTGGGCCATCCTCGCTGCGACGATCTTCAGGCCTGCGCCCTCGAAACGAGCATAGATCTGGCCGATCACGTTCTTCGCGACGGCGTCGGGTTTGATGATCGAAAGGGTGCGTTCGAGCGCCATGAATTCTTCTCCTGAATCAATAACTTGGCAAAGTTTCGGATTGTAGCTTGCGCAGTGCGTCAGGCTGATGTCGCAAGGGCTTCAGCGACCACGCCGGCCACCACCGCCGCCGCTGCCACCGCCGCCAAATCCACCACCACCACCGCCGCCGCCACTTCTGCCGCCGCCGAATCCACCACCGCCGCTACCTCCGCGGCCACCGCGGTTCTTGCGATGGAAAGCGTCCCCTCCGATGTAGCCCACCGAGGTCTGCATCGGGTCGGGCTGCTTCGGGCCGCCCTTCTTCGCGCCGCCGCCGCCGGTGGGCTGGCTGCTGCCGCCCGGGCCGAAACCTCCGCCGCCCTGCCCGAAGCCACGCCCGCCGACCCGGCTGCGCGGGTTCTGCACGAAGCGCTTGTCAAAGGTCTGCTCGAGCGGGTTCGGGATGTTCATCGGGTCGATGTCGAAATCCTCGTCGCCATCGAACTCGCCGCGCTCGCGGTTCTCCAGCGGCGGAGCGTCCGGCGCAGGCACCCTGCTGCGCTGCTGCGGCGGCCCGCCGCGCCCACCGCGGTCGTTCGGCCGACCCGCGGGCGGGCGACCGTCGCCACGGGCCTCGTTGCGCGGCTTGTTGCGCGGTTCGTTGCGGCCGTCGCGCCGCTCTTCGGGACGCGGCTGGGCCGGCCCGCTGGCCAGGCGCCGGATCGCACGCACGTCTTCCGGGCCCATGTCGACCCATACACCCCGCTTGAGGCCACGCGGCAGCACCACGCAGCCGTAACGAATGCGGATGAGCCGGCTGACCGTCAGGTCGACAGCGTCGAACAGCTTGCGCACCTCTCGATTGCGGCCTTCGGTGATGACGACGCGGTACCAGTGGTTGGCGCCTTCGCCGCCACCGTCTTCGATGGAGCGGAAGGCGGCGGTCTGGCCGTCGATCTCCACGCCCTCGAGAAGTTGCGCCTTGTCCTCGCTGTCCAGCGTGCCGAGCACGCGCACCGCGTACTCGCGCTCCACGCCGAAGCGAGGGTGCATCAGCTGGTTGGCCAGTTCACCGGATGTGGTGAACAGCAGCAAACCTTCGGTGTTGATGTCCAGCCGGCCCACCGCCTGCCACTTGCCGTGCTGCAGGCGCGGCAGGCGCCGGAACACCGTCGGCCGCTGCTGCGGGTCGTCGTTGGTGACCACCTCGCCCACCGGCTTGTGGTACGCGATCACGCGCGGCGGCGGCTGCTGGATGCGCACCTTCACCGGCTTGCCGTCGAGCGCGATGCGGTCGCCGAAGGAGATGCGCTGGCCGATGTGCGCCGGTTCGCCGTTCACGGTGATGCGGCCGTCGGTGATCATCGCCTCCATGTCGCGCCGCGAGCCGACGCCGGACTGCGCCAGCACCTTCTGCAGCTTCGGCGCATCGGGCTCGGCAGCCAGCACGCGCTTGTGCGGCTCGGCCTCGCCGGCGCCGCCGGATTCACCAGCCTCGCCCGCTTCGGCGTTCTCGGCGCTGTCGGCGGCCTGCGGTGACACCTCAGCCGGCAGCTCGGACGCCACTTCGGCGATGGCCTCACCGGCCTCGTCGAAGGCGCCGGAAAGCACCTCGGCGAACACCTCGCCGGTGCGCTGCGCGGCGGCCGCCTGCGCGGCCTCCGGCGTCACCGGTTCGCCGCCTTCGCCGCGCCGGCGGTCGCGCCGGCCGCGGCGCCGGCCGCGGCGTGCGCCCTCTTCGCCGCCCTCGCCCGGCTCGCCGCCTTCGCCGCCTGCATCACCCGCTTCACCACTTTCGCCGGAGCCGCCATCGGCAACGCGCACGGCCTGCGGCGCGCCGTCGTGGGCTTGCGCCTGCGGTGCCTCGGTTCGCAGCTCGGCTACCGGCTGTGTCGGGGCCGCAGCCGCAGGCTCCTGCGCTCCTGCATCGGCCACAGCAGCCGCTGGAGCCTTGCGACGGCGCGGCTTGGGTGCCTCTTCGGCCGCAGTCTCCGTCGCCGCGCCGGCTTCTGCCTCGGCGGACTTGGCCACGGCCCGGCGCTTTCGCGCCGGCTTGGGCGTCGCGGTGTCGGTCGCGGGCGTGACTGCCTCATCGGGGGCGTCGGGCTGAGACTCGGGCGGCAGGTTCATGCTTGGGGTTCCATCGGGGCGGCGTCGGCCGCAGGCTCGGGCTCGGGGTCGTTCGGGGGGGCGGGGGCGGGATCAGGCTCGCCCGCAACAGGCACATCGACCGAGCTGTCGAAGGCTGGCTCGGTCGCTGCCTCGTCGGCAGTCATCGCGACAGCCGCGATTTCGGTGGCTTCGAAGGCCACATCGGTCGCGTCCGCAGGCGCATCGAGCGCCAGCGCCGCCTGCGCGTCGATCAGCGAGGCCTGCTCGGGCAAGGCGTCGGCCAGCATCGCGCCAGCCGCAGGGGCGCCGTCAAGCAGGGGCAACTGCTCGAGGCTCGCCAGGCCCAGGTCATCGAGGAAATGGCGCGTCGTGGCCAGCAGCGCCGGGCGGCCGGGGGCCTCGCGGTAGCCGATCGCCTCGACCCAGCCACGGTCCTCGAGCTGCTTGATGATCTGGCTGGCCACGGTGACGCCGCGGATGTCTTCGATGTCGCCGCGTGTCACCGGTTGACGGTAGGCAATGATCGCCAGCGTCTCCATCACGGCACGCGAATACTTCGGCGGCTTCTCCGGGTTGAGTCGATCGAGGAACTCGCGCATCTCGGGCCGGCTCTGGAATCGCCAGCCCTGCGCCAGTGCCACGAGTTCGACGCCGCGGCTGTCCCAGTCGCGTGTCAGTTCGTCGAGCAAGGCGCGCAGCGTGTCGGGGCCCAGTTCATCGTTGAACAAGGTGCGCATGTCGCGCAGGGGCATCGGCTGGCTGGCGCAGATGAGCGCGGTCTCGAGGACGCGCTTCGCATCCTGTGTGTTCATGGATCCTGTCAAATCCTCGGCCGGGGGTATCCGGCTGGTCTACGGGCTCGTGTCGAGCGTCACCCCACGGGATGACACACTGCAACTGGCTGTTGGCCGCGCATCGTGCTGCGGCGTGGGCTGGCGAGCCTCCAGGCCCGCCAGACTGCCCGGCAACCGGACTCTCGGCGCGGCCACGGTGATGGCGCTGGCGCAGGCAGTCGGGCTGGGGGTCTGGCGCGCATTGTACCCAAGCGCGCCATCGGGGTGTTCAGTGTTTGCGCGCCACCTGGCGCCACGCAGAATCCAGGTCCGGCGGAGGTGGGCACTCGAACTGCAGCGCCTGGCCACCGACGGGATGGTTGAAGCCGAGCCGGACCGCATGCAGGGCCTGTCGCGTCATGCCCAGCGCCGGCGTACCGCCATACAGCGCGTCGGCCACCAGCGGGTGCCCGCGCGAGGCCAGGTGCACGCGAATCTGGTGCGTGCGTCCGGTGTGCAACGTGCAGTGCACGGCGCTGAACCCGTCGCGCACCGCCACGCGCTCGACGTCCGTGCGCGCCGGCTTGCCCGAAGCGAGCACGCCCATGCGCACGCGCGACTGCGGGTCGCGCCCGATCGGCGCATCGATGCTGAACGCCCGCTCCGCGAGTTCGCCGTGGCACAGCGCCATGTAGCGACGGTGCACCGAGCGCTCGCCGATGGCACGCACCAGCGCCGTCATGGCCACCAGCGTCTTGGCCACGACCATCAGGCCCGAGGTGTCCTTGTCGAGGCGATGCACGATGCCCGCGCGCGGCAGCAGGCTGGCACCCGCATGGTGGGCCAGCAGGCCGTTGAGCAGCGTGCCCGACCAGTTGCCCGCCGCCGGGTGCACCACCAGCCCGGCAGGCTTGTTCACCACGATCACGTCGGCGTCTTCGTGGACGATGTCCAGCACCATCGCTTCGGCCTTGAAGGCCCGGCTCTCCTCGGTGCCAACCAGTTCGACCTCGATGCGCTGGCCAGCCTGCACACGCTGCGAGGCAGAACTCGCCACCACCCCGCCCACGCGCACGTGCCCCTGCTCGATCAGGCCCTGCAGGTGGCTGCGCGAGAACTCGCCGGCCATGGCCACCAGCACCTTGTCCAGGCGCAGGCCATGCCATGAGGCCGCCGCATCGACCGTTCGACGTTCGCTCTCGCCGCCGTCGTCCAGGGGCTCGTCCATATAATCCCGCTCTCTGTTGATGACAGGCAGCGCGTTCGTCCGCGATCTGCCCCTGCCCATGGATCTGTTGCGTTGGACCGGCCCGCTGGGTGCGCGCGCTGCCCTGATCACCCTTGCCCTGGCCCTGGCGGGCTGCGGCTCGGCACCGCAGGACGAGAGTGTCTCGTGGTCGCCCGAGAAATTGTATGCAGAGGCCAAGGACGAGATGGCCTCGGGCGCCTACGACAAGGCAGCCAAGCTGCTCGAGCGCCTGGAAGGCCGCGCCGCCGGCACGCCGCTGGCGCAGCAGGCGCAGATCGAGCGAGCCTACGTGCTGTGGCGCAGCGGCGAGAAGGCCCAGGCACTGACGGTGCTCGAGCGCTTCATCAAGCTCAACCCCTCCAGCCCCGGCGTCGACTATGCGCTGTACCTGCAGGGCGTGGTCAATTTCAACGACAACCTGGGCATCCTCGGCAACCTGGCCGCGCAGGACCTGTCCGAGCGCGACCAGCAGGCCTCGCGCGACTCGTACCAGTCGTTCAAGCAGCTCGTCGACCAGTACCCGCGATCGATCTACGCCGAAGACGCGCAGATCCGCATGAACTACATCGTCAACTCGCTGGCAGCCTACGAAGTGCACGTGGCGCGCTACTACTTCCGCCGCGGCGCCTACATCGCCGCCGCGAACCGTGCTCAGCAGACGGTGCAGGAGTTCCAGTTTTCGCCCTCGGCCGAGGAGGCCCTGGTCATCATGGTGCAGAGCTACGACCGGCTCGGCCTGAACGACCTGCGCGACGATGCGCAACGCGTGCTGGCGAAGAACTTCCCGAACAGCCGCTTCGCCAGCCAGGGCCTGAGCACCCGCGAGCGGCAGTGGTGGCAGATCTGGTAGGCCAGGCTGCTCAGAACGGCAGCGTCTGGCCGGCCAGCGTCGCCAGCCAGGCCTGCGCTTCGGCCTCGTTGGCCACGCGGGTCATCGGCGGCAGGGCCTCCCGCAGGCGCCGGCCGTAGTTCATGCCCGCCATGCGCGGGTCGCACACCACCAGCAGGCCACGATCGGTCTCGCTGCGGATCAGTCTCCCGGCGCCCTGCTTGAGCGACACCGCGGCCTCGGCGACGAAGTAGTCTGCGAACGCATTGCGCCCCTGCGCCTCGAGCCGCTTCACGCGCGCTTCGACGAGCGGGTCGTTGGGCGGCGGGAACGGCAGCTTGTCGATGATCACGCACTGCAGCGCGTCGCCGGGCACGTCGATGCCCTCCCAGAAGCTCTGCGAGCCCACCAGCACCGAGCGCGGCTCGGCAAGGAACTGCTGCATCAGCTGGCGCTTCGGTGCTTCGCCCTGGCGCAGCACACGCAACGCATCGCCGTGCTCCTCGAATTGCGCGCGCAGCGCTTCGCCGATGGCCTGCAGCGCGCGCAAGGTGGTGGTCAGCACGAAGGTCCGCCCACCCAGCGTGCGCGCCAGCCGGGCGGCCAGCGTGGCCACGGCGGCCGGATGCCCGGCTTCGTTGGGCTTCGGAAAGCCCGCCGGCACGTACAGGCGCGCGTGGGCGGCATAGTCGAACGGGCTGCCCACGCGCAGGGTGCGCGCCTGCTCCAGGCCCGCCTGCTCGGTGAACCAGCTCAGAGCCTCGTCGTCGCCCAGCGTGGCCGAAGTGAAGATCCAGGCCTTGCCGCCGGCGGCCATCTGCTCGGACAGCGCCTCGCGGATGTCCAGCGGCGACTCGACCAGCCGCGCCTGGTGGGGCGACAGATCGATCCAGCGCACGCGGCCGTCGGCGGCCGCGGCGCCGAAACGATCGGCCAGCACAGCGAGTTGCCCGGCGCGCTCGGCCAGCTTGGAAAAATCCGGCGACAGCTCGCCGACGCCATCGAGCGCCTCGCCGGCAGCGTCACATGCGCGGCCCAGGCCCTGCAAGGCCGCTGCGAAATCGTCGCGCCCGGCGCGCTCTTCCCAGCGCAGCTTGAGCGTGCCGCGCGGCTCGCGCAACGGCCCGGCGGCAGCGATGCGCAGCTCGCGTGCGGCCTTCTCGCAGCCGGCCGCCAGCTCCTGCCAGGGCGCCAGGCCACGCGCCTGCTGCAGGCCGACAGCGAGCAGGTCGCGCGCGAAGTCCAGTGCCTGCGCGGTCGACAGCGTGGTGCCGAGGAACTGCACACCGGCCTCGGCGAGCTGGTGCGCCTCGTCGAACACCGCCACTTCGACGCTGGGCAGCAACTCGGCCACGCCAGTGTCGCGCAACGCCATGTCGGCGAAGAACAGGTGGTGATTGACCACCACCAGGTCGGCCGCCATCGCCTCGCGACGGGCCTTGACGACATGGCAGGCTCGGAAATCCGGGCACTCGCTGCCCAGGCAGTTCTCGCGCGACGAGGTGACCAGCGGGATCACGCTGCTGCGCTCGTCCAGCCCGTCGAGTTCGGCCAGATCGCCGCTTGCCGTGGACTGCGACCACTGCTCCACCTTGGCCAGCGTGCGCACCGCCCAGCGGTCGGGCAGCGTCGCCGAATGGCGCGCCTGCTTCATGCGGTGCAGGCACAGGTAGCTGCTGCGGCCCTTGAGCAGCGCGATGCTCACCGGCAGCTGCAGCGCGTCGCGCAGCCGCGGCAGGTCGCGCAGGAAGAGCTGGTCCTGCAGGCTCTTCGTCGCGGTGCTGACCAGCGCCCTCGCCCCGCTGAGCAAGGTCGGCACCAGGTAGGCGAAGGTCTTGCCGACACCGGTGCCCGCCTCGGCAACGAGCGCGGTGCGGCTCTCGATGGCTTCGGCCACGGCCTGTGCCATGGTCATCTGCACCTCGCGCTCCACATGCCGCTCGTCGCGGCGCGCCAGCGCGCCGGCGGCGCTCAGCGCATCGCGAGCAGCGGCGACCAGGGAGCCGGCGGACGCGGGGTGGTCCGGCGTCATGCCGGCTCGGGCGGGTCGAGCTCGGCTTCCAGCCGGGCGATCATGTCTCGCAGCGCCAGGCGGCGCTTCTTCAGGCGCCGCACGGCGAGATCGTCGCTGGGGTGTTCGATCACGGCCTGATCGATCAGGCTGTCCAGATCGGCATGCTCGATGCGCAGTTCGATCAGCCGTCGAGGCAGGGAGTGCAGGTTGTCGTCCATCGGCGCGCGACTTAATCGCGTAATTTGCTCCGACGCCGGAGGCGGGAGCGATTATAGTTTTCGGCCATGAGCACCACGAGCGTCGGTTACCGCCTGTCCGCCGCCACCGGCATCCACCGTGGCGACCGGGCCTACCAGCAAGACCAGGTGCAGATCATCCCGCACCACCGTGTGCCCGGCAGCGTGATGGCCGTGCTGGCCGACGGCATGGGTGGCAAGAGCGGCGGCCGCAAGGCAGCCGACCAGGTCATCCTGACCGCACAGCAGATCTTCGAGCGCTTCTCGCCCTCGCGCGACGACACCGCCGAGGCGCTCAAGCAACTGGTGCTCGAAGCGCACCTCATGATCAAGCTGACCGCGATCACGTCCGAAGAAGAACCGCACAGCACGGTCGCCGCCTACATCATCAGCCCGACGCGCGAATGCCACTTCGTGCACGCCGGCGACTCCCGCGTGTACCACTTCCGCGGCTCCGACATGATGGCGCGCACGGTCGACCACTCCTACGTGCAGCGCCTCGTCGCCGAAGGCTCGATCTCCGAGGAAGAGGCCAACAACCACCCGCAGTCCAACCTGCTGACGGGCTGCCTGGGCACCCACCAGGATCCGCCCTTGTCGGTGGGCCTGGTCGAGCGGATGGAGATCGGCGACTGCGTGCTTGCCTGCAGCGACGGCCTGTGGCACTACTTCACGCCGCGCGAACTGGGCGCCATCGTGCATGCCCTGCCGCCGCGCGAGGCCAGCGAGATGCTGGTCAGCAAGGCGCGCCAGCGCGCCCGGGGCGGCGGCGACAACCTGTCGCTGGCGCTGGTGCGCGTCGATCCGTTGGGTTGACGGCGTTCAGCGACCGGCCGGGTCAGGCAACGGCGCCCCTGCCGACTTTCCAGGTTTCGCCCGCTCGGCCTGCCGCCTGGCGGCCTCGTCCCGATGTGCCCTGGCTTCGCGCTGGCGCTTCTCGAATCGCTCGCGACTGCGTGCCTCCTGGGCCGAACGCTCCGGCGCGCTCGCCGCAGTGGCGGGCCGCGAGATCGCCGACGAAGCTGCCTTCTGGCGCGGCTCTCTGACCTGCATGGCAGGTGCCGGCCGCACGGGCCGCGGCGACGCATCGCGGGCCGCCTCGGCACTCACCTTCTCGCGGATCGCCGCCATCCGCTGTGCGGCACGCTGCTTGCGTTCCGCCTCGTCGAGCACGCTCTCCTGGCCACGCAGGCGCAACAGCGCCTGCCGGTGTTCGGCGCGGGCCTCGTCGACGCAGGCGGTGACGGCAAAGCGCTGCTCGCATTCGCGCTGGCGCTGCTGAAAGCGCAGCGTGGCCTCGTCACGCTCGCGGGCGATGCGCGCGCGCTCCTGTCGGTCGTCGGCCTGCGCCGGGATGCAGGCCAGGAGCCCGCAAACCCACAGCAGCACGCAGCGCATCAAGAACGGGTTCATGTCAACGAAGTGTCCACCGTCCGCCGCGACAGCGCCAGGAACTCCGCTGATCGCATCTCTGCCAGGCGGGACACCGTGCGCGGGAACTCGTGCGCCAGCGGGCCTTCGCTGTAGAGCTGCTCGGGTTCCACCTCGGCCGACATGATGAGCTTCACGCGCCGGTCGTAGAGCACGTCGACCAGCCAGGTGAAGCGCCTCGCCTCCGAAGCCATGCGCGGCGCCATCTGCGGCACGTCGGAGAGCACCACGGTGTGGAACTGCGAAGCCAGCTCGAGGTAGTCGTTCTGCGAGCGCGGCCCGCCGCACAGCGTCTTGAAGTCGAACCACACCACGCCGCCGGCGCGTCGCCGTGCGCGCAGTTCTCGGTGCTCGATGCGCAGCACCGGGTCCTCGTCGCGCGCCTCGGCCAGCCTCTCGAAGGCCAGTGCCATCGCCGCATCGGCCTGCGCACCGAGCGGCGCGTGGTACATCTCCACCTGCTCGAGCGTGCGCTGGCGGTAGTCGGTGCCGTTGTCGACGCTGATGACCTCGAGCTTCTTCTTGAGCAGCTCGATGGCCGGCAGGATGCGGTCGCGGTGCAGCCCGTTCGGGTAGAGCTCGTCGGGATGGAAGTTCGAGGTCGTGACAATGCTCACGCGGTGCTCGAACAGCGAATCGAGCAGCCTGTGCAGGATCATCGCGTCGGTGACGTCGGCGACGTGAAACTCGTCGAAGCAGATCAGTCGGTGCCGACGTGCGATGCGCGCGCCCAGCTCGTGCAGCGGATTGACCACGCCCTTGAGCTCGGCCAGCTCGCGATGCACCTCGCGCATGAACTCGTGGAAGTGCAGCCGCGTCTTGCGCATCAGCGGCACCGAGTTGAAGAAGCAGTCCATCAGGAAGCTCTTCCCCCGGCCCACGCCGCCGTGCATGTAGACACCGCGCGGGATCGGCGGCCGCGCGATCAGCTTGGTCAGCGCATTGCCACGCCGGGCCTTGTAGTCGGCCCACTCGTTCTCGCAGCGCTCCAGCGCCGCGATGGCACGCAGCTGCGCGGGGTCGGCGGCATACCCACGCTCGGCGAGCGTCTGCTCGTACAGCTGACGAACGCCCATGCGTTGGCCGGACTCAGAAGTTCAAGGTGCGCTTGTCGACCGCGAGCGCGGCTTCCTTGGTGGCCTCGCTCAGCGACGGATGCGCATGGCAGATGCGCGCGATGTCCTCGGCGCTGGCCTTGAACTCCATCGCCACCACCGCCTCGGAGATCAGCTCCGACGCGAACGGCCCGACGATGTGCACACCGAGGATCTCGTCGGTCGCCGCGTCGGCCAGGAACTTCACGAAGCCGGTGGTGTCGCCCAGCGCCCGCGCGCGGCCGTTGGCCATGAACGGGAAGCTGCCCGCCTTGTAGGCGCGCCCGGCGGCCTTCAGCTGCTGCTCGGTCTGCCCGACCCAGGCGATCTCCGGGCTGGTGTAGATCACCCAGGGAATGGTGTTGAAGTTGACGTGACCGTGCTGGCCGGCGATGCGCTCGGCCACCGCGACGCCCTCTTCCTCGGCCTTGTGCGCCAGCATCGGGCCGCGCACCACGTCGCCCACCGCCCACACGTTGGGCAGGTTGGTACGGCACTCGTCGTCGACCTCGATCGCGCCACGCTCGTCGAGCTTCAGGCCGACGGCTTCGGCATTCAGGCCGGTGGTGTTGGGCGAGCGGCCGATCGAGACGATCAGCTTGTCGACGGCCAGCGTCTGCGCCGCGCCCTTGGCATCGGCATAGGCGACGGTGACGCCCTTCTTGTCGGCCTTGACCGACTCGATCTTCACGCCCAGCTCGATCTTCAGGCCCTGCTTGGTGAAGGCCTTGTGCGCCTCCTTGGCCACCTGCTCGTCGACGGCGCCGAGGAAGGTCGGCAGCGCCTCGAGCACGGTGACCTGCGCGCCCAGGCGCCGCCACACCGAGCCCATCTCCAGGCCGATCACGCCCGAGCCGATCACGCCCAGCGTCTTGGGCACGGCGGGGATGCGCAGCGCGCCGTCGTTGCTGAGGATGTTCACTTCGTCGAAGGGCGCACCCGGCAGGGCCCGCGCATTCGAGCCGGTGGCCACGATGACGTGCTTCGCGCTCACGCTGGCCGGCTTGTCGCCCGCCACGGCGATCTCGTAGGCGCCGCCCTCGGCCTTCACGAACGAGCCACGGCCGTGGAAGAACGTGACCTTGTTCTTCTTGAACAGGTAGAGGATGCCGTCGTTGTTCTGCTTCACGACGGTGTTCTTGCGCCCGAGCATCTTGGCCACGTCGATGCTCAGGTCCTTCAGGCCGATGCCGTGGTCGGCAAAGGAATGGCCGGCGTGCTCGAAGTGCTCGCTTGACTGCAGCAGGGCCTTGCTCGGGATGCAGCCGACATTGGTGCAGGTGCCGCCTGGAGCCGGGCCGCCCTTGTCGTTCTTCCACTCGTCGATGCAGGCGGTGTTGAAGCCGAGCTGCGCCGCGCGGATCGCCGCGATGTAGCCGCCCGGGCCGCCGCCGATGACGACGACGTCGAATTGGTTGCTCATGGTCTGTTCCTCAGATGTCGAAGAGCAGGCGAGCCGGATCTTCCAGCGCTTCCTTCATGGCCACCAGGCCGAGCACCGCCTCGCGGCCGTCGATGATGCGGTGGTCGTAGCTCATCGCGAGGTAGTTGATCGGTCGCACCACGATCTGGCCGTTCTCGACGACAGCACGGTCCTTCGTCGCATGAACGCCCAGGATGGCCGACTGCGGCGGGTTGATGATCGGCGTCGACAGCATCGAGCCGAACACGCCGCCATTGCTGATCGAGAAGGTGCCGCCCGACAGGTCGTCGAGCGAGAGCTTGCCGTCCTTGGCCTTCTGGCCGAACTCGGCGATCTTCTTTTCGATGTCGGCGAAGCTCATCTGGTCGGCATTGCGCAGGATCGGCACCACCAGGCCGCGCGGCGAACCGACCGCGATGCCGATGTCGAAGAAGCCGTGGTAGACGATGTCGTTGCCGTCCACCGAGGCGTTGAGCACCGGGTACTTCTTCAGCGCGGCGACCGCGGCCTTCACGAAGAAGCTCATGAAGCCGATCTTGACGCCGTGCTCCTTCTCGAACTTGTCCTGGAAGCGCTTGCGCATCTCCATCACCGGGGCCATGTTGACCTCGTTGAAGGTGGTCAGGATGGCGTTGGTGGCCTGCGACTGCAGAAGGCGCTCGGCCACGCGGGCGCGCAGGCGGCTCATCGGCACGCGCTGCTCGGGGCGATCGCCCAGGTTCATGCCGGCCGGTGCCGCCACGGCGGGCAGCGGCTTGGCCACGGCGGGAGCGGCCGCCACGGCCACCGGCGCCGCCACGGCGGGTGCCGGTGCAGCCAGCGCGCCGAGCACATCGCCCTTGGTGACTCGGCCATCCTTGCCGGTGCCGGCCACCGATCCTGCGGCCAGGCTGTTGTCGGCCATCAGCTTGGCGGCGGCGGGCATCGCCACGCCGGCCTTGCTGGTGTTCGCGGCCGGCGCCGCGGCGGCCGCAGCCGGTGCGGCAGCGGCCACGGGCTTGACTTCCAGCGGGCTCACCGCGGCCTTGCCGTCGGTGTCGATGCGCGCGATGACCTCGTCGCTGACGCAGCTCTCGCCGTCGTTCTTGACGATCTGCGCCATCACGCCGGCAGCCGGCGCAGGCACTTCGAGCACGACCTTGTCGGTCTCGATCTCGACGAGGATCTCGTCCAGGGCCACGGCTTCGCCGGGCTTCTTCTTCCACTGCAGCAGGGTGGCTTCGGCCACTGATTCGGACAGCTGCGGGACCTTGACTTCTACGATTGCCATGTCAGTTCTTTCTGGTATCCGGTACACGCCGCGCGGATGCGTGCGAAGGCACGCCGGGGCGGCGCCGCGCAGCGCGCGCCGCCCCTGGCCGCGGGATCACTTGGTGAGAACGAAGCCCTTGAGCTTGCCGAAGGCCTGGTCGAGCAGCGCCTTCTGCTGCTCCTGGTGCAGGTGGGCATAACCCACCGCCGGCGA
>Ga0209717_1000072_pt1 | contig 122688 bp, 126 predicted proteins | sample AD_UKC048_MetaG_FD_184418 | JGI IMG/M metagenome (GOLD analysis project Ga0209717, IMG submission 184418) | Active sludge microbial communities of municipal wastewater-treating anaerobic digesters from USA - AD_UKC048_MetaG (SPAdes) (version 2) | ecosystem: Engineered > Bioreactor > Anaerobic... | reverse complement strand
CAGCACCATTTGGCCCTAAAAAGCCCAGCACTTGCCCTTTGCTAAGGGTAAAACTCACGTTGCTAACGGCTTCGCGACCACCGTATAGTCGGGTAAGTTCGGTTGCTTCTACTGTAATATTATTCATACGCCACTCTAAATTTTGCTCAAAATTTAACCTAAATTTAACTTGGAGCCTGTTAAAAACTATTGACACATCGCAGTCAATTCATAATTATGGAGGAACTTGAGACAACTGTCACGGACTAAGCACTGTTAGCTAACAATATAAAGCAACTTAACGGCCTTTATATTCTGTCTAGATAATTGATTTTCACCGTTTATCTATCAATAAAAATTAAATAAATTTTAAATATGCCCATAAAATCTAGCGTTACAGCGCTGCCCCAGCAAAAAAAACCATTTTATATCAGTCTGCTATTGCGTTCCGGGCTGCTATCTAGCGCATTAGCGCTGACTGCTTGCGCAGCCCAGCCGCCCATTGCAAATGCACCAACAACGCAGGTTGCTGCAAATTCAATTGCTAATGGACAACTTTCCGCTGAATTTGTTTATCAATATTTAGTTGCTGAAATTGCTGGCCAGCGAGGTGACTTAGCAACGTCAAGTGCAGTTTTTTATAACCTAGCCAAAAACTCCAGAGAAGCTAGCTTAGCTGAGCGTGCCGCTAAAGTTGCCGCTTATGGCAAAGTGCCAGGCTTAGCCGTTCCTGCTATTAAATTATGGGCTGAGTTAGACCCTAGCTCAACAGAAGCGCAACAAGCCATGACTGAGCTATATATTGCCTCTGGCAAGTTAGATGAAGCCAAACCGCATTTAGCCAAACTTTTAGCAAAAGAAGATACCCGTGCCAGTGGTTTTTTATATTTGCATACTTTACTCAACAAAAGCCCTGACCCAGCCGCCACGCTAAAACTGGTGCAATCTTTAGCAGAACCTTATCCACAACTTGCTGAAGCGCATTTTGCCATTGCTCAAAGCGCCTACAGCGCTAAGCAGCCAGAAGTCGCCTTACAAGCCCTTGATAAAGCCAACGCACTTAAACCAGGTTGGGATTTGGCCGCTTTAATCAAAGGACAAATTCTTTATGAAAAATCCCCTGAAAGTGCCATTACGTTTTACAACGCATTTTTAGCACAATACCCCGCTAGCAATGAAGTCCGCGTCAGCTTAACAAGAACTTTAATCAACCAAAAACAATACGAAGCGGCTAAAAAGCAATATCCCATATTGATTAAAAATGCTAAAGAAAACAAAGATAAAAACGCAGCCGACATCACTGCCTTGGTTGGACTAATGGCGATGCAGACTGAAGATTACTCAGCAGCTACAGGCTATTTTGAAGAATCGACTAAGTTAGGTTTTAAAGATACAGATCAAATATACCTTTATCTAGCACAAGTTGCTGAAAAGCAAAAAAACTCTGCGCAAGCACAATCTTGGTATAACAAAGTATCCGCTGACAGCAACCACTATTTAGGCGCGCAACTGGGCATCGCCAACATTATTGCCAATACGCAATCAGCAGACAAAGCGATTGATTATTTAGACAATGTGGACAACTTAACTTCAGAGCAGCAAATTATTGTGATTCAAACACAAGCGAGCTTTTTATCTAAGGCGGATCGCAACAAAGAATCTTTTGAGCTACTCGATAAAGCCGTTAAAAATATGCCCAATACGCCAGAGCTCGTTTACGACTACGCGCTAGCCGCCGAGCGTGTGAAAAAGTTTGACCTCATGGAAGCCGAGCTTCGTAAAGCCATCGCTGCAAAGCCTGACTTTGCGGCAGCCTACAACGCACTTGGCTACTCGTTTGCAGATAGAAATACGCGCCTAACAGAAGCCTTGCAACTCATTGAAAAAGCACTCTCTTTTAACCCGAATGATCATTACATGTTAGATAGTTTGGGTTGGGTGCATTACCGTAAAGGTAACTTAGATAAAGCCTTAGATTATTTACAGCAAGCTTATAAAGTAAACCCTGACCCTGAAATAGCTGCCCACGTAGGCGAAGTATTATGGAAAAAAGGCAAGAAAGAGGAAGCTAAAAAAGTGTGGAATGATGCGATTAAAGCTGACCCAAAAAACCAAGTATTGTTAGACACTGTGAAAAAATTTGGCCAATAAAACTTAATCAAAATGCGGCTTCTTTTTTCAACTAAAAACATGCTTAAAATCTCCCGAGAGATTTTTACGCCTCTGTAAGCCGCATGGATACTGGCTTGCAGAGGTGGTCAAATGATTTGATGTCTAATTTATACTAAAAAGCCGCTTTTAAATACGCTAAATATTCTCTCTATTTTAAAATTTATTGGTTCCAATATTTTGATAAAAATTCTCCGTTTATGCGTGCTACTTTTCACCTTAGCAGCTTTGCAAGCCTGCGTGAGCGTGCCAAGTAAACCGTTTGAACAATCGGAAAATCTAGCGCAACATCAGCAACATTTGCAAAAAATAGCGCAAATACAACAGTTTTCGCTTCAAGGTCGCATTGGCGTTCAAGCGGATGGCAAAGGTTTTTCTGGCAATATAGACTGGCAGCACAGTACAGCAAATGATGAGCTGAATATTTATTCTCCACTCGGGAGTCAAGTTGCTAAAGTGATCAAAATGAATGACCAAGTTACGCTTACTGATGCAAAGGACAACAGCACTACAGCCAAGAATATTGCCGAGCTCACACAACAAACGCTCGGCTGGGAGCTACCACTCAATGGGCTTGCAGATTGGGCACTAGGGCGACCGACCAAAAGCCCTGTCACAGCTATTACTTGGGATGAAAATGGTCACATAAAAACATTAGCACAAGATGGTTGGCAACTAGAGTACAATAGCTATACTGAAATTAACAATTTAACTGTTCCAAATAAGATTTCGATTAGAAATCCCAAAGTATATTTTAAGTTACTGGTTGATAATTGGCAAAACATATGCAAACAGCGGTAAATCATTGTAAATATTGGCCGTTTTTCCTAAAAATTCACCCTATTGGGTGAATGATAATTCACCTAAAACACAATACAATTCACCCATGCAATTTAATAAGGGGAATTGAAATGAAATTGAAACAAGTGGTATTGGTTTTAGCGGGATTATTGGTAAGCGCTTCTGCGATGGCAACAAATTTTAATGTGAACTATAACGTTCTCAATCCATCCACAACATCATTTAATCAAGTGCAAACGGCTGGCGCCTTTACAGACACATATACATTTAACTATCCAGGTAGCGGCAACTTGTCTGCATCAGCAATATCAATAGGCATTAATGCATTTAACATTGACTTCACTTCAGTTACATTGAATGGCATCCTGCTTAGCATTAGCAATAGCGGTTCTTTATCAACAGCATTTACTGTTACTGATTTAATTAATCAACCGGGCCCTGCGACTCTGATTATCAACGGCATCAGCGGAAGCCTTGGATCTTACGGCGGCAACTTTAATGTTGCAGCTGTACCAGAGCCAGAAACTTATGCGCTGATGATGGCAGGCCTTGGCTTAGTCGGCTTTGCTGCACGTCGCAAACAAAAGACCGCTTAATAGCAACCTGCTTTAAACTTAAAAAGAGCCTACGGGCTCTTTTTTTATTTGTCGCACTTAAATTCACCTTTGCATAACAAATCCTTACAGGGCAAATCACCACACAGATTGAAGTTTACTTAAAATTCACCCATTAGGGTGATTGACAATTAAAATTTAATTTAAAATAAATTGTTGCTTTATTAAAATGAGCATGTTAGTATGCCTTTCGTATTCATTTTTGAAGGGCAAATTATGAAACTAAAACCACTTATGGCAGCATTTGTAGTTGCGTTTTCAAGCGCAACTGCTGCGGCTGCAAACTATTCTGTTCCAGGAACACTTTCTGGTGCTTACGGTAATGCTTTCACAACAGCAAGTGGGGCTTTTTCAGACTTCCTAAGTTTCACTATTGATGCGCCATCAAATTTAGGATCCGTAGCAAGTCCTACTAACTTATCTTTCAGCTTACCATTTGGCGGCACAATTAACGTTTTTGAAATTTCAAATCTTGCTTATACCATCACGGGTCCGCTCGGTTTTACTACAACAGCGCCTATCGCTGGTAACAACGTTAGTGCTTCTACTTTCCTAAATGTTGCGGGTGTTTATACGCTTAATTTAACTGGCAACGCAACAGGCACTAGCGGTGGTATGTATTCAGTGGCGCTAAATGTAGAAAATGTTGCCGCAGTACCAGAGCCAGAAACTTATGCTCTAATGTTAGCTGGCTTAGGCTTGGTTGGTTTTGCATCACGTCGTAAGAATAATGCAGTGTAAGTTTTGATTACTCTGTATTGGCAATCAAAAAGGGGCTTCTTGCCCTTTTTTGATTTTTATACACCAACACTTTAATTTGGCTTGCTAATATTGCGTTAAAATAGCGTTTTGCTATCAATGCGATAACCATGTCAGATTCAACAGTGCCAAAAATCCCCAAAAAAGTCTTTATCAAAACTTTCGGTTGCCAGATGAACGAGTACGATTCATCGCGCATGGCGGACATGCTAAATGCAAATGATGGCATGATAGAAACACAAACGCCTGAAGATGCCGATGTGATTTTGCTTAACACTTGCTCAGTGCGTGAAAAAGCCGAAGATAAAGTGTTTAGCCATCTGGGGCGCTTTATTCCACTTAAAGAAAAGAATCCCAATTTGGTCATTGGTGTGGGTGGATGTGTGGCGACACAAGAAGGCGATAACATCATTAAGCGCGCGCCCTATGTGGATGTGGTGTTTGGCCCGCAAACATTACATCGCCTGCCTGAAATGATTAGAAATAAGCAAGCCAGCGGCATTTCACAAGTAGATATTGCTTTTCCTGAAATTGAAAAGTTTGACCATTTACCCCCACCACGGGTTGAAGGCGCATCGGCTTTTTTAAGTATTATGGAAGGTTGCAGTAAATACTGTAGTTTTTGTGTAGTGCCTTACACGCGCGGCGAAGAAGTCTCTCGGCCTTTTGACGACATTTTGACTGAAGCAGTTCAATTGGCCGAGCAAGGTGTAAAAGAAATTACCCTACTTGGTCAAAATGTAAACGCCTACCGCACTGAGTACGAAGGCGTAGAAGCTGATTTAGCCATGCTAATTGAAACGATTGCGGAAATTGAGCAAATTGAGCGCATTCGCTTTACTACCAGCCACCCTAATGAAATGAGCGAGCGCTTAATTGCCTGTTTTGCCAACGTGCCCAAGCTTGCCGCGCAACTGCATTTGCCTGTACAAGCAGGCTCTGACCGCATCCTCATGGCGATGAAACGTAATTACACGGGTTTACAGTTTAAGTCTATTATTCGCAAACTTAAAGCCGCCAATCCCAACTTGACGTTCACTTCTGACTTTATTGTCGGCTTTCCCGGTGAAACTGAAGCTGATTTTGAAGCGACTGTTAAACTCATGCAAGATGTTGGATTTGATGCCAGCTTTAGCTTTTTGTATAGCCCCCGCCCCGGCACGCCAGCTGCATTTATGCAAGATGACACGCCCGAAGCAGTTAAACTTGCGCGTTTAAGCAAACTCCAAGCGATTAACGAAGCACAAGCCAAAACCATTAGTGAAGCCATGCTGGGCACAACACAACGCGTGCTGATTGAAGGCGCATCTTGGAAAGATGCCGCACTGCTGGCTGGAAAAACCGACAACAACCGCGTGGTGGATATTAAGGGTGACGCCAGTTTGATACACCAATTTGTGAATGTACGCATTACTGACGTTTCGAACCCAAGACGTTTAATTGGCGAGATTATTTAAATGGAAATCACATTAACACCTGAAGATAATACGCGTTTAGCCAACCTATGCGGCGCGTTGGATGAAAATATCAAGCAAATTGAAACTGCGCTTGAGGTGAATATCAATCGGCGCGGTAGCACTTTTCATATCAGCGGTGAACTCACCAACACGCGCCTTGCTGCCCAATTGATTGAAAATTTTTACGTGCGAGCCAAAAAGCCAATTGAGTTGGAAGAAATTCAGCTTGGGCTGGTAGAAATTGACAAACTCAGCCCAGATGACGTGACCACGACAGCAATGCCCGTGCTAATGACACGCCGCGGGGATTTGCATGGCCGCACGCCGCGCCAAGTGAGCTATTTGCAGCAGATTCAAGACCATGATGTCACTTTTGGCATTGGACCCGCCGGCACTGGTAAGACTTATCTAGCCGTTGCCAGCGCGGTAGATGCGATGACCCGCGACCGCATTAAAAAAATTGTGCTGGTGCGCCCCGCAGTAGAAGCTGGTGAAAAATTGGGCTTTTTACCTGGGGATTTAAACCAAAAAGTGGACCCTTATTTACGCCCTTTGTATGATGCCCTGTACGATTTGGCGGGTTATGACACGGTGAATAAAATGTTTGAGCGCAACGTGATTGAAGTTGCGCCGCTCGCCTACATGCGTGGACGCACGCTTAACCAAAGCTTTATTATTTTGGACGAAGCACAAAATACCACCCCTGAACAGATGAAAATGTTTTTAACGCGCATCGGCTTTGGCACTAAAGCCGTGATAACTGGCGATGTAACGCAAATTGATTTGCAACGTCACCAAAAGAGCGGGCTGGTAGAAGCACAAAAAATATTGAAAGATGTCAAAGGCATCGCCTTTACGCAATTTTTATCGGGCGATGTGGTGCGGCATCCGCTGGTACAAAAAATTGTGAACGCGTACGAACAATACGAGGCAAAGCAAGCGCAAAATCCGTAAATTTTGATGGGAAAATATTTGCACACATTGAATGCTATTTTTCATCAAATAACTCCCCTAAAACCGCCGATAAAAATTTAATGCTCTGCAAGCCGCATGCAGACTGGCTTACAGAGGCGGTGAAATGATGTTGTGCATTCTAAAGCAGATTTTTGCTTAAAATTTCTAACTATTTTTGCGCCAACTTTTCTACCAAAAGTTGCAGTTTTGGTGAAGAAAAATCTTTTACCTTGCCTGTTTCCATCACTTGAATCAACTCATCCATCGCCGCGCGATAACCGCGCTCGTACACCCAATACTGCGCCTCTTCACTGCCAACCAAACTCGAAGTGCCGATTTCATCACAAAATCGAATAAAGCTATCCATGCATGCGTTACGCTCTGTTTTCACCATAATCTTACCCATTCTTTCTTAATTTTTTAACTTTGCCAAAATTGATATGACGACCTATTAACACCTATCAACGCAAATAACATGCCAATCTTTTATTCAAATGACGTGCCTGCGCATCGCTATATTGCACGCTGACACTTGTTATTTCGGCTCGTATTCGTTACGCTAATCGCTATGCCAAATTTACATCTAGCTGTACAAATTGTGAGCGAATGTGTCGATATTCCAGACAAACGGCAATTTCGCCAATGGGCGCGGGCGGCGGTTCGCGTGGATACCGAAGTGACCATTCGGATTGTGGATGAAGCCGAGGGGCGCGCGCTTAATTTAGCGTATCGCGGCAAAGATTACGCTACCAATGTGCTCACTTTTGTATTAGAAGAAACCCCGCATTTACAAGGCGACATTGTGATTTGCGCGCCGGTAGTTGCGACTGAGGCAAAAGCGCAACATAAATCGCTCGCCGCACATTATGCGCATTTAACAGTACATGGCATATTGCATTTACATGGGTATGATCACGAAAAAGAAGCACCCGCTGAGCTGATGGAAGCAATTGAGACTGCAATTTTGGCAAAATTAGGGTATGCTAACCCTTATCTAGTAATACAGGATGCTTAACCAGCATACAGCATGGCCAGTGATTCGGAAAAGTTAACCAATAAACCCAGCTTATTAGAACGCTTAAGCAATTTTTTGCTACGCGAACCTGAAGACCGTGAACAGCTCGTTGAGCTACTACACGGCGCGTATGAAAACCACTTGTTCGATGCCGACTCTCTCGCCATGATAGAAGGCGTGCTGCAAGTGAGCGAAATGCAAGTGCGCGACATTATGATTCCGCGCTCACAAATGGATGTCATCGACATCACCCAACCTCCCGAAGCTTTTATCCCGTTTGTGATTGAAACAGCCCACTCACGCTTTCCAGTCATTGAAGATGACAAAAACGATGTGATTGGTATTTTGCTGGCTAAAGATTTGCTGCGCTATTACGCAGGTGAAGATTTTGATGTGCGCGATATGTTGCGCCCTGCCGTGTTTATTCCAGAATCAAAACGCCTCAATATATTATTAAAAGAGTTTCGCAGCAACCGCAATCACATTGCGATTGTGGTGGATGAATATGGCGGCGTGGCGGGCATGGTGACGATTGAAGACGTGCTAGAGCAAATTGTCGGTGATATTGAGGATGAATACGATTACGACGAAGACGAAGATAATGTGATTAAAAATGCGGATGGTCAATACCGCGTAAAAGCGCTCACTGAAATTACGGACTTTAACGAAGCGTTAGGTACTGACTTTAGCGATGAAGAGTTTTCTACCATCGGCGGTTTGGTGGTCAATCAATTTGGCCATTTACCTAAACGCAATGACGAAATCACATTTAATGGCTTGCACGTCAAAGTGTTACGTGCCGACAGCCGCAGGCTTCATAGTATGATGATAGAACTAGTGCCAGACACCTCTGATTTGCCATAACTGGCAAACTTCAGGCAATAAAAAAGGGCTTTTCAGCCCTTTTTTACATTAAAAATACTTATTTTTTCAGTGCATCGCGAATTTCACGCAACAACAAAATATCATCTGGTGTTGGTGGTGCAGCTGGTGGTGGTTCTGCTTTTTTCATTTTATTGACCAATTTTACCATTTGGAAAATAATAAACGCAAGGATCAAAAAGTTAATCAAAATAGTAATAAAGTTGCCATAAGCCAAGGTTGGAATAGCCGCTTTTTTGAGATCAGCCAATGCAGTTAAACCATCTGGGTTTTTGCCAAGTACAATAAATAAACTACTAAAGTCAACATTACCAAAACTACCCACAATTGGCATAATCAAATCGTTCACGACTGAATCGACGATTTTACCAAACGCACCGCCGATAATCACACCTACAGCCAAATCCATCATATTGCCTTTACTAATAAACTCTTTGAATTCTGATACCATACTCATCGCGTTCTCCCAAGGTTAAGTCTTCCGAATTTAGTTTTAAACTTATTTTGATGCTGAATTTCACCATCAACGGTTAATATAGTGCGTTTTTGGGCGCAGTGTCAACAAGGCCAGCCGAATCTAAACGTGCCATCTGTAAATTATTGTTAACAATAATCTCTATGTTAAACAAATAATCGCGGAAAACAATAAGCTTACCGCTACAATACTGCCCATGCAAAAAATGCTAATTTCAAACTTAATCCAGCCGCTGAAGCTATTTTTACTGGGTGCACTCGCCGTGCTTGGCTTTGCGCCGTATTATTTATTTCCTGCCAGCATCATCTCGCTTGCAGCTTTATTTTATTTTTGGCAACAAGCTGCATCACCCAAAGCCGCTTTTTGGATGGGCCTTCAATACGGCTTAGGCTTATTTGTCGTCGGCATTTACTGGATTTATATTAGCCTACACGATTTTGGCGGTATGCCTTGGTGGTTTGCTGGGTTTGCCACCTTTTGCTTGTGTGCATTTATGGCTTTATTTCTCGCACTGGTGGGCTGGCTTAGCAAAAGGTTGGGCTTTTTACTATTGAGCGCGCCAGTATTTTGGGGCTTGGCTGATTGGACGCGCAGCTGGATTTTCACTGGCTTTCCGTGGTTAACGATGGGTTACAGCCAAGTACCGCACAGCCCGTTGGCAGGGTTTATGCCAATTATCGGCGTGTATGGCGTATCAATTATTGCCGCTTTTTTAGCAGCCCTATTGGCAAGTTTTTTCGTTAGCAAAAATCAAAACTTAGCATTTAAACGCAACGCTATTGCCGCTATTACGCTGATTTTAGTGAGCGGTGGATTACTCAAAGTGGTGGAATGGACGCAGCCTGTGGGTGCGCCTGTGAGCGTAGCGCTGTTGCAGGGCAATATTGCGCAAGACATGAAATGGTCGCCCGAAATTGCCCAAAGCACCATTAACCGTTATTTAGCGATGATTAAAAATAGCGATGCAAAACTGATTATTCTGCCAGAAACCGCCTTGCCCATTATTTACTCTGAACTTGAGCCCTATGTAAAAGCAGCTTTGGTTGAGCAAGCCAAGCGCAACCAAGGCGACATTATTATTGGCATGATTGAGCAAGAAGCCCCAAAAAATGAGGCTGAGTCAGGCGATTATTACAATAGCGCACTCAGTTTTAATGAAGCTGGCGTGCAAACATACCGCAAAAATCATCTGGTACCATTTGGTGAATTTATTCCATTAAAACAAGTATTTGGCTGGATTTATCGCGATTATCTCAACATGCCATTGAGTGATATTTCACGCGGTGGCAAGCAGCAAGCAGCTATCAAGATTGCTAATCAACATACCGTTGGCATGAATATTTGCTACGAAGACGTGTTTGGCGAAGAAATAATTCGCGCGCTCCCGCACGCCTCGCTACTCGTCAACATTAGCAATGATGCGTGGTATGGCAACTCGTTTGCGGCAGACCAGCACATGCAATTTAGCCAAGCCCGCGCACTGGAAACTGGCCGCATGATGCTACGTGCCACCAACACTGGTGCCACCGCCGCCATTGACCAACATGGCTTTGTGCTTGCCCACGCGCCACATTTTACTGAAACCACCCTCAACGTGATGGCACAAAATTTTACGGGTAGCACGCCCTATGTGCGCTGGGGAAACTGGCCGTTTATTGTGTTCAGTTTTGCGGTGATTTTTGCACTTATTTTAAAGCAAAAAAACCACACAAAATCCCCCGAGAAAAAATAACGCCTCCGCAAGCCGCATAGAATAAGGCTTGCAGAGCATCAAAAAGATATGTGTGATTAACATCCCGTTTTCTATGCTTTAAAAAAGCCTATATTTCATGCAAAAAAACAAAGCAAAAATCACCAAAAATTCCACCCAACACAAGCGAGCGAAAACCCTATGACTAATGGTAAAATGCTACTTTTAGTTTTATCACTGACACACCATGGCGCTTACCTTTCAGCAAATTATTTTAAAACTCCAAGAATATTGGGATAAACAAGGCTGCGCCTTGCTACAACCTTACGATATGGAAGTAGGCGCGGGCACTTCGCACACCGCCACATTTTTGCGCTCGCTCGGCCCAGAGCCTTGGAAAGCCGCTTATGTGCAACCCAGCCGCCGCCCAAAAGACGGCCGCTATGGTGAAAACCCAAACCGATTACAACATTACTACCAATATCAAGTGGTGCTTAAACCTGCACCTGCCAATATTTTAGAGCTGTATTTAGGCTCACTGGAAGCACTCGGTTTTGACCTCAAACAAAATGATATTCGCTTTGTGGAAGACGACTGGGAAAACCCAACCCTAGGCGCATGGGGCTTAGGCTGGGAAGTTTGGCTTAACGGCATGGAAGTGACGCAATTTACTTACTTCCAACAAGTAGGCGGCATTGATTGCAAACCCATTACCGGCGAAATCACTTACGGGCTAGAGCGTTTGGCGATGTATTTGCAAGGCGTAGATAGCGTTTATAATTTGCAATATAGCGAAAATGTGAAATACGGCGATGTGTTTCACCAAAATGAAGTGGAACAATCCACCTATAACTTTGAGCATTCAGACGCCGACTTTTTATTCACCGCTTTTACCGCACACGAAAAACAAGCCAAGCACCTCATGGAAAATCAACTTGCACTGCCCGCCTACGAGCAAGTGCTGAAAGCCGCGCATACGTTTAACTTGCTCGATGCGCGTGGTGCAATCAGCGTCACCGAGCGCGCAGCTTATATTGGCCGCATCCGCAATTTAGCCCGTTCTGTGGCCGCCAGCTACTTGGATAGCCGTGCGCGATTAGGCTTCCCCCTTGCGCCAAAAGCATGGGCAGACGAAGTGTTAGAAAAACTGGCTAAAGATAAAACAGAAAAAGAAAAGAAAGCAGCATAATGGCAACGCAAAATTTATTAATTGAATTATTTGTTGAAGAACTGCCACCTAAAGCGCTTAAAAAGCTAGGCGAAGCTTTTAGCAGCACCGTATTTGAATCACTCAAAGCGCAAGGCCTCGCCTCTGAAAATGCTGTTGTGACTGCATTTGCTACACCTCGCCGTTTAGCCGTTCATGTGACTGCGGTTTCCGCACAAGCTGCCGATAAAAACATTAGCCAAAAACTCATGCCGGTGAGCGTGGGTTTAGACGCCAACGGCAACGCCACGCCAGCGCTAATTAAACGCTTGCAAGGCTTGGGGCTAGATGAAACAGCGGTTGCAAAGCTCAGCAAACAGCCAGATGGCAAAAACGAAGCCTTGTTTATTGAACTCACCCAAACGGGTGCGAGCTTGCAGACAGGTTTGCAAAAAGCGTTAGATGAAACCTTAGCCAAATTGCCGATTCCAAAAGTGATGACCTACCAACTGGCGGACGGTTGGAGCAATGTCAACTTTGTGCGCCCTGCACACGGGTTGGTGGCGTTGCACGGCAGCGAAGTGGTGCCAGTGACTGCACTTGGCTTAACTGCTGGCAACATCACCAACGGCCACCGTTTTGAAGCGAAACAGCCGACCATCACGCTTAAAAATGCCAACAGTTACGCCGAGCAACTTAAAAATGAAGGTGCAGTGATTGCCAGCTACGAAGAGCGCCGTGCCGAAATTGTGCGCCAGCTCAATGCCGCCGCCGCAAAAGAAAATCTTAAACCGATTGAAGATGAAGCCTTGCTCGATGAGGTGAACTCACTCGTTGAGTTGCCTAATGTATTGCTTGGCCAATTTGAAAAAGAGTTTTTAGAAGTGCCGCAAGAATGTTTGATTTTGACCATGAAGGCCAACCAAAAATACTTCCCGCTACTTGATGCAAGCGGCAAACTCACCAATAAATTTTTAATCGTTTCAAACATTAAGCCCGCCGATGCCAGCGCGGTGATTGGCGGTAACGAGCGCGTGGTGCGCCCACGTTTGGCCGATGCAAAATTCTTCTTCGACCAAGACCGTAAGAAAACACTGGAAAGCCGCTTAGACGGGCTTGATAAAGTGGTTTACCACAACAAACTGGGTAGTCAAGGTGAGCGTAATACACGCGTGGTGTCGATTGCAAAAGCAATTGCCGAGCAATTAGGTGATGCTAAGCAGGTCGAAAATGTAGCACTCGCAGCACGGTTATCTAAAGCCGATTTACTTACCGACATGGTGGGCGAATTCCCAGAACTACAAGGCATTATGGGGCGCTACTACGCGCAACATGAAAAGCTGGATAATGATGTGGCTTTTGCCATTGAAGACCACTACAAGCCGCGCTTTGCGGGCGACACATTACCGCGTAGTCAAACTGGCTTAGTGGTGGCTTTGGCTGACAAGCTAGAAACATTGGTCGGCATGTTTGGCATTGGCAACATACCAACTGGGGACAAAGACCCTTTTGCCCTAAGGAGACATGCACTAGGTATATTGCGTATGCTGTCAGAGAAAAAGCTAACTATCAGCCTAGAGCAGTTATTAAAAACTACTATTGCCAACTTCCCCGACGGACTCCTGCAACTTGAATTCAAAGATGGCAATGTTGTGGTGATGCCACTTTGGACGAAGCTACAATTCTTCTTGCAAGAAAGAGCTACTGGATACTTAAAAGATACTGGCTACACTAATCAAGAAGCAGAGTCGGTAATATATATGGCAACTCCTGCAGAATACATTTCCCGACTAGAGGCCGTCAAAAAAGCTCGCGCTTCATTCCCTGCCGAATTTGATTTATTAGCAAACGCAGATAAACGAGCGAGAAATATCATCAATAAATCTGGTATGCCGAGCGAAGTTTTAACCGCCAATTTAAATATTTGTACTGAAGACGCAGAAAAATCACTACTGATTAAAACTCGTGAGTTACGTAATGAAGTCAATGAGTTAGCCAATAACGGCAATTTTAATGATGCCTTACTTCTTACTGTTCAAATCAGTAACCCAGTAACTGCATTTTTTGATTCAGTAATGGTTAATGCAGACGATGAAGCAACTCGTTTTAATCGTTTTCGTATATTACACGAGGTTACTGGCTTAACAAACCGAGTAGCGGATTTATCGAAATTGGCGAGTTAAACTTACTATGTTTCTCAATCGTCATTCCCGTGAAAGCGGGAATCCATTTTTAATTTCAACTGGATTCCGGGTCAAGTCCGGAATGACGGGGTTTGCATGAAACTAGTGATTCTCGACCGTGATGGTGTTATCAATCAAGACTCTAACCAATTCATCAAAAACCCTGATGAGTGGGTTCCGATTGCCGGCAGTTTAGAAGCGATTGCTTTACTCAATCAGCATGGTTTTCATGTGGCAATTGCTACCAATCAGTCAGGCGTGAGCCGCGGCTTATTTGATATGGGCACGCTGAACGCAATTCACAATAAAATGCACCGTGAGCTAGCCGCATTGGGTGGGCGTATTGATGCCATTTTTTTCTGCCCTCACGCAGCAGATGACCATTGCCATTGCCGCAAGCCCGATATTGGCATGATAGAAGAAATCGGCAAACGTTTTTCGGTTGATTTAAAAGGCGTGCCAGCGGTGGGCGATGCACTGCGTGACTTACAAGCCTTTGCTAACGCCGGTTGCCAGCCGATTTTAGTCAAAACAGGTAAAGGGCAAGAAACGCTCTCAAAAGGTAATTTACCAGCCAATACACTTGTTTTTGCTGACCTAGCGGAAGCGGTGCAAAGCATTATTGAGGCTAGCGCCTAATGTCCAAGCTCATCTTGCGTTTACGCGCATTTTTGTTTTATTTTGGCATGCTGATTGTGACTTTGCCGTTTACCTTGCTTGTTATTTTAACTTTTCCACTGAATAGCATTTTGCGCTCTCGATTTGCCAGCTATTGGTCGCATTTTGCGCTATTTTGGTTAAAACTCACATGTAATTTAGGGTTTGAAGTTAAAGGACGAGAAAACATTCCCGACCATCCTTCTGTTATTTTGTGCAAGCACCAATCCGCTTGGGAGACCATTGCCCTACAAGTGATTTTTCCGCCGCAAATTTGGGTGCTCAAAAAGGAGTTGTTGTACATTCCATTTTTAGGTTGGGCATGGATGGTGCTTTCTACCATCCCGATTGATCGCAGCGCAGGCCGTGAAGCACTGAAAAAATTAGTGAACCATGGTAAAGATAGGCTTGCACGTGGGCTTTGGGTGGTGATTTTTCCTGAAGGTACGCGCGTTGCCCCTGGCGAGCGTGGAAAATATCACATTGGTGGCGCTTGGTTAGCGGCGCAAACGCAAACAACCGTTGTTCCGGTTGCTCATAATGCCGGCGTTTTTTGGCGCAAAAATGAATTTATTAAGCGTGCTGGCACGATTACCGTGAGCATTGGAAAACCAATTGAAACCGCAGGGCTAAAAGCCGATGAAGTGAATAAGCGTGTTGAAGATTGGATTGAAAGCGAAATGCTGCTTTTACCGCAAAATCACTAATGTCCAAACCCACGCTTACACTCCCCAACGGCGAAACCATTTTTTACCAACTTGAGCGTCGTCAACGCCGCACGATTGGCTTGAAAATAACCGCAGATGGCTTGGTGGTACATGCTCCAAAGCGAATTTATGACGTTCAACTTAACCAAGTATTGCAAGAAAAAGCGCACTGGATTTTAAATAAGCTACAAGCGCGTGAAGAAAATAAAACTGTGCCAATGCAATGGCTGAATGGCGAATATTTGTTGTTTTTAGGCAATGATATTCAGCTTAAAATTTCAGCCGATAAACTAAATAAAGCTGCAGTGCTTGAACAAAGCGATTTAGTCATCGCCCAGCCTGCGCCGCTAAACCAAGCGCTAACAAGCCGAAAGGTCATCGCCTGGTACAAAAAACATGCTCAGCTAGATTTTAGCCGCCGTTTAGAAGTATTTGCCGCAAAACTGGGCGTTATTACGCCGCCGCTAAGCCTTTCAAACGCTAAATCGCGCTGGGGGAGTTGCAACAGCCGTGGCGAAATTCGCCTTAACTGGCGGTTACTTCAGGCGCCGCCACATATTATTAACTATGTCATTTGCCATGAATTGGCGCATTTAAAGCAGATGAATCATTCTGCCAAATTTTGGGCGGTCGTAGAGAAATTGTATCCCGATTTTAAATTTGCAGAAAAAGAACTCAAGAAATTATCTCCCTATCTGCACCGTATTTAGTCTCTCCAATTTTAGGATCAAAAATGAATTTTTTAACCGCCATCAAAACCTGCTTTCAAAAATATGCCGACTTTAGCGGCCGCGCTTCTCGACCAGAATTTTGGTGGTTTTATCTGTTTTTCTATTTAATCTACTTTGTTTGCATTCTGTTAGCTTTTATGGTGTCAGACGTATTTTTTATTGTATTTTTTGGCTTTGTTTTTGTGATATTTTTACCTTGGCTAGCGGCTGGAGCGCGACGTATGCACGATGTCAACAAAAGTGCTTGGTGGGTGCTGCTCACTTTTGTGCCATTTGCCAGCTTAGCTTTAATGTATTTTCAGGTGCAACCAGGTGATGTTGGCGACAACCAATTTGGTTCTCCACCAAGCAAATAAAGCATCTTCCGAGTAGTAAAACTTTTTAAACGAAGTTTTAACTATTTGTAAAATCGTGTTAGATTACTGCCTGTAGTAATCAGCAACTCAATTAAATTAAAATTTTTTAAACCTAATAATGGGAGTTAACAATGACTTTTGTGGATTCAGTAAAAACATGCTTTAGAAAATATGCGGATTTTTCAGGCCGCGCAACACGTTCTGAATTTTGGTGGTTCTATTTAGCTTATTTAATTAGCTATATTGGTCTTGCTGTTCTTTCTGGCATTCTTGTTAGCGTTACTGGTAGCGCAGCACTTAGCTTTGTTGCCATTTTACCTTTACTTGGTTTTATTTTACCTTTGCTAGCGGTCAACGTGCGCCGCAACCATGATAGCGACAAAAGCGGCTGGTGGTTACTTGTGCCATTTTACAACTTATATCTTTTAGTGATTCAAGGTACTCCTGGCGACAACCGCTTTGGCCCACCTCCAGCAAACTAAATAGCCATAAAAAAATGCGTTATTTTTACTGAAATAACGCATGTCTTCATTAGCGCTGCCCTGCAAGCCAGTTTCCATGCGGCTTCCAGGGCATTGATTTTTTCTCGGGCGGTTTTTAGCCGTTTTTTATGGTTTTAGATTACAGCAATTTTTGTATATCTGCGGCAATTTCTTGCGGCTTTTGACCATATTGCATATAAAGCCTAATTTTGCCATTTTTATCATACACATACATGCCAGCACTGTGGTCTATCACATAACTGCCGTCTGCTTTTTCATCCACTTTGGCTTGATACACTTTAAAGTTATCTAAAGTATCTTTAGTTTCTTGCGCATTACCCCGCAGGCCGATAAATCTCGCATCAAAATACGGCACAAATTGCGCCAATACTTCTTGCGTATCACGCTCTGGGTCAACCGTAATAAACAACACTTGCACTTCATTGGCCTTATCGCCTAATAATTTCATGGTTTGCTTTAAATCACTCAAGGTGGTCGGGCAAACATCTGGGCAATGCGTGTAGCCAAAAAACAGCATCACCACTTTCCCTTTAAAGTCACTCATGGTGCGCGGCTTACCAGTATGGTCGGTAAGCGCGAGTGGTTTTGCAAAATCCGCCCCGGTAATATCTTGCCCAATAAAACTGGTGCCAGCTGAATTTTGCCCACCTGTTGGGTTGCAAGCGCCCAAAAACACCAATAAAACCAATAAAATCAACTTGCGCATGGCAGAATTCCCTAAAAAATTGATACTTTTCATTTTAACACGTACAAACAACCCTGCCCTTTAGTTTACAATATTGGTTTTATTGTAAATTTGTTTAAAGGTAGCATTCATGGCAATTCCTAGTTCAATGGCAGACCGCGATGGGGTAATTTGGTACGATGGCAAAATGGTCAACTGGCGCGATGCCACCACCCACGTTTTAACCCACACTTTGCATTATGGCATGGGCGTATTTGAAGGCGTGCGCGCTTACAAAACTGATAAAGGCACAGCCATTTTCCGCTTGCAAGACCATACCGACCGTTTGTTCCGCAGTGCACATATTTTGGGCATGAAAATGCCTTTTGATAAAGCCGCCATCAGCGAGGCTCAGCGCGCCGCCGTGCGTGAAAACAAATTGGAATCTGCCTATATTCGCCCTATGGCGTTTTACGGCGCTGAAGCGATGGGCATTGCCGCTAAAACCCTTAGCACGCATGTAATTTGTGCCGCTTGGAGCTGGGGCGCTTACATGGGCGACGAAGCGATTACTAAAGGTATTCGCGTAAAAACATCTTCATTTTCACGCCACCACGTGAACATCACCATGTGTAAAGCCAAAGCCAATGGCAACTACATGAATAGTATTTTGGCGCACCAAGAAGCTGCGCAAGATGGCTACCATGAAGCGCTTTTGCTTGATGTGGATGGCTTTGTAGCAGAAGGCTCAGGCGAAAATATTTTTGTGGTTCGCAAAGGCAAGCTCTACACGCCTGATTTAACCAGTGCACTTGAGGGCATTACGCGCGATACTATCGTTACGCTAGCCAAAGAGCTGGGCATTGAAGTGATTGAAAAACGCATCACCCGCGATGAAGTGTATGGCGCAGACGAAGCCTTTTTTACTGGTACAGCGGCTGAAGTGACGCCAATCCGTGAGCTGGATAACCGCGCGATTGGCACGGGCGTGCGTGGCGAAATGACAGAAAAACTACAAAGCTTTTATTTTGATGTAGTTAAAGGCAAATCAGCCAAACATGCGCATTGGTTGACGCTGGTTTAAACGTATCAAAAAACCCTCAACCGTCATTCCCGCAAAAGCGGAAATCCAATGTCGGGTTAAAAACAAAATGGATTCCCGCTTTTGCGGGAATGACGAGATTCGGAGATTATGATGTCAAATGCTAAAGAAATCGAAGTCACAGCCAAAGATTTACCACTCCACTGCCCCACAGGAGAAGTTGCATTGTGGTCATCGCACCCGCGCGTGTTTTTAGATATTACCGAAACAGGCAAAGTCGCTTGCCCTTATTGCGGCACAAAATACAAACTTAAAGCGGGTGAACACGTTAATCATCATTAGCCAGAATTTAACTTTTTTGTCAGATGAGAAACCATGATCCAATATTTGTTGCTTTAGGGAGAATGTTAGTTCACTTTCAAAGTTTGGAAGCAACTCTTAGGAATGGGCTTACTCTATTATTACATGATGGGAAAAACACGCCTCACGATAGGCTTATATCAGCTTACCTTTCAGAGTTATCTTTCGGCTCTCTAAGCCGGCTTACAAGTCTATTACCTTCACAATTTACTTCTGAAAGTATCGCTACAGAAACAGTCATTGGAAGAGAACGTCTCGATGCCGAATTAAATGATTGCCAGAATAAACTATACCAAGGTTTAAAACTTGCGAACGAGGCTGAACAGCGAAGAAATCAGTTAATACATAGCACTTGGTTAATTGGTGATGGTCTGGAGCAATCGCAAGGAACACTTTATCGCTCTAAAATTAAAATAAAAGCTCAGAAACTGTCAATTCAATTTGAACAAGAAACTATAGCTACCATCAATGAAAATACAGAGAAGGCAAAAGAAGCTCAGAGTTTACTACATATTGCACTAATGGACTATAGACTTATTTCCAATTTTAAATGGTAATACCTGTGTAAATACCACATTAAATAAGTGTAATGCGCCGCATGTCTCGCCACTTTCGGAGTGTAACTTTCACTAATTCGCCCTACCCTAAACCTCATATATCTTTTCACCACCTCTGCAAGCCAGTATCCATGCGGCTCTCAGAGGGGTGAAAATCTATCGGGCGATTTTTTGGTTATAAACAACCCACTTCTGCGCTTTTTCCCCACAGCATTTCAATCACTTTGTTAGCGTTTTCCGCTGAGCTGTTGGTGAAAAACTGTACTTCACCAGGCTGGTTAAACGCATTGAGCAAATCACTTTCTTCTAATTGGCGTTTGAGTTGCTTGGCTACGGCGGCACCCGTATCTATCAGACTCACTTTTTTGCCTACCACTTCAGCAATCACATCGCGCACAAACGGATAATGTGTGCAACCCAGCACTATAGTATCTGCGCCTTCAGCCAGCAAGGGTGCGCAATATTGGCGTATTAAGGCTTTGGTGTTTTCAGCACCCAGTTCACCGCGCTCCACACATTCCACCAAGCCCACGCAGGCTTGCGTCACCACTTTTACATTGCGGCCGTAACTTTCAAGCAATGCGGCAAACTGTGCGCTCTTAAGTGTACCTGTGGTAGCCAACACGCCGACTATGCCGTTTTTACTCGCTTCGGCAGCGGGTTTAACTGCGGGTTCCATACCGATGATAGGCAAAGTATATTTTTCACGCATGTCATCAATAGCAGCGGCGGTGGCGGTATTGCAAGCCACAACTAAGGCTTTTACATTTTTCGCGATTAAAAAATCTGCTAGGGCAAAGCAACGCTCAGTGATTTCAGCTGGCGTTTTGTTGCCGTAAGGCGCGTGTTTGCTGTCTGCGACGTAAATTAAATGTTCATGCGGCAGTAAGCTGTGAATATGCTGCAACACTGAAATGCCACCAACGCCAGAGTCAAACACACCAATAGCTGCCTGCGATTGTGTAAGATTATTAGATTTTGAAAGAAACTCAGGCATCAAGATTTTACATATCATTTATAATGCTGAAATTATATAAGATTTTGAATGCCAATAATTTTTACAAAACGCATCACCTAAGAATTTAGGCAAATTCAACCACAATGATTAAAAAATTCTTACAAAAAGTTTTTACCAAACGTACCAAAGCCGAGATCGCCATTAACAAGGCAGATGACTCGCAAACCTCTACAGCAAAAGTCATCCGCGCTAAAACGCACAAAATCAACCAAAATTTGATTAGCCAAGCGGCACTTAAAACCTGCGATGGCTTGCAAAAAGCGGGGTTTGAAGCGTTTATTGTGGGCGGCGCAGTGCGCGATTTATTGCTTAACTTTAAACCTAAAGATTTTGATGTAGCCACCAACGCCACACCAGAAGAGGTGAACCGCATTTTTAGGCGCTCGCGTATTATTGGGCGCCGTTTTCGCTTGGTGCATGTACTATGGGGTAGTGAAACGATTGAAGTTTCCACCTTTCGTGGCCATCACTTGGCAGATGGCGATGCGCAAACCAATGATAGTGGACGCATTTTGCGCGATAATATTTTTGGTAGCTTAGAAGAAGATGCGGTTCGGCGCGACTTTACCGCCAACGCTTTATACTACAACCCAGCCAAAGATGAAGTGCTAGACTTTCACAATGGCGTGGCTGACATTAACGCCCGCATTTTGCGCATGATAGGTAACCCCACTACCCGCTATCAAGAAGACCCTGTGCGCATGCTACGTGCAGTGCGTTTATCCGCCAAGCTTGGTTTAAAAATTGAGCCCGCCACCCAAGCACCCATTCAAAAACTAGCAGATTTGTTGCAAGACGTGCCGCCTAGCCGCTTGTTTGATGAAATGCTCAAACTCTTTTTATCTGGCCATGCCATTGAAAGTGTCAATGCTTTACGTGAACAACATTTACACCACGGCTTGTTGCCAATGCTAGATGTCGTGCTTGAGCAACCGCTTGGCGAGCGTTTTGTGATGCTGGCGCTTAAAAATACCGATGAGCGTATTTTGGCAGGAAAATCATCTAACCCGAGTTTTTTATTTGCCGCTTTGCTGTGGCATGAAGTGCTTGCCGCGTGGCAAACCTATAAAAACGAGGCGCCACCTATTCCCGCCTTGTATATGGCGATGAATGAAGTGATTGCCACCCAAGCTGAAAAATTAGCGATTCATAACCGCTACACCACCACCATGAAAGAAATTTGGGCCATGCAGCCGCGCTTTGAGCAACGTGCTGGCAAACGGCCATTTAGCTTACTCACGCACCCGCGCTACCGTGCAGGCTATGACTTTTTGTTATTACGCTGCGCTTCGGGTGAGTTACCGATAGAACTAGGCGAATGGTGGACGGCCTTTGCCGATGCTGAAGGTGAAGCACGTGCCGCTATGCTACAACCTGATACCCACCCAAAAAAACGCAAAAAAAGAAATCGTAAAAAAACAGCCAGCAAAACAGAGTTAGATAATCAAACTCCATGAAGCAAGCTTTTATCGCACTGGGTAGCAACTTAGCCGACCCGATTTTACAAGTAAAAAAAGCGTTTGCCGCCTTAGATAAAATCCCTCAAACGCGTGTCATCAAACAATCGTCACTATACAAAACGGCGCCGATTGATTGCCCGCAATTGTCAGACGCACCTATACCAGACTTTATTAACGCTGTTGCAGAAGTCAAAACCTCGCTGACGCCGGATGCTTTATTAGATGCAATTCACGCCATTGAAAACGCAGCTGGTCGCGTGCGGCCTTACGTTAATGCCCCACGCGTGCTGGATTGTGACTTATTGCTTTATGAAAATATCGTGCAAAATAGCGCCAAATTAACGCTACCACACCCGCGTATGCATTTACGCGGATTTGTTTTATTGCCATTATTTGAAATTGCACCGCAACTAATTTTGCCAAATCATGGCAAAATAGCAACATTGATGACGCCAAGCCTAATAATGGGCATTCAAAAATTAGAAAATAACACACATGAGCATCTTTAATAAGTTCCCCTACATTGTGGTTGAAGGCCCGATTGGCAGCGGCAAAACTACGCTGGCTAAAATGCTGGCAGATCGTTTTCCGGTGGATTATTTGTCTGAGAAAGCTGAAGCAAATCCGTTTTTGCCCAAATTTTATCAAGATGCACAACGCTATGCGCTACCCACACAGCTATTTTTTTTGTTTCAGCGCGCCAATCAAATGAAAGACTTAAGCCAGCGTGACATGTTTGCCAAACCCATCGTGGCGGACTTTTTTTTAGAAAAAGATGCGCTATTCGCGCGGCTTAATTTGGATGATGAAGAATATGCGCTTTACCACCAAATTTATGTGCATTTACAACTCAACGCGCCCAAACCTGATTTGGTAATTTATTTACAAACCCCAGTAGAAGCACTTGCAGCCCGTATTGAAGAGCGCAATGTGCATTACGAACAAGAGATTCCGCGCGAATACCTAGAGAGTTTGGCCGAAGCCTATAGCGAATTTTTTCACCATTACGATGCCTCGCCAGTGTTGATTGTAAATAACGAAAAACTCAATATCCTAAAAAACCCAGATGCGCTTGATTTGCTGATAGACCGCATATCAAAAATCAAAAGCCAACGTGAGTTTTTTAACCCCAATTTTGAATAATCTCTCAAACCTCATACAAAGTGCCAAGCGTGGTGAAAAAATCGCCATGCTGACTTGCTACGATGCCAGTTTTGCCAAACTCATGGAAATTGCTGGTGTGGATATGCTACTTGTGGGCGACTCACTCGGCATGGTGCTACAGGGCGCTGAAAACACCCTCAATGTGAGCATGCATCACATGACTTACCACACCAAAAACGTGGCCGCTGGCGCGCCCAACACCGTGATTATGGCCGATATGCCGTTGGGGAGTTATGAGCACGACCACCAAGCAGCGTTTACTAACGCCCAATGGCTGATTAAATCTGGCGCGCATCTGGTGAAATTTGAAGGTGGCGGCAAACGTATTGAAACCGCGCGCTATTTGGTGGAACACGGCATCCCCGTGTGTGCGCATTTGGGCTTTACCCCGCAAATGGTCAATCAACTTGGCGGCTACAAAATTCAAGGCAAAACTGAAGAATCTGCCGAGCAAATTTTGCAAGACGCTAAAGATATGAGTGATGCTGGGGTCAGCTTTGTATTGCTGGAAATGGTGCCGGCACAACTCGCCAAAAAAATTACTCAAAGCATTAGCGCCCCCACAATAGGCATTGGTGCAGGTGTGGATTGCTGTGGTCAAGTGCTAGTGATTCAAGATTTACTCGGCATTTACACTGGGCCTGCACACAAAAAACCTGAAGAATTTAAGTCGCCGCGCTTTGTAAGCAATTTTTTGCAAGATACCAATAGCGTGCAAAATGCGGTGAAAAATTATGTGCAAGCAGTAAAAAATAAAACTTTCCCAGCGGCTGAGCATAGCTACTAAAATTCCCCGAGAGAAATTTACCCCGCTGCAAGCCAGTATCCATGCGGATTACAGAGGCGTTCAAATGATTTGTACTAAAAACACTGCATTTTTAGGCAATTTTATTACGATGTTTTCGCTAAATTGTATGCCAATGTTAAAATGTGCGCATGCAAATTATCCACACTATTTCTGAGCTTCGCACAGCGTTAAAACAACAGCCTAAAATCGGCTTTGTGCCCACCATGGGCAACCTACATGCGGGGCATATTCATTTAGTTGAAATAGCCAAGCAAAACGCTAGCTGTGTGGTAGTGAGTATTTTTGTCAATCCGCTGCAATTTGGGGCCAATGAAGATTTTGGCAGCTACCCGCGCACACTTGAAGCTGATTGCGAAAAACTAAAAGCAGCAGGTGCTGATATTGTGTTTGCTCCCAATGTGTCAGAAATGTACCCCCAAGTAACTGAGAATAAATCTAACGGCAAAAATCTCAACCAAAGCATGACCATCACCCCGCCACCCATTGCCAGTGAACTTTGTGGCGCTAGCCGCCCAGGGCATTTTGCAGGCGTAGCCACCGTGGTGATGAAGCTTTTTAACATGGTGCAGCCGCAAATTGCCGTGTTTGGCAAAAAAGATTTTCAGCAGCTTTTTATTATCAAAGAAATGGTGAAGCAGTTTAACTTGCCCATTCAAATCATTGCAGGTGAAACCATGCGTGAAGCCAGCGGCTTGGCCATGAGCTCACGTAATGGCTACTTAAACGAGGCGCAACGTACGCAATCAGCACAGCTCAATGCCGCATTACAACACATTGCGCAACAACTCAAAAATGGTCATCAAGATTTCACATCGTTAGAGAAAACCGCCGCGCAACAGCTGAATCAAAATCATTGGGAAGTGGATTACATTTCGATTCGCTCTGCCAACACGTTGCAACCAGCACAAGCTGGTGACAAGCAACTGGTGGTGCTAGGCGCTGCCAAAATCAGCAACAATCTAGGTGGAAAAACGCGCTTGATTGATAATCTTGAAGTCCACATCTAGCCGCCTTTTTTGAGCGCCTGCTTGCGAATTGCAATATAATGCTGGCTTTACCAAAACCACTCACAACTATGCAAAGAACCATGTTGAAATCTAAGCTGCATCGCGTGCACGTCACACATAGCGAGCTACACTATGAAGGCAGCTGTGCGATTGACGCAACCTTGCTTGAAGCGGCTAATATTAGCGAATACGAACAAATTCACATCTACAACGTCACCAATGGTGAACGTTTTAGTACGTACGCCATTTTGGGTGAGCGCGATTCTGGCATTATTTCAGTCAACGGCGCTGCCGCACACAAAGCCGCCCCTAAAGACATTATCATTATCGCAAGTTATGCACATTACACGGATGAAGAGCTTAAAGCGTTTCATCCGCAACTTGTGTATGTGGACGAAAAAAATCGTATCAAATCTCAACGCAATCATATTCCAGAGCAGGCATTATAAATGACAACATCTCCCACAACTCCTTTTGACTTAGAGGCGATGAAAGCCGCCGTTGTTGACGCGATTGAGGATATTAAAGGTTTCGACATCACCGTCATGGATGTACGCAAACTCACCAGCATGACCAATTACATGATTGTGGCTTCAGCCAACTCTACACGCCAGTGCAAAGCGATTGCTGACAACGTGCGTGAAAAAATCAAAGAAAAAGGCTACACGATTCGCGGCACCGAAGGGGACAAAGAAGGCGAATGGGTGCTGGTGGACTTAGACGATATTGTTGTACATTTGATGATTCCCACCATGCGCGCTTACTACAACCTTGAGCAACTTTGGACTGAAGGCGAAGCGCGTCGCGGACACATTAAAGCCAATTAAGCCATGTGTTAGCGCATGAAGCTACGCATTATTTCTGTCGGTCATAAAATGCCAAGCTGGGTTGAAGCGGCTTGTGCAGAATACATTAAGCGTATGCCGCGTGAGTTATCACTCGACATCATTGAAATCAAACCCGATAAACGCGCCGACGGAAAAAATAGTGCCGTGGTGCAAGAGGCAGAAGCCAAGCGCATATTAGAAGCCGCTGGCAAAGATTTTTTAATTGCGTGCGATGAACGTGGTCAAGAAATCACCACCATACAACTGGCAGAAAAACTGCAGTTTTGGCAAAGCTTGGGGCGCGACGTCAGCATTGTCGTGGGCGGCGCAGATGGCTTGCATCCAAGCTTAAAACAGCAAGCCGATTGGCTATGGGGCTTATCCAAACTCACCTTGCCGCATGCTTTTGTGCGCGTGTTGCTTTGCGAGCAACTTTACCGAGCCTACACGGTCAACCAAGGCCATCCTTATCATCGCGAATAATATGCGTTACGAAAAGTCACTCGTCTGGTTTCGCCGAGATTTGCGCGATTTTGACCACGCTGCGCTGTACCATGCACTCAAAAATTCAGCACAAGTATATTGCGCATTTGTATTTGATACCGATATTCTCGATACGCTTTCTAGCAAAGCTGACCGCCGCGTAGCGTTTATTTGGGAAAGTGTATTGCAGCTCAAAACAGCACTGCAAACCCAAGGGGGCGATTTGATTGTGCTGCATGGCAGCGCGCAAGCGGAAATACCCAAGCTTGCACAGCAACTCAGTGTTCAAGCTGTTTATGCTAACCATGATTATGAACCCAGCGCGATAGCACGTGACCTATCTGTTAAGCAGCAATTGGCCAGCAGCATTCAATTTCACACGTATAAAGATCAAGTGATATTTGAAAAAGATGAGGTGCTTAGCCTTGCGGGTAAACCTTACAGTGTGTTCACGCCCTATAAAAACGCATGGTTAAAAAAGTTGGATGATTTTTATCTTAAAACGTACCCGGTTGGCACTTATATCGCCAACTTAGTCAAAATCAGCCCGCAGCCTATGCCCAGCCTTGAAAGCTTAGGTTTTGAGCGTACCAATTTGAGCCAACTTCGTTTGCCCACCGGCATGAGCGGCGGCAGAGCTTTATTTGAAGATTTTGAGCAGCGCATGGATGCTTATAAAAATGCGCGCGATTTTCCGGCTATCAAAGGTGTTTCATATCTTTCTGTTCATCTGCGATTTGGCACAGTTTCTATTCGGCATTGTGCAAGGCAAGCCAGAAACCGCGCCAGTGCTGGCTCGCAGACTTGGCTGAATGAACTCGTGTGGCGCGACTTCTACTTTCAGATTCTGCACCATCACCCGCAGGTGGCAAGCAGGCGCGCATTTAAACCTGAGTTTGAGTCACTCAAATTCCCCAACAATACAGACTATTTCAAAGCGTGGTGTGATGGAAAAACTGGCTACCCGCTGGTGGATGCCGCCATGCGCCAACTCAACCAAACGGGCTTTATGCATAACCGATTGCGCATGATAGCCGCCAGTTTTTTGGTGAAAGATTTGCTGGTTGATTGGCGCTGGGGCGAGCGCTATTTTTCTGAAAAACTCATCGATTTTGACCTCAGCGCCAATAACGGCGGCTGGCAATGGGCGGCCAGTACAGGTTGCGATGCGCAACCGTGGTTCCGTATTTTCAACCCCATCACGCAAAGTGAAAAGTTTGACGGTCTGGGAAAATTTATTCGCAAATATGTGCCTGAGCTCGCCACCTGCGATGATAAAGAAATTCACGCACCTTGGCAGATTGCTCCTTTGCGTTTGCAATCATTGGGCATTAACTTAGGGCAAGATTACCCATTACCCATTGTGGACCACGCCACCCAGCGCGAAAAAGCGCTAGCGCTTTACAAAGCTGTGAATAATGAAAAAGTAGCGCAAAATGAAACATAAATCGCCACAAAAAATCATTAAAAATAACACAACATCCAAACCACTGCCCTGCAAGCCAGTCTGTATGCGGCTCACAGGGCAGTGATTTTTGCTCGGGGGATTTTTAAGCTTAGAAATTGTATTTTCATCACACTTAAAAATTTGGTTATAATCGCTACAACCACATACCTCAACAATATAAAATCATGCACCCCAGCCCTGAAAAAAACAATCAAGCCGACGACCTCGTGCCGCGAAGTAAAAACGTGCTAATCAGCTATTGGCTGCTATTTATTGTGGCGCTCACCACAACAGTTGGCTTGCAGTTTGCTGCCCCTAGTTTTGAGGCATTATTTAGCAGTCTTGGTGCTGATATTCCTTGGCTAACGCTCGCAGTGATGGATTATCGAAAATTATTGTTGACTTTGCCGCTTTATATGGGCGCGATTGCAATCACACTGCTGATTTTTAAGCGCGTTAAAAGTGATTTTAACAAAGCCATCAAAATCGTTTTTTTGCTTGATTTATGCACGTTTATTACCATCGCTTGCATGGTTGCTTACGCTTTGTATTTACCTATATTTAAAATGGGGAAAGTGGCTTAACAGGCCATTTTATCCACCCGCATTGTGTAAAAACATCAAAAAACTAGACAATATGGCTAGGCTCAGTTAAAGTAACATACGATTTTTTCGTTAATCATTGTAAATACACACCTTTTAACAAAAACACGCAATGAGCAAAAAATCAAATTTGGGGATTTAAATGCGAACTAAATGGACATCTTTTTATAAAACTTGCTTAATTGCATGTTGCCTAGTGACAATCACTTTTGTTTCTGGCTGCGCTACGCAGGCCAACAAAGACCCGCTTGAGGGCATCAATCGGGGCGTGTATAAATTTAATGACGTGACCGATAAAGCGCTGATTAAACCAGTGGCAAAAGCCTATAAATTTGTGACTCCATCGCCCATTCGCACTGGTTTTAATAACTTTTTCAACAACTTAGGTTCTATTACCACTGTTTTAAACGATTTATTGCAATTCAAATTTGCCCATGCGTTTACCGATGCTGGCCGCTTTATCATCAACAGCACGTTTGGTTTAGCAGGTTTTATTGATGTGGCGGGCAAAGATAACATTGCATTGCGCAAAGAGGATTTTGGACAAACGCTCGGTTTTTGGGGCGTGGGCAATGGCGCTTACATCGTTTTACCATTTTTAGGCCCATCAACCCTGCGCGACACCACAGGCATGGTCGTGGATACAGCAACAACGGATCCAATTACTTACACGCACAACATTGGCGAAATTCGTCTGCACAACCAGTTACGTGCTGCACAGTTTATTGATAAACGCACTGAGTTGCTCACTGCAACAGATTTAGTGGATGAAGCTTCGCTTGACCCTTATGCTTTCACCCGTGATGCATATTTGCAAAGACGCGAGAATTTGATTAAAGACAATCTCGCAAGAAAAAATGTAGCTGATGATGAATTTTATGAGGATGAAGATTTAGCCGCTGAAGCAAATACAGCCGCACCCGCGGAAGATGCTCCTGCAGAACCTGCTGTCGCTGAACCTCTACCTGAAGTTGCTCCTTAAAAAAGAGCAACTATAGGGCTCAAGCAAAAAGCCTGCTTTAGCAGGCTTTTTTTCACTTCCACCTAGCACAGTTATTCTGCTGCTACTGTCATACGCTCTATCAAAATTGACCCCACTTGTTTTGAGCCTTGCACCAATACATCATTGCCAACTGCTACAATAGATTTAAGCATTTCCGCCATATTGCTGGCAATGGTAATTTCTTCTACTGGGTGAAGTATCACCCCGTTTTCCACCCAAAAACCCGCCGCACCACGCGAATAATCGCCCGTCACCATATTCATACCGTGTCCTAATAGCTCAGTCACCAACAAACCCGTTCCCATTTGTTTGAGCAGACCCGCAAAATCCAACTCGCCTGATTGCACCAATAAGTTATGATTGCCCCCCGCGTTACCCGTAGTTTGCATGCCCAATTTACGTGCTGAATAACTGCCAAGCACATAGCCTTGCAGCACACCGTCTCTCACTAACTGTCGCTGGGCAGTAGCCACACCTTCGTTATCGAACGGGCTACTCGCCAAACCTTTTTTGATATGCGGATCTTCAACAATATTCAACAGCGGTGAGGCGATTTGCTTGCCTAAACTATCTAACAAAAATGAAGATTTGCGATACAAGCTACCGCCAGAAATGGCAGAAACGAGTGAAGAAATTAAGCCGCTTGCCAGCGGCGCTTCAAACAGCACAGGTACTTGGCAAGTGCTGATTTTACGCGGATTTAAGCGCCGCACTGCACGCTCACCAGCTTTACGCCCTATCACTAATGCCGACTCTAAATCAACCGCCGTCCGTGCCGTGCTATACCAATAATCACGCTGCATAGCATCGTTTTCTTCAGCAATCACGGCGCAACTCATACCGTGCCGCGAACTGGCATAACCACCTGTAAATCCGTGGCTGTTACTGTAGGCAAAGCTACTTTCGCCCATTGAAACACTTGCACCTTCAGAATTAGCAATGCGCTTATCTACCGCCATTGCTGCCGCTTCAATTTCTTTAGCGATGTTAATGGCTTCATCCACTGAAATCTGCCAAGGATGATGCAAGTCTAAATCTGGGATATTTTTGGCCATCAATTCGGCATCAGCCAAGCCACAAAACGCATCTTTTGCAGTATATTTTGCAATATTACAAGCCGCCGCAACGGTATCTTTTAAGGCCTGCGTGCTTAAATCCGAGGTGCTTGCACTGCCTTTTTGTTGCCCAAAATACACCGTCACTGACATGACTTTATCACGGTTATATTCAATTGTTTCTGTTTCAGCCAAACGCACCGAAACGTTTTGCCCAATACTCAAACTCACATCGACCTCTGCCGCACTCGCCCCCAGATTTTTTGCGGTTTTGAGTACGTCTTGCGACATTTGTTTAATTTCATCTAAGGTGTAACTAAATGCTGACTTTGCCATAACGCTTTCTAGTATCAATGCTGAGTGCTTTAAGGCTGTTATAATACCGCACTATGAAACCGCAAATCACTGCAAAACCCAAAAAGACTGCTAAAAATACTGAATATGCGCCAGTAGATTTAGACACTGACTTACCCATTAGCAAAACCAAGCTTAAAGCTGAAGCCGATGCGCAACAAGCCTTAGGGGTACGCCTATGCGCGCTTTCTAAAGAAAAACTGACAAAATTAGACTTACCAGAAGCCCTACTTGAAGCCGTGTTAGAAAACAAAAAAATTACTGCCAACGGTGCCATGCGCCGTCATAAGCAATATTTAGGCAGGCTCATGCGTGATATAGACACAAGCCCTATTGAGGAGCAACTCGCTAAATGGGATGGCAAACATACGGCTGAAAATGCCTATTTTCATGGCCTTGAGCGTTGGCGCGACCGCCTGATTGCTGATGCAAACGTGCTAAATGCACTAATAACAGAATACCCGCAAACTGACCCACTGGATATTCAGCAACTCCGCACACTTATACGCAATGCACAAAAAGAATTATTGGCTGGAAAGCCGCCAAAAAGTAGCAGAGAGATATTCAAAATGCTACGCACAATAACGCAAGCACCTGCCGACTATGATGATGAGGACGACAAAGCAAGGCTGGATGCATCTTAACTGTTATGCATTACTAAAAGCGTAGTTTTTGCTCGTTAGTGCGTTAAATTATATTGCAAGATATAAACTGCAATTCCAGCAAAGTATCCTATTAATGCCAGCCAACTTATTTTTTTTACATACCAGATAAATTGAATTTTCTCTAACCCCATGGCTGCCACGCCCGCCGCAGATCCAATGATTAAGATTGACCCTCCGGTACCCGCACAATAAGCTATAAACTCCCATAAAAAACTATCTGCTGGATATTTTGCAATATCATACATCCCCATAGACGCTGCAACGAGCGGGACATTATCAACAACAGCACTAAATAGCCCCATAATGATCACAATCAGGTCTTGTCGCCCAACTTCGTTATCGAGCATTGTTGCCAGTCCATTCAGAATATTGCTATGCTCCAACGTTGCTACGGCAAGCAATATTCCGATGAAAAAAACAACCGAGCTCATATCTATACGCATGAGTGCATGCGCCAAAGTCAACCGTTGCTTTTCTTCGTCTTCCTTATTGCGATGTATTAAATCACCGACCAACCAAACCAATCCTAAGCCTAAAAGGATGCCCATAAATGGTGGCAAGTGGGTCAACGACTTAAATGCAGGAACCAGAACCAACACTCCAAGCCCCATAAAGAATATAAAATTACGCTCAAATAGGCTGCCAGCAAGCGTACCGGTATTGTCCGAATTAGCTGGTGAAATTACAATTTTACCCTTTAAGGAATGGCTTAAAATGGCTAGTGGCACCATCAGGTTTATTATTGATGGCAGAAAGAGTCCTTTCATTATTTCAATCGCTGTAATTTGACCACCAATCCATAACATCGTGGTTGTTACGTCACCAATTGGCGTCCATGCGCCACCTGCATTTGCTGAAATCACTACCATACCGGCAAACAATAGGCGATCTTCGTGTTTGTCTAAGATTTTTTTTAACAATGAAATCATGACAATTGTCGTTGTTAAATTATCTAATATTGCGCTCAAAAAGAAAGTAACTAAACCTACAAGCCACATTAAACTTGAAAGCTTTGTTGTCTTAACACGAGAAGTGATGACTTCAAAACCATTATGTGCGTCAATCACTTCAACGATGGTCATTGCCCCAATTAAGAAAAAGACAATTTGCGCCGTACTCGCAAGAGATTCACTTAATTGATGACTGACTAGCGCATGGTTACTAGTACTGATGGCGTACACTGTCCACAATAAACCAGCCCCCAGCAAGGCAGAGGCTGATTTATTTATTTTAATAGGATGTTCTAACGCGATTGCTGCATAAGCAATCACAAAAATTACGACAAGTGCAGTCACCATAGTTTGCTTTTAAATACAAAAACCAAGCTATGGTAGCCCTAATTGCTACCGCACGAAAGTCATTTTTAATTAAAGCGCCGTACTATTAAGAAATAACTGCACTTCTTTTTTGTCACCGTTTCGCACAATTGTTGCGGGGGTGCTTTGTCCTTTATAGCGCTTAACCGCGGCAATTAATTCTGATTGCTGATTAACAATCGCATCTCCCACACTGAGAATTACATCTCCACGCACAAGGCCAGACCTAGCAGCGGCAGATTCTTTAATAACTGCAATCACTTTTAATCCAGGCTCTTCTGGCACTTCACCACCACTTGCCTCTGCGGCCTGCCTGTTAGTGAGTAGTTTTTTCAGTTTTACAACGTGCACCCCTAAAGTAGGCATAGGGACCGCCACCCAATAACTCGCATAAAAATAATGCAGCTTTGGTTCTTCGGCACTTGTTTCATTGCTTGTTGACTTAGCATCTTCATCGCCGCGGTTAACGTATAAAAGCACTTTATCGGCTTTAATATTTTTACCGTGCGCTAATGCGAGTGATTCTGGTGCTTCATTAGCAGAAAAGCCAGACCAGCCTTGCATATCAAAACCATCTTCTAGCATGCTGATATTATCTTTATCGATGGAATTGTCTTTAATTTTTTGATTTTTAATTTCCAATTGTGTGTCTGGTTTAGCCTGTTGTGACTTAAGCTGGTTATTATTTTGCTGCTGATAATTTTCTTGATAAGGATTTTGTGTTTCAGCTTTAAGAGGCTCAGCTAAAAATAGACCCATAAAAAATAAGCTAAACATCATCAGATTGATATATTGAACTGGCGATTTTTGCGCAATGTTAACTGACATAAAGTTCCTTTAAGTTGAGTAGTGATATGATGACGACTTACAACAAGCTTTGTGACTCTTAAATGACAAAACAATTCATTAAAATTGGATTAGTTTCTATCAGCGACCGAGCAAGTAGTGGCGTGTATGAAGATAAAGGTCTCCCCAGCCTAAAAGAATGGCTTAGTAGCGCGATTATTACGCCCATTACTTTTCAGGCGCGATTGATTGCTGATGAGCAATGCGAAATTGAAGAAACACTAAAAGATTTAGTTGATGCTGAAGAATGCCACTTAATTTTAACGACAGGTGGCACTGGCCCTGCACTAAGGGATGTAACCCCTGAGGCCACTCTGGCTATTGCAGATAAAACCATGCCCGGTTTTGGCGAGCAAATGCGCCAAATCAGCCTGCACTTTGTACCCACGGCCATTTTATCGCGGCAAGTCGCGGTGATTCGCAAGCAATGTCTGATTATCAACTTACCAGGCCAACCCAAAGCCATAGCCCAAACACTAGAAGGCTTAAAAGATGCCTCTGGGCAACCATTAGTGCATGGCATTTTTGCTGCCGTGCCTTACTGCCTAGATTTGCTTGCCACTGCCGAGAAACCCATGCCATTTATTGAAACCAATGAAGCCATCGTAAAAGCATTTAGGCCAAAATCTAGCAAGATTACTTCTTAGCTGCGCTTAATCCTCATTTTAATTAAACTTCAAACTCAGCAATAAACGGGGTTTTCACCGTTTGTTTCAAGCATTGTTTTAAGTGTATCGCGTGCACAATCATGTGCATGACATTAAAAACTATACCCACGCATCAAGTCACCTTAGGTATGCATATTCACGCCCTCAACGGTGCTTGGATAGATCATCCATTTTGGAAATCAAAATTTGTGATTGAAGATCCAGATGATTTGAAAAAACTTAAATCCAGCTCAATTAAAGAGGTAATTATTGATATAAGCAAGGGCGTGGATGTAAAAGAGTCGATTAGTCAACAACCCGTAGAAACACCTCCAGAGCCAGCACCTGAACCTGAGCCACCTTCAGTTCCGCAAATACCGGCCAAAGTGCAACGTGTTTCCGCTGCTGAAGAGCGTGTACACGCTAAAAAAATTCTGCAATCTTCTAAAAAAGCCGTTACCTCTATGCTCAACGACGCACGCTTGGGCAAAGCGGTTGATGCAAGCGTGGCGCACAATTTAGTTGATGATATTACCTCTTCGGTATCACGCAATGAAAGTGCCTTAATCAGCCTTGTGCGCTTAAAAACCAAAGATGATTACACTTACATGCACTCTGTAGCAGTGTGCGCACTCATGATTGCGCTGGCAAAAGAGTTAGGCCTCAACGAAACCGAAACCAAGCAGGCTGGTTTGGCCGGCTTGCTACACGACATTGGCAAAGCAGGTATTCCACTTGAGGTGTTAAATAAACCTGGCGCACTCACTGATGATGAATTTGCCTTAGTAAAACTACACCCTGAGCGTGGTCACGCCATGTTAATGCAAGCGCACATTTTGGATGAAGTCGTGCTCGATGTGTGCTTGCACCATCATGAAAAAGTCAACGGGCAAGGTTACCCGCATAAATTGGCTGCTGACAAAATTAGTTTATTTGCCAAAATGGGCGCCGTATGCGATGTGTATGATGCGGTGACATCAAACCGCCCATACAAAGCTGGCTGGGAGCCAGGCTTATCGCTGCACCGCATGGCGCAGTGGGAAGGCCATTTTGACGACACCGTATTTAAAGCATTTGTGCGCAGCATTGGCATTTACCCCATTGGCTCAATGGTCAAACTCAAATCTGGCCGTTTGGCTGTAGTGATAGACCAAAGTGAAAAATCACTACTCACGCCCGTGGTAAAAGTATTTTTCTCTACCAAAGCCAAAGCGCGTATTCCTGTTGATACCCTAGATTTATCAAAACCCAATGCCAATGACAGCATTGCCAGCCATGAAGATCCTGCCGCGTGGGGCATTCATAATGCGCATGAAATTTGGGCATAAATTAGCAATCTTCCCAACCGCACCTCTGCAAGCCGCGTAGATACTGGCTTGTAGAGCATCAAAATTTTCTCGGACGATTTTGGTGTCATTTTAATCAAGCTCTATCATGCAATATCTTCATGGTTTTAGCCACCGATTCCCATGTAAAATGGTGCTTTAGCCCTTTATCATTTAGGCAGTTTTTTGCGCATGAGCCCAGAATTTAATTTAATTCAGCAATATTTTACCCGCCCCACGCGTCACACCAACTTAGGCGTGGGTGATGACGCTGCTTTAATTTCACTCTCAGCCGGAATGGAGCTTGCCATTTCAGCGGACATGTTAGTAGCAGGCACGCATTTTTTTGCTGATTGCGATGCTGAGCAGCTTGGCTGGAAATCACTGGCGGTGAATATTTCTGACATGGCCGCGATGGGCGCTAACGCAAAATGGGCGACCTTGGCGATAGCCTTGCCCGACATCAACCATCCTTGGTTAGCCGCATTTTCACAAGGTTTTTTTGCCTGTGCTGATGCGTTCAATGTTGACTTGATTGGTGGTGACACCACCCGTGGCCCACTTACCATCAGTGTGCAAATGATGGGCGAAGTACCCGCAGGGCTAGCCATTAAACGTAGTGGCGCAAAAATAGGCGATGATATTTGGGTGTCTGGTCAATTAGGCGGCGCGGCGATAGGTCTTGCACACCTACAAAAAAAATTGCAACTTGAGAGCGATGTGCTGCAAACCAGCCTAGCGGCGCTTCACAGCCCAACACCACGTGCTGCGCTAGGCGTAGCTTTACGCAGTGTTGCCACCAGTTGTATTGATATTTCAGACGGTTTATTGGCTGATTTAGGGCATATTCTTAAAGCCTCAAATGTAGGTGCAACGCTCAATTTGGCAGATATTCCCTGCCATGATTTTTTGCGTAATCGCATCAACGAAACCGAATTTCAGCAATATGTGTTAGCAGGTGGCGAGGATTACGAACTTTGTTTTACTGCCCCAAGTCATACACGTCATGCTGTTTTAGACATTGCACAACGATTAAATCTATCAGTAACGCGCATTGGCAATACCAGCAACAACATTGACCTGCGCGCATTAGATAACGCACAATTACCCATTACGCTAAGCCACAAAGGTTTTGATCACTTTGCTAATTAGCTTAAGTTAGACTGAAATTGCTACCCAAAAGGACTAATTTAGCCCTTTTGGGTAGCAGTTTTGCTTAAATTCTTACGCCGCTTTTTTTCAAAAAATCAGCTTTTAACTTACAATGCACTTGCATCTTAATTTGATTACAAATGAACAAACGCTCTGAGAAACCCATGTACCAGCCTAATACTTCTTTTCTAATGAAGCACCCCGCGCACATTTTTGCGCTCGGTTTTGGTAGCGGCCTGCTGCCAAAAGCCCCAGGTACTTTTGGCACCTTAATGGCTTTTCCACTGTTTTGGCTGATTGCTGGTTTTTCTATTCCTATCAAGCTTGGCATTATTGCTGTTCTTTTTGTAATAGGAATCTACTTTTGTAATCAAACAAGCGAGGCATTAGGCGTGTCAGACCACGGCGGCATTGTGTGGGATGAAATTGTTGGTATGTTGCTCGTGCTCACCTTTACTCCGCCGCATTGGTTTTTTTGGTTAGTGGCTTTTGTACTGTTTAGACTATTTGATATTTGGAAGCCGTTTCCGATTCGCCAATTTGACCGTAAATTAAAAAATGGTTTTGGTGTTATGTTTGACGATGTATTAGCAGCCATTTTTGCCTGTATTTGCATGTTTGCGCTTATCGTATGGCTGATTGGTCCACACCAGCTACCATTTTAGGTGCCGCACTCAAAGCGCGTGGCTACTCGCTCGCTTTAGCTGAATCTTGTACAGGCGGGATGGTAGCGCAAGCAATAACAAGCGTTGCAGGCAGTTCTACTTGGTTTGATCGTGGTTTTGTCACTTACAGCAATGCTGCAAAAGTTGAAATGCTAGGCGTTTCTGAACTAACGCTTGCGCAATTTGGCGCGGTAAGTGAGCAAACCGCTGCTGAAATGGCTACAGGCGCACTTAAAAATAGCCATGCAGATATTGCAGGAAGTATTACAGGGATTGCAGGGCCAGATGGCGGAACACCTGATAAACCCGTTGGCATGGTGTGTTTTGCTTGGGGCGGCCACAAATATCCAATAAAAACGGCTACCCAATATTTTAATGGGAGCCGTGAAGAAATTCGTCAGCAAGCCGCCGAGTTTTTAATGGCACGCTTGCTAACAACACTCAATAATTAGGCCGCTATCGGCGCCCGTCTCTGTGTCCATGGCGGCCGAAATCATGTCCTCTATCGCCGTGTCCACGGTAGCCGTTGTTGTCATGATGCCCTCTATAGCCATGACGATCATTATGATAATAGTGGTGTCCGCCATAAGCATTTACTGGAATGTAACGAACCACTGGCTGATAATGCACTACTGGCGCACCATAATAAACCACATTTGGCGGCGCATAATAGTTAGAGTATCCCACAGAATAATTTGATGAATATGCAGCTGGGTATCCATAACTCCCAACATTGATACCCACACTGTAGTAATCCCGCGCAAAAGCACTAGAAGCAGTTGCCGCAACAATGGCTAGCGCAATTGTGGTTGATTTTAATAAGTTCATGATGTTTCCTTTCTAAAAAAGTCATCTGAAGTAATCAGTTAAACGCTTCAACCTTGCAAACGTTGACAACTTTTTTGGTGATTAGTTTAAGTTCTTAGGTACAAAAAACCACGCTAGCACTATCAGTAAACCAAATTGAACGATTAAAAAAATCACGCCACGTTGAAACAGTTGATAGCCGCCTGCAAGCCGACTACTTAAAGTTTTGCCTGCCTGATGATGTGGATTGAGGTCTTTTAAAGCGGCATCTAAGGCGGGGATGTCTAGCGTATCCCAACTCGCAAATAACGCTTGGTCTATGCGAATTCTTAGCGCGAAGTAAAATACTCCCGCCCCTGCTAACAGCACCAAGCTTGCCAATATTTTAACAAGCACATTAGGCGCAAATACAATGGCAGCAATCGCTAACAGTTGGTTAAATAAAGTTAATAGTTCCACTAAATAATAGGCTTTAAAAAGTGCCTGCATCACCTTTATTTTTGTGTGTGCCTCTGCTGGCGAGATTATTTTTTGTGCATCAAATGCTGTCATTTTCTCTTAGCGCTGCAAGTGCGGCGTCAATATTTTTAATATGTTCACTGCTGATGACAATGCCACTGCGTTGGCGATTGACCATTTCAACTGCTTGGCGAATATCGCCAGCGTGTTTTTGCCACACTAGCCAGCAAACCACCACACTGGCACTTCTTGATAAACCAAGCGCGCAGTGTACCAACACTTTTTCTTGGCTAATTTGCGCGCAATGCAGCCAGCGTGTCGCTTTTACCAACGCCTTTGGGTGTAGTGGAATTAAATCCATCATCGGCAAAAAACGATGTGAAGTTGCGTTTTTAATGGTGCTATTGGTAAATTCGCTGGTTAAGTCCAGCACCGCGAAAAAACCCATTTGTGAAACTGCCTGATTCGGAAATGCCCCCAACCATACGCCACGATGAATTTCGTTTGGCAAACGGCGCTGCTGCGTGTAGTAAAGATAACTCAACCAACTGCCCAGCAAATAAGGGGCTAACATAATGCGCGCAGGCCAACGCATACGCCCTCGATGCCGTTGAAACACCTGATTTTCAAAACCCCAGTAAGCCGCAGCAACTAATGCCAACGCCATCGCCACCCAGCTCAACATTAAAGTAAACCAACTTGAAAGTGAATGAAGCGCCAAACCAACTGCCAAAGCCACTGTTGCCCAACTTGCATAGCGTTTAGCCAGCTTGATCATTTTTTGCGTAGGCATTGCCCTGCGCCAAAAAAACGGCTTGTCAGGAATAAAATATAAGCAAGCCACGCCTGCCAAAGCGCCTGTCCACACGTCAATAAAATGATGTTGATAAACCAGCAACACCGAAGCTGCAATGGCAAAAAACCATGCATGCAACACATATTGCCAAAAACCTTGTAAACGCTTGGCATATACCATCCACAACACGATGAGCAAACTAATATGTAACGATGGTGCTTGGTTATAGGGCTTGTCAAAGCCTAATAACACAGCTTGTAAAAAGCCATTAAAGCCTTCAGCTTTAGGTACGGCAAAGGAAAATTGCAGCGGAAACAGTAAAAACCCGACAAGTGAAATAACGGTTGCCATCAACAAACGCAGGGCATGTCTATCCAATGCACTACGTTTGCGAAACAAAAACAGCGAGGCCGCATAAAACGCATCGATAGACATATAAGGCAACATCATCCACGGCACAAAAGGGATGGCACGTTCCCAATCTTGCACCACCACGCCCACATCAGGGCGAATACTGGTGAGTTGATTGAGCAAGCCATAACTGATAAAAAAGAATGGACCAAGAAACGCCAGCCATAGCGCGCCACGCCGCCAAAGAATCGGCGGCTCTTTTAGTTGCATATCACTTTTTTCTGCCACATTTCACACATATTAAAATCGCCTGTTTTTATCACCTTAAACAGCCAACATCATTTCACCTCCTCTGCAAGCCAGTCTGGATGCTGCTTACAGAGGTATAAAAATTGCTCGGAGGATTTAACACTAATTTTGAGTGATTTTTTTAGCGAGCGAAACGCTAAAAATTCCCCACTTATCGCTCATTTGGTCTATCTTTTCAAAGCCTGCATTTTGTACTAATTGATCCATCTCACGCTGGGTACGGCGGCGCATAATCCACGCTTTATTTTGGCGGTGGCTGGTGAGCGTGCGGGCTATCAATTCTAACTGCGGATGCCATGGTTGATTGGTATAAATCAAATAACCGTCCGCTTCTAAGGCTTGGTGCACGCCAGCAAGCGAGGCATTGATAGGCGCGTTTTCAGGAAAAAGCTCATATAACCCTGAAACAATGGCGATGGTTGGCTTAGGCGTGACCGCCGCGATGGATTTTTTGTCAAAAGCATCGGCTTTTTCAAATTGTGCTTTTGCTCCCAAGCCCATTTTTTGTATCAGCGCATTGCCACCAGTCACATTGAGTTCGCTGTAATCACGCAGCAATACATGGTCTGCATTTACCGCCACGGCGGCTTCAAGCGCGTAACGTCCGTGGCCTGCGGCAATATCCATGATGCGTACTGGTTTAGATTCTGCGCGTAGCAGGTTGGCTGTTTTAGCTAATAAAGTTTCAATATGTTGTTTGCGAATGCGAATACCGCGCCAACCAATGGCATCTAAATAAGTGCGGTCAATCAGTTTGCCAAAAAAACCTTTACCTCGTGCTTGGTTTTCATACACATAGTCTAGCGTGCTTCCAGAGTCAAAACCCGTTTCAACGCCTAATTTTAAACCTGCTGAAGCTTTGCTAGCAAAGGCAATATTAGCGCGCGTGGCGGCAAAATAAATGTTGTCTGGGCTAAATGTTAGCAATGGTTTTTTGAGCGCTTCCGCCTCATGAAAGGTATAGCCTGCTGCATCGGCATGCATTAAATCGGGCTGGGTATGTGGCTTTAAAAATTGCGCTTTTATAAAATCTCGCGCGTAGGTGAGCGGTAAATGGCGGTCTTTTTCACCTAATGTATCGTGATAAAACCCTTCAAACACATGGTAGGCTTTGTCGTCCGCACCCAATTTTCTAAACAATTCGCGCACAGGTTTTTGATGCACCACCCAATCGCTACCTGACACCAAAAACTGTGTTGGCGTGGTGATGGCTGCGGCATCCTTTACCAAGCGTTCTGCCGTTTCATATAGTTCAAGCAAAATATTGACCGCGATGGGGCGGGTGATGAGCGGGTCAATTTCATACGAAGCGATGCGCTTTTCATCGTGTGTTAGCCATTTAGCTTTGACGTAAGAGTTGACAAACGCCAACGCTGGCACCGCTTTAGTAAGACCCAATTTTTGTACCAAGCCTAATGTGGCACGGGCAAACGGCACATAAAGTTTCACTTTTAATGCGGGTGAAGCAAGCACCAAGCAGCGAATATTTGGCGCATAATCATGCACCCAAGCGGTGGCGATGACCCCGCCCACGCTTTGCGCAATCACGGCAATATCTTGTATGTTAAAGCCATGTTGGCTGCAAATATGGCGGGCAAACACATCGGCATCTTTGACAAAAACGCCAAAATCATCTGCATAGCCACGCACTCCAGGCGAGCGGCCTAGTCCGCGTGCATCCCAAGCAAAGCAGTCATAATCGGGCATATTTAAGCTATCTACCACATCTTGCTGGCGGCCGGAATGCTCATGCCCTCGGTGGAATAAAATAATCGCGCGCTTTGGCGACTGCGGGTTAATAGCTTGCCAATGGCGATAAAAAATTTCTGCGCCATCAACGGCGGTAAACGTATGTTCTTGTGCTACGCGAATCATTGAAACTCCAAAACTGACAATATAACCACATAATTAGTTATTTAGTTTTGTATGTCAAGTTTTATTTATAATTGATAAAATACAAAAAAGCTAAAGGTTGAATTTTAACAGGAGTTTATTATTTTTTGCGCCGTAAAAACGCCATGCCTAACGCGCCCAGCAGCAAGCCCACAACCAAACCACCCGCAGCAAAGTATTGGCGCGATTTTTCAACCGCGTGGTAAATCGGGTTATCATAAAAATTAGCGCCAATATGCAACGCTAAAATACGCCACTTGCCATCTTCACCTTTGGTCACGGTGGCCGTCCAGCGCGTTTTCATGTCTAAATTGCGGCCATCCGCCAGCTGATATTGCTCTACACCATCGCCATACACCAAGCCCCAGCTCGGGTTTTGCGCGTCACCATAAAGTTGCGTGAGGGCATCTGCATTGAGTTTAATATCTAATTTTTTTAAATAACCGCCCTCGCCAAACCACTCTTTAAAATACGCATCAATACCCGCTGGCGTGGTAATCACATTTTGGTTAATGGTGGTGACGTGCAATTTTTCATCAAAATATTGCGCTAAATCGGCATATTTTTGTGTGTTGATAGCAGTTTCTATGCCCTGTAATAAAGCGCGCAACTCTTGGTGAATCGCTTGTTGCGCACTATCCCCTGCCGCAGACGGCGCATCTACTGGCTGCAATACCGGCTGCATATTTGCATTTTCAGGCGGATAAGCCAACTCTGCAAAAGTCGCATTTACCCAAAAAAAACTAAGCACAAATAATTGTTTTATCATCATCCACCTCCAAAAATTCATCATAACTTAAAGTGCTTAAAAACGACAGCTTTCTGCAAGCACAACTCCATTATGAACGCGCCTAAAAAAAGCATTTTAAAACGCAATAAAACGCCCGAGAAAATTTTGATGCCCTGCAAGCCTCATGCAGACTGGCTTGCAGAGGAGGTGAAATGATTTGTGCTAATAAAAGCCTAAAATTAACTTATTATTGCTTGCTTTTGGCTTTAAGATTTTGAATTTAACTTCCCCTGCTGCCGCGCCTGATATTTGCATAAATATGGGGAGTTTTCGGCAAGCGACTGTCTGAGCGTAGCGAGTTTTAGCTTGCCGCCTCATGATTATGCAAATATCAGGAAACAAGCGGTAGGGGGTAGCCTTTTCTTTGGTTTCTTTCTTTTGGCTAAGCAAAAGAAAGAAACTCGCCCTAAGCGAAAAAATGAATTGCAGACTACTACTTTACTAGTTAGACTAATTTATAAAATAAATTAAAATTAATTCAATTGTAAAGGAGTTTTTGGTTGAAAAATTTACCTATTACAACACCTGATGTTGCACTTACTGAACTCAAAAACATCTTCATTCCTGAAAATACGCCAAAAGATTCCTTTTTTGAATTATCCATTAGAATTACTGATCAAGATTTAACAATTCGTGACTTAAGCGCCTTCCTAGATTTCATAGATAGAATTTATGGGCGTCTCTCCGAAAAAGGACTTCGTTCTTATGCAAACAGTGAACATGGTCATCTCAGAATATCAGAGTTAAGAAAAGGTTCTTGGGAGTTACTACTGGAAGAGGCCATAACTAGCGGATACTCGCATGCCTTAGTCATTATTTTAATTGCAGTCAAATATTTACCTCCAGCAGTTGAGTCATTTGCAAATGCATACAGTCAAATTGAACAAGGTCGTTTAGCTAGCGCCAATAGACGACGCATAACTAAAGAAATGAAACAAGATAATCAGTTAGCAGTTTTGGGACAAGCACGCATAAATCAATTATCTATGCTTCTAGAATATTTATATCAGAAAGAGGATGAAAAACTTTATAGAACAATTCGTTTTGTAAAAACAAGATTGATTGACATCAACATAAGAGTAAAACGAAAAAATTGAAACTTATAATGAGGCACTCACCACTAAGTAAGCGCCTCAGAACAAATCTATCCCAACTCCACTTCCACCAAACTATTGATAAAACGGTGAGTTCATCCCCTCGCTCGCCTCTGCAACCACATCCCCATCAAACAATTTAACCGTCAAATTACCATTAACTTGGCTGGCAAATGGCACTAACAAACCATCAATATACGCTTGCGCATTTTCTTTTGAGTCAAATTCATAAAAACCGCCCACGCTATGGGTGTTGATGCCACTAAGCCAAGTTTTAGACTTTAAACCTTTAAACTTTTTCATTTCTACATTAATCGGTGCCCAGTCAATTTCAGTAAATGGAATGGACACCTGATACTCTGCATAAATAAAAACTTTAGCCATATTAAGCCAAACCCACCTGCACTAAATTATCTGAGAAAGTGGTGGAATGCCCCATATCCCCAAACTCGGCTGAGCTAATGCAATTGACCGTGCCTTTATTGAGTTGGCGCCAATACCCAAGTGTGGCGACGACAATGCCGGGGTTTACGTCTTTGGTAATGCGCGCATCGCCTTCAAACGCACCACGGTCGTTAAACACTTTCACTTTTGCGCCCTCGAGAATGCCGCGTGTGGTGGCATCTAGCGGGTTAATGAGTACAAATTGTTCGCCCTGGCCTTTAATTTTGTTATCCATATTGGCGTAGCAAGAGTTTAAAAAGCCGTGACTTTTTGGCGAGATAATACTGAGCGGATATTTTTTCGCCAAATCGGGGTTGCTATCTGCACTTTCACGATTGGGCACGTAATCTGGCAATGCGTCTAAATCTTCCCCCGGTTGAAATGCATCGTACATTTGTCTAAACGGCCCTGCTACAAAGTTTTTGGCACCTTCTAAATAAAACATACATTTGCCAGTGGGGGTGGGGAAGTTGCCGTTTTTATGGGGTGCGCGGTCATCTTTGGTGCCCACTTTAAGTTTAGCAAACCCATGCTCGCGCATATAAGCTAAATCATAGCCATCACACGCTGGGGCATCCCAAGCCACATAGTGTTCTAGGCATTCAGAATCGCTCCATTTGAAGTTATCTTCTTTAAAACCCAGCCGTTTCGCCAAGCGGCGGAAAATTTCGTTATTGGGAATCGCCTCACCTGGTGGATCAATACATTTAGCGTTATAGGTGAGGTATAAATGCCCCCAACTTAAAATCATATCTTCCATCTCGGCACCCATGGCGGCTGGTAGCACAATATCGGCATAGGCGGCGGTGTCCGAAATAAAGTGGTCAGCCACAATAGTAAATAAATCTTCACGCAGCAGGCCTTTAACAATTTTATCGGTCTCGGGCGATTGCGTCACTGGGTTGGTGTTCCAGACCATCAGCGATTTAATCGGTGTTTTGAGCTTAATTTCGCCAGTTAACACACGGCCAAGTTGCAGAATATTCGCTACTTGCGTGCCTTCTGGGATTAAATCTGGGCGGCAAATCACATCAAATTTATAGGGGTGCTCCCACACTGGAAACTGCAAAATACCACCGCCCACATGACGCCAAGCACCAATTAAGGCTGGCAAGCAAGTGACCGCGCGAATCGCTTGGCTACCGCCAAAATTGCGCTCAAGCGCCACGCCAATGCGAATTGCCGCAGGCGCAGTGGTGGCATATTCACGTGCAAATTTGCGAATATCCGCAGCCGGAATGCCCGTGATTTTCTCTGCCCATTCTGGGGTGCGAGTTTTAGCGCGCTCGGCAAGCTCTTTAAAGCCCACGGTATAATTATCAATATAGTCTTGATCTTGCAAGCCTTCACTAATAATCACGTTCATCATTGCCATCGCCAATGCGCCATCGGTGCCTGGTTTGGGTGCAATGTGCCAATCAGCCTCTTTTGCTGTTTTAGAGGCATACGAATCGACCACCACCACTTTGACACCTTTTTTCTGCGCATCTTTAATAATGTGCCAGTGGTGTAAATTAGTTGAAACGGAGTTGGATGCCCACACCACAATATATTTAGAGTGAATAAAACTTTCGGGGTCAACACCTGCCGTTGGCCCAACCGTCAATAACCATGCGGTGCATGAGCCTTCACCGCAAAATGTCCGCTCGGTTACGGTTGCGCCCAAGCGTGCAAAAAATGCATCGCCACCGTTTAAGCCATGCACCAAACCTTGGTTGCCCAAGTAACTGACGGGCATAATCGCTTGTGAGCCGTCAGATTTAATAATATCCTGCCATTTGCTAACAATGGTATCTAGCGCTTCATCCCAGCTAATGCGCGTAAATTGCTTGCTGCCCTTAGGGCCAGTGCGCTTCATTGGGTAAAGCAAACGGTCAGGATGATAGTGACGTTTTTCGTAATCATTGAGTTTGACGCACAAGCCGCCGCGTGTCATCGGGTGCTCTGGGTTACCGGTGACTTTAATTAGCTTACCCTCTTTAACATGAAACTGCATACTGCAAGTATCTGGGCAATCGTGCGGGCAACCACCGTGAAATATTTTGGTATCTAAATCTGCTGGCTTGTTCATTTTTCCACTCTCCACATTGATTATTATTAACACCGTTATTATTTGTTGTTTTGCAAACTATATACTCACCGGTATAGTAATGCAATTTATTTTTATTGCCCTTGAAACAAGATTAAAATGTGATTTATGAATACACCAAAAGCACTGCTCAATCACCTCACTCCCGCCCAATTTTTAGCGGAATATTGGGAAAAAAAACCACTATTAATTAAGCAAGCCATCCCCAATTTTAAAGGCTTGCTAACACCCGATGAACTTGCAGGCTTGGCCTGTGAGGCAGACGTACAAGCGCGCATTGTGACCTTTAAAAAAGGCAAATGGTCAGCCAAACACGGGCCGTTTGATGAAGATGATTTTGCCAAGCTGCCCGAAAAAACCACGCCTGAAAACAACTGGACGCTATTGGTGCAAAGCGTGAATCATTTTTTACCAGAGGCTGCTGCTTTGTTGCAGCAGTTTGATTTTATCCCTCACGCACGGCTAGATGATTTAATGGTGAGCTACGCGCCAAACGGCGGCGGCGTTGGGCCGCATTTTGATAGCTACGATGTGTTTTTGCTACAAGGCCAAGGCAAGCGCTTATGGCGCATTAGCGAACAAACCGACTTAACTTTAGTAGAAGGTGCACCTCTGCGGATTTTAAAACAATTTGATACTGCGCAAGAATGGCTGCTTGAGGCTGGCGATATGCTGTATTTACCGCCGCATTTGGCGCATTGGGGCATTGCCGTGAGCGATGGCGCGCAAGATTGCATGACGTATTCTATCGGCTTTCGCGCGCCCAAAAACCAAGAGTTAGCGACGGAGTTTTTAGGATTTTTGCAAGACAAGCTCAACCAAGACGCACTGCAAATTGCCGGTATTTACCAAGACCCAGATTTAACCTTGCAAACGCATGCAGCAGAAATTAGTAAAGAAATGATTAGCAAAGTCAGTGCAAATTTAGAAAAATTGCAGTGGCAAAAAATGTTAAATGATGGTGCGTTGGTGGGCGAGTTTTTAGGCACGTATTTATCTGAACCAAAAAGCCATGTGGTGTTTGAGAAAAACAAAAAAATATCCTTAGCGCAGTTTGCTGAAAAAATACAGTTACAAGGGCTGGCTCTCGATTTTAAAAGCCAAATGCTATTTGTGAATGCGACTTTTTATTTGAATGGCGAGTCATTTACTTGCGCAAATGCATCGGCAAACCTGCTTAAAACGCTGGCTGATAAACGCGAATGTATGCCAAATAATCTGCAAGACGACCGTTTGCTAATGCAACTTTATGCGTGGTATTTAGCGGGTTTTATTCATCTAAAATCGGCTTAAAAAAAGCACTTTTTAAAGCGATTTTTACTCTATCTTCATTTAGCCTGCCCGCTAAGCCAGTCTGGATGCGGCTTCCAGAGGCATGATTTTCTCTCGGGCGATTTTCATGCGATTTTATTTGGGCTTAAGATGCGGTTTTTCTGCCCAAAAACCACAACCAAACAAAGCCAATGAAGCCTGCCAAAAGTGAAGCCAACAACACGCCCGTTTTAGCCATAAGCAAATATTCTGGTTGATTTGCAAATGCTAATTCTGAAATAAAAATCGACATGGTAAAACCAATACCGCCAAGTACCGAAACCGCCATAATTTGACTAAATCGCGTGCCACTTGGCAATTGCCCAATGCCCAATTTAAGGGCAAGCCAGCAAGCACCCGTGATGCCAATAAATTTGCCAAAAAGCAAACCAGATGCCACACCCAACATCACAGGGTGCGTGAGCGTTGCGCCCAACGCATTGAATTGCAATGGAATACCTGCGTTAAATAGCGCAAAAATGGGTATCACCAAAAAAGCGACGGGGAGATGCCAAATGCTTTCTAAGCGCTGTAGCGGCGTTTGCACGCCTTTAACGCTTTCTTCAAGGTTTTGCACCACGCTATGCAAATTTTCATTGGTTAATACGGTGTCATCTTGCTGGTGGTTGGCCAAAAAGTGGTCAATTTGTTCATTAATACGTGCCGCAAATAAATTGGGGTCATATTTTGACCTCGCTGGCACTGCAAATGCGCCCAGCACGCCTGCCAGCGTTGCATGTACGCCAGATTGCAGTAAGGCATACCACAGCAGCACCGCTAAAATAATGTACGGCATCACTTTGCGAATGCCCGCAAAATTTAGCGTAAACAGCAGCGCCAACATGGCCAACGCCGCACCCAACCAGTGTAGTGATAGCGCTTGCGTGTAAAACAGCGCAATCACCAGCACCGCACCTAAATCATCAGCAATCGCCAACGCCACTAAAAAAGTAATCAATGCTTTGGGTACGCGGCTGGCCAATAGCACTAACGCACCCACTGCAAAAGCAATATCAGTTGCCATTGGCACACCCCAGCCACGCATGGCATCACCCTGATGATTAAAAGCCAAATAAATCAGCGCTGGCATGACCATACCGCCTATCGCCGCCACCACAGGCAGGGCTGCGTGGCGGATGTTAGAAAGCTCGCCCACCATCATTTCACGCTTAAGTTCTAAGCCCACCACAAAGAAAAACAAAGCCATCAAGCCATCATTTACCCAATGGTGCAGGCTCATATCTATGCCCCACCCGCCTATGGCAAGTGTTACAGGCGTGTGAATAAGGTGCTGGTAGGCATCTGCTAAAGAACTATTGGCTAATATGAGCGCAACAATCGCTGTGCCCATCAATAGCAAGCCACTGGTCGTTTGGCGTTGTATAAACGCCTCAAAGGGGCTAAGCACACGGTTAAAAGTGTGCTCCCAAGGGGCATAAATGCGGCCTTTTTTAGCAGACGATGTAATTGTGTTTTCAGTCATTTATGCCACATCTTTACTCAATTGGTTCGCTTGGCGTAAACCAATTAAGTTTTTCGCGCAGTTTCACCACTTCACCAATAATGGTTAAGCATGGCGCTTTAATTTGCGCATCGGCCACTTTTTGCGCCAAATCTTGCAGGGTTGCGCTCACCACTTTTTGGCGTTGCGTGGTGCCTTGCTGCACCACTGCTGCTGGCATATCGGGCGAGACGCCATGCGCAATCAGTTGCTCGCAAATTTGCGCCAGCCCCACCAAGCCCATATAAATGACCACGGTTTGGTTTGGGCGCGACATCGCCACCCAATCTAAATCTAAACTTCCATCTTTTAAATGCCCCGTAATAAACAGGCAAGCCTGCGCATAATCACGATGCGTGAGCGGAATACCCGCGTAGCTAGAAACCCCATTAGCCGCCGTGATGCCCGGCACCACTTGAAACGGCACATTTTGCTGCATAAGTGTTTCAATCTCTTCACCGCCGCGCCCAAAAATAAATGGGTCACCGCCTTTTAAGCGCAGTACGCGTTTACCTTCCAGCGCAAGTCTTGCCAATAATTGGTTAATTTCTTCTTGTGGCAAGGTGTGCTGGTCGCGCGATTTGCCTACATAAATGAGCTCGGCATCTCGGCGCACTAGCGCCATTACTTCAGGGCTCACCAGTTTATCATACACGCACACATCGCACTGCTGCATCAAGCGCAAAGCGCGAAAGGTGAGCAAATCAGGGTCGCCTGGGCCACCGCCCACCAAATAAACCTCGCCATGATGCTGTTTGTTGTGTGCTTGGTCGGCCAAACGCTGTGCCAGCATTTGCCGAGCGGCATCTTCATGCCCAGCTAAAATTTGCTCAACAATCGGGCTTTGCAAGACTTCTTCCCAAAAAATGCGTCGCGCTTGCGTGGTGGCAAATTGCGTTTTGACTTCTTCTCTAAACTCACCCGCAATCGCCGCAATGCGCCCATAGTTGGCGGGTAGCATGGTTTCTATTTTTGTGCGGGTGTAGCGTGCCAGCACCGGCGCGTTACCTTCACTAGAAACAGCTACGATAATCGGCGACCTATCAACGATAGAGGCAAAAGTAAAGGTGCAAAGCGCTGGAGAGTCCACCACATTCACGGGGATATTGCGTGCTTTGGCTGCTTGAGAAACTGCAACATTCACGGTTTCATCATCTGTCGCCGCTATCACCAAACAAGCCTTTTCAAGCTGATTTTCTTCAAACGCCAACGCTTTAAATTGAATTTTTCCTTCATCTACCAGCACTTGTAATTGCGGACAAATTTCAGGCGCATAAAGTTTGACTGCCGCATCTGCCTTAAGCAGTGACGACACTTTGCGCAACGCCACCTCACCACCACCGATGACGACACAAGGCCGATGCGCGATATTCAAAAAAATGGGCAATGCTTGCATTGTTGTTAACTTTTTCTGTTGTTTATAAATGGGCTCATTTTTCTAGCACCGTTGTTAATAATGGCGATTTAAACATCGCCACGGGTGAAATCACGGGTTCATTTAACGGAATATTGTCGCCATATCGCTCGCGCATTTTTTTACGCACGGCGTTGTCTGTTAAATTAAATTCGCGCACTTTTTGCAATGTGCCAATTTGAATTCCCAGCGCACGGTCATATGTTTTCCACACCAGCTCAGAGCAATACATTTGGTCATCTTGCCAACCAAAAGTAATATCATAAGGCCGCCCAGCAAATTGACTAGCAGTTTTTAATAATTTTTCTCGCGCGCTAGCAGTTAGCACAGACTCGGCATTGGCAAGGCGCTTTACAACAAAATGCTGGCCCGTGCCGCGTGCTATCCATTTATCTAAAGGCGTTAAGCGCACAGTGCCAGCGGCTTCAAACACAAAAGGCTTTTGTTTGCGATAAACAATCATGCCCATGTGACTATATTTTGAACCTGTGGCGCGTTGCACGGCGATGGATTGTGACGATTTTGAGGTATGAAAAATCACATCGCCATCTTGTAGCAAGTTGCCAGCAGCATTGGTAGTGCCCACCGTCAGCAAAAATAAAGTAAAAGCAAGTTGTAAAATTTTAAGCACTGCGCGCATCGTTCGCTGTTTTAAGCATTGATTGAACCAACAATTTTTGAACCAACAATTTTATCGTGTTACTTAGATTGAGCAAGCTAAAACTAAGCAGTAAAAATTTGCCAAAATATGGCTTAATAACACGCCGTGCAAAAAATGATGCCCTGCGAGCCGCATGGATATTGGCTTGCAGGGCATCAAATAGGAAGAGTGGGTATTTTTAGCTAAAATAAAACTTTAAAATTAGTCTTAATTCAGCGTGATTTTTTCACCACTATCCGCATGGTAATAGGTTAAATGGGCAAAATCACTGCCACCAGAAGTGAGCGAACCGTCAAACAAAGATTTCCCGTCCACATCCACCACCGCATAGCCATTGTGGTACAAGGTCACTTCAGCCAAGCTTGGCGTAAGGTTGAGTGGCATTTTTTGTGTATGCGCGCCATTTTTACGCATGGCAAAACTAATGCAGTTTTCTGCTTCTTCTTCTGAATATACTTCCCAATCGCTACCAGTTAACTGGCGCAACCATTTGGGCAAATCCACTTCCACACGGCACACAATAGGCTCATCCCACTCTGGGTGGTGGAGCTCAGTATTACCAGCGTCTATAGCGTTATGTTGATTATTTTCTGTCATTTTATTTCCTTTACTGCGGCATATCGTACATGCCCAAACAACCATCTTACTGTTTTAAGTGGTGGCTAAAAGCTATTTTTCAAGCCTTATCTTATTGCCACAATTCTATAACGGTGCGATGATGCGCTAAGTTTACATGAGGCTTATTAAAAATAAGTAAAAAAGAGGTCCAGATGCTAGAAAATTTTTCTGAAATTTCAAGTTTATTACAACAAAATAGCACGGTTTTTATCGCCCTATCTGTGGTGTTTGGCTTATTGGTAGGGAGCTTTTTAAATGTGGTGATTTATCGCCTGCCTAAAATTATGGAGCGCGAATGGCAGAACAACTGCCTTGAGTTACAAGGCCAAGAAATTCCGGAGCAAGAACAATTTACCATTTCAAAGCCGCGCTCAGCTTGCCCTAATTGTGGCCACAAGATCACAGCGCTTGAAAATATCCCTATTTTAAGCTGGCTAATTTTGCACGGCAAATGTAGTGGCTGCAAAACGCCGATAAGCGCGCGCTACCCTTTGGTTGAAGCCTTAACTGGCGCGCTAATTGGCTTGGTGGCTTACAAGTATGGTTATTCTGCCACTACGTTTTTTGCGTGGATTTTTGTATTCGCGCTGATTGCGCTGACATTTATTGACTTTGATACACAGCTATTGCCTGACGATATTACCTTACCTCTATTATGGTTAGGGATACTATTTAACCTGAACGGCGGCCTGACAGATTTAAAATCTGCTGTGATTGGCGCGATGGCTGGCTATTTAATTTTATGGTCAATTTATTGGTTGTTTAAGCTAGTCACCGGTAAAGAAGGCATGGGTTATGGCGACTTTAAACTTTTAGCCGCGATAGGCGCTTGGTTTGGTTGGAAAATATTACCTGCGGTCATTTTGCTGTCATCAGTAATGGGCACCATTATTGGCGTTGGCCTCATTGTTTTAGCCAAGCGCGGACGCGAAGTGCCCATGCCTTTTGGACCATTTTTAGCCTTAGGCGGCATAGCAGCGCTGTTTTTTGGCCAGCAGTTGGCCAGTTATTACATCAAATAATTTACAACAAATACTATAGATGACCATTATTGCGCTTACTGGTGGCATAGGTTCAGGTAAAAGCGAAGTTTCGCGACAGTTTGCCAAACTTGGCGTGCCGATAGTTGATACCGACGAAATTGCGCATGAACTCACCGCGACTGGCTCACCTGTTTTAGCACAAATCAACCAACTATTTAATGCTGATTTTTTGGCAAAAGATGGCAGTTTAGACCGCGCAAAATTACGTGCACACGTTTTTAACAGCCCATCTGAGCGCCAAAAGCTTGAAGCATTATTACACCCGTTGATTCGCGCTAATGCGCTTAAAAAATTGGCTGAAAATGAACATCAGTTTCACCCCAGCTATCAAATACTGGTGATTCCATTATTGTTTGAAAGTAATCAATATGCAGGCTTAGTCCACAAAACCTTATTGGTTGATTGCGCAGAAGATTTGCAAATCCAGCGCGCCATGGCGCGAAGCCAGCTTGACGAGGCACAAGTAAAAGCGATTATGGCGGCACAAGTGAGCCGCGCCACGCGCTTAAAACTGGCCGATGAAGTGATAGAGAATAATGGCTCATTAGCTGAATTAATTGAAAATGTAGCCAAAATGCACAAAAAACTGACTAAAATGGCGGTGCAAACTTGCATAATCAACCAATTACTTTGATAATGAAAGCTGAAGCCTCCCTTAAAATTAAAGGGTCATGTATTTTTTTTGGGCAAAAAATGTCAACTCATGTTGTAATAACGTATGCCTAGTTACGATTACCCATTCAATGAGCGCATTCGCACCTTATTGCGTGTTGAAGATTTATTTTCTAAAGTCTTGCACAACCTTGCCTCTAGTGATGAAAATCATCACCATTCCGCGTTGCTCACGTTGCTACAAATTTCTGATATTGTTGACCGCGCTGATTTGCGCTCTGACTTATTGCAAGAATTAGCCCGCCAAAAATTGGTGATGGAAACGTTGCGTGGCAACCCAGCCATTGCCCCAAAAAAACTCGATAGTTTGATAAGTGATCTCAGCACCGCCGAAGCGAGCCTGCGTGAAGAAAATACCAAACTTGGACAAACGCTACGCACCAATGAATGGCTGATGGCGATTAAGCAACGTACGGGCATTCCTGGCGGCGTATGCGAATTTGACGTGCCGTCTTACCATTTTTGGCTCAATTTAGGCGAAGAAAGACGTAAGCAAGATTTATTGTCATGGATTCAACCGTTAATGCCCATGTATCAAGCGATATTGGTGATTTTAAAAATATTGCGCGGCAGCGGCGCCACGCTAAAAAAAGTTGCGCCCAATGGGGTGTATCAAGAAATGCTTGCGGGTGCGAAGCCTGCCCAGATGTTGCGGGTAGATATGGCTGATATTACCCAGTGCTTTCCAGAAGTAAGTGCTAACAAATACGCGATTAATATTCGTTTTCTTACCTTGGATAATGCACAAAAAACGCAAAAATATGAAAACGACGTGAAGTTTTCACTGACCCTTTGCAACCTGTAGTCTCCGCGATATGACCTCAACAAAAAAACGTCTGGTTGCCTGCCCGCAATGCAAACAGTCTAGCGAATACTCCGCCGAAAACCCGTTTCGCCCATTTTGTAGTGAGCGCTGCAAACTCATCGATTTAGGCGTTTGGGCAACCGAAGGTTACGCCATCCCCACACCGATTAAACCTGACGATTTAACTGACGAACTCACCAACCAACTATTAGGACACTAAATCTCATGCGCCATTTAGTTAAATGCATTTTAGCCTTATTTATTGCTGTTTTCAGCGCCACCAGTTTTGCTGGCGAGGCCAAACCTGTCAACGTACAAGACGCTTGGGTACGCGCCACCGCACCGCGGCAAAAAGTCGGCGCGGCTTACATGACGCTCTCTTATGATGAAAATATCACGCTCGTGGCTGCCGATGCTGATGTAGCAGAATCGGTAGAAATTCACAGCATGGAAATGAAAAATGGCGTGATGAAAATGCGCAGTATTGAAAGCCTGCCAATTCAAGCGGGCAAACCCACCAAACTAGCGCCTAACGGCTTGCACTTAATGTTATTTGGGCTTCAAAAACCGCTCAAAGCAGGCGACCAAGTTGAGTTGACCTTATGTTTTAAATCCAAAAATGGTGAGGAAACGCACCAAACCATGACCCTGCCGATTAAAGAATTTGTAAGATAAAAACCGTTTTAATTTCAGCACAAATTTCCCCGAGAGATTTTTACGCCTCTGGAAGCCGCATGGATACTGGCTTACAGAGGTGGTGAAATGATTTGTTGTTAAATCTGCTTAAAAATTAAGCATTTTATAGCGCAAAAATTACCCTTACCAAACCCCACGCTGCATGGCAATGCCGTGTGCGCCATGTTGCCAAGCAGCAGTTAAATCTTGCGTTTGCATGCCGCCCAATGCGTACACCGGCACTGGAAAATCTCGCACTAAATTTCTAAAATTTTGCCAGCCTAAAGGCTGCGCATCGGCGTGACTTTGAGTCGGTAAAACAGGGGAAATTACGACAAAATCCAAACCCAGTTGTGCGGCTTTGGCAAGTTCTTGCGCGTTATGGCAGGAGGCCGCACAGCGTAAGTTTTCCGGTTTTTTGTCTAATTGCATCAATTGCTTAGAGGTAAAGTGCACGCCGCTGGCACCCACCGATTGCGCTAACGCAATATCAGCATTCACCAACACGCTGGCGCAGTAAGGGTCAGCCAGCGTCATCACTTGTTGCGTAAAGGCTTTGAGGGCATCTGGCGATAGCTGCTTTTCACGTATTTGAATCAGCCGCAGGCCATTTTCAAGTGCCGTTTTTAGCTTGGTAAAAAATGCCACTTCGCCTAACTCCGCCAAATTGGTAATGGCATACACACTGGGTAAATGCAAAGCTTGGATAATGGGCGCGTTGGCAGGCAACATGGGCGAAACCTGTAAATCCATCGGATTTTGCCAGCTTAAGTGTTGGCCTTCTGCCCCGTGCGGCTCGCCTTGCCAGCATGCCACGCGAAAAAAATGGAGTTTGACGGTTTTTTCGGGGTAATCAAACGTGCGCGTGAGCCACGGATAAAGCTGCGTAACGGTAATGCCAAGTTCTTCGTGCAGTTCACGCTTTAAGGCATTTTCTGCACTTTCACCGTTTTCAATTTTACCGCCGGGAAATTCCCACCAGCCCGCCCAAGGTTTGCCTGCAGGGCGTTGGCCTAACAGCACCCAACCATCTTCACGCTGAATCACGCCAACGGCAGCGTGGGTGACTTGCTGACCTAGCATTACGGCTTACTATTCAATTGCAACTTGCCCGCGTAATCACGCGCAAATTGATACGCCACGCGGCCACTGCGGGCACCGCGCGTATGGGTAAATTCTAATGCTGCTTTGTGGGCAGTTTCATCCCAAGGGATATTGAATGTCTTCAACCAGTTTTCTGCAATGGCCAAATATTCGTCTTGGTCAAACGCGTAAAACGCCAGCCACAGGCCGAAACGCTCTGCCAAGGCAGTTTTTTCCTCTATGGTGTCGCTGGGCCTAATTTCGCCATCCCAATGTTTGGTGGCTAAATTATCTGCCATAAACTCGGGCATCAAGTTTTTACGGTTAGATGTGGCATACACCAGCATATTTTCCGAAGTGCTTGCCACCGAGCCATCCAGCACCACTTTCAGGGCTTTGTAACTTTCATCATTGGCTTCAAACGTCAGGTCATCACAAAAAATAATGAATTTTTCTGGGCGATTGCGAATCAGCTCCACAATTTCAGGCAAGTGGATTAAGTCGTGCTTCTCAACCTCAATTAAGCGCAAACCCTCTTGTGCATAGGCCGTGAGTAATGCTTTGATTAAGCTGGATTTTCCAGTCCCGCGCGTACCCGTGAGCAGTACGTTATTGGCAGGCAAGCCTTTTAAAAATTGCTGGGTGTTGCGCACAATTTTAGCTTTTTGCGAATCCACAAACTGAATGTTATCCAGCGCGATTTGGTGTGGGTGAGCGATAGTCTGTAGATAGCCTTTATTGCCTGCTTTTACCCATCGCCAAGCGGTGCTATTCCAATCCACCGGGCTGGAAGGCGCATGGAATAAGGCTTCCAGACGTGCTAATAAATGCTCGGCGCGCCCAACTAGGTTATCTAAATCTTTTGACATCTAAATCTACTAAAGGCTACGTCCATCATAATGATTTACTTTTAATGCTGATGACTCAACATCATCTAAGCAACGTACATTGATGGCCGCCATTGCTTCCCCTTTTGGATTCATCGCCTCACCAAATGGTGCACAGCCACAAACATTACAAAATCGATGTTTGATTTTATGGCTGTTAAAAGTGTATGTTGAGATGTCAGCTTCGGGCGTTTTAAGGTGCAAATTTGTGCGAGGAACAAACCAAAGCAATGAACCGCGCTTGGTACAGATTGAACAATTACATTGCGTCACATGTTGAAGATCGCCCTCCACCTCAAACGCAATTTTGCCACAGTGGCATCCACCTTTATAAATCATTGTAGCCTCCTCGTCTGCTGATATTAACTTCTGTAATCCGCGTTAATTTTCACGTAGTCGTAAGAGAAGTCACACGTCCAGACCGTGCTTGTCGCGCTTCCGCGATTTAACACCACGCGCACCAGAATATCGCTTTCTTTCATAATCGCCGCGCCCTGCTCTTCTTGATAGCTTACTGCGCGCCCACCTTTTTCTGCCACTAGCACATCACCCAAATAGAGTTCCATATTATTGACATCTAGGTCATCCACACCCGCATAGCCAATGGCCGCTAAAATACGCCCCAAGTTTGGGTCTGACGCAAAAAATGCGGTTTTGATGAGCGGTGAGTGCGCAATGGCATACGCCACTTTGCGGCATTCGGCTTCGTCTTTTCCAGCCTGCACTTGAATGGTCATAAACTTGGTCGCACCTTCACCATCGCGCACAATGGCTTGTGCAAGCTCAATCGCCACCGCAGTCATCGCATCGCGCAAGGTTACAAAATCTGCGCTTTGTTCGGTAATTTCCGTATTGCCAGCCAAATTGGTCGCCATCAAAATCAGGCTATCGTTGGTGCTGGTATCGCCATCTACCGTAATGCAGTTAAACGATTTATTCACCGCGTATTGAATGATGTTTTCTAGCGTGCATTGGCTCACGGCAGCATCCGTGGCAATGTAGCCCAGCATGGTTGCCATGTTAGGGTGTATCATGCCGCTGCCTTTGCTGATGCCGGTGATGGTGACCTGCTTTCCGTCCAACATCAGCGACCTAGAAGTTCCTTTGGCGACAATATCGGTGGTCATAATCGCCTCAGCCGCGTTCAGCCAGTTATCTTCTTTGAGGTTTTCAATCGCGGCAGGCAAGCCGGCAATCACTTTATCCACAGGCAATGGCTCTAAAATCACCCCGGTAGAAAATGGCAACACTTGGTTCGCGTTCAACCCAAGCAAACCGCCGAGCACTTCACAACTTTGTTTGGCACGATTCAAGCCATCTTCACCAGTCCCCGCATTAGCGCAGCCAGTATTAACCAACAGCGCACGAATGCCGGCTTTTTGCGCTAAAAATTCTTTACACAAAATCACCGGCGCAGCACAAAAGCGGTTATTAGTAAAAACACCCGCGACTCTGCTTTGCTCAGCAAGTTTAATTACTAGCACATCTTTACGGTTTGGTTTGCGCACGTGCGCTTGGGCAAAGCCTAATTGAACACCCCTTACAGGTAATAATGATGCGGCTAGCGGGGCGCTGAGTTTGACTGGCATAACAAACAACTTTCAAGAGTTAACATGGCCACATTTTAACGCATTATGCCGCGCATAGTTAAGGTGAAAATGCTTGCCAAGTCACTTTGCCATGTCAATTTGTTAAGTCACTTTCGTTTTACATTGTCAATTTTGCCCGTTAGGTCATATTGCGTTTGAAAGTTTCGGGTGGGGGTATATAAATTAGCGCTCAACTTACCTGAAATATTTTGCTTGTCATCAATATCTACTTGACCTTGCACCTGTAACTTGGCTGATTTTAAAACTAAATTTCGATATTGATAACGCCCATTCGCCACTTTAAGATTTCCAGAAAGTTTATCAAAATAGGTAGCGTAACCTTCTAGCGATTGGTCTGTCGGCGTAACAATATTGCGCGGTATATCAATACCGCTGATTTTGCTGTTTGGAACCTCAAAACTTGCATTTACTTCAGCCGCATCCATCAAAGTTGCCGCACTGGTTGAATGCGCATTAAAATTACCCGATAAAGTCAGCTTACCATCTACCGAACCTGCACTAGAAAATGCTTTTAAAACCTGCTGCGTATTAACTTTGTTGAGCTTAAAGTCACCCGTTATTTGCCATGCGTTTTGCCAATTGAGTAGTGCATTAGCATTAAAATCACCCCCGTAAATTTCACCGTCAATTTGGTCAAAGTTAACTTGGTTTTGCTGATAAAGTCCATGTGCAGTAATTTCATCAAACACCACCTTTTCTCCAAATGGTAATTTATATTGCTGCGCTTTCATCATCACTTGATATGTGCCATTTACTGGTCTGATATGTAGCGTTAATGCCTGTTCAACACTTTTCATTTCTAACCCACTTAAGCCACGAGTTTTATCAAAATCAACCCAACCGTCAAAAGTGCCAAACACAAATTCGTTAATATTTAATTTCACATTTTTAAACTGGATTGCCCTAACATCTAGTTGGTCAGAAGCGATAAGCTTATTAACTGATTGCAGCGGTATGGCGTAGTCTTCTTGCGCTATATTTAAACCATCCACTGTGATCGAATGCATGACTTTAGTTTTATCAAATAATGTTGAAATTTCAGGTTCAATATGCGCAACTCCGACATTCAATGTCGATTTTTTTTCACCTAATGTAACTTGTTGTAATACAAAATGTGGCTGCGGCCAAAGTGATGCACGCACCTCGCCCACCTTAACCGGAGTGCCAAGACTGTCTGATGCAATTTTTTCCACTGGCTCAACCAGCATAGTTAAGGGCGCAAAGTGCATGAAGCCTAACAAAACAAGAGCCAAAATCGGCACATAAATGACTAAAAACCGAATAAACCGCTTAAACCATATTTTTAAATTGGAGGCTGAAAGCACTTTTGGCAAACGCAACTTCTTGCGTGAAGATTGGTGTTTAATTTGCGCCTGCATGACCTCCCAGCTCAAAATCTCTCGGTCACCATCATCAGCACCAAGCCTGCTGTCATGCGCCCCCATCGGCGCAATCGTTTGCATTTTGGCCAGCTTTTGAGCTGCTTTTTCAGCGGCGCGCGCTGCTTTTTGTTCTTGCTTGGCGCGTTTTTCTGCTTCTTTTTGTGCCTTTTCTTCGGCTTTGACTCGGGCTTTCTCTTCTGCTTTTTCTTGCGCAGCCCGCGCTTTTTCTTGTGCTACGCGTTCTTTTTCGGCGCGCGCCTCTTCTTGCGCAAGTGCGATTGTTTCTGCCTCTAAACGCGCTTGTTTCTCAGCCGCTAGGCGGGAGATTTCTTCCGCTTCTTCCTGTGCCTTTTGCAGTTCCGCTTCCTCCGCTTTGCGTCGAGTAGCTTCTTCCTCTTGCGCAATACGTTCGGCTTCCAAGCGTGCTGCTTCTTCAGCCTCACGTCGGGCATTTTCTTCTTCACGCAAAATGCGCTCTGCTTCTAGCCGCGCTTTTTGTTTTGCCTCTTCAATTGCGCGTGCTTCGGCAAGTGCCCTTTCTTGCGCTTCTGCTTCCTGTCTTGCTTGTTGCTCTTGTGCCAAGCGTGCGTCTTCAGCCGCTTTGGCTTCTTCATCGGCTTTTTGTTTAGCCGCTTCTTCTTCTCGGGTTTTTCGCACCTGCTCACGCCGCGCTTTTTCTTTCGCGCGAATTCGCTCAACCAGTGCTTGCGCCTCTAGCTCAGCTTTATGTAGCGTTTCTTCTGCATTTCTTTGCTTTTCTTCAGCTTCGCGTGCGGCGCGCTCTGCTTCAATACGAATTTTATCCTCAGCCTCTTGCTTCAGCCTCAACTCAACGGCAATCTGTTCTGCTTCAGCGTTAGCACGTTCTTCTGCTTCACGTATTGCTTGCAATTGTGCAATGCGTAAGGCTTCTTCCGCAGCTTTGGCCTCTTCTTCAGCTATTATTTTTGCGGCACGCAAATCAGCTTGACGTTGCACCTCTGCGGCCTCACTGGCAATTCTCTCGGCCTCCAAGCGGGCTTTTTCATTTTCTTCAGCTTGTTTCTTCGCTTCCGCTTCTAATTTGGCTTGAGCTTCAGCAGCAGCGCTAGCCTCTGCAAGTGCTTGCGCCTCACGTTCTAAACGATCTTTTTCCTGCTGGATTTTCTCTGCTTCTTCTCGGGCTTTTTGTTCTGCAAGCTGGCGCGCCAGCTCCTCCGCCTCAGCCTTTAACTTCGCCTCTAAAGCAGCTTTTGCTCGGGCTTGATTTTCGGTTTTTTCTTTTTCAATCGCCTCTTGTGCAATACGTTGTGCCTCTATACGTGCATTCTCTTCAATCTCTGCTTTTGCTTTTTCTTTTAAACGAATTTGCGCTTTAATTTCTCGCGCTTTGCGTTCATCTTCTAGGCGGTTAGCTTCTACAATTTCCGCTAATTGCGATGGTGCCAAATCCGCTGGGAAGTCCAATTGATCTTCTACTTCAATTTCTTCTACCACCATGGGTGAAAAAACGGTTCCAAACTCCCAATCATCTTCAGTAGTTGCCTCTGATAAGTATTTAATATAGCCGTCTTTTTCAAGCTGCGTGACTGCCGCAATCACTTTTGACTCTGGCATATCACTTAACTGCTTAGCAATCGCTTGAACGCTCTCATGCCCATCAACTAGGTCTATGACCCGTTTAAGCGGCGCAGACAACCCGCCAAAGAGGGCTTTACGTACTCGTAATCCTTCAGCAGTTTTGGTGTAAATGGCCGTTAAATTCATCATTGCTAACTTAATTTGATGGGTTCAGATATAGAATTATTCATAGATAACAATAAGATAATTGATATTGATGATTACAATTCTAACTTAACTTCATGAATAAAAAGGCTTTAGATTTAAATTAGAATAATTCATGTAGTTTTTACGCAACACAAGACGCTACCTCATCGCTTGCAGGACTTAGCGCTGGCAAAGACTTTTACTCATGAGTTTAGAATAAAAAACAGGGTCATTTATGACCCTGTTTAGATGTTGCGCGGCAAATAATCGTACTAACTCAGTACACCATGCTTAAATTTACGCCACCGCTCTCTTGGGCGTAAATATTTAAATGTATTATACAAACTATCCTCCCCTTCAAGTTTGTCCACATATTCAAGCTGAGGCTTACCATCTTTAGCAATGATTAAATGGGGTTTTGAAATATATGGATCAATATGTTTAATATTCATGTACTCAAGCACATAAGCCCAACGACTTTCTTGGGTAACATTAGGCGTAGTTGAGTGTAGAGTAAAAGAATTAAAAACCACAATATCGCCGATTTCAGCTGAAATAAATTCGGCATTTTGCTCATCACAGGTAGCTGACATGTGACAACCGTCATGTTTATGCTCATATTTCTTTTTGTGGCTGCCTGGTATCATCCAAATACCACCGTTTTCTTTTGTCATTTTGGTTAATGAAATCCAAAATTGGCAATGCGGATCTTTTAAGCGGCTATAAGAGTTATCCGTATGCCAAGGAAACGTGCCAGCGCCAGGCCCTTTTTCTACTGCTTGATCCCACCGCACCCAAAAATTAGGGCCAATAAACTGACTAATTAAATTCACCACTTTTTCTTGTGATATGAATTCACGCAATTTTTGGCTTTTATGCATAATTAAGCTGTTAAATTTAAGATTTCCTAGATTTAACTGATCTGTTGAAACATTTTCACTGGAGGTTTTTTTAATTTCTTGAATTAACTCTTGAATTTCTTCTGGACTAAAAAAGTTACGAATTAAGACATATCCTTTTGAATCATATTCTTGCTTTAACTGCATGTCCTGTCCCTGAATTGATAATTATTGTTTTGTTAAGAATTGTAATTTTATATTATCGTATCGTTTAATTATAGGCTGCTCTATCACCCTTTAGGGGGATAGGTATATAAAATGCAGTAAAAAAAGCACGCTTATATGCGTGCTTTTAAGAACATCTCGAACAGTGCGAATTATTATTGTGCGGCTGGAGCTGTTTCAGAAGCAGCTGGTGCAGCCTCTGTTGCTGGCGCTGCAGCTTCTGCTGGCATTGATTCTGTCACTGGTTGTGCTGACATATCTACCGTAATACCAGGCACGCGCTCTTCTGGGGTAGGAACATAACCACCTGGCTCTGTAGCTGGTGCAGCTTCTACTGCTGCTGTTGGTGACGCTGCCACTGGTGCAGTTTCTGCTGGGGCTACCGTAACTTCAGGTGTCGCTTCAGGTGCGGCCTCTTTATCGCCACAACCGACTAATACTAAACTGGTAACACTTAATGCTAAAAGTGTGCGTAATAATGCTGACATTTCCAACCCTTTCGACTTAAATTAAAAACAAAAAATAAAAAAAATCCTCGAAGCAAATTATGTTTCAAGGATTTTTGAAGCTAATTTTCATGAGAAGAATTTTAGCTTAAATTTAAGTCTTAATAATTAAATACTTAGTTAATAAATTGTAAAATATACCATTAAAAATTGTTAATGAATTGTAATAAAAATTGCCATGTAATTTAGGCAGGAATACGTAAAGATTGACCCGGATAAATTTTATCTGGGTGACTTAACATGGGTTTATTCGCTTCAAAAATCTTCATATAAGCATTGGCATTACCATATTGCTCTTTAGCTATTTTTGATAAGGTATCGCCACTTACTACGGTATAAAATACTGGATCAGGCTCAGTTTCTGGGGCAGCAATCACGCCTAGCTGGTCTTGCACCGTTTCAACCCCTTTAACATTGCCGCAACACAGCAAAATTTTCTCTTTAATTTCCTTACTTTCTGCCATGCCTTGTACAATCACCGTGCTTGATGCTGCATCAAAACCAATAGTTAAGCCTTCTGCAGTCAATCCCATTTTAGCCACGTAGTCTGCAATGGCCTTTGCCGCAGCCTTGTTAGCCGCATCTAAGTTCACTGGTGTTGGGTCTTTTTTTGCCACCTCTTCAGCTGCTTTTGCCTCGCCAGTACCAAAAAGTTTTTCGCCTGCTTCTCTAAAAAATGAAAACAAACCCATTTTTATCTCCTCAAATTTGAAAATTTTTGTTGAATGATGGTTGCCCAGCAACCGCGTTTCTAATCATAGCACCTTTTGCGTAGGCAGCCACCTCGTAACGATTTTTTACATAACCGCGACGGCTCTCCCACACATAATGCCAAATGGTCATGCCTTGCAAATATTGCTCTACATGCGTGAGCTCATGCCCAAGCAACTCCACACCACGCAAAGTGTTTGGCTGATAATAACCCGTACGAAAGTATATCGTGTGATTCAGCACCACCGCGTACATGCTAGGGCGCAACCAAAAAGGCGTTTGCCCATCTACAATGCGGGCTTTTTGCAACACTTCATGCGTAAAAAATGGCGCATAAATCGCCATTTCACTACTGCTCAGCTTTCTGGTTTTTGCTGGCAAGTTTTATTCGCCTATGACATGCAAAATTACACGGCGGTTAGCGGCAATATGCCGATGCTCGTACAAAAAAATACCTTGCCATTGACCAAGCGTTGGTTTGCCCTGCAATACAGGCATCGACAAACTCGTTTGCGTCAAGGCGCTACGCACATGCGCAGGCATATCGTCGGGGCCTTCAACAGTGTGAATAAACAATTTGTCGCCATCTGGCACAAGACGATTAAAAAACGCTTCCATATCCACCAACACGTCAGAATCATAATTTTCGTTAATCAACAAACTGGCTGAAGTGTGCTGAATGTACAGCGTGAGCAAGCCTGTTGTGATGCCGCAATTTTTTACCCAATGCAGCACTTCTGGGGTGATGTCATAGAGTTTTCTGCCTTTTGTTGATAGGCTAATTTGGTGGTTGATTTGGCGCATTTTTTGGTGAATGAATGAACATAAAGCAACATTATAACGCGACTTAAAATCACCCAACAAAAACCCTCGAGAAATTTTCATGCCTCTGGAAGCCGCATACAGAGTGGCTTACAGAGGGGGTGAAATGATGTTAGTTTAAAAAACGCTTAAAATATGCCTTTTTAAGCAATGTATTTTCATTGCAAAAGGCAAGCTCATCTTCTGCGCCTGTGAATATTATTGAAGTAAAAATGGTTACCCCAATATGGGCTAAAACCGTAGCCATAAAACGGGTGGTAAAAAGGGTCATAAAATGGGTCGTAACGGTAACGTAACGATTGATTTTTTAGTTTCTCTTGCGCTTCTCTATTGGCTTTCTCACGCTTGTTAATTTCTTCCGCCATACTGTTCAAGCGCATTTTTTCGCGTTCAGCTTGCATAAAATCCAGCACTTTGGCATCCACACCTTGCTTGCTTAAATCCACCATTTGGCTGGCGGTGAGGTCATATTGCGAGTTACTACTTTTAATTTTTGCGATGATGTCATCTGCCGATGTGCCCTGCTTGGAAAGCACGATAATCTCATCCAAGCTCAAAGTGGGCACAGCAGCGGGGGTGAGTTTTGCCACTTCTTCAGGGGTGAGGCGCTGTACTTGATTTTCGCGCGGGGAATTGCTTGCGCACCCTGCCAGCAATGTTGCAAGCAACACCGCACCAAAAACTAAACCTTGCTTTTTCATCGCCTCACTCCTAAAAGTTACAACTTACTAAACTGCATTTTTCCTGCCTTGTAATCCACTTGGACAGTGTCTTTTGCCACAAAGTTGCCTGCCAAAATTTCTCGCGCCAGTGGGTTTTCAATCTCAGATTGAATAGCCCGTTTTAATGGACGCGCACCGTACACTGGATCAAACCCTGCACTGGCGATTTCTGCCAAGGCGGCATCCGTCACATTCAACGTCATATCCATCGCCGCCAAGCGTTTAGCCAAATATTGCAATTGAATATTTGCGATAGACTTAATATTATCTTCACCCAAACTATGAAAAACGACCACTTCATCAATGCGGTTGACAAACTCTGGCCTAAAATGCGTTTTTACCTCGCCCATCACCGCTAATTTCACCACTTGGTAATCTTGGTCGGCCATGCTTTGTATCATTTGCGAGCCCAAGTTTGATGTCATGATAATCACCGTGTTTTTAAAATCCACCGTGCGGCCTTGGCCATCGGTTAAGCGTCCATCATCCAACACTTGCAACAACACGTTAAACACATCGGGGTGCGCTTTTTCCACTTCATCCAGCAACACCACGCTATAAGGCTTACGGCGCACCGCTTCTGTTAGCGTGCCGCCCTCTTCATAGCCCACATAGCCCGGTGGCGCACCAATCATACGTGCGACACTATGTTTTTCCATAAACTCACTCATGTCGATACGGATTAAATGCTCTTCCGAATCAAACAAAAAGTTGGCGAGTGACTTACAAAGTTCGGTTTTACCCACACCTGTTGGTCCTAAAAACAAGAAGCTGCCATAAGGGCGATTCGGATCGCTCAACCCAGAACGTGAACGGCGAATGGCATCAGACACCAAACGCACCGCTTCATCTTGCCCCACGACTCGCTCGTGCAACTTGGCTTCCATCGTGAGCAGTTTTTCACGCTCACCCGTCATCATTTTGCTGACAGGTATGCCTGTTGCACGGCTCACCACCTCGGCAATTTCATCTGCGCCCACTTCGGTGCGTAGCATTTTATTTTTAGTTGTATCACCCGCAGCTTCAGAACTCGCCGCTTGTTTTAGCTGTGCTTCCAGTTGAGGCAATTTGCCGTATTGCAACTCAGAGACTTTTTGCCATTCGCCTTTACGCGTTGCTTCTTCCATCTCAAATTTTACTTTTTCGATAGCTTCTTTAATATGCGCAGAGCCCTGTACTTGGGCTTTTTCAGCCTTCCAAATCTCTTCTAAATCGGCGTATTCTTTTTCTAGCTTGGCAATTTCTTCTTCAATCAAGTCAAAGCGTTTTTTACTGCCTTCGTCTTTCTCACGGCGCACCGCCTCACGCTCAATTTTCAATTGAATCAAGCGCCTATCGAGCTTGTCCATCACTTCTGGTTTAGAGTCAATTTCCATTTTGATGCGGCTTGCAGCTTCATCAATTAAATCAATCGCTTTATCGGGTAAAAAGCGGTCGGTAATGTAACGATGTGAAAGCTCGGCTGCAGCCACAATCGCAGGGTCAGTAATTTCAACACCATGATGTAACTCGTATTTTTCTTGCAGCCCTCGCAAAATCGCAATCGTGGCCTCTACGCTAGGTTCATCCACCAACACTTTTTGAAAGCGGCGCTCTAAGGCGGCATCTTTTTCAATGTATTTGCGGTATTCATCTAAAGTGGTCGCGCCCACACAATGTAGTTCGCCGCGTGCCAAGGCAGGCTTCAACATATTGCCTGCGTCCATCGCCCCTTCAGATTTACCCGCACCCACCATGGTATGAATTTCATCAATAAACACGATGGTTTGGCCTTCGTCTTGCGCTAATTCTTTTAGCACCGATTTTAAGCGCTCTTCAAACTCACCGCGGTACTTAGCGCCCGCCAGTAAAGCCGCCATATCGAGCGACAACACCTTTTTGTTTTTGAGTGAGTCTGGCACTTCGCCATTCACAATGCGTTGTGCCAAGCCTTCCACAATCGCGGTTTTACCGACGCCTGGTTCACCAATCAATACTGGGTTGTTTTTGGTGCGGCGTTGCAACACCTGAATGGCACGGCGAATCTCGTCATCACGCCCAATCACGGGGTCAAGCTTGCCAGCACGGGCGCGCTCGGTTAAATCAAGCGTATATTTTTTAAGCGCTTCACGTTGGCCTTCAGCCTCTTGGCTATTCACACCATCGCTACCACGCACGGCAGTAATCGCAGATTCTAAAGCTGATTTTGTTAAGCCATTGCTTTTGAGTAGTTTGCTTGTATCACCTTTATCGTCAGCCAATGCCAGTAAAAACATTTCGCTGGCAATGTAAGCATCGTTACGCTTTTGCGCCAATTTATCGGTCACGTTTAGCAAGTTATTTAAATCGCGCGAAATCGCCACATCTCCACTCGCATCGGTGGATTTTGGTAAATTGTTAATCGCTGCGGTTAAACTGTTTTTTAGCTGGTTAAGCTGCACACCTGCACGCGCCAGCAATGAAGCCGTTCCACCATCTTCTTGGTTGAGCAACGCTTGTAGTAAGTGTTGAGCCTCAATGGCGGTGTTATCTGCGCCCAACGCAATACTTTGTGCATCGGCAATGGCTTGTTGAAATTTAGTGGTGAGTTTGTCGAAACGCATTATTCGCTCCTGAATGTTTAGTTACCGCTTACATGGGGGAGCAAAATCACTTTTCAATAGGTGAATACCCTTATGAGGAACGCTAATTTTTGGCTGGGGCTACTTGCCAATGTCGCCCTTCATCTTCGCTAATGAGCAATACTGTTTTACCATCCGCAGTTTGTAATCGCATAGACGGTTGAGGTGCGCTCATTAAAAACTCAATGTTTGTCACCTTTGATACTGGCAATAGTTTGGGGGGAGGAAAAACCAAAGCTTCACCATCCATACGCGCATAATAGGCCTTATCTGCGTGTGTCCAAGCCAAAAACCAACCCCAATCGCCAGCGCGAGCAATCGCTATTGATAAGAAATGACATTCATCTGATTGTTTTTGATGGTAGGTAATTCGTTTAATTACAGGCGTCTTTTGCTCATCCAAGGCAATAATGGCTAACTCTTGCACATTGTCTTCAAAAGTTTGTTGCGTGAAATAAACTGGCTGTTGACGGCTGTCTATCGTTGTTGCAATGCTACAGAGTGATTTTGGCATTGTTGGCAGCATATTGGGTTGTGCATGTCCTGCATAACTGAAAAATAAGCCACTAAAAACCATTCCCAAAATGATTATGTTTTTGCTAGTCACTCGCGTTGCACCTATAAATTGCATCGTAAATCTCACCTAATTTTAACAAACAGATTCTCTCAAATAGACCATTGTGTAAGGGATTATATCCCGCACAAAAAATTCATTTAATTTTATTTAAGTTTCAATTATTTAGTCCGATAAATAGTTATGAATAGTTTAATTTATATGGATTAAACCGCCCTTTGGGGGTGATATTAAATTTGAATTGAAAAGAAAATTGAAGAACACCAACCAACCAACACCTAATCATTTGGCTGAGCAAGATGAGCAAATGGCTGAATTGAGTCTAACTATCAAAAGTAGATTCAAGGCTGCTTGGCATTTATCTGCGGCCATACAAAGTGCCTTAGATAAAAACTGGCATTGGGTGGACTCTTCTGAAGCCATTCAAAACCACACAGAGGCCGTTACTGATTTACCACATCTAGCTGATATTGCTTTTATGAGTGCCGGCGAAGGTATGATGGTGATGGATGAAAAAGGCTGCATTTTAAGCATCAATAAAGCTTATACAACAATCACTGGCTTCCGAGAAATTGATGCCTTAGGTTTAACGCACAAAGCCATGCGTGATAAAGATTGTGATGTCTGGCGCACTTTGCAACTCAACGATAAATGGTCAGGCGAAAAACTTAATTACCGCAAAAGTGGTGAGGCCTATCAAGAGCGCATTACGCTGAGTGCTGTGCGAAACCATCTGCATCAAGTTACCCATTATGTGGGTGTTTTTTCAGATATTACTGAAGCAAAACATTCACAAAACAGATTACAAGAGCTGGTAAATCACGATCCTCTCACTGGATTGCCAAATCGCAGATTATTTACCGAGTTACTCGAGCATGCCATTAAACGTGCTGAGCGAGAGCATCACGAAATTGCATTATTGTTTGTTGATTTAGATAGATTTAAATCCATTAACGACAGCCTTGGTCACCAAGTGGGTGATAAATTATTGTATGAGGTATCTAAAAGAATTCATCATACCGTTAGAGATAGCGATGTCGTTGCCCGTTTAGGCGGCGATGAATTCTTGGTGATGATGGATAATATTAAATCGATAGAAGATGCGGCGTCAGTAGCGCAAAAAATTATCTATGCTTTGCAAATTGAATTTCATATTGATAGTAAGGAAATTTTTATTGGTGCAAGTGTCGGTATTTCGATTTTCCCAAAAGATGGCAATGATGTAGAAGGGCTAATTAAAGCTGCTGATATTGCCATGTACCAAATTAAAAATCGCGGTAAAAACAACTTTTGTTTTTATTCGGAAGAGCTTAGTAAAAATGCTGTTGAGCGCTTTACTTTAGAAAGTGAACTCCGCCACGCTTTAGCACGCAAACAGTTTGAAGTGCATTATCAGCCTCAAATATCATTACTTACAGGTGACATTATAGGTGCGGAAGCTCTGATTCGTTGGCGTCACCCTACGCTAGGCTTGGTATCACCCGCTAGATTTATCCCTATTGCAGAAGAAACAGGCTTAATTGTGCAAATTGGCGAATGGGTGCTCAGACAAGCTGCCAAGCAAGCGATGGCGTGGATTAGCGATGGCTACACTATGCAATGGATTTCAGTCAACGTTTCTGGCGTGCAAATCATGCGGAGCAATTTTTACGACACAGTATATGGCATATTGGTAGAAACAGATTGTAAGCCACAAATTCTTGAGTTAGAAATCACCGAAAGCACGGTGATGCAAAACACCGAATTTGTAATTGATACGTTTAACAACATTAAACAACTCGGCGTACGCGTAGCGATTGATGACTTTGGTACAGGTTATTCATCTCTTTCCAACCTCAAACGTTTGCCTCTTAGTAAAATTAAAATTGACCAATCCTTTGTGCGTGGCCTGCCTGATGATTTAAACGATGCGGCGATTACCAACACGATAAATGCCATGGCACGAAATTTAGGATTCTCCGTTATTGCCGAAGGTGTAGAAACAAATGCGCAGGCTGAGTTTCTGAAAAATATGGGCTGCGAAGAAGCCCAAGGTTACTTATATGGTAAGCCGATTGATGCTGCTGAGTTTACCAAAATGCTTGAAACAAGAACGCAAAAGTATCAAATTGCAGGTAACTAAAATGCACAATCACCATTTTATTGATGTTTCCCAACTCCGAGTAGGACTTTATGTCCATTTAGATTTGGGTTGGATGAATCACCCTTTTACTTTAAGTAACTTTAAAATCAAAGATGAAACGCAAATTAGTGGCATCCAAAAAACTGGTCTCAAAAAATTGCGCTACGACCCCAACCGCAGTGACTGCGAACCTTTACCTGAGGCACAAGTTGCTGAACCGAATAATACTCAAACGGCAGCTAACAACGTGAAGGAAGCCGCAAACAATGAAGTATCAAAAGAAGAGCGATTAGGTCAATTAAATGCTGCTATCAATGAAGCAGAATTGAAGTTTATTGCTGCTGGCAACACTGTGCGTGAAGCGACAAAGAACATTTTGATAGACCCTAAAGTTTGCATTGAAAAAACTGCTAATTTGATAGATGTATTAGTTGAAACCACCTTAACCGAGGGTGATATTGCTATTCATGCGTTGAATGGCAATAACTCAGGGGATGATAATTACGTTCACCCGTTAAATGTGACCGTGCTTGCGATGATGCTTGCTAAATCCCTTGAGCTTTCAGCAGAAGATACGCGTCTTTTAGGAATGGCGGCAGTGTTTCACGATATTGGTAAAATTGAAATTTCTAGCAAAATTTTACTTAAAAAAGAACCCCTGACCAAGCAAGAGCAATTACATTTTGAGCAACACTCTGAAATTGGGGCTCGCATGGCCAGAGAGGTGGGCTTGCCAGCACGTATTGGCAAAGTTATTTTGCAGCATCATGTGCATGAAGACGGCACTGGCTACCCTAAACGCATTACTGCTGACAAAATTGACCCAATTGCACGCATTATCGCACTGGTCAATTGGTATGATAATTTATGCAATCCCTCAGATGTTACGCTGGCAAAAACGCCATACGAAGCATTAGCGCAAATGTACGCGCATCATCGTGCTAAATTTGATGAAATGTTAGTGAAAAGGTTAATTAAATCACTCGGCATTTACCCGCCAGGTAGCATCGTACAATTATCATCAGGGGTGTATGGTATTGTGGTTTCAGTCAACCCCAATCAGCCACTTCGCCCCTATGTGTTATTGCATGACCCACTCATGCAGCGAGATACCCCACACATTTTAAATTTAAGTGAAGAGCAAGGCATCAGCATTAGCGCCTGCCTGCGCCCAAACAAGTTACCTTTAGATGCACTTAAATATTTAAATCCTCACAAAAGAGTTAACTATTTCTTAGATACCGATTTATCAAAAATACAAGACGATAAGTCTGAATAGCTAAAACTCTGTTATTGGGTTGCGGTAGGGTCTGTCACAAAGCCAATCTTAGTCAACTTAGCATTTTGCGCAACGGACATCACATGCGCCACGTTTTTATATTGCGATGTCCCATCTGCTTTAATATGTAGTTCCGGTTGTGGGTCTTTTTTTGCTTCTAATTCAAAGCGCGCAGCCAGTGACTCTTTTGGCACCAGTTCACCATTCCAAAACAGTGTTCCGTCTTCCCGTATCGCCAGTTCAACGTGGTCAGGTTTGGTAATATTGGGCGTGTTAGATTCTTTAGGTAAATCAATTTTAACCGAGTGTGTAAGCAACGGTGCTGTGATAATAAAAATCACCAATAGCACCAGCATCACGTCCACTAAGGGAACGACATTGATTTCTGCCTTGGCTTGCGGTTGGTTTGCATTAAAGCTGCCGAAACTCATGATGCGTTTCCTGTTGGTTTTGTTGGGTTGTTTTCGCTATTGCTCACCGTGAGCATCACAAATAAATCATGCGCAAAAGCATCTAACTTGGCTAACCACATACGGTTGCGGCGGTTAAATGCGTTATAAGCAAACACTGCTGGAATCGCCACTGCTAGGCCAATGGCGGTCATAATGAGGGCTTCGCCCACTGGGCCGGCCACTTTATCTAGCGTGCCTTGACCACTTAAACCAATATTCACCAGTGCGTGATAAATAGCCCATACGGTACCAAATAAACCAATATAAGGCGAAGCTGAACCCGCAGAGGCTAATACTGTTAGGCCGTTTTCACTGCGGGCAGATTCTTGGTCGATGCCGTTGCGAATCGCACGCGTCATAAATTCTGATATGCCGCCAGCGACCGCAATTTTTTGTGCGCCAAAACTGCCAGCATTTCTGAGTGCATCTAGACCTTCAGCGGCTAAATTTGAAAAGGCGTTATTGGGTTTACTTTGATTTAATAGGCTGTTGAGCTGAGCGAGTGAGTCGAAGTTTCTAAACTGAGCCAAAAAAGCTTTAGCCCTTTTGGCTTCTAGCCAATTGGCAAACGCTTTGGTAAAAATTAAATACCAACTCGCAATTGAAAGCACTAGCAAGAAAAATAAAACCACTTTGCCTACGGTGTCCACATTTGCAATAAAATTTGCAAAGCCTAATTGTTGTGATGCGACTGCTGCTGTTGCCATATCAATTTTTCCTCTATAAATTATTCTAATTTAAAATCAAACACTTGCGTTGCTATTGCACGCGCGGGTTGACCATCGCGTGTTGCTGCTTCACAGCGCCAGTTTTTAACGGTTGCTACACCAGCATTATCCAAGCGTGAAAACCCAGAACTTTCAACCACTTTAACAGACGTAATTTTACCTGACTCATCCAATTCCACGCGTAACTTTACTTGTCCTTGCTCGCCCATACGGCGCGAAGCAGGAGGGTAATTGGGTTCTGGCCGGCTTGAACAAGCAACTGACAACTCAGACATTTGCACAGGTGCGGCAGGTTTAACTGGCTCTGGTGCAGCTGGCGGCTCAGGCTCGGGCGCAGGTGGCTCTTCTTTAATAGGCTCAGGTTCAGGCTGCTTTTCCACCACAAACTCTGTCGGCGTTTCAGCTGGCGCTTCTACCGCCAAAATAGGTTTTGGCTCTGGTTTTGGCTTAATCGGTTTTTCTTTTACCAATTTCACTTCTTTAGGTGGCTCAGGCTTGGGTGGCTCTGGCGGTGGTGGTGGCTCTTCTTTTTTAGGCGGGTTAATCAAATCCACCATCATCACCAACGCTTCTTGTGGTGGCGGAATGAGTTTATAGCTCATCGCCAAGTAAAGCAAACCAAGATGAATGGCTAAAACGAATAGCAAGCCTACGACTTTACCAGCACGATTTTCTATTACGTTCTCGTTCATCACCTAAAACTTTCAACTAAAATATTGCGTTGGCACATTTAAGCTAATCGCCACCATTCAAAACTGGCAAATATACCATATAACCTTTTGTTACCTGTGATTGTAAGCAATCTGACGCTTTAAATTTGCATTATTTTGGCTGTCAGCTTCACCAGCCAATAATGATAATGGTTCTCATTATCTCACAAATCCAGCCAATTGTCAGTCTAATTTTTCGTTACCGTATTTGTTAAAATAAATCACTTAATTTACTGCGAGGATTTTTCGATGCTCTGGAAGCCGCAAGGATACTGGCTTGCAGAGCATCGATAATGATGTTCAACTAGAATCAGGCTAAAAACACTCAATTTCAGCGCCTCAAATTCTGCTACCAACGTCCTTCTAAGGTCACCATCAAACTACGTTTTCCGTCATCGTCGGAAACTAATTGCCAGTCATTTAAACCTTGGGTAAACGTGTTTTGTTTGTGTATGTCTGCCGCCAATAAATTACGCCCAGACAAACGCAGATTATAAGTAGGCGATAATTTATACAGCCAATAAGCATCTAGCGTGGTGATGGATTCACTAAAGCTACTTTGCTCGTTTGGAATATCCGTTTCACTGCGCCCCGAAATTTGTGCCGAAATACCGTAACTGGCATTTAACTTAGGTAAACTTTGGTCTAGCCCCATGCTCAGTACATAGCGCGGCGTATCGCGTGCCATGCGCTTTATACCTAAACGCTCATCATCCACACGCCCATATGGCAAAGTGAGGTGTGACTTTAACGTCGCCCCCTGCCAACCAAAATTGTCCATGCGCACTTTAGCATCGAGCTCCAAGCCATAATGCAATGCATCGCCTTCGTTATAAGGCCTGTCGACCCAGCGCACACCTTCTTGTTGCACACGTCGCTCAATAAAATCACTGGTAGCACGCGCATAAACATTGACCCCCAGCACACCTGCTTTTTGCGGCAGATAATGCTCTAGCGCCGCTTCAAAATTCACATTGCGTTCAGGACGCAAATTAGCATTACCGCGCTTATCGGCCTCGGCGGGGTTGTTTTCAGCCACGCTACGCGTGGTGGCGTTACTAATTTCATCCAATTTTGGCATTTTCATGCCCGCCCCTAATGAGCTTCGTAGCACCCACTGATCATTTGGTTGCCAGCGCGCGGCAATTGAGGGCAATAAACCAACCCGTTGTTGCGAAACATCCTCAGCCGCTATCGTCATATTTTCTAAACGTAAGCCAGTGGTAAGGGTAAAGGTGTCTATCGGCGTCCAGTCATCTTGCACCCATAAAATTCCATCGCGCGATGACGCACGGTGACTGCCTGTGGCAGCAAAACCACCGCCAAATAATTGGCTATCTTCACGCCGATTTTTTACAAATTCCGCACCCGTAGAAAGTAAATGATTGCCAAATGTTTTATCAACTCGCGCTGCGGTGTTGAACTCTTTATTGGTCGTGCGCGTACTTTCTTTAAAAGAGGTCAGCACGTTGGCCGCATCGTAAACATCACGCGTGACATCAGACTGATTACGACCATCATTAAACGCTAGGCGCCCAGATAACTTGGCATTATTGACATGCTTTTCACCTTCTATCCGCAAACGCCACATGCGATGCGTGCTAGATTCACGCGAATCTCGTTCACCAATATCAGTTAACCCTAAACCAGCTGCTGGGTTAGTGTATTCTGTAATGTTAGTTCGGCTTTTATTATTGCTGGGGCCATAAAAATACATTGGCGAAACTGTTAAGCTGTCACGCTCACTTCTCCAAGTAAAGCGCGGTGAGAAAGCGTAATGACCCATTTTAGAAGTACCGCTGGTTTGCTCGTTTTGCCAAAAAGTATTCACCCCACTTGTACTGTAACGCCGCTCCATATTTGAATCTACAGGTGAATGATGCAAATTGAACGAAATTGGTAAACTCCATGAAAAATTGTTTGAGCCACCATTTTCTGTCCAAGAAAACTGTGCATTCGGCTCGTCATCACGCACGCCTAAGCCTAATTTAAAGTCTGTAGATCGCTTAGATAGTGCTTTTTTAAGCACTAAATTAACTGTTAACACAGATGCACCACCATATTCAGCAGATGCACCTCGCAAAATCTCCACGCGCTCTAACTGCTCAGCGGGCAAACGAAACAATGCACCCCCTGCACCACCTACTTGTCGTTCACCATCAATTAAAATTTGTACTGAATCGCGCGACATCCCACGCGCACGATGCCCACCGCCTTTTACTTCCACGCCGGGCAATTTACCTAACACTTCACCAACAGTTTGCACGCCTAAACTTTCAATCTCTTTTCTGTCAACAATGACCTTCTGCGTGGCAGCATCACTACGCGCTGAAACATCATCTTGTTGACCTGTGATTTTGATTGTTTCCAACTCAATGGCTTCTTCAGCTTGAGCGGCATTGGCGGAAAACATAATGAGCCAAATGGGTAACAGTTCCAAATATTGTTTCAACCACATTTTTTTCAAACACTGCCACCTAACTTAACCCTAGAAAACTTCTAGCAGAACGAATATGGCGCAACACATAGCGCTCCATAAGCAACACCGCTATCAGTGAAATACCCAAAAACGGCAACAAAATTCCAAGCAATAAAATGAGTGAAATTAAGACTTGCGAATATCGGGTTGGTTCACCCAATTGTTTTCGGCTAGCAGGTGCACCTAGCGTGCTAGGGGTTCGTCTACGCCACCATAAAATCACACCACTCACAGAGATTAGTACCAAGCCTAACGCGGTGAGTAGTCCTAATAATTGGTTAAACCAGCCGAATAATTGCCCTTCATGTATGGCTATGCCATAGCCAATAATACGGTCTAATAGCGGTCTATCCGCAAAGTTTTTTCTTGATTTTATATTACCTGTGCTGGCATCAAGTACCATATCAACCCGCAAGGGGCGATTTTGCGCTTTAGATTTGGCTGTCCAATCAGGCATTTTTTTTGAAGGTGGGTAAATAAGGACAGGATAAGCTAAATTTAAAGGCTGAACAGTACCTACTAAACGGTCAATAGCACTATAATCAAACATCATAATATCCTCGTGATGATGGTGATTGTGATGTGCATGTTCGTCATCTGCGGCTGTTTTTCTTTGCGGGCGTCCAACCGCCCAGTCTTGCTGTACTTCTTTACCTGCACTTAAACTACGCACTTCTTTAAGCAAACCACCCCAAGATTTTGCCCACGGCAAGCCAGATAAAAGTAAAAATAAAGTGAAAAATGCAATCCAAAAACCAGTTACCGCATGACAATCACGCCAAAATACCCGCTGGCTTCCACTTCTTAAGCGAGGATAAACAATGCCTGCCATACTTTTGCCATTATTTGGCCACCATAAATACACGCCTGTAAGTAACATTACTATTGCCCATGAGGCCGCCAACTCAACAAGGTAAGAACCCCAATTGCCGATTAGTAAATTGCCATGAAACTCGTGCATGACTTGCATTAGCCTGTCATCCTCACGCGCAATATTTAAAATTTGCAAAGTTTGCGGATGTACATATACACGTGTTAAATTTTCTTTTTTACCGACCAATATTTGCACTGCTGAATGCGGCGTCTCAGGCAATTGATACGCACTAAACTCAGCAGTTGGCATGGCTGCCAAAGCCGCATTCACTTGAGCAAGGGCAGTTTGCGGCGCACCTGTAAAAGTTAATTGTGTGTAAGGCGCATCTAATGCTGCTGTGACTTGCGGTTTAAATAGATATACGCCGCCCGTAATGGCAAGCACCAATACAAACGGGATGCAAAATAAACCTGCATAAAAATGCCAACGCCAAATGGTGTTGTAAGCAGGCCATTGGCGATGGGGCGTTTGTTTTTCTAATGCCATTAAGTAAAATTTCTAAAAAATGTGCTACTGATAATCAATCTAGTAATCGAAGCTAGCACCTGCAAAGAATGTGCGTTGTGAGTAGGGGTACAAAGTATAATATTTTTCATTGGTAATATTATCAATACCCAAAGAAGCTGACCAGCGGTCGGCAAATTGATACCGCATTTTTGCATCAAATACGCTGAAACTACTGCGTCCACCGTAAGTATTCGGGTGCGAGTCAGGGTATTGTTGTGTTGCTGGGTTAATCAAACCACTATGTTGCCTACCACTATAACGCCAACCTAAGCTATAAGAAAGCTTGTCTGTCGCATGGTAAGTGCCCAACAACGTTGCGCGCCAGATAGGAATAAGCGGCAACTGCGAACCTTCTAGCCTTGGGTCTGCATCATCCTTGACTATACGCGTATGAATATAAGCCACGCTACCAGAAATATCTAAACCGTTAATGAACATATCATTTGACTGCAATGCTGTTTCTAATCCATAGGTACGGACTTTATCGATATTCTGAACACTACTGATGCTGTAGCCTGGTAATGTTGTAATATCGCTTTGCGAAACAAGCGCATCTCTTTTTTCTTCACCAAACAATGAAGTGCGCCACGTGCCATTTTGCAACAAACGCTCTACCACGAACTCCCAAGCATCGCCAATTTCAGGTTTAAGGTTTGGGTTATTGGTCAGTGCCACATTGTACGGCGCAGGAAATGCTGCAATTTCAGCCGCTGTTGGCGTGCCACCACCAACTTTAGTAATACCTACATTTTTAAATAACTCCCCTACTGTTGGAAAGCGTACACCGCGACCGTAAGAGCCTTTTAGCATCCATTCATCTGTAGCTTGAAATGAAATGGAAGCTTTAGGCGAAAATTTATATAGCGTTTTGTCTTGATAGCTTACATTTTTACCATTTGCGTAGTTACTGCCGTTGGTCGCTTCCCAACGCTCTTCACGACCACCCAGCACCAATTTCAACTCAGGGGTTAGTTGCCAAGCATCTTGAACATAAATAGCATCTGTTGATGTCTCACCTCTTGAACGGGTATTTAACACGCCAGCATCACTATCTTTCCAGTTTCCAGCACCTAATTTGTATTGATCAGATTTTAGCTTATATGTATCTGAGTGAAACCCAAAACTCAATTGATGCGCACTTTTTAAATCTCCGCCTAGGCGAAACTCACCCCTCAAATCAAGATTATGCCAGCCAGTATCATCGCCATAGGTAATCGTGCCTGCTGTAGCAGCGCCACCAGCAGTTGTACCAAAATTACCAGATGACTGCCTCACAACATCTTTATTTTGGTTAAAGTAGCTAGCATTCAACGACCAATCCCAAGTTTTACCTGTATCCGTTTTTAAAGATAAGCCGTGCATGTGATACAGGCTTTCACCATGACTAACATAGGGAGCAGTGACCGAGTAATCTTTACCATCAATACGTACATATCTATATGGGCCTGCGGTTGTACTAGTGCCGTAAATTTTGTTGCCAGCGGCATCTTTTAAGTAAGTGTCACTTTTTTTGTCAGAGTCGTTTTGCCAAATATTAAAAGTATAGGTGCCATGTAATGTGGGAGTAAAATCATATCCTAGCTTAAGGGTTACGTCATCTTTTACCGTGTGGTCGGCACTAATTTCTGCGGTAGTCACTCTTTGTTTTCCGTCTATGCCTCTATCATAGTGCGCACCCGTCACTATCGTAAACTGCCCAGCCGCCGCAGCCGCACCGGTTTTAGCACTTGCTGGGGTGTAATCTGTTGGGTGGGCATGGTTATCTAGGTGATCTGCACTTAACCAAAATGAAAAATCACCTACTTTGTTGCCAATCTCTCCAGCACCGTGCACACCCGTATAATTTTTATCCGTGCCATATAGCTCGTAATTTTGCGTAAAAGCATTTAATTTTGCCCGCGCCATAAATTGATCAGGCATGTGCGTTGTCATCAACACCACGCCGCCAATTGAGTTGCCTGGATAGAGTGCAGAAAAAGGGCCATACAACACATCAACACGGTCAATAGCACTTTGCGAAACCATGCCCCAACGCGGACCTGGGCAACAACTGTTATTGAGTAAACTTGAGAGTAAAAGGCCATCGGCATAAACAATGGTGTCTGCACTAGAATTAACACCGTAGCTACGAATCGCTAAACCACCATTCACGTCACCAATAAAGCGCTCACGTACATGCACGCTCGGCAAATACAACAATGCACTTGCAGATGAAACCGAATTAACACTTTCAGCGATTTTTTTTGCAGTGATGCCCTCGGTCGTGGTTGGCGTGTGGGCTGGCACTGCAGGCAACTCAACCGATTTTGCGCGGATTTGCACAGGTTTTAACTCGGTTTCAGTGGGTTCTTCTACACGAGCTTCCACTTGTTCAGGCGCATATTCTTGTACAGTCTCCTCCGCCATTAACATGCCACTATGACAAACTAAATAGACTGCGAATGCTATTTTTTTCATATTCTTCATCCCTATTATTTGAGTGCTTATTTTTTTAATGGCATGATTGTAGTGATAAAAAGATTTGAACGGAATGTGACACGTTGTCGCGCGACAATTTGTCGCAGGGCAATATTTTTAGTAAAGCCTTATAATGATGCTTGGGTTGTTTTTCGTTAAAAAATTATTTTGCTAACCATGTCAAATCAACTATCAAGTGCAAATCGCCAAAACATGCAGCGTTTAATCATGCTGCGTGGCGTGGTGATGCTTTGTCTGATATTAGTCATGTTCGGCCTGAGCGTTGCAAATATTCCGCTGAATTTATTTCCACTGTCGCTGAGCATTGTGTTATTAGGCTTATTTAGCATGGTGGCATGGTGGCGTTTGTACGGCACTAATCAGCCATCACAGCTTGAAATACTTTTGCAGTTAGTCGCAGACATTGGCGTTTTTGCCTTGATTTTTTATTTTAGTGGCGGTTACAGCAACCCTTTTATTTGGATGTTTCTGTTGCCCATTACCGTGGCTGCTGTAGCGTTGCGTGCGACTTATACGTGGTTGGTGGCAGCCCTTAGCATCGCCAGTTATACCTTGCTTATATTTTTTCATAAGCCTCTTTCACACCTACACATGCACATGAACAACGAAACAAGGCTTGATATTCACCTCGTGGGCATGTGGTTGGGCTTTGTGATTAGTGCCATCATTGTGGCAGTCATTATTGCGCGCATTGGTCAAAATTTGCGTGATTACGACCAAAAAATGGCGCAAGTCCGTGAAAAAGCGCTTGAAAGTGAACGCATGTTAGCACTTGGCACCCTAGCTGCCAGCGCTGCTCATGAGTTAGGCACACCGCTTGCCACCATGGCGGTCATTAACAAAGAACTCTCGCAAGAGTTGGCGCAGCAACCTGAAGCACTCGCGCAGCTCAACATTATGCGTACACAAATTACGCGCTGCAAAGAAATACTATCTTCTATCACTGAAAATGCTGGCAAAACCCGCGCTGATGCTGGACAAGGTCAACTGTTGCGTGCATTTTTAAATAGCGCCATACAGCGCTGGCGCGATACTCGTCCTGCCACAGAGTTAGTGGTAAACATGGCAGAAAATGCATATAACCCAGCCATCTTTTCTGACGTGACGCTCACCCAAGCCTTACTCAATTTGCTGGATAATGCCGCTGATGAATCTCCTGAACGCATCATTTTTGACGCGCATTGGGATGAAAAAAAACTCTCACTTCAAATTCGCGATTTTGGCAAAGGCCTCAGCCAAGAAGTTAAACAGCAGCTTGGTAAGCCGTTTTTTAGCTCAAAACTGGCGGATGAAAAACAAGGGCTGGGCTTGGGCGTTTTTTTAACACAAAGTATTCTCGCACGTTATGATGGCACGCTTAACTTGACAAACCATGCCGATGGTGGCGTTATCACAACCGTGCTCTTGCCGCTTCATCAACTGAAAGTCACCTAAATGTGCGCAACTACGATTGAAAAACCCAGTCTTTTATTAGTCGATGACGATGAAGCTTTTTTAAGCGTGCTCGCCCCCGCCATGAAAAAGCGCGGCTTTAGCGTCACCACTGCGCTAAGCGCCGAAAGCGGCTTTGAACTTGCAAAAAATGACCCGCCAGAATTTGCTGTGGTCGATTTAAAAATGGGCGGCAATTCTGGCTTGGTATTAGTTCGCCAACTAGCCAGCCTTGGAGCGGGTACGCGCATTGTGGTGCTCACAGGCTTTGCCAGCATTGCCACGGCGGTTGAGGCCATTAAACTTGGCGCAACTCACTATTTAGCAAAACCGGTAGATGCAGACGAAATTGTGGCCGCTTTCGGCAAACAAACGGGTGACGCGCATGTTGAATTAGCCAACAATCCCTTAACGATTGACCGCTTAGAGTGGGAACATTTACAGCGTGTGCTAGCAGAAAACGATGGCAATATTTCAGCTACCGCGCGTAGCCTCAATATGCACCGGCGCACTTTGCAGCGCAAATTAGGCAAAAACCCGATCAATCCTTAAATTTTATCCCCTTAAGTTTTATACAATGCTGTGATTGATTTCGCCCTGCCAACTACGCGCATTTAAGTTAAAATACGCGCTTTACACACATAGCAAATTTTAAGGATTACCACATGGCTGCAGGCAGTTTACTTGCTCTTTTAGACGACATCGCCACTATTTTAGATGACGTATCGGTGATGACCAAAGTTGCCGCCAAAAAAACTGCCGGCGTGCTGGGCGATGATTTAGCGCTCAATGCGCAGCAAGTTTCAGGCGTGAATGCCGAGCGCGAATTGCCCGTGGTGTGGGCAGTGGCTAAAGGCTCATTTATCAACAAACTCATTTTGGTGCCTGCCGCGCTGGCGATTAGTTACTTTATCCCTTGGCTCATCACCCCGTTGTTAATGGTGGGCGGAGCGTATTTATGTTTTGAAGGGGCAGAAAAGCTAGCTCATAAATTTTTACATAGCAAACATGAAGATGCCGCACACGAAAAAGAACTAGCACAAGCCGTGGCCGACCCTAATGTTGATTTAGTGGCGCTAGAAAAAGACAAAATCAAAGGTGCGATTCGCACCGACTTTATTTTATCAGCCGAAATTATTGTGATTGCGCTCGGCACAGTAGCAACTGCAAGTTTTAGCAAACAAGTGACCGTGGTTTCGCTCATCGCTTTAGTGATGACCATTGGCGTTTACGGCCTAGTGGCTGGCATTGTTAAGCTCGACGATTTAGGGCTTTACATGATGTTGCGCAAAGGGAAAAGCACATTCAAACAAATCATTCGCAAAGTGGGTAGCTGGTTACTTAACGCCACTCCTTATTTAATGCGTTTTTTGAGCATTGCTGGCACGGCGGCGATGTTTTTAGTGGGAGGCAGCATTATTGGGCATGGCATTCCTGCGCTGCACCATCTGGCCGAACCATTGAAAGAAATTTCTTTTGCATTGCCCATGTTATTAGATGCCATAGTTGGGCTTTTGGTAGGTGCAATTTGTGTGGTAATTTTTACTATTATCAGCAAATTTCTACCTAAAAAACAGCACTAAAATAACAAAAAAAATTGCTTAATTTTAGGCTGATTTAGCACAACATCATTTCACCTCCTCTGCAAGCCAGTCTGCATGCGGCTTGCAGAGCATCAAAAATCTCTCGGGGGATTTTTTAGCTGAAAAAATAATTTCATTACACGTTAATTTTAAGTGAAATGTGCAATGAATCGCCGGCGGAAATTTTTTCTTTTTTTCGCACCTCTGCTTTAATCGGCAAAATATAGGCATTGGTTTTTGCATAAGGAAAAATTGAAGTTTCCCAACTGGTTTTACCAATGGTGACAGTGACCCGCACCATATCCCAACCGCGGCGTTGTCCACGCAAGTTTTTACTAAAAAATTTGATTTCGTCTGATTTATCTTGCGGCAAAGTAACAAAATGCCAGCACACTTGATTTTCTGCTGTCCAAAGCCAGCATTCACCTGTAAATGCAAAACTTAAGTCAACCATTTAGCGTAAATTCTCCTAGATTGAATTTAAACGTGTCAGGCTAGGCGCAAATGCGAAGATCAGTGCGTTTTGTACGGCGAGCCAGAAACAACGATGGTTTGCGAAAGTGAAAATGCATGCTTACTCGTCATCAGAAAAACGTTGTTCGAGCCACGGGTCAGCATCGTTATGATACCCGCGCACTTCCCAAAACCCACGTTTATCATGCTCGTGCAATTCAATCGCTTTTATCCATTTTGCGCCTTTCCACGCGTAGCGTTTAGGCACAATCATACGCACTGGGCCGCCGTGCTCGCGCGGTAAAGCTTGGCCAAAAACGGAATGCGCAAGCAATACATCGTCATCTAGCAAAGCTTCAATCGGCAAATTAGTGCTGTAACCATCATAACTGTGCATGGTGGCAAAATGCGCATGGGCTTGCGGTTGCGCAAGCGCCAACACATCGCGCACCCGCACGCCTTGCCAATCCATATCGAGCTGGCTCCAACGGGTGACGCAATGAAAATCAGAAATATCGGTGAGTTGCGGCATGGCTTGAAACTGGGCCCAATCAAGCTTGACTGGATTTTCTACCAAGCCATACACACGCAAGCTCCAACTGCTGAGTGCAATTTCCGGCTTGATGCCCAAATCTAAAATAGGAAAATTATTGACTTGCTTTTGCCCAGCAGGAATACGCGCATTATCACTGGCTTTGCTTGGCTTTGCGCCACGTTTGGCCAGTGAAATTTTACCTTCTATCAGTTTTTTCCAATCTGGCATCGCGGTTTACCTCATGTTACTGATTGGGAAATACGGAATAAGTGAGCGAGCGGGATGAAGTGCAAGGCGCACGGCACGCAGAAACCGAGATAGTACGAAGTGTACAGCGAGGTTGCGAGTACCGCGCAACGATGCAATTCACCCGCGTAGCCACTTATTCCGTTTTTCCATAGTTTAAATAATCATTGATGAGATGGTTTTTCTCTAATCCATAATGCATTTCTACTGCTTGGTCAGTTTCTACCTGATTAAACATCGCAAGCGGATTAGCGCTATCCAAAAGTTCAAGTGTAAAAATATTAACGCAACAACCGCAACCGCTATTTTCGCTGATGCCAACAATCTCATTTTGATACTTTTTAAGCCAATCTTCAAAGGCTTCGCACTCTGCGTTATTATCCACCTCGATAATGACCTGATAACGCATCACATTTTGCTTATGATTTACTTTTAAAACTGTCTAGCAGCAACAAACCAACCCCACCCACAATCGCACTATCCGCCACGTTAAACGCCGGCCAATAATAATCACCTAGATGAAAATTTAAAAAATCCACCACATAGCCTAGCGTGATGCGGTCATACAAATTGCCCAGCGCACCGCCCAACACTAAGGCAAGCCCCCAGCAAAAAAGTTTTTCGTTTTTGTGTTTGACAATTAAATAACTCATTACCACAACGGCTACAATCGAAATCGCGGCAAAAAACCATTTTTGCCAGCCGCCAGCATCATTTAAAAAACCAAAAGCCGAGCCTAAATTATGATAGTGCACCAAGTCAAAAAAGCTGGTGAAGGTGAGTTTTTCACCAAACTGAAAAGCCTGCTGAATGAGATGTTTGGTATATAAATCCAGCGCAACAACGATTGAACTAATACCAAACCATTTAATTAAAAAAAATTCTTTTTGCATTACCTTGTCAATTCTTCGTTCTTAATTGCATTAAAAATCGCTTCGTGTTTTTTCAACTTTTCAGCATCACATACACGGCAGACTGTTTTTGCACCTTTTCCACCGGTAAGCATCACCATGGTTTGCTTTTTACACTTTTTGCATAAGCCTATGCCACTATCTGCAAGGTCTAAATAAGGCTCAAACCATTGACAATAGGTATTTGGCAATCGTGCAGATAGACGCGCGTATTCCTCTACCGGCAACCTGCCGCCAATGTGCAAATCTTTTAAACTTTTAAGATTCGCAAGTGGGGCTAGCGATTGAATATTATGAGTATCTATTGACAGCGATTTTAGCCAAGACATTTTTGATAAAAACTCAAGCGAATCTATTTTCTGAAAACTCCACATACTTCCGGTGATGCTAAGGGATTCTAAACTGTGCATTTTAGAAAAAGGTGTAAAGTCATTGATAAGCTTAAAATTTTCAATATGTAAATATTTCAGTTGTGTCAGCGAGATTAGTGGCTCAATCGACTCAATCTTGGTTGAACTGCCAATATAGAGATATTTCAAATTTTTAAGATTTTTAATCGCATCCAACTGCTTGATATTTCCCCACTTGATCATCAAACATTCCAAATGTTCATTTTGACAAGCGGCATCAAATAAAGGCTGTGTCGTGTGTGACCAGATTTTTAGCCATCGCAATGTTTGCGGTGCAGATGAGAGCATCGCGCACCATTGCTTTAACACCAACTTTTTCTCACTTTCGAGCACTGCACCTAAATCAAAACTAAAAGATAAGCGCTCGCCACCTCCATACTCAGACGAGCGCCTGACAATACGCGGCCAATGTATGGTGTGAAATGGATTCCACTCTAATTGAGCTTGATTTTCCATATCTCACTATATTTGAATGTTAAGCATACTTGCGCGCCTCGCCTATGCCAAACAAGTTACTCACACAACGTCCGCAAATGTGTGGATGCGCTTTATCTGCACCAACGTCTGCGCGGTAGTGCCAGCAACGGTCACATTTTTGGTGAGCGCTCGGTGAAACTTCAACATGTAAACCTCCACCTTCGCGATAATATAAATTTACTTTAGAAACGATAAACACGAATCGTAAATCATCTTTAAGATTAGCTAATGATTCGTACATCCGTTCAAATGCAAAGATATCAATTTCAGCTTGGAGGGAAGAGCCAACAAGCCCTACCGCCCGCTTCTCTTCTATTTTTTTATTTACTAACTCACGAACTTGTATTACATTTCCCCAGCTATTTATTTCGTCATTACTCATCCCATGCTCAGGCAAACTGTACCAAATTTCTTCGAAAACCGATTTGTTTTCGCCCAAGTTTAAGGTGTGCCAAATTTCATCTGCAGTAAAGCTTAAAATCGGTGCGATTAAGCGCATAAAGGTTTGCGTTATATGGTGCAAAGCGCTTTGTGCGGCGCGACGCGCAGGCGAAGTTGCGCCTGAGGTATATAGCCTGTCTTTTAAAATATCCAAATAAAAGCTGCCTAAATCTTCAGAGCAAAAAGCCACCAGTTTTTGCACCGCCAAATGGAACTCATAACGTGAATAATCAGCCAACACTTCTGTTTGTAGCTTTTGCGTTAAATACAGTGCGTAGCGGTCAATCTCTAGCCATTCAGCCACTGGCAATAAGTCTTTGTTGGCATCAAAATCAGCCAAGTTGGCTAATAAAAACTTCATGGTGTTGCGCAATTTTCGGTAGCTATCGGCCACACGTTTTAAAATTTCGTCTGAAATGGTCAACTCACCTGAATAATCGGTGCTTGCCACCCAAAGGCGTAAAATATCCGCGCCATAAGTGTCCATCACTTTTTGGGGCGCCACCACGTTGCCTTTTGATTTACTCATTTTATGGCCAGCACCATCCACCACAAAACCATGCGTTAACAAGGCTTCATAAGGCGCGCGGCCATCAATGGCGCAACCCGTTAATAAGCTTGATTGAAACCAGCCACGGTGTTGGTCAGAACCTTCTAAGTATAAATCTGCTGGAAAATTCAACTCCGCACGGCGTTTTAACACCGCCGCATGCGTGGTGCCAGAATCAAACCATACGTCTAAAGTGTCCGTGACTTTTTTGTATAACTTACTATCAATTGTTGAATGTTCTTTGAGAAACTTATCTCCATCTAAGCTAAACCACGCTTCGACACCTTGTTTTTCAACTAGCTCACAAACCTTCTCAAGCAAAACGTGACTTTCTGGATGAACTGAACCAAGCTCTTTATGCACAAACAACGGCATAGGCACGCCCCAATTGCGCTGGCGAGAAACGCACCAATCTGGGCGATTTTTAATCATCGCCTCTAGGCGCGCACGCCCCCATGATGGGAAAAACTCAGTCGCATCCACCGCTTTGTTTGCGTATTCACGCAAGCTAATCCCCACAGCATCTTCTTGCTGCATACCAATAAACCATTGGTGCGTAGCCAATTGCATCAATGGTGTTTTATGGCGCCAGCAATGTGGAAAGCTATGGTTTAAACGCGCAGAAGCAAGCAAAGCGCCATTTTCTTGGATAACATTGAATATAATTTTGTTTGCTTCATGGCGTGAAAGTCCACGTATTTCCTTAAGTTCTACAATATCACTATTGAAAAACTTGCCATCGCCACCCATTAAAATGCGTGGTTTTTCATTCGGAAAGTTTGCACGCATTACTAACCAGTCATCGTTACCATGGGCAGCAGCAGTATGCACTAAGCCAGTACCAGCATCGGTGGTGACGTGGTCGCCAAAAATAATTGGCACTAGGCGATTATCAAACGGATGTTCAAGCAATAACCCAGAAAATGTTACACCTTCAAGCTTTCCATGTGATTCGTCACCCGATTTCCCAACATGCCAATTACCTTCTACTAAGAATGCGCCTGCTAATTTACCTCCCAAGCAAGAGCCTAATAAACCTAGACTTTTAATACCGTATCTAGAAAGAACACTATCAGCCAACTCATGAGCAATAATGAGGTTACCTTTTTCTGTCTTGATTAAATCGTATTGCAAATTAGGATTAACTGAAACCGCCTGATTAGCAGGCAATGTCCAAGGCGTGGTTGTCCAAATGACAGCGTAAGTGTCTGAGTAATATTGAATTGGTAGTTGGAACAAAGTTTCAAGCAATGCCATATTTGAAACTTTAAAGCCCACATCAATCGCAGGTGAGTTGACGTCTTCATATTCCACCTCGGCCTCAGCCAATGCACTACCGCAATCCACGCACCAATGCACGGGTTTACTGCCTTGGTAAAGGTATCCATTTTTATAGATGTCGCCCAAAGCCCGCATAATGTCAGCTTCGGTATTAAAGTCCATCGTTAAATACGGGTTATCCCAATCGCCCAGCACGCCTAAGCGAATAAAATCTTTCTTTTGCTTTTCCACTTGTTCAGCCGCATAAGCACGGCAAAGTTCACGAAACTTGGCAGGGTCTATATTTTTGCCATGATTTTTTTCCACCACCAATTCAATGGGCAAGCCGTGGCAATCCCAGCCCGGCACATAGGGCGCATCAAAACCATCCATGGTTTTGGCTTTAATGATGATGTCTTTTAAAATTTTATTCACTGCATGGCCAATGTGAATATCACCATTGGCATACGGTGGGCCATCATGCAGAATGAATTTTTTAGCGCCAGCTCTCGCTTTACGAATTCGCTGATAGAGCTTTTTATCATTCCATGCTTTTAACCAAGCAGGCTCACGCTTGGCTAAATCGCCCCGCATTGGAAACGTGGTTTCTGGGAGGTTTAATTTGTAAGTTGAATCTTTATTTTCTTCAGTCATCATTTATTCCAAAAAGCTATTTATCCGCATGTTTTGTTAAGTGCGGCTAAAAAATTCTCTTGCTACGCTTACATCAGCCGTAATTTGCGCTGTTAACGCATCTAATCCGTTAAATTTCATTTCATCACGGATTTTATGTAAAAACTCTACATGTACATGTTTGTTATACAAATCCCCTTGGTAATCAAGCACATGTACTTCTAGTGACATTTTTGGCACACCCGCGATAGTTGGGCGCACCCCTAAATTAGCCACAGCATTCAAACCGTCCAATTTTACCGCATAAACACCCGTCATTGGTGGCCGCTCATGGCGCATATGCACGTTTGCGGTAGGAAAGCCCAACTGTCGACCCCGCTTTGCACCATGCACCACTTTACCGCTAATACTATATGGTCGGTCAAGCAATGTAGCTGCCTGAGTTAAATCACCCGCCGCCAGAGCGTTACGCACCCGTGTGCTTGAAACACGTTCGTTATTTTGTTGCACTTGTGGCGGAGAAATTAAATCAAAACCATTTTCGCGCAATTCCGTTACAGAGCCAGCTCTTTTTGCTCCAAACCTAAAATCTTCTCCCACCAAAACAGTGCTGGCATTGAGTTTTTTTCGCAAAATATCGCTCATAAATGCTTGTGCTGATATTTGCGCAAACGCTTGGTTAAACCTGCAAACAAACACTTGCGCAACCCCAGCTTGCTTAAAATGCTCTAACTTCTCACGCAAAGTTGAGAGCCGTGCTGGTGCATTTTGTGGCGTAAAAAATTCTCGTGGATGCGGTTCAAATGTCATGACAGTGGGTGTTAAATTTTGGGTTTTCGCCACTTCAATCAATCGCGCCAGCAAAACTTGATGGCCTAAATGCAAGCCGTCAAAGTTGCCAATCGCTATGGCAAGCTTAAGCTTAGTTTGTTCAGGTAAATGCCTAAAAATCTGCATTAGCGCACCACTCTGCGCACAAAGTCTTTTGGTCGAAACCCGAGCAAAAATAATGTGGCAAAATAAGTGATTGCGCCCAAAGCTACTAAACCACCTAAATAAGCAATGCGCTCAACGACGTGATATTTTAGCCATGCTTGGGTATCTCCCATGGCAAAATATAACACGCCACCCATTACCGTTAGCGCAACTGCTAACTTCAGCAAAAACAGTAACCACCCTGCTTGCGGCTGATAGACATTTGATTTACGCAAAAAATAATATAAAAGTGAAGCATTGGCGCAGGCACCTAAGCCTATAGCTAAAGCTAAGCCTGCGTGACGTAAATCAAGCACAAATACAAACAGTAAATTCATCAACTGCGTGAGCACCAATATAAACACACCAATTTTAACGGGTGTTTTAATGTCCTGTCGCGCGTAAAATCCTGGGGCCAATATTTTCACCAAAATTAAACCTAGCAAACCTACGCTATAAGCGATGACTGCCTGCTCTGTCATGGCGACATCGTGCGCAGTAAACTTGCCATAATAAAACAAGGCACTCACCAACGGCGTTGCAAGCACAGCTAATGCCACTGCGGCTGGCGTAGCTAACATAAAACTCAAGCGCAAGCCCCAATCCATCAATAACTTGTATTCTGCCTCATCTTTACTGGCAAACGCTTTTGATAAACTTGGCAGTAAAATAGTACCCAGCGCCACACCAAGCACACCTGATGGAAACTCCATTAACCTGTCTGCATAATATAGCCAACTCACACTACCTGAAGTTAAAAATGAAGCAAAAACAGTATTTAAAATAAGGGATATTTGTGCAATTGAAACCCCCAATACAGCAGGGCCCATCAGTTTTAAAATCCGCCAAACGCCTTCATCTTGAGTAAAATCCAGCTTAGGTAATAAACCAATTTGTTTTAAAAAGGGGATTTGAAACGCCAGTTGCAAAGCACCACCCGCAAACACCGCCCATGCCAGCACTTTAATCGGCTCATCAAAATAATCCGCAAAAAATAGCACCGCGCTTATCATCGCCACATTGAGCCACACTGGGGTAAACGCTGGAATGCTGAATTTATTGTAGGTGTTTAGCACGCCTCCGGCCATTGACACTAGTGAAATAAAGAAAATATAAGGAAAAGTAATGCGTAACAGTTCCACCGTGAGTTGCATTTTCCCAGCATCCGCTTTAAAGCCTGGGGCAATAAGCATGACAATAAAAGGCGCAGCCAACATGCCGAGGATGGTGACAATAACTAAAATTAAGCCCATCCAACTACCCACGCGGCTGACCAATTGATGTGTTTCATCAAAACTACGCTGGCTTTTATACTCCCCTAAAATAGGTACAAACGCTTGGCTAAAAGCACCTTCTGCAGAAATGCGACGTAATAAATTAGGGATTTTAAACGCGACAATAAACGCATCGCTCACCATACTGGCACCAAAAGCGCGAGCAATAAGCGTATCTCGCACAAAGCCTAAAATGCGCGAGATAAAGGTCATACTGCCAACTTTGGCAAGGACTTTAAGTAGATTCATGCGGGGCTTATGTAGATTTAATCGACACGTAAAAATGGGTGCATTATTTTAACACGCTCGCCACGCTAATTTTGCGTCAATATTCAACCCACATGCCAGTATGAGAAAATAGCAAATAATGTCATTTAACAGTTGCCAAAAGACCTAAAAAACACTAATATGCACGGTTTCGTATTTATACAAGTTTCGCATTAGGATAAACAACACATGGCAAATACCGCACAAGCACGCAAACGCGCGCGTCAGTCTGTTAAAGTAAACGCACACAACGCAGCATTGCGCTCAACTTTGCGAACTGCAATTAAAAAAGTAATCAAAGCTGTTGAAACTGGTGACAAAGCCGTTGCAATGGCCGCTTATCAAGAAAATGTGAGCGTGATTGACCGCATTGCGGACAAAAAAATCATTCACAAAAATAAAGCAGCGCGCCATAAAAGCCGCTTAACTGCTGCAATTAAAGCGCTTACATCTGCTGGCCCAGTAAAATTAGAGAAAAAAGCTGCGCCTAAAGCTAAAGCGGCACCAAAAGAAAAAGCTGAAACTGCCAAAAAAGCAGCTCCAGCCAAGGCTGCCGCACCTAAAAAGGCAGCTGCGCCAAAAAAAGCAAAAGCTGAGTAATTAAGCATTGAATTAAAAAGCCCCGCCTAAATGACTTAGGCGGGGCTTTTTGTTTTGGTAAACAGTTAAATCTTACACTTCAACTATCTAGTTAACTATTCACCAATATGCAATTCGCCTCGGGCAATTAACGCTGCATTCAATACTTTTTTAGTATCTTGACCTATCACTGTAAAGTGACCCATTTTGCGTGCGACTCTAGGTTCCGCCTTACCATAAAGATGTAACTTCAAGTTAGCATGGCTGCAAGCCTTATTCCATGCGGGTTCCAGAGGGGTATTTTTTTCTCGGGCGCTTTCCGTATTAGAAAACCAACTGTCACCTAAGATGTTCACCATCACCGCATTGCTGTGCATACTGGCATCACCTAGAGGCAAACCTGCGAGCACGCGCACTTGCTGCTCAAACTGATTCGTTATACAAGCATCTATTGTATAGTGGCCGGAGTTATGCGGACGTGGTGCAATCTCATTGACAAGCAACTGATTGCCAACTACAAAAAACTCAACACCCAACACACCTACATAATTGAGCTTTTCAGCTAGTTTTTTTGCTAACTCACGAGCGTTAGCCTTGAGCACTTCTGAACAACGTGCTGGTGCAATACTAATATCCAAAATACCGTTTAAGTGACTATTTTCAGCCGTAGTGAATGCCTCAATATTTCCCTTGCTGTCACGCGCAAGCACCACCGAAACCTCTAAATCAAGCGGCAACATTTGCTCTAAGACACAGATTTCTTGCTTGAACGTGTTAAACGCAGCTTGCGCTTCAGCTTGATTTTTCACACGCGCTTGACCTTTGCCATCGTAGCCAAAACGCGCCACTTTAAGAATGGCAGGGTAGAGTGGACTAGCGTCACTAGGTAAGTCTGCATTGGTATTTATCACTGCAAACGGTGCTACTGGCAAACCAGCCTCTTTAATAAATCTTTTTTCTAATACCCGATTCTGAGCAATCGCCACGCTTGCACCACTGGGGCGAACGGTTGTAGTAAGCGCTAACTTTTCAAGCGTGCTTGCAGGTACATTTTCAAACTCTGTTGTCACCGCTTGGCAAGTTTTTTCCATTTCTGCCAATGCGGTTTCATCATCATAATTGGCACACAAATGGACATCAGCAATTTTACCTGCTGGGCTATTTTTATCAGGGTCCAGCACGGTCACTTTATAGCCCATTTCATGGGCTGCAATGACAAAAAAACGGCCAAGCTGACCGCCACCCAACATACCCAACATAGCAGGTGGTGTAATTACTTTGCTATCACTCATGGTTTTATGCTCTTCAATTTACTGACGGCTGGTCAGTCAAGGTCATTACATTAACTTTTTCTGTTTGTTTTTGACGAAAATCTGCTAATTTTTTAGCTAAATCGGCATCATGGTTAGCCAACATCGCCACTGCAAACAAACCTGCATTCGTTGCACCAGCATCACCAATCGCAAAAGTGGCTACGGGGATTCCCTTTGGCATTTGCACGATTGAAAGTAAGGAATCTTGCCCCTGTAGATGCTTGCTTGGCACTGGCACGCCCAACACTGGCAATGTGGTTTTAGCCGCCACCATGCCGGGTAAGTGCGCAGCACCGCCTGCGCCAGCGATAATCACTTGGTAACCATTTTTGGCCGCTTGCTCGGCAAACTGAAACATCAAGTCTGGTGTCCTGTGGGCTGAAACCACTTTTGCATCATAAGGCACACCAAAATCAGCCAGCATTTGAGCGGCGTTTTTCATAGTTGGCCAATCGCTATCGGAGCCCATAATTATGGCGACTAATGGTTTTTGACTCATTTTTTAATCCCCTACATCACAATCAAACTATCGCGATGAATAAGCTCCGCTTCATCGACATAACCTAAGATTTTTTCAATTTCACTGCTTGGTTTTTTCAAAATTCGAGCGGTTTCACTAGCCGAATAGTTAACTAGACCGCGCGCGATTTCTGAGCCTTCTGAATCCACACAAGCAACCACATCACCGCGCTCAAAATAACCATCCACAGCAGTCACACCAATGGGTAACAAGCTTTTACCTTCAGACTTCAATACCTTAACAGCACCATCATCTAAAATCAGTTTACCCGTTGTGCGCAAATGATCTGCTAGCCATTGCTTGCGAGCAGCCGTTTTCATTTGTGTCGCTTCAAGGTGTGTACCAATCGCTTCCCCCGCGCTTAAACGCAACAACACATCTTTTTCACGCCCAGAAGCAATCACCGTATGTGCGCCACTACGCGCTGCACGTTTGGCAGCAAGAATTTTGGTTAGCATTCCACCAGTACCCACGCTACTACCCGCGCCACCCGCCATTTGTTCTAGAGCGACATCACCTGCTTTAGCATGATTTACAAACTGCGCTTGCGGGTTCTTGCGAGGGTCTGCAGAGTACAGGCCTTGCTGATCAGTTAAAATCACCAGCGTATCAGCCTCTATTAAATTAGCCACTAACGCACCAAGCGTATCATTATCACCAAAGCGAATTTCATCCGTCACTACAGTATCGTTTTCGTTAATGATAGGAATGACATTCAAATCAAGTAAAGTGCGAAGTGTACTTCGTGCATTTAAATAGCGCTTTCTATCTGCCAAATCATCATGCGTAAGCAGCACTTGTGCGGTATGTAAATCATGCTCAGCAAAGCAACGCTCGTACATCTGTACTAAGCCCATCTGCCCTACGGCAGCTGCAGCCTGTAGCTCATTGACGGCTGTTGGGCGCTTTTTCCAACCCAAGCGTTGCATACCTTCAGCTACAGCACCTGAAGATACCAGCACCACCTGCTTGCCTTGCTTCACAATACTGGCAATTTGTGCAGCCCAAGCAACAATAGCGGCTTGGTCTAAGCCGTTACCATTATTCGTCACAAGGCTAGAGCCAACCTTGACGACAATCACTTTTGCATCATGTACTAGCGATTTCATCTTGTTGCGCTTCTAATCTGTTCGCCTCGATATGTTCCATTATGGCATACGTCAACTCTTTACAACCTATACCGCTAATCGCCGAAATGGCGAACACACGGCCTTTCCAGCCATAATCTTTAATAAATTTCTTAACCACCTTATCGGCATCTTCTAACATATCAATTTTATTCAACACCAACCAACGCGGCTTTTGATATAAAGCTTCATCGTACTTGCGTAACTCTTCCACAATAGCCTTAGCTTCGTGCACAGGGTCAACCGCCTCATCAAATGGGGCAATATCAACCAAATGCAACAATAAGGAGGTTCGCTGCAAATGGCGTAAAAATTGGTGTCCAAGTCCTGCGCCTTCAGCGGCCCCCTCAATAATGCCTGGAATATCTGCAATCACAAAGCTACGTTCTGCATCTACTCGCACCACGCCCAGATTGGGGTGCAATGTTGTAAAAGGATAGTCTGCCACCTTGGGCTTTGCTGCTGACACAGAACGAATAAAAGTCGATTTTCCGGCATTAGGCATTCCCAGCAAACCAACATCGGCCAGCACTTTAAGCTCCATATAAAGCTCAAACTCTTCACCAGCATCACCCTTGGTGCATTGACGTGGCGCGCGATTTAAGCTCGACTTAAAATGCACATTGCCCAAGCCGCCTTTGCCGCCTTTAGCAAACAATACACGCTGACCGTGAGCACTTAAATCAGCGAGCACTTGCTCTGTGGCTTTATCCGAAATCACCGTACCTACAGGCACACGCAAAATCATATCTTCGCCTTTTGCGCCATAACATTCGGCGCTGCGACCATTTTCACCTCGCTGCGCTCTAAATGTACGGGTATAACGATAGTCAACTAAGGTGTTCAGGTTGCAATCCGCCTCAATATAAATGGAACCACCACGACCACCATCGCCGCCACTGGGGCCACCCATAGGCTCATACTTCTCACGTCGGAAAGTGGCAACACCATTGCCACCATCACCTGCGTAGATTTTGATTGTTGCTTCGTCTATGAATTTCATATATTAAAGTGTACCAAATAAAAAAGCCCCATCAAGCGATGAGGCTTTAATATTTTATAATTATCTTAAGCAGTAGCAATAATGCTAACAGTATGGCGCTTTAGCGCACCTTTCACCGCAAAAGCCACTTTACCATCTACTTTTGCATATAAAGTGTGGTCTTTACCCATGCCGACATTTTCACCAGCGTGCATTTTAGTGCCGCGTTGACGAACGATGATGCTACCAGCTGAAACTACCGTTTCGCCAAATGCTTTTACGCCTAAACGTTGTGAGTGTGAATCGCGACCGTTACGTGAACTACCGCCTGCTTTCTTGTGTGCCATGTTGCTTTTCCTTTACTTAACTTTTATAAGTACTTATTTAACTTTGCCGCCATCAAGCGCATCTTGCAAAGCTTTTAATTCATCCATTTTGCCATCACGCGCTAAAGCCGCTTGTTGTGGCCATGTGTCTGGTTTGTGCGTGCTGTAGCGTGAACCCGCTTTTGCCAAAATAGCCGCAATCGCTTCTACTTTAGCATTTGCCAAGTCAGCAAATGTCACGATACCGTCAGCAATCAACAGCTCAGCGATTTTTGGGCCAATGCCTTCAACAATCGTTAAATCATCTTTTTTTGCTTTTGCAGCAGGCTTAGCAGTTGCTGGGTTTGCCGCTGCAACTGATTTACCACCAATATCATTAATCAAAATCTCTGTATAACTTTGACGATGACCTTGTGTTTTACGGTAATGTTTACGACGGCGGAATTTGAAAATCATCACTTTGTCGCCACGACCGTGTGAAACAACAGTTGCATTCACTGTTGCACCTTTAATAATAGGAGCACCAATCGTTGTGGTTTCGCCATCTGACAACACTAAAACTTGGTCTAGGGCAACTTTGCCACCGACTTCAACTTCTAGCTTTTCAACTTTTAATCTTTCGCCTGCTACTACGCGGTATTGTTTGCCGCCTGTTTTAATTACTGCATACATGATTGAGCCTTAAAGTATCGCTTTTCTAAAGAACTCGGCATTATACGCAAATTCATGCACAAAGCAAATCATAAATCAATGCATTACACAAAATTTATCTACCCAGCGCATAAGGCTAAATACTCGGTATAAGCCTGTGTTAAAATGCCTGCAATTTTTATCGGTCAAATCGTACAGGTATAGCCCCGTGACTTCGAGTAGCAATCAGCTTCATCTTATCCAAACCCCCGTTGCTGGTGACATGCTAGCGGTAAACGCCGTGATTGCAAAATCACTTCACTCTGAAGTAACCCTAGTGAACCAAGTTGCCAACTATATTATTAACAGTGGTGGCAAACGCTTGCGCCCCATGCTGGTATTACTTTCCGCTGGCTTGTTTGGCCCCATCAAACCTGAGCACCACCAACTGGCAGCCGTGGTTGAGTTTATCCACACAGCCACCTTGTTGCATGATGATGTAGTGGACGAATCTGCAAAACGCCGTGGCAAAAATACCGCCAATGCACTATTTGGCAATGCCGCCAGCGTGCTGGTAGGTGATTTTGTATATTCTCGTGCTTTTCAGATGATGGTCAGCGTGCAAAACATGCGTGTCATGGAAGTGCTCAGCAACGCTACCAACGTGATTGCCGAAGGTGAAGTTCTGCAACTATTAAATGTACACAATGTGGACATGACAGACGAAAATTATTTACAAGTTATTCAATATAAAACCGCTAAGCTATTTGAAGCTGCCGCAAAGCTTGGCGCAATTATTGGTAACGCTTCCGCTGAAGATGAAAAAGCATTGAGTTTATATGGCATGCATATTGGCACGGCCTTTCAGTTGATTGATGACGTGCTAGATTTAAGTGGCAACGTATTGGATATTGGTAAAAACTTGGGTGATGACCTTAACGAAGGCAAGCCGACGCTACCTTTGCTTTATGCAATGCAGCACGGCAATGTCGTAGAATCGGCAGCTATTAAGCACGCCATTAAACATGGCGGCTTAGATGACTTCTCCACGATTCTGAACGCAGTGCAACGCACCGGCGCATTGCAGCATGTGCGCACGATTGCCGAGCAAGAAGCCGCATCAGCCCGCACTGTGATTGCGCACTTACCCGAATCCACCTTTAAAACAGCTTTAATCACCTTAACTGATTTTTCTGTGAGTCGTAGCTTTTAATCTCACAATAAGCAATAGAGAGGGAGCGTAAAAAATTTTGAATAAAATATGTGCGCTTTTGATGTTAATTGCTAGCTTTCAGGCTACGGCAGCCCAAGCGGATGCAGCCCAAAAGGAAGAGGTCAAAGTAGGCATTTACATCACCAACCTTTACGACTTTAATCTGGCCGATGGTAGCTATGTGGCTGAATTTTGGACCTGGAGCTTACATAGCAACGACAACCTCAATTTTAAAGATTCCCAAGAAGTCATTAAGTCTAAAAAAACCATTTGCTCAAACTTTGCTACACAAAAAAAATTGACCGTAAATTGGGAGCAAAAAAAGTGCACCGCAACTATTTTGCAAGATTGGGACGTGCGTAACTTTCCATTTGATAAGCAGCAACTCACCATCAACCTTGAAGAAACGATGCTGGACTCAAATGCGCTAAACTATATCGCGGACATCCAAAACTCCAAAGTGAGCAATCAATTAAAGATGGAAAATTGGATAGTGGATGCATTTACCATCAGTGCTAAAAATGCGAATTACGACACCACGTATGGCGACCCCGAGTTACAAGGCTCAAGTAGCTACCCAAGCATACAAGCTGACATCAGCCTAACCAGAACTTATTCGTGGACGACATTTATTAAGTTGGTCACAGGGCTATATGTCGCTTTTATGATTGCTTTAATGGTATTTAGAATTAAACCAGCCGATTCTGACAGCCGCGTAGAGTTGGCAGTGGGTGGTTTATTTGCGGCAGTGGGCAACAAATATATTGTTGAAAACATTGTCCCCACCACAACCCAAAACACCATGATTGATAGCATCCATAATGTCACTTTTGGTGCTATTTTGCTTATCGTGGTAATGGTAATTTATATTTCTGGGCAATATTTTGAAAATCGCAAAGTCAAAGCGCTACGCTTAGATAAGCTCGCTTTTTGGGGAATTTTAGTAGGCTACATCACCATCAATTTCGCGCTCGTTTTAAAAGCACTTTCAAGCTAAATTTCACGCATCTTCCTAACACCTGCTCTGGAAGCCTTATTCTATGCGGCTTTCAGAGGCATAAAAATCTCTCGGCAAAAATAAAGCCACTATTTTTGCAAAAATCACACGCATTCTTTAAGATTAAAAGCTATAATGCGCACATGTTGTTAGGTGCCTTGTTTGTGTTCTTACAAACGAGGTGAAACTGGGAAATAGGTGCATTTTGTCTCTGATAAAAAATAATGCCTATGCTGCCCCCGCAACGGTAAGTGAGCTTACTTGCAATACAGCCACTGAGATAAGATTTTTTTAAATCTTCTTGGGAAGGCGCAAGTTAAGATGAAGTGGCGAGCAAACAAAACGCAAGGCGCGTAGCGCACAGCATGCGAAGACAGTACGCATAGTACGGCAAGCATGCGAGCACTACAGCAACACCGCGATTTGATTGTGCAGACCTTCATCACTCACAAGCCCGGAGACCGGCCTCGCAACTAAATAGTTGAAAATACCGCGGGGTGACGGTGTATAAAACGTTCGGTATTTTTACTGCGTTTTTTTCATTTTTCCTCCCTAGTATTTTTGTTGATAAATTCACATGCGGGGTCGCGTGTGCCATCAAGGAAAATTTTGTGAAAAAAACCACCCTTTCCAGCCTCATTGCGCTGGTACTTTGCTCTCCCGTTTACGCTGCTGACACGATAGATTTGAAAGACATGGTCGTCACCGCCTCTCGCACACCACAAGCCCGCGAAAGTACGATTGCTGATGTGACCGTGATTGATAACGAAGAAATTCAGCGTGCCGGGCAATCTACTTTAGTTGAAGTGTTATCTCGCCAAGCGGGTATCGAAATGAGCAGTAGCGGTGGCGCAGGCACGGTTTCTGGTATTTTCATACGCGGCACCAATGCCAGCCATGTGGTGGTGTTGATTGATGGTATGCGCGTGGATTCTGCCACGCTAGGTTCTACCGCTTTTGAAAACTTGCCAATTGGTCAAATTGATAGAATTGAAATTTTACGCGGACCTGCCTCTACGCTTTACGGGCAAGATGCGATTGGCGGCGTGATTCAAATTTTCACCAAAAAAGGCGACGGCGCACCAAAATTAAATGCCAGTTTAGGGTACGGCACTTACAACACCAAACGTGCCAATGCAGGCGTGCGCGGCAGTGCCGTCGATACACGTTTCGCACTGAATGTATCCAGTCTTGATACGAACAGTTTTTCCGCCATTGATACCAAAAATAAAGACTACAACGATAAAGATGCTTATCGTAATTTGGCTTTTTCTGGAAATTTGTCTCACCAAATTGAAGCCGGACATGAAGTCGGCTTACAGTTTTTACACAGTGACGGACGCGTACATTTTGATAACCCCTTTAATGGCTCTAACTTTGATAGCAAAGCTGACTCAAAACAATACAGTTTTGCAGTGTTTAGCCACAATCAATTTACCGACTTATGGCTTTCAAAAGTGCGTATTGGCGAAGGTGCGGATGAAAGCCGCACGTATGATGAATTTAGCGTAAAAGGTGGCGATTTATTCAAAACCAGACAATTTCAACTTAGTTGGCAAAACGACTTTAAGCTACCCGTAGGCACACTCACCTTGCTTTATGACAACTTAAACCAAAAGGTAAAATCAACTGTTAACTTTACCGAGAATGAACGCGAAAACGATGGTTTTGTGGCCAGTTATTTGCTTAATGGCGATGCGCATTCCTTGCAACTAAGCGCACGCCACGATAACAACTCGCAATTTGGCAGCCACAACACTGGCAGCATAGGCTACGGGTTTAAATTTAACCCAAGCTGGCGCGCCACCGCCAGCATAGGCACAGCTTTTAAAGCGCCAACTTTTAACGATTTATACTATCCATTTTTTGGCAACCCGAATTTATCACCTGAAAAATCGCGCAATGTAGAGGCCAGCTTGCGTTATCAGGCAGACAACACATCGGCATCAGCGACAATTTTTCACCATAAAATCCGCGACCTAATTGGCTATGACGATGCCTTTAACGTCATGAATGTAAACAAAGCGCGCATCAACGGCCTGAGCTTAAGCGCAAGTCAGCAATTGGGTGATTTACATCTGGGCGGCAGCGTAGATATTCAATCGCCTGAAGATGAGAAATCTGGCAATCTATTGGTGCGCCGTGCAAATCGGCATGCCAATTTAAACGCTAACTACCAAATGGCAGATTGGCGGTTTGGGGCTGAAGCTACCGCCTCGTCTGTACGTTATAACAACGCGAGCAATACTGCAAAATTAAGTGGCTACGCGCTAATCAATGCCACGGTAAATTACCAGTTTGCAAAAGATTGGTCAGTACAGGCGCGCGCCAACAACATACTCGATAAAGAATATGCTTTGGGACTGGATTTTGGTGGTGAGCCTTACAACACTTCAGGCGCTAATTTATTTATCAACATTCGCTATCAACCTGAGTAATTTGGCTTTTGACATTAAATGATGACTAAAAATGGTATTATTTCATTTTAAATAAAAGCGCTAGAATAAGTCTTTTACGGAGAACAACATGCAACAATCAGCACAACAACCTTATGCAAAACCACTCATGATTGCCGCTGTCGTGGCGTTTATCATGCTCCTCACGCGTGGTAGCCACGTGCTCACGCATGTATCTTTGCCGGATGCGAGTTTGGCGCTTTTTTTAGTGGGTGGCATGTTGCTACGCAAAATTAACTGGTTTGTGTTCTTTACCGTGTTAGCTACACTCATTGATTTCGGGGCCGCCAGCGCAGATAGCTATTTTGCTTTTTGCTTAACCGCTGGTTATTGGGGCATGCTGCCAACCTACGCCGTGATGTGGTTGGCGGGCATGTGGCTTGGCCGCCAAAGTAACCGTTTGGATGCGCTAAAGTTCACCTTGGCGAGTGTTATTTCCACCTTTTTGGCGTTTGTCATTTCCACCCAAACGTATTATTTGTTTTCTGGCCGCTTCCCTAATACTGGCATTTTAGAAACCATACAATACGGTTGGAACTACCTACCAAGCCACATGGGTTACACCGCGATGTATTTAGTCGCGTTTTGGGCAGCCGCTAAAGCATTGCCAAAACTTGGCATAATTGTGAACACTGCTGCCGCAGCTTAATTTTTATTAACTAATATCAAGCCGCGTTGGTGAGTCACTAGCGCGGTTTTTTTATTTAGAATATCCAAGATGACAGACGACAAAAACACCAAACATACCGCACGTATGCAGCGCAAAAAAGCGCATATTGACCAAACGATAGCCCAAGCCGACCAGGAAAAAGGTTTGCTATTAGTGCTCACCGGCAATGGTAAAGGCAAAAGCTCTTCTGCTTTTGGCATGGTGGCGCGCGCGCTGGGTTACGGCATGAAGGCAGGCGTGGCGCAATTTATCAAAGGCCGCAGCGATACGGGAGAAGAGGCTTTTTTCTCCAAACAAGCCAATGTGCAATGGCACGTGCTGGGCGAAGGCTTTACATGGGATACGCAAGATCGTGAACGCGACACCAAAACCGCGCAAGCAGGTTGGAAAATTGCCAAACAAATGTTGCAAAACCCAGAAATTGGCCTTGTAGTGCTAGACGAGCTCACCTACACATTGAGTTACGGTTATTTGGACACTGCTCAAGTGTTGGCCGACATCGCTGCCCGACCATCCATGCAGCATGTGGTGGTCACCGGCCGCGCCGCGCCGCAAACGTTGATTGATTTGGCTGATACCGTGAGCGAAGTCATGGACATCAAACATGCCTACCGTGCAGGCGTTAAAGCACAGCCTGGCGTTGATTATTAAGTCATGCCGATTCATCTGATTCTTGGCGGCGCACGCTCAGGCAAAAGCGCTTATGCTGAAAAACTCGCCATCGCAACTGCGCAACCCGTCACTTATATTGCCACCGCGCAAATTTACGATGCCGAATTTGGCAACCGCGTGGCGCACCACAAAGCGCGTCGCCCCAGCGATTGGCGCACAATTGAGCAACCGTTTAACTTGGGTGCCACTTTACTCAACACTGCCAAACCAGACCCATGCATTATTATAGACTGCCTGACACTTTGGCTTGCACAATGCATTTGCCCTGATTGTGAGCGCCCACCAACATTCGATTGGCCAACCGAACGCCAAGCCCTGCTCGACGCGCTAGCAAAGCTTGCAGGCACGGTCATTATTGTGAGTAACGAAGTGGGCATGGGCATTGTGCCGCTAGGTGAAATCAACCGCCAATTTCAAGATGAACAAGGCCGCCTCAACCAAGCAGTGGCGCAATTGGCAGACCAAGTAACTTTTATTGCCGCTGGGCTGCCGCTTAAACTGAAAGGATAATCATGCAAATCAACACGTTTGAACTCAAAAACGAATTTATCGCCCTATGCGATTTACTCAAAATTGAAGGTATTGCTGACAGCGGCGGCCAAGGCAAAGCGTTTGTTGCCGAAGGTTTGGTGACGGTAGATGGCGAAATTGAACTACGCAAAACTGCCAAAATTCGCGCTGGGCAAGTGGTGGAATGTATGGGAAGTACCATTAAAATCATTGCCCAAAAATAACTATAATTCATTATAAATTCAGCCAATTTTCACACAAATCATTTCACCTGCCCGCTAATCCAGTCTGCATGCGGGTTGCAGACGTATAATTTTCTCTCGGACAAGTTTTACTCAATATCACTTTTAATTATATTCAATATTGTGCCGGTGAAGTGTAGGCAAAAATACGCGTTACCTTGGCAAGTTGCACCAAAACATAGCCGTTGCAAATTGATTTTAGATTAGAATATTTAGCATGAAAAACATCGCGCGCATTTTATTGAGTGGCCGCCAAGAGTTGCTCGGCGCAGGTGATTTGCCACAACTGTGCCGATTAGCCAGCAAACTGCGGGGCGCTAGTGCTTTGATTTGCGTGGCTTCTTTTTTAGTCGCGCTTGCTGTAATCATCGGCTATCGCGCAATGCCGTTTACGCTGGTTCCGCCAACAATGGGGATTTTATTCGGTATATTTGTTTTATCGGCGATGTCGGCCTCGCGTTTTGGCAGGCTGACCGACGCTAAAAAGAATATTGAATACGCTAATCGCATTGGTCACATGGTCAGCATCAACCCGTTTTGCGCTGAATACGAGCAGACCGTCTTGCAGCAACATCGGCCTTTTACCAGATTAGACTTAGACGAACTTGGGGCGATTCATATCAACACTTGGCCGCAAGTTAAAAAGTAAATTACTGGCCTCCAAAATTGATTTTTTGTACTTGCAAAACTGCATATTCCAGCGTTTAATTCAGCTTGGCAATGTCGAATCGGCAGACCCTTTTTTTCGCACTAAACCCTAAGAACACAATCTTTTTTCACTTTGCACAATATGATTTATAACTTAAGCAGTTTAACCATTGCGCTAGAGCTTTTTGCTTGCATGATAGTGGCTTGTGAAATCGGCCACTGGCTGGGTAAGCGACTTAAAAAAGAGGTCGGTTTGGCGTATCAAGGGCAAATTGATTCTGTACAAAGTTCACTGTTGGGTATTTTGGCACTACTCATTGCGTTTACATTTTCTATAGCACTGCAACGTTTTGAGAGCCGCAACGATGCGGTTGTCGATGAAGCCAATGCGATTGGTACGGCTTTTTTGCGCACCCAATTATTACCCAAACAAGCGCAACCAGAAATACAACAAACCATGCGCCAGTATGTGGATTTACGTGCGCGTGCAAGCCAACTTGCACTCAACAACGCTACAGAACGCGACCCATTGTTGCAACAAGCCACCATGACGCAAGATAAACTTTGGCAGCAAACCATGCAGCTTGTGCCTGCAAACGCCACACCCGTCACCTATGGCTTATTTATTCAGTCTCTCAACGAAATGATTGATTCTTTTGGCAGGCGCACGGCAGTGATTAGCCGCCACGTGCCAGAAGCGGTGCTTGGCTTACTGGCGATTGTATTTACCATGACCAGTTGGGTAATAGGTTTTAACGCAGGCATTGCGCAACCTAGAGTTTCAAAAATCACTTATTTAAAGATTTTTTTGGTAGCGTTATTGGTATATGCAATTCTTGACCTTGACCACCCGCGACAAGGCATGATTCAAGTTGACCAAACACCGCTGCTAGATTTACAGCGCAGTATTCATAATAAAACTGACTAGCGTTTGTGTGGTTAATATTTCTTAGTAAGCGTCAGCGCAATATCTTGGCGTTTCATATCCAATCTATTCAATGCACTCATGCCAAGCAAAATAATCGGTGGTGAGCCGCCTTCCAGCACAGTCGCTTCAACTTGGTTTAAGGTCACCGCCCCAATTTTAAGGCTGGCAAGCGTTACTTTATAACCTGTCACCACGCCGTTTGCGGTGCTGGCTTGCATGGGTGTTCCGCTTTTGTAGTCAATTTTGGCAAACTTAGCGTCGCCACTATTCATTGCTACCATCGTTGCACCCGTATCTAATAAAAATTTAAAACTCGCACCGTTAATCGTGCAATCAGAAATATAGTGGCCTTGATGATCAGCATAAAGTGTGACGCTAGCAACACCATTAGATGCATTTGCACCTCCCATCGATGCCGCTTGCCCCATACCAAGCTGCTGCGTTTTGCCTTCAACCTGCAATGTAGCTATTTGGCTGTTGGCGGCCAGCAATTTTACGCCATCCATCGTTTGTCCAACACTCAATGTTTTCGGCTTGCCACCGTTAATCGAAACCACCGCTTTATTACTAAACAATCCCACCACGTTCACTTGTGTTTCGGCATGCACCTGCATTGCCAAAAATGGGCAGATTAGTGCCAAAATATTTCTTATTATTTTGTAATTACTCATCTAAACATTCCCTTAGTTTGGCTATCTGACGTGAGTTTTAACCCCAGATAAATGACCAAAAACCCTATAAACGGAAAAACAGCAGCGAGGGCAAAAGTAGCTTGCCCACCTAGATATTGCAAGCCATAGCCGCCAGCTAAGCCGCCCACCGTGCCGCCCACGCCATAGGCTACGCTGTTGTAAATCGCTTGGCCTTTGGCTTGGTGTCGCCCGTTAAAATACTGCGTAATCACTTCCACCGAAGCGGCATGAAAGCTGCCAAAGGTAGCAGCATGCAATGTCTGTGCCAAAATAATCAGGAATAAACTATCTACCGCAGCACCAATTAAGCTAAAGCGAATAACCGCTAAAACCAAACTCACTAGCAAAATTGTTTTTAAGCTAAACCGTGCCATGATTTTTGGCATGAGCATAAAAATGCCAATTTCACAGATAACCCCTACTGACCACAATAAACCGATAGCGGTTTTGCTATAGCCGTGTTTTTCTAAATAAATGGAATAAAAGTTATATAGCACACCATGCGCGGTGACCATCAGCGCGCAGCCAATTAGCAAAGCAATCACATTAGGCTGCTTGACCACTTGCCAAATATTAAAGTGGTCATGCGCATGCGGGGCTATATTAGCCTCAGGTAATTTAAAAGTGAGCGCGAATAACGTGATTTGCACGCCCAGCAAAAACCACAATAAGCTTTTGATGCCAAAAATATCGGTCATAAAGCCCAAAATAACGGCCGCCACAATAAAACCCAGCGAACCCCACATGCGAATGCGGCTGTAATGGCCGTTGGTGGTGGCTAAATGCGCCAAAGTGAGCGATTCGGATAACGGCAGTGTAGAACTGGTAAATAGACTCAAGGCTGCCATCACCAAAAACAATACCCAAAAACCGTGCGCCCAAAACACCAAAACAAAACCGAGCAAGCCAAGTAAAGCAGTCAATTTAATCCACACCACGCGTTTAGCAGTATGGTCTGCCAACCAGCCCCAAAAATTGGGCGCAAAAATGCGGCTGATTTGAAACAAAGACATTAAAATGCCAATGTCGGCTTCGGTCAGTTGCTCTGACTTTAAATACAGCCCCCAATAAGGCACAAAAGCGCCGACAAAAAAGTAGTATATAAAGTAAAAACGGGATAGATTAAAGTGCAGTTTATGGCTCAAAATGGGTTTCTACTAGGTGAAAAGCTAAAATATTGATTGCTAGCACAATAACAAAAAAAGTCGGCTTACGCCGACTTTTTTTAACGCGATTTACGCTGACGAACGATTACGAAACCAACATAGAATACAGTTGGTCTTTTAACTGCGCACGTTTTTTCTTTTGCTGTTCAAAATCCACGTCAGATACCGGCACGCCTGTATTTTCTAGGTGTTCAACTGCTTTAGTTGTTACATTATATTCATCAAACAACTTGGCAAAATGCGCACTGCTGGTTTTTAAACTGTGAATTTTCTCGCGATGTTCTGGAAATTCGTGGACTAAATCATGATGCTCAATACTCATAGGTTCTCCTAATTAAAAATTTGTTTTATGTGTGCTACGAATACGACGAATCACACCACCATTATCAAACTTTTAAACAACAGAAACCATGACCTAAATCAACTTCCTACGTTTAAGCCAACTTTGGGGTTTTACATGCCACATCCGCATTTTGCGCGCGATGGCGCAAAGCGTGATCCATCAGCACCAAAGCTAGCATTGCCTCGACAATTGGCGTAGCGCGTATGCCCACGCACGGGTCGTGGCGGCCAGTAGTTTGCATCATCACCGCATTGCCATCTTTATCAATCGAGCGACGCTCTTGCGGAATGCTGGAAGTAGGCTTAAACGCCACATTGACGCTAATGGTTTGACCTGTTGAAATTCCACCTAAAATGCCGCCTGCGTGATTGCTCACAAAGCCTTCTGGCGTCATTTCATCGGAATGCACACTGCCGCGTTGCGCCACACTGGCAAAACCATCGCCTATTTCTACGCCCTTCACCGCGTTAATGCTCATCATGGCATAGGCAATTTCCGCATCTAGCCTATCAAAAATCGGCTCACCTAAGCCTACAGGCACGCCTTCAGCCACTACGGTGAGTTTTGCGCCAACAGAATCGCGTTCAGTGCGGATATTATCTAAATACGCTTCAAGCTTTGGCATGATTTCTAAATTAGGGGAAAACAATTTGTTTTCAAGGTCGTTTAGCGCATCCCAACTCACAAACGGAATTTCAATCTCGCCCAATTGGCTTAAAAACCCGCGAATTTGCACACCAAATTTTTCTTTTAGCCATTTTTTTGCAATTGCGCCCGCCGCTACGCGCACTGCTGTTTCTCGTGCGCTAGAACGTCCACCACCGCGATAGTCGCGCACGCCGTATTTTTGTGTATAAGTGTAATCCGCATGGCCGGGGCGGAAGGTATTCATGATTTTGCTGTAATCTTGGCTGCGTTGGTCGGTATTGCGAATGAGCAAACCAATGGGCGCACCTGTAGTTTTGCCTTCAAACACACCAGATAAAATTTCCACCGCGTCGGCCTCGCTGCGCTGCGTGACGTGGCGTGAAGTACCCGGTTTGCGGCGGTCTAAATCAATTTGCAAATCTTCAGCACTTAACGCTAAACCCGGTGGGCAACCATCCACCACGCCGCCAATAGCCGCGCCGTGCGACTCGCCAAACGAAGTGAAGGTAAAAAGTGTGCCTATGGTATTGCCCGACATAATCAATGCTCGCTCAGTAAAATTTCAATGAAATTAGCGCTATTTTAACTTAAACCAGCCCCAAACCACCTAAAAATCTGGCAACGCTTTTTTCACCCAAACTTCTTTTACGTGTTCGTATTCATCATTTAGCGATTGCTCCCAAGGCAAACTTTTACTATTCTCTTCTAACTTTTTAACATTTAAACTTAAAAACAACGAAGGCAAACTAAATAGTATCGCCACCAGCATCCCGATAATGCCCATTTTAATCACCAACATTACCCCCATAGCCAGCACCGCCAAACCACCCACCAAATACACCAACGCACCATACATATTCATGCGCGCCACTAGCTTAAAATCTGCCATCGCCTCGGCTGAGTTCATCGCTTGATGCTTTGACAAAAAAGACTGTAGCGCAGAGCGTGCTAAAAACATCATCACCAGCAAAATAATGTTAATAACAATGAAAATAATCAGCATGACTTACCCCTTTAATTTGTGGTGATTTTGCTCAGAATACTAACCAACGCAACCCTCTGCGTCAAACAAAAAAAATGATTAAAAATAATAAAAAAATCCCCGAGAGATTTTTGATGCCCTGCAAGCCGCATGGAATAAGGCTTACAGAGGAGTTTAAATGATGTTTGCTAAAAAATGAGTCAAAAATTGAAAATTTTTGACTCAACATTATGGGCTTAATAATCCCCCTTCTGACGCGCCGTGGGTTTTTAATTTGGCTTGGGAGATTTCGGCAGACGCATGTTTGAACTCCGCAACAAGCCACGGTTTGTGTGGCTTGTTAGGGTGAGTTCGGCTGCCGCCTAAGCTAAATTAAAAATCGAGGATACAAGCGGTAGCGGGGTCGCCTTCTTTTTGGATACTTTTACTTGGCGAGGCAAGAAAAAGTATCTCGCTAAGGGGCGAAATTAGACGTTTCTTAATTTAACGACGTACAAAGGTATATCTAAGAGCGAAAAAAGCGATAGCCCAAAATATCAATAGTGGTAAAAATATAATCAGGTAATGCATATAAGCTGAGCCTCCAAAATAATACTCTCTATCTGGAACTAGCCCTACACTACCATCTTTATACCAAGAAGCATAATAAGCAAAAATCTCTCCATTCCAAGCGTCAAAGTAAAATGCTCCTGATGGTGGTTCACCTGCTAATCGAATCAAATCACTTGGAAAATTGGATTTATGATATTCGTATGGTACAGGGTCGCCGAATTTGTTATTTGCCCAATTATTAAACTCTTCAGTTTTTGGTAAGCGCCCATGATTTTTATTAAAATCTATAACATACTGTTTGGCTTCTTTTAAATTTCCAACTACAGCACGCCTACTATGATGTTCAAAATTGAAGAAGAAGTGAATTACTCCTATAGTTAAAATTGCTAGAAATATAAACAGTGAAACCGTACCTAGTAAAAAAGTGCCGAAACGGCTTAACATTACAACAACACCTTCTCAATCCCACCATTATTGGCCTTCGCCACATAATCCTGCATCCAATTCTCACCAAGAATATGCTTCGCCATCTCCACCACAATGTAATCGGCCTCAATGCCGGTATCATCTTTATAACGTGATAAACCTTGCAAACAACTTGGGCATGAAGTGAGAATTTTCACATTCTGCTCTGGTGCGCCTACGGTTAAGCCCATTTTTGCCATACCGCTTTCAAGCTCTTCTTGCTTGCGGAACTTCACTTGTGTGGCAATATCTGGGCGGGCGGCTGCAAACGTGCCGCTTTCACCACAGCAACGGTCATTCAGCGCCACATCGGTGCCCATTAACTTATTAGTGACTTCTAACGGTTTATAGGTTTTCATCGGCGTGTGGCATGGGTCATGGTACATATAACGCGTGCCGGTGACGCCTTGCAAGCGCATGTCTTTTTCCATTAAATATTCGTGAATATCCAATAATCTGCAACCGGGGAAAATCTTCTCAAATTCGTATTTTTGTAGTTGATCCATACACGTGCCGCAAGAGACGATGACGGTTTTAATATCTAAGTAGTTTAGCGTATTTGCCACGCGGTGGAACAGCACGCGGTTATCAGCGGTAATCTCTTGACCTTTATCGTGATTGCCACTGGCAGTTTGTGGGTAGCCGCAACACAAATAACCCGGGGGCAACACCGTAATGGCGCCCACTTCATACAGCATGGCTTGGGTGGCTAAGCCCACGTTTGAGAATAAACGCTCTGAGCCACAACCAGGGAAGTAAAACACCGCTTCGGAATCATCGTTCACTTTTTGTGGGTTGCGAATCACTGGCACCATGTGGTCATCCTCTAAGCCCAGCAATGCGCGTGAGGTTTTAGATTGCATTTTTCTAGGCAAAGGCCGATTGATAAAATGAATCACCTGCGTCTTGATTTCCGGCTTGCCTACTGTTGCTGGCGGGGCTTTTTTATCTGCCAACAAACCAAACCGCTTGGCAAAGGTATATGCAAGGTTTTGTGCTTTATAACCCCAAGCAATCATGGTTGCACGCAGTAATTTAACGGTGGCTGGGTCTTTTGCGTTTAAAAACGCCATACCAGCCCAAGTGCCAGCGCTAAATTTCTTTTTACCTTGCTCACGCAAGAAATTGCGCATTTTGATAGAGACATCGCCGAAATCAATATCCACTGGGCAGGGTTTTTCACAGCGGTGGCACACAGTGCAGTGGTCAGCCACATCGTTAAAGTCATCAAAATGCTTGAGCGAAATACCGCGACGCGTTTGCTCTTCATACAAAAATGCTTCAATCAGTAATGAAGTGCCCAAAATTTTGTTACGCGGACTATAAAGCAAGTTAGCACGTGGCACGTGGGTGCTACACACGGGTTTACACTTACCACAACGTAAGCAGTCAGAAATATCATCGGCAATCTCGCCAATGGCGGATTGCTCCATGATGATGGATTCTTGCTCTAGCAAGCCAAAGCTGGGCGTATAGGCATTTTCTAAGCCAGAACCCATCATCAACTTACCTTTGTTAAAGTGTCCGTTAGGGTCCACTTTATTTTTGTATGTAGCGAAGGTATCAATCGTTGCTTGGTCTAAAAACTCCATTTTGGTAATGCCAATACCATGCTCACCAGAAATTACACCGTTTAAACTTCTGGCAAGCGCCATTACGCGCGCCACAGCGGCGTGCGCATCTTGCATCATGCCATAATCATCAGAATTGACCGGAATATTGGTGTGCACGTTACCATCACCGGCGTGCATATGTAACGCGACAAACACTCGGCTTTTTAGCACTTGTTTGTGAATTTCATCACAGCGTTCGAGAATTTTCTGATACACACGTCCGGCAAAAATATCTTGAGTCGGCCGTTTTAATTCACGCTTCCAAGAAAGCCTTAAGTCATAAGACTGCACCGCACGAAAGATATTCTCGTATTGGCTATATGCTTTGCCAGCATCACCTAAAATATCTACCGGTGAATCCAAATGATTCAGAATAAAACTCCAACGAGAGCGTAAATCGCTGATTAAATTAATAACCATCGCACGTTTGGTTTTAAGTAGTTGCACATCTTCGCTACCGTCTTCATCTTTTTGCAGAGGCAAATCCCCCTGCAAGAAAGTTTGCAGCGCATCTAACAATTTAAGTTTATTGTTGATAGATAGCTCAATATTGATGCGCTCAATACCGTCAGAATAATCACCTAAACGTGGCAGTGGAATCACCACGTCTTCGTTAATTTTAAAGGCATTGGTATGTTTGGCAATGGCCGCAGTGCGTGCACGATCTAGCCAAAATTTCTTACGTGCTTCACCTGAAACTGCAATAAAACCCTCACCGTTACGGGCGTTGCACATGCGCACCATTTCAGATGCCACTTTACCCACGGCATCTTCATCATCACTCGCAATATCAGCAATTAACACCATTTTGGGGCGTTGCTGGCGTGCAGCTTTGGTGGCATAACCCACTGCCTTGATATAACGCTCATCCATGTGTTCCAAGCCAGCCATAATCACGGCGGGCTCTTGCTTGGCCGTCGCATCTAAATAATCTTTGATTTCGACAATGGCGGGCACTGCGTGAGAAACATTGCCAAAAAATTCTAATGCCAACGTACGTACGTGTTTAGGCATACGGTGCAAAATAAACGTGGCGGAGGTAATTAAACCATCGCAACCTTCTTTTTGCACGCCAGGCAAGCCAGACAAGAATTTGTCTGTTACATCTTTACCTAAACCTACTTTTCTAAAGCTAGGGCCAGGAATTTCCAATATAGTTGGCTCGGCTAACAAAGTTTTCATGTCATCCGCAAGGCGGCTAACTTTGAAGCGCGCCATGGCGATGTCGTGAATTTTGCCTAAATTATGGTCAAGGCGTTCAACTTCCATCCACTCACCATCGGGCGTCACCATGCGCCATGCAGCTAAATTGTCTAAAGCAGTACCCCAAAGCACGGCTTTTTTACCACCAGCGTTCATGGCCACATTACCGCCAATGCAGCAGGCATCCGCAGAGGTTGGGTCACAAGCGAACTCTAAGCCAGCATCACTTGCCGCCTCCATTGCACGGCGAGTCACCACGCCAGCACCACATTCTATGGTGGCAACTTGCCTTGCCACACCCGGCAAGGTACGCATTTGCACGCCAGAGTGCTGGTCTAGCTTTTCTGTATTAATGACTGCTGAAAGTGGCGTCAGCGGAATGGCTCCGCCGGTATAGCCAGTACCACCACCGCGGGGGATGATAGTAAGTCCTAACTCAATACAGGCTCTCACCAACGCGGCAATTTCTTTTTCCGTATCCGGGTTAATTACCACGAACGGATACTCCACGCGCCAGTCTGTGGCATCTGTCACGTGTGAAACGCGCGCTAAGCCATCAAACTGAATATTATCTTTGCGTGTTAGCCTAGAGAGTTTGCTTAAAGACTTTTTGCGTAAGTCGTAAGTTTGGCGGAAATCTTCAGCAAATTTATCAACCGCAACTCGCGCAGCGGCTACTAATTTTTGCACTTTATCATTACCGGCGCTGCGTTCATCAATGGCAGCGATGCGGTGATTAAGCGCATCAATTAAGGCTTGGCGACGCTTAGGGTTATCCAACAAATCATCCTGCAAATACGGATTACGCGAAACCACCCAAATATCACCCAGCACTTCAAATAACATACGTGCAGAGCGGCCTGTTTTACGTTCAGCCCTAAGCGCATTTAATATTTGCCACATTTCCTCTCCAAGAAACCGAATCACGATTTCACGGTCTGAAAATGAGGTGTAGTTGTAAGGAATTTCACGCAGACGCGGTGCGGCGTGTGAATCGGCAAAAGGGGTGGTACTTGGAAGTGGTGCGTTCATGTGCTCTTTTTTTGAAATTGCATCAATAATAAAGGCGCAATTATATCATGCCAATACTGAGTAAATAAGCGTATCCTTATTGTGGATATGTCGCCTACTAGCGTGTATTTTGGCAAGCAAAAAAAGTCATTGCATCGTACAATCAGCCCTGTTAATTGAAAATTAAGGTTAAAGTTATGTTGTGGATTAAGGCATTGCACATTATTTTTGTTACCAGCTGGTTTGCTGGACTATTTTATTTGCCGCGACTATTTGTTAACCATGCCATGGTAACCGATGCTGCCACAGCTGAACGGCTTGTTTTGATGGAGCAAAAGTTATTTCGTTTTATGTTACCGCTGGCACTATTAGCACTGGCGTTTGGGCTCATACTTTGGCTACATTACGGCATTTCAGGCAATTGGATGCACCCTAAGTTGCTACTCGTGGCGGTACTGATTGGCTACCATTTTTATTGCGGCAAATTGCTCAATGACTTTAAACACAATAAAAACAAGCACAGCCATGTGTGGTATCGCTGGTTTAATGAATTACCCGTGCTTGTATTGACTTTAGTCGTGATATTAGTCGTGGTTAAGCCTTTTTAACACCTGTTTACAGTTCAGTTAAATGGATATTTTCAACTCGCCGTGGCTCATTAAAATGCTAGAAAAATCTAGCAAATATCCACACGAGCGCATTCTCAACCTATTTAACATTTTAGATGACTGGCTTGAGTTACCTAACACCCACATCCAGCTATCTGCAGCACCAGCAACCCACCATAACTTAACAAAATATTTAGCAGAACAAGCGCAGCAGCTCGGCGCATCGAACCCAAACATTTTGGCTGAGCATATTGCGCTAATTGCTTACAACGCGGCTATTCAGAAGACAAAAGAGCTCGACAGCAACCATTTAACCCACGCTAAAAAAGCGACGGAAGCCTTAATATTGGCTCAAACACAAAAAGAGAAGCTGCAACTCAGCTTCACCAAGCCCGCCATTTATGGTTTAGCCGCGAGTTGCATTCTTGCACTTGGTATTGCTTTATTTTGGCGGTCAATCCCCAATACATCACCCCCCATCTTGACAGAAAATAATATCGACACAGATGTTACCGCTACTTTCAATCAAGACAATAGCAAACTCACAGCTAAAGATGCCGCCGACATGTATGCTAAATTTGAGCTAATGCGCAACGGCACTTGCCAGTTTCCAGAGGCGCTACAAATACCAGATAAACATAAAGCGGTTTATATTGAGAGTGTGGTGGGAGGAAAATTGCCCGCTGATTTAGCAGACTTAGCCATCGCCAACACTTATTTAGAAAAGGTACGCTGCAACTACACCCCTATGCTAATGGCAAACTCAAAGTAAATGCCGCCCCGTTAAGTCAAAAATCGCACAAAAAATCTTCTTTAATTTGCAAAAATGTGTCAGTTATACAATTCTGTATATTTTTGAATACACTCAACCGCCTATAATAATCAGCATCTTTATATTTAGCGCTCAATAAAGCACTGTTGCATTTTTGTTGACTTCATATAATACTAACAAGTATATCTATCTAAACAATTAGCTAAATGACACATTTTGCGCGATAATGGGGCATGCAAAGTGCACTTGACTCCTAATATAGTTTACTTATGGCTGAACAAAAAATCATCAAATTAAGAGAGCGCATTTTAGGCGTTGCCACCCATTTGTTTCAAAACAAAGGCATCAACTTGACTGGCGTGGATGCCATCGTCGCGGTAGCTGGCACCACTAAAATGACGCTGTATAAATACTTTTCCTCTAAAGAAGCCTTAATTTTAGAGGTACTTAATCAAAACCAAAAAGACTTTCTCACTTGGCTAACCGCTCAGTTAAGCCATAAAAAACCTGCTGACAAAATAACGCAATTATTTGATTACATTGAAGAATGGGTATCATCTCCAGACTTTACTGGCATGGCTTTTATTAAAGCTTCGGCTGAGTTTCCCAATGAAGAAAATCCGATTCACCAGTTATCTAGTCAACAATCCCGAGAGTTTCGTCAGTACATTAGCAAGCTTGCGCATGAGGCCAACATTAAAGATGCTGATGGCCTAGCTTTACAGCTATCTTTGTTATTTGAAGGCGCCATGCAAGCCGAACAAATGAAGCGTGGCTCAGGTGCGGTTAAATATGCTAAAAAAGCGGCTAAAATTTTAATTGATGGTGCGATTAAGTCGTCTTAGCAAATCCAAGCTAGCTTTAAACTGCCAGTTGCAAGATAATGACAGCTTCTTAATTATTCTTGTGCTTTTTTATGTCTATTCTCATCTGCGGCTCACTGGCTTATGACACCATTATGGTGTTTCAAGATCAATTTAAAAATCATATTTTGCCCGACAAAATTCATGCCCTAAGTGTGGCGTTTTATGTGCCTGAGATGCGTCGCGAGTTTGGTGGTACGGCTGGGAATATTGCCTACAACTTGCAGTTACTGGAGGGCAATCCGCTAATAATGGCAACAGTAGGCGAAGACTTTGGTCCTTATTCTACATGGCTCAACAAAAACAACCTGAACACCGCACACATCAAAACCATTGAAAATAACTTTACTGCGCAAGCTTTTATTACTACGGATACTGACGACAATCAAATTACTGCATTTCACCCAGGCGCCATGGTTGAATCACACCAAAATCACGTGAGTGACACAAAGGGTGTGTTGCTGGCAATCATCGCACCCGAAGGCCGCGATGGCATGTTTGCCCACGCTAAAGAGTGTTTTGATGCAAAAATCCCCTTTATGTTTGACCCTGGCCAAGGTTTGCCCATGTTTAATGGTGAAGAGTTGTTGCACTTTATTGAAATGGCCGATTATTTAGCGGTAAACGATTATGAATCACAAATTATTCAAGATAAAACTGGCCTAACGCTTGAACACCTCGCCACAAAAGTAAAAGCTTTAATCGTCACTCTGGGTGGCAATGGCTCACAAATTTATGCGGATGGTCAACGTTTTGACATTCCATGCGTTAAAGCGAGCAAGATTGTAGATCCGACCGGTTGCGGTGATGCTTATCGCGCTGGCTTATTGTATGGCATTGCGCGCAGCTGGGATTGGCCAACCTGTGGGCGCTTAGCTGCGACCATGGGCGCAATCAAAATTGAAAGCCGTGGTGGCCAAAATCATAAACCGTCGCGTGGCGATATTGAGGCCATTTATACCCAAGCTTTAGTCAATGATACTAAAGTGGATTGAAACTTAACAAGTTGGTTGCAACTCAAATCTCTATGTATAACGATTTTGGGGAGTTTAAAATGAAATTAACACAATTAGCCATTGCAGGCTTAATAAGTATCGCCCTTATAGGCTGCGCCAGCTCTAACTCTGGCGGCGTATATACCCGTGAAGAAGCCCGTAAAGTACAAACCGTTAAAACAGGTGTTGTTGAAGGTGTACGCCAAGTTAAACTTGAAGGCACAAAAACACCTATCGGTACTGGCGCAGGCGCAGTAGTTGGCGGTGTGGCTGGCGGATCCATTGGTAGTGGTGGACGCACTAGCGCGGTTGGCGCGGTAATAGGCGCTGTGGCTGGTGGCATCGTAGGGGCAATGGCTGAAGAAGGCATTACCCGCAAAGATGCGCTTGAAATTACCGTTAAATTAGATGGCGGTGGCTTAATCGCAATTGTGCAAGAAGCTGATGAAGCATTTAACCTTGGCGAAAAAGTACGCATTATTGAAAATGGCGAAAATTCTCGCGTTTCACACTAATCTAACTTAAACAAACAAAGGCGACTTTCATGTCGCCTTTTTTATTTTCCAGCACGTCAACTTAGTAGTGATTTTTTCAATCTCGCGCACCACAGCAATTAGTCCCGTCAACAAAACATCATATTTCTGTCATCGTTTATTCATTTTTAGCTTTTAAAGTGCTCTTCATCAAATAACAGGAGCACTTGAATGATTAAAAATACATTACAGCCAATAAAAAACAACGGCTTGCGCCATCAAAAGGCTGGGAAACTTACCATTAGTCTTGCACGCACTCATACTGAGATTGAAGAAGCGCAACGCTTACGCTACAAAGTATTTGCCGAAGAGATGGGCGCCCAACTTTTAGGCACAGGCGGTTTAGATGTAGATGGATTTGACCAATATTGCGAGCATTTAATTGTGCGCGATAGCAGCACACAGCAAGTGATTGGCACTTACCGTATTTTGAGCCCAGAAAACGCTAACGAAGCGGGTGGTTATTACTCAGCAGGTGAATTTGACATTTCAAGGCTGGCGCATCTATTTGACCGCACGGTTGAAGTTGGTCGCGCTTGCGTACATCAAAACTATCGCAACGGTGGCACCATCACGTTATTATGGGCTGGTTTGGCAAAATACATGCAAATGCACAATTATGAATACATGATAGGCTGCGGTAGCATGAGTATGGCAGATGGCGGCCACGCGGCGGCAAGTTTGTATCAAAAATTGCAAGACGAATACTTATCACCACTTGAGTACCGCGTATTTCCACGCAATCCGCTATTAAGTCGCTCGCTCAACACCAACTTGCAAGTTGCCTGCCCGCCGTTAATTAAAGGATATTTGAGACTTGGCGCGTATATTTGCGGCGAACCAACGTGGGACCCCTATTTCAATACAGCCGATATGCTGGTAATGTTACCGCTTTCGAGAATTAACCCAAGATACGCTGCCCACTTTTTGAAATAACTCACTTTAAAGCGTGATGATTAAAAGGTGGTACAGTAACAACACCTTTGCAAACAACAATAATACAACAAACCAATCGCCTCACGCGCTACTTTAGAATCAGCCGCGTGGCTATGCACACGCTGGTGGGCGTGGCTACTGTGAGCTTGGTTTTTCCACTAGTGCGCTCAAGCCACAAAATCAACATCATGCAATGGTGGCACAGGCGTTTGCTTGCTGCGCTTAATATTCAAATCACCACGCACGGAAATGTTCCGCAGCAAATGGCCGGCACATTGGTGGTGGCTAACCATATTTCTTGGTTAGATATTCACGCGCTTAACAGCGTGGTGCCGCTGCGTTTTATCGCCAAGTCTGAAATCAAACACTGGCCTATTTTTGGTTACTTGGCTAAAAGTGCTGACGTGCTATTTATAGACCGTGAAAATCGCAAAGATGCGGTGCGGGTGGCACACACCACCGCGAGCAGTTTAGAAGCTGGCGATAATTTATGCTTGTTTCCTGAAGGTACCACCACCGATGGCAACAGTGTTTTACCCTTTAAAAGCAGCCTGATTCAAGCCGTTTTGCACGCCAATGCTACGCTACAACCCGTAGCCATTCGCTATCCGCTCGCGAATGGTGATGCGAATATTTTGATGGCCTACGCAGGCGATACCAGCTTAAAGACATCGCTTAGCCAAATTTTGCAGCAGAAAACGCCAAAAGTAGAGTTGCATTTTTTAAGCCCAATTTTCACGGCTGACCTATCTGATGAAGACAAAAATCGGCGCACTTTAACAGCCTTTATTGAGCAAAATATTAGACAAAAATTAGGCTTATAAACCCCACAAAAACCCCCGAGAGATTTTTATGCCTCTGTAAGCCGCATGGATACTGGCTTGCAGAGGCAGTCAAATGAAGATGGAATAAATTTCGCTAAAAATGTGATTTAATTTTATGCGGTTTATCGAGCGGATTAGATGGTACTTGTGTGATTTCTTTGGTATCTAAATTCATTGCTGTGAGTTGCCCACCCCACAAGCAGCCTGTATCTAGCGCGTCGACATTTTGACGCTGCTGCAAGCCAAGCGCTGACCAATGCCCAAAAATGACCTGCGTAGTTTGACTGGCGCGGTTTGGCACATCAAACCACGGCATATAACCTTTAGGGATGTCTTGTAATTCGCCTTTAAAATCAAACTCCATTTCACCGCTTGAGGTGCAAATACGCAAGCGCGTCATCGCATTAGTAATGACACGCAACCTGTCTAACCCAGTTAAATTGTCATGCCAGCGATTTGGTTGGTTGCCGTACATATGCGCTAAAAAGTTTAAATAATCATCTGCTTGCAGTGCTGTTTCCACCTCTGCAGCGTAACTTAAAGCTTGCGCGGCAGTCCATTGCGGCAATAATCCTGCGTGTACCATGAGATATTCGCCATTACTATAAGCCATATGTTGATACCGTAGCCAATTTAGTAAATCTCGGCCATCTTCGGCCATGAGTAATGAAGTCAGCGTATCGCCTTTTTTGGCTTTAACAAACCCCGCCGCCACTACCAGCGCATGTAAGTCGTGGTTGCCCAGCACAACTTTAATACTATTTTGATGCTGATAGCACCATCGTAACACTTCAAGAGAGCCCGTGCCGCGGTTAATTAAATCACCTACCAGCCAAAGCTCGTCTTGATTTTGGTTAAAATTCAGGCGTTCTAATAGCGCTTGAAAAGCATGGTAGCAGCCTTGAATGTCGCCAATTGCGTAAGTTGCCATGAGAATATCTGTGGATGATTGTTTGAATAAAAAAGCCACTTAACATTTTAAGTGGCTTTTATTGTTATTTAACTTAGGTTACTTAACTCGGCAAATGGCTCAAATTAAAAACCAGCACCTGCTTCGTTTGCCATATATTTAACTGCGTCAGCCACTTCGGCATCGCTTAAGCTAGCATTGCCGCCTTTTGCTGGCATTGTACGAATACCATTCGTCGCATTTTTAACCAAAGTATCGTAGCCTTGCGCAATACGTGGCTCCCACTGGCCTTTGTCACCAAATTTAGGCGCATTCATTAGCCCCGTACCGTGGCACATGCTACAGGTTGCCGTATAAACTTCTTTACCAGACTTACCTGCGGCAGCGGCAGGTGCCGCTTCAGCAGCTTTAACTTCAGCCGCTTTTTCAACTTTCGCCTCTACTTTTTCTTTTGCAACTGTTTTTTCAGATGGCGCAGCTGCCACAGCCACGGCTACAGCCGCTGGCGCGGCCTCGGCAGGCGCAGCATCTGCTGCTTTAGCTTCAGATGCTGCTACCGCTTTAAAATTAGCACCACCTAAATTAGCCATATGTACCATAGCATTGGTCACTTCATTATCGCTTAATGCGGCGTTACCACCTTTCGCTGGCATGCCACGAATACCGTTAATCGCATTTTTGACTAAAGTATCGTAACCTTGTGCAATGCGTGGTGCCCAAGCAGCTTTGTCCCCAATTTTGGGTGCATTCATCAACCCTGCGGTATGGCACATGCTACAAACAGCAGTCACAACCTCTTCACCACTCTTATCCACATGCGGGCCCGCATCAGCCGCAGCCATCTCAACCTCCGCCACAGGTTTAATATTTTCTTCCACCTTAGCAACTTCAGCCGCTGGAGCGGTCTCAGGCGCTGCACCGCTAAATGATTTTGCTAGCAATGAAATCAACAAAGTCAGCACTAAAATTGTGCCAGGAATGACTAATAATAATTGCCATATAGTAGAGCTTTTGTAACCGTTATCTTGACTGCTCATTGCTGTTTATCCCCATAAATAATGTGTGCTAGCGCCATTATACCTACTCTTTAAATTTAGGCAAAAGGCGTGTCTATGTAATGCACAATAACGTGTGCCGTTTGATATAATGCAACACCCCGCGCCCATAGCTCAGTTGGATAGAGTGTTGGTTTCCGAAGCCAAAGGTCACAGGTTCGACTCCTGTTGGGCGCGCCAGTAAATACTTTAGTCACCAAGCTAGTGCTCACTAACTGGTGTATCTCTCGTGCCCATCCTGTGCCCATTTCGTGCCCATCTTGTGCCCACGTTTTTTCAGAAATTGTTAATTCATTCATATCCGACCATTGGTGGAATGTGCCCAAAGTAGCAGTTATGGAATAATGAATGTAACTCTGAGATGAACTATAAATATTCAGTTGTCTGTATATGCCAGTGACATGAGCCGCTTGAATTATTTCTTAGTCGCCAGTGATTATTGTTTAATCTTTACCAACTTAATGAGTACTATGAAGGACAAAAAAGTCACCTAAATTTCACAAGTGAACTTCTGCAATGGGGGACAGGCTGTGTAAAAACACAAAAATGATTATGTTGTATGAATGTTCAATCAATCAACCTCACTTAATTTAATGCATTAGCCTTTGCTAGATTGATGGATATTCAGGTTGGTTTTTATCTGT